>ERZ1370068.9295-contig-8082_pt1 | contig 54391 bp, 85 predicted proteins | sample MGYA00561227_ERZ1370068 | MGnify/ENA primary metagenome ERZ1370068 (study PRJEB38410, sample SAMEA6850437) | metagenome | study: Metagenomic assessment of the ecological functions of the soil: analysis of the soil microbiota associated with the... | reverse complement strand
GTAGTACTTCCCGTTCGGTTACGTATTGCTCATGGGGGCGGCAAGCCCGATGCGCGAGGATCCGGTGGTCGACGCCACCTCGACGTGCCATCGCAATGGGTGCACGTGCTTTTCACTGCGCGGTACGCTGGCAATACGACGATGACCAACTTTCCCGGAGAGCGGCGAGCCGCGGGACGACGTGTAGCGAGGGGTCGAGCCATGGGGCGCGGCCGTGCGAAAGCCAAGCAGCAGAAGGTGGCCCGGGAGCTGAAGTACAACTCCCATAACACCGATCTCGACGCGCTGCGGCGCGAGCTTGCCGGGTCCACTGAGCCTGCCGAGGGCCCCGGAGACGGCGAGTCGGACGAGTACGACCCCGACGATTGGGCGACCGCACGTCACTGACCGGGGCATCCGGCCAGCAAGCGATCTGGTCCCACCTGCGCAAGCATCGTGAGCCGCTGCGCCTCGTGAGCTGATCGCTTTGCATGGTGAGCTAAGCTGTCGCCAACTGAGCCGGCTAGCGCCGTGGGGCGTAGGTGTGCCGATCATTCGCACCAACCCAGTGCCGCGTTCGGTGTGCCCGGCGCGCCACGCGGTGAGCCCGCGCGTTTGCGCGGGCTCCGAGCGTCAGCAGCGTGTTCGGGGGAACGAGGGCGACCATTCCGACACCGAGGTTGAATGTCTGCTCCATCTCGGGCTGCGGCACCGCAGCGAGATCTGCGATCAACTCGAAGATCGGCAACGGTGACCACGTGGACCGGTCGACGATCGCATCGAGCGTCGGCGGTAGCACGCGCCGCCAGGTTCGCGGCGAGCCACCACCCGTGACATGGGCAAATGCATGCGCGCCGCACTCGGCGGCGAGCGCCAGGCAATCCCGGGCGTAGATGCGCGTCGGCTCGAGTAACTCGTCGGCGAGAGTGCGGCCGCCAAGGACGCGCCGGGGTGGCATCCAGCGCAGACCGGTCGCGGCCAGCACATGGCGCACGAGCGAGTATCCGTTGCTGTGCAGCCCGGACGCCCCGAGCGCGATGAGCACGTCGCCAGCGCTGACCCGGTCGGCACTGAGTACGCCGTCGGCGTTCACGCATGCCGATACCGGTGCCGGAGACGTCGTACTCGTCGGCCCCATGACGCCCGGATGCTCCGCGGTCTCGCCGCCGACGAGCGCGCAGCCGGCCTGCACGCATCCGCGGCGATGCCGGACACGATGGTCGCGATCTTCTCCGGTACGACCTGGCCGGTGGCGATGTAGTCGGAGAGGAAGAGCGGCTCGGCGCCGACGACCACGAGGTCATCGACGATCATGGCTGACCAAATCGATGCCAATTGTGTCGTGCCGATCAACGGCTTGCGCGATTGCGAGCTTGGTGCCAACCCCGTCCGTGGAACACGCCAGGACGAGGCTGCGGATATCGGGACGAGATCGAGGCTGGAACAGCCCGGCGAACCCGCCGAGTCCCGTCAGCAACTCGGGCCGGCGAGTGCGGTCGACCGACGCCCTCATCAGTTCGACGGCCCGTTCTCCCGCCTCGATGTCTACGCCAGCCGCGGCGTAAGACGCACCGGAGCCGCCGGTCACGGGCGCGACAGGGCGTCCTCGGCGGCATAGCCGCTTACCAGCTCTGCCCCTCGGGCGCCGCCGTTGACGGAGCGTTCGATGCCCTCGAGCACGTGCTTGCCGACAATCTCCGGCAGCGGGATGGGGTATTCGCCGTCGTAACAGGCCCGGCACAGACCGATTCTTGGGTTGCTCGCTCGCGGCGATCAGCCCGTCGAGCGAGATATGAGCCCAGCGAATCCGCGCCGATGGACGCCCGGATCTCGTCGACCTCCAGCCCGTTCGCGATCAACTCGGCACGCGAGGCGAAGTCGATGCCGTAGAAGCAGGGCCATTTCACGGGCGGTGACGCGATGCGGACGTGCACCTCGACAGCGCCGGCCTCGCGGAGCATGCGGATCAAGGCGCGTTGGGTGTTCCCGCGCACGATCGAGTCGTCGACGACGATCAGTCGCTTGCCCCGGATGACGTCCCGGAGCGGGTTGAGCTTCATCCGGATGCCGAGCTGGCGGATCGTCTGCGACGGCTGGATGAAGGTCCGCCCGACATAGGCGTTCTTCACCAGGCCGGTCCCGTACGGGATGCCGGACGCCTCGCGCGTAGCCGATGGCTCCGGGCGTGCCCGATTCGGGCACCGGGATAACCAGGTCGGCCTCGATCGGATGCTGTCGCGCGAGTCGCCGCCCGATCTCGACCCGGGTGGCATGCACACTCCGCCCGGCAATCGTCGTGTCCGGCCGAGCCAGGTAGACGTATTCGAACAGGCAGCCCTTGGGTTCGGCCACCGCGAAATGCGACGAGCGCAGCCCGTCCTCGTCGATCGCGATGAGCTCACCAGGCTCGATCTCACGCACGAACGACGCTCCGACGATGTCCAGCGCGGCGGTCTCGGAAGTCACCACCCAGCCACGAGCAAGTCGCCCCAGGACGAGGGGACGCACACCTTAGCGCATCGCGGGCGGCGTAGAGGTGTGCTCGTCCATGAATACGAACGAAAACGCGCCACGCAGGGTTGGCAGCACATCGAGTGCCGCTTGCTCGAGGGGAAACATCCGGGCGGGCGGCGAGCAACGCGGTCACCAGATCGGAATCGGTCGTGGCGCGCCGCGTAGTAACCCGGCCCGCTCGGCCTCGACCGCGAGCTCCGCCGTGTTCACCAGATTGCCGTTGTGACCTAAGGCCAGTCCCGTGCCCGCCCGGGTGGTCCGGAAGGCCGGCTGGGCGTTCTCCCAGGTCGTCGATCCGGTCGTGGAATACCTCGTGTGGCCGACGGCGATATGCCCCTTCAGCGTGTTGAGCGTGGCCTCGTCGAACACCTGAGAGACCAGGCCGAGTGTCCTTGTAGACCAGCACCGAAGAGCCGTCGCTGACCGCGATGCCGGCCGCCTCCTGGCCACGATGCTGAAGCGCGTAGAGGGCGAAGTAAGCGAGCTTGGCGACCTCCTCGCCGGAGGGCCCATACGCCGAAGACTCCGCACGCGTCCTGCGGGCCTTTCTCGCCGGGAATGAGCTGGTGGGTCAGCCGTCCGTCAGCGCGCGCCACGGATCCGAGTCTACGGGGCGGCCTCGGGCGCGAGATTCCGCCGCGCGGAACGCTGGTCAGCTCATCAGCGGAAGGTGGTCCTCGAGGCTCGCGCGAGTGCCGCTAGCGGCGACCGATCCGGCGTTCACGGCAGCTGCCCACCACAATCCTTCCCGTCGCCAGCCGGATCCAGCGTCATCGGATCGGTCTCCACGACGTTTGGCGGAGTGCGCCTCGCGTATGCCGCTGACCGGCGATCGCCTGGACTGCGACGAAGGGCGAGATTCGCACTTCGACGGCCCGGCCGGGCGCTCGGGCGGCGAGGATCTCGGCGAGCAGTCGGACGGCGATGGCGAGCGCGGCTCGGTGGATTGCCACGGGGTCCCGATCGGGCACCGAGCGGGACAGGTCGTCGGCGTGCACCACCAGCTCGATAAGCCGGGTGTCGAGCCAGTCGATCGGCGCGCAGTGGCCCGCGTAGGGTCCTGCAAGATTGTCGCTGGCGACACACCGGATGATCGCCGGCTGCAGATCAGCATCCTGCCGAAGCGAGGCGATCAACTCCGCGGGCGTCCGCCCCTCGGCGCGGTTCCGGTGCTTTCCTCGATCATCGCGACGTCCCGCCGATAACGGGTCACGAACTCGCCGACAGACGTCGCCGGCGGTGCGGCCCGCGTCGCCAGTCGCTCGGACAGCCCAGCGAGGATGAGCGCCACATGCCCGCTCAGCATCCGCACGTCCCACCGGGCAGCACCGACGGTCGGTCGAAAGTCGGCGACGACAAGGGCGTCCAACCAATCCGCGATCAGCTCGGCCTGCGCGTGGATCGCCGCAGCGGGCGCCACGAGTCGGGAGGACGAGGTCATGACGCTGCGGTGTCTGACGAGATCCGGGCCGGCGATCGCACGGCGGCATTATAGGTGGATTCGGCATGTTTGCACCGCTGACCCGGACAACGCTCTGGCGTCCTGGCTGATCGACGGCGCTGTACCCGAACAGGCGGGGCAACGTTGCTGACCAAGCCTGGTGCAGCTCGGGCAACGAGATCGGAACTGGTCCTCGATCTCGAAGCGCCGTGCTGAGCGAGTCGACGACCCCGGTGCGATTGTGCGGTAGCTCGCGGGCGATGCACAAAGCGGTAAAGCGAGCTTCCTGGCTCCGCGGCACCGTGACGATCGCGCGACCCGCCGATTCGGAAAGCAGCGCAACGAAGGCGTCCATGCTCGCGGGCAGCACGATGCGCGCCCCGAAGCCGTGCCGCAAGCAGCACTCGACCAGGCCCTGGGCGAGGCCACCCTAGGACAGATCGTGCGCCGAATCGATCAGGCCGTCCCGGGCAGCATCGATCATGACGTCGGCGAGCACCCGCTCCCGGCGCAGGTCGACCCGAGGCGGTTGCCCACCGAGGAAGCCGTGCACGACGTGCATCCATTCGGAGCCGCCGAATTCTCTCGCGTCTCGCCGAGCAGGTAGATCAGCGAACCATCGGACCAGAATCCGTGTGGTGTACGGCGGTTGACGTCCGTCGATCACCCCGAGCACACCGACGATCGGCGTTCAGGAGGATCGGCGTTGCCCCAGTCTGGTTATAGAAGCTGACATTGCACGCATAACCGAGGATGCCAGGTCGCGGCATCCGTCAGCCAGACCGCGCACCGCCTCGCTGAACTGCCACATGACCGCCGGGTCCTCCGGGCGAGCCGAAGTTGAGGCAGTTCGTGACCGCGAGTGGCCGAGGCACCGGTCGCCGTGCGACATTGCCGGCACACGCCTCGGCGAGGGCCAGCTGCGCTCCGGCGTACGGATCCAGCCGGTGTACCGCCCACTGCCGTCGATCGAGATCCGCCACGCCCCGCGTCGTGTCGTCGGCCGAGGCGAACCATTCCGGCGTTCTCCGGCTGCGCTAGACACCGTGTTGCCGAGCACGTACCGGTCGTATTGGTCGGTGATCCAGGACTTGTCGGCGAGACCGGGCGACGCGGCAAGCTGCTGCACGGTGGCGCGCAATCAGATCCCGCGTGTGCGGGCGGGGCAGAGCGCGCCCGTCTGGCATAATTGACGAATGCGTCCTGGTCGGCTGGGCGCTGGATAAAGCGCTTGTAGACCGGACCTCGTGTGGCCACGGTTCGCGGCGGTACATCCACGATCCGCTCGCCATGCCAATCCACCTGAAGCCGACCGGTATCCGGTCACCTGCGCCGATAACGCGTGGCGAGGACATCCCACTTGGCGCACACGGCGAGGAAGGCGTCCACGTGTTCTGGCCCTGACGACGGCGCACATCCGCTCCTGGGACTCGGAGGCGAGGATCTCCTCCGGGCTGCATCGACGGCTCCCGCAGCGGAACCTTGTCCAGATCGATGTGCATACGCCACCCTCACCCGCCGGCGAGCTCCGTAGTGGCGCACGACAACCCCGCGCCGCCGAGGTCTTGGATGCCGACGACCAGATCGGCGGCGAAGATCTCGAGGCAGCACTCGATGAGGACCTTTCTCGGCGAACGGGTCGCCAACCTGAACACTCGGCCGCTTGGCGTCGCCTTCGTCGAAGGTGGCGCTGGCGAGCACGGATACGCCTCCGATGCCGTCCCGTCCGGTCTGGGCGCCGAACAGGATCACTCGGTTGCCGACACCGGTAGCCCGCGCGAGCTTGATCTCCGTCGGAGCGCATGCACGCCGACACACAGCGCGTTGATCAGCGGGTTGGCCGATGGTACGACCGCGTCGAAAATCGACCTCGCCGCCGATGTTCGGCAAGCCGAGGCAGTTGCCGTACCCGCCGATGCCAGCAACCACGCCGGGCAGGCACCCGCGCCGGTGTGTCCCGTGCTTTGGCCGGACCGAACGCGCAGCGAGTCCATGACGGCAACCGGGCGGGCGCCCATGGTCAGAATGTCTCGAACGATGCCGCCCACGCCCGTGGCCGCGCCCTGGTACGGCTCGACGTACGACTGGGGTGGTTATGCGATTCGATCTTGAAGGTGGCTGCCCACCCGTCGCCGACATCGACCACGCCGGCGTTCTCTCCCATGCCGACGAGCAGCGCCTCGCCTGGGCAGGGTCGCGCTGCTCTCGGCCGATCTGGCGCAGGTGGATCTTCGACGACTTGTAGGAGCAATGCTCGCTCCACATGACCGAGTACATGGTGAGCTCGGCACGCTGGTAGGCCGGCGGCCGAGAATCGTGCGTATCCGGCGGTACTCGTCTTGCTTCAGGCCCAGCTCATCAAACGGCTGTGGCCGTCTCGGTCGGCCTGCCGCCTCGACCGTATCGAGCGTCACCGCAGGACCGCCGAACTGGGTCGGTCTTCGCCTACGCTCGGCAATCCCGACCAGAGCCCCGGTGAAGAAGGGCAGGCCGTCGATACCCGAGCCGGTGAGCGGGTCGACCGGCGTGCTCGGGGTGCGGCATGAGGCCCACGACGTTCCCAGCCTCGTTGGAGATGCCGGCGATGTCGCGGAAGCTACCGTTGGGGCTGCCGCCGAGGTAGCGCACGACCACGCGTCCGGACGCCTCCAGTTCGTTGAGCGTGCGCTCGGTCAGCGACGTAAGCCACCCTCGCCGTTCTTGATCGGGATGACGATCTCTGCGCCGGGCTCGGTAGCCGTCGGTCCAGACCGTGACCAGCATTCTCGACGATGCAGCCGTTGGTCTCGGCAGACGAACCTTCGGTGGTTGTTGCGTATGAGCGCACCGGGCAGCAGGTGCGCTTCGCACAGCACCTGGAATCCGTTGCATATGCCGAGAACGGGCAGGCCGTCGCGAGCGGCGGCAATCACGGCCTCCATGACCGGCGAGAATCGCGCGATCGCACCGCACCGCAGGTAGTCGCCATACGAGAATCCGCCTGGAAGGATCACCGCGTCGATGTCGGGCAAGACCGGATCGGCGTGCCACAGCGGCACCGCGTCACCACCAGCGATCCGTACAGCACGCTGGGCGTCGCGGTCGTCGAGGCTGCCAGGAAATGTCACCACACCGACCCGCGCGGGCACCAGACCAGGCTACTTGGCCGACCCGTAGGGCCGGAGGCGGGCATCGTCCAGCCGGGCTCTTGGCCGGACCTCACCGACGGCTCGTGCCGTCTTGACCCGATCCGAACAATTGCAGAGCAGGCTGTGCGCCATGCAGTCGGCTGACTGGAGGGCAACGGCGCGACTGTTGCGCCGCACCGGATTCGGCACTACGGGCTCGGCGGTTGACGTGGCGAATCGGGTCGGCCGTTGCCGCTCACGTTCCGGCAATTCTGGGTTCCGATCCAACGGCTGACGTCGGTGCGCGGCGCACCCCGGTCCCGACGTTCGACGCGATTACGCCGCTCGGTCGGAGTGCGTCCAAGAGCGAGAAGCAGCAGCGTAATCAGCAGATTCGCAGCCAACTGTCGAGCCTGACAACCTGGTGGATCCGCCGCATGGTCGCCGTGGAGGAACCATTCGGCGAGAAGTTGACGTTTCTTTGGCACAACCACTTTGCGACCGCGGCCACCAAGGTGCGCCGGCCCGGGTGGCTGGCCGCGCAGAACGAAACGCTCCGGCGTGCGGGCCGTGGCGACTTCCGGACGCCTCGCCCTGGCGATGCTCACCGACCCGGCGATGCTGTTCTGGCTGGACGGGCAGAAGAACTCCGCAACGCGCCCAACGAGAACCTGTCCCGCGAGTTCATGGAGTTATTCGCGCTCGGCCACGGCGATGGCTACACCGAGCAGGATGTGCGCGAGGGGGCCCGCGCATTGACCGGCTGGCGGTTTCGCCCCAACGGCACCGCATATCTCAGCACCCGAGCGCATGACGATGGCACCAAGACCCTGCTTGGCGTCACCGGCAACCTCGACACGACGGGATTTTGCGACGCCGTCCTCTCCCGGCCGGCTTCGCCTCGTTTCGTGGCATCGCGGATGTGGTCCCAGCTGGTCTCGGCGAACCCGCCGAGCGCAGCGACTCTCGATCGCGCTGGTCGCCGCCTACGGCGAGCCAGCGTGATCTTCCGATCGCTGCTGACCGCGATGCTTACGAGTGCGGATTTTGTCGCGGCCTCACGGCACGATCGTGATCGGCCCGGTCGAATGGCTGATCGGCGCGATTCGCGCGTTGCGGATTCCGATTGTTGACGACGCGGCTGCGCGGAAAGTGGTGGCGGTGCTCCGGACCCTCGGGCAGATCCTGTTCTACCCGCCCAACGTAGGCGGCTGGCCGTCGGGGGCGGCCTGGCTCTCGACAGCGGCGGCTGACGCCCGGATACAGGCCGCGGCCGCACTGGCCAGCCAAGGCCGACCTGGACGCAATCCGCGGCTCGACCGCCGCCAAAGTCGACGCGGTCGCCCACCTGCTCGGCGTGGCGTCGTGGTCAGCGCGAAGCACCGCCGTATTGGCCGAAACGGCAGTGGACCCGCGCCGGCTTGTTGCTGTCGCGCTGAACACGCCCGAGTACCTGACGAACTGAGGGCTGATGGACACCGTTACCCGCCGCCGCTTCCTGATCGCTTCGGGTGTCACCGGAGGTGTGGCCCTCGCGACTGGATCGGGCCTGGTCACCTGGCACGAGCTATCCCAGCGCGCCGTGTCCGATCCGCAGCCGGTTGGTTCGAAGATTCTGGTGATCGTGACGCTGTACGGCGGCAATGACGGCATCAATACGCTCGTGCCGTATGCCGATCCGGCCTACCACGACGCGCGGCCGGAGCTCGCCTACGCCGAGGGCGAGGTGCTGCACCTCGACGAGTCGGTCGGTCTGAATCCGGCAATGAAAGGCATGGCTGGGCTATGGCGAGAGGGACGGCTGGCCGTCGTGCGCGGGGTCGGCTATCCGAAGCCGGATCACAGCCATTTCCGCTCGATGGACATCTGGCAGACAGCGTCTCCCGACGTTCCGGTCAACACCGGGTGGATCGGCCGGTGGCTGGACGCAACCGGCGACGACCCAGTGCGCGCGGTGAACATCGGAGCCGTGCTTCCGCCGCTCGCCGTCGGCGCAAACTCAGCAGCTGCCGCGCTCCCACTGGGCCGCGAGCACGCCCCTGCCCGCCGATCTCGAGACGGCCCTGCGTGGCGCTGGTAAGCCGGACCCGTCCGACTCGGCCGGCCGAGGCGCTGGTCACGGCGTCCTACCGAGCCGAGCGGACTGCTGCAGCCACGTTCGCGACCGTGCTCGACCCGACGGCCGTCCAACCGGACCACGATCAGGTCGCTGCGGCGGGATCCGCCGGCGGCCAGCAGAGCCTCAAGGCGCAGCTCGACGTCGTCGCGCGGTGCATCAAGGCCGGCGTGCCGACGTCGGTATACGCGGTGAGCCTTGGCGGATTCGACACCCATGCCGACGAGAAGGGCACCCAGCAGGCGCAACTTGGCGTGTTGGATTCGGCGCTCACCGGCTTCCTCCAGGACATGGCTGGAGATCCCCGCGGCCAGGGCGTCGCCGCGCTCGTCTACTCGAATTCGGCCGCCGAGTCACGGCAAACGCCTCGCAGGGCACCGACCACGGCACAGCCGGCCCGGTATTCGTCGCCGGGCGCCCGGTCAAAGGCGGCTTCTACGGTGCTCCGCCGTCGCTGTCGGACCTGGACAACGGGGACCTCAAGGTCTCGACCGACTTCCGCGACGTCTACGCCGAGCTGCTGCACAAGCTCCTGGACACCGACCCCGCGCGCGGTACTCGGCAACTCGCGATCAGAGTTGGGCTTCCTCGCCTGATGCGCCGGAATCAGCCTCGGTAGATGGTGAAAGTCCTCGATCACCGGATTGGCGAGCAGCCGGTCGGCCACGGTGATCAGCGTCGCGTCGTCGACGCCGTCGGCTACGTCTGAGCTCAAAGTGCTTGCCCTGGCGCACGCCGATCACTCCGTTGATACCGAGCCGACCGAGCGCGTCCAAGATCGCTTGCCCCTGCGGATCGAGGATCTCCGGCTTGAGCACGACGTCGACCACCACGCGGGTCACGCAACCCCCTCCGACGATCAACCCGTGAGCCTAGCCGGGCGGCCCATTTCCACGCGGTCGACCCAGGATGGTTAACCAGCCTGCGGGGTTTCCGGCCCGCAGGCGTTCGGGTCCCAGCGCCCGGCCAGTCGGCGAAGTTTCGGCCCGTCAACAACTCGTACGCCCGGATGTAACGGTCGCGCGTAGCCGCGACGACCTCGTCCGGCAAGCGGGGCGGCGCGGCGCCGCTCCGCCGATCCCACCCTGCGGCTGGGTGAGGTGAGCCAGTCGCGCACGAACTGCTTGTCGTAGCTCGGCTGGCTGCGCCCCGGCTGCCACTGGTCGGCCGGCCAGAACCGCGACGAGTCGGGCGTGAGCACCTCGTCGGCCAGCACGACGCCGGCCGGCAGCGTCCACGCCCAACTCGATCTTGGTGTTCCGCGAGCAGCACGCCCGGCTCGTTCGGCTAGCTCAGCGCCGCGCGCATAAACCGCCAGTGTGATCTCTCGCAGCTGTCGTGCCCGTGGCTCGCCGAGTAGGCCGGCTACGTCGTCGAACGTCATCGGCTCGTCGTGCTGGCCCCTAGCTGCCTTGGTCGACGGGGTGAAGATCGGCTCGTCGAGCCGTGACCCTTCATGCAGCCCCGGCGGCAGCGCGAGCCCACGCACCTGACCGCTCGACTGGTAGTCCGCCCACCCGGACCCGGCGAGGTAACCGCGGGCCGACGCACTCGACCGGGATCATGTCGAGCGGGCGGCAGAGCATCGCTCGGCCCCGCCATCGAGGCGGAATCGCGGGACCGGCCGCGCTGATCAAGTGGTGTGGGACGACGTCGGCCAGTTGCTCGAACCACCACACCGACAGCGCCGTGAGGACCCGTCCCTTGTCCGGTATCGGCGTGTCTAGGACGACGTCGTAGGCGGAAATCCGGTCGCTCGCCACCATCAGCAGCGCCCCGTCCGCGGTGCGGTACAGGTCGCGGACCTTGCCGGAGTGCACCGGTATCAAGCCGTCTGCGGTCACGTGCTGATCGTCGCAGGCACGCTCAGATTCCCACGTCGTCGACCTGGGGCGTCGCCGGATTGCGGAACGAGGCCGCGCCCGTTTACCGCGGCCAACTGGCCTGGGTGACCTCACCTCCAGATATCTCGACTATCAAGCTGGACGCCGGCCGCCGACGCGCTCGCAGAGCTCGTACCGGCCTTCGCGCAGCTCGGGGAACACTGCGCTCCATATCGTTCGGCCCCCAGGCGGGCGACCGACGACGCCAACGTGCGACCGGTGGGCCACTGCCGACGGCTCGCGCCGACCGACCGGATCTCGATCTCCACGCCGGCCATTGTCTCCGGCATGGCGACGACGAGCGCGCCCACGTCCCCGCCGATATCGAGGACGACCGGGCCCTGGCCGGCATGCGGATTCTCCGTGATGCGCGTGCGCGCGAGGGCGGCAGTCATGGCGACGTCGTTCCCGGAATCGTCTGGTAGCCGCCACCGGGCAGCGGGACGTACGGGAAGGTGTTGAGGAAGGCCGGGAGATTGTTGCTTGCCGGTGGTAGCGCCGTGCCGTCCTGGATGAGCGACGCCGCTCCGTCCGGGCTGAAGGACGGGTCGACGAGCGGGATGGTGAGGCCGGCGACGGCGCGCAGCTCCACGGTCACCACGTCGTCGAGCAGGCGCCGCCCGTTGGGGAATCCCGGCTGGGTCGCCGGCCGACCAGACCGAGCGGATTCGGCTTGGCGGACGGCGGGATGGCCAGGTTGAGGCGCAGCAGGTCGGCCTGCGTGGTGCCGGTGAAGTTCTGGAAGCCGGGGATGACGCCCGCTGGGATCCCGGTGAGCAGGATGGCGGCCAGGTCGGCCCGCGGCTTGGTGTACGCGGCCAGGTGCGGGAACACGCCCGGATACAGCACCGGCAGCAGGCGAGCCAGTTCCGGATTGAGCACGAATTGAGCGAACTGGTCGTCGTCACTGGGTCGACTCGATTCCACCGGTCCTTCATGGCCATCGGCACGATGACCTCGTTGAACAGCGGGTTGGCCAGTCGGGAGACCCTGCCGGAACGGGCCGTGCCATTGCCAGCCGCTGTTGTCGTCCCAGACCTTGGAGCGCTGGCGGCTGGCGCTTGCGTACAACGCCAATGACGGAGTCCTGCGCCTTGGGGTCCGTCGGGTCGTGGCCGCCGACGGTCAGATCCGGTCTTCGGCACCTGCAGCGCGATGGTGTGCACGTTCGTGGCCTGCGTCCCGTTGACGCCGGCCGCCGCGGCGCTCGGGATCAGGTGCAGGTTCTGGAAGGGCCGCAACGTGCCGAGGTCGAAGATGCTGCCCAGGTCGACGTGGAAACTCTCCCGCGCTGACCAGCGAACACCTTCCGCCCGCCGGGCAGGTTGTAGACCGCCTGCGCGGCCAGCGCGGCGTAGTTCGGCGTGCTGCGAACACCCACGTTGACAGGCGGGCAGAGCAGGCCGCTCGCCAGCTGCTGGGAGGCCTTGCCCGCTCCACTCGAGTGACCGAGTACGTCTGGGGACGGTTCCAGGTGGCGTCGGTGATCTTGGTGATCTGGACCCGTGTTGTACAGGAACGTATTGCGGTTACGGATCACCGTCGTGAACCGGAACTGGTAGGTGATGTCGTCCTGCGCCTTACCGCGGTTCGAGATGTTGATCTCGTAGAGCACATCGTCGCCGAACTCGTAGAAATTCGGGCCGCCCTCAGGGATCTGGGACGGAATGAAGTTGGCAATCAGGGTGACGGTGTTCGGCCTGTCCGGGCTGACGAACGCGTAGGTGTCGGTGTTGTCGGCGACCGGGTCCTTGCTGATCTCCGGCGCTTCGCGATGCGACGACATGCGATCAGCCCTTCGCGGCGTGGTTGAGCCGGGCGACGAGGTCCTTTGTCGTGGACGACGACCTCGCGCTCACCCGACCAGCAACGCGACCTCGGATGTGCGTACATCCGTCACGTATGCGACGAGCGGTCCTTCGGCGTCGCCGATGTCCGGTGGCTTCGGAGCGGCAGCGGCCGACGGCACTGCCGCCGCCACGCCGGCGGCCGCAGCTCCAACTCCGGCGATTGTCAGGAACCCTCTGACGCGACGTGTCCTTCATGTGACGTCCTCCTCCTGCCTCCGTCGTTGCTTTCGGGAGGCTTCGTGTCGTCGCTCACAAGCGGTTCCCAGTGCGCTGAAAGCTAACCAGAACTTTACGCACAGATCTGGCATAAGCCCATCAAAGCGGGCGTAAGGTCGCCCGCTATCCACCCAGCACCTGACCTGGAGCCGTGATGTCGTTCTTCCCCGCCTCCGCACCCCTACCCGCCCGATCGCCACCACGGGGATACCGGCGAGGTCAGCGCCCGATGGCGGCCATCGGACCGGGATCACGACCTGGTCAGCAACACCGGCTCGGTCGACTACCTCGCCACCGGCACATCGACGAACGGCGATTACGGGCTCTACCGGTGGAACATGGGACCGCAGCCGAGCGGGCCCGACGCCCACTTCCACAAGTCGCTGTCCGAATCGTTCTTCGTCCTGTCGGGCACCATCCGGCTCGTTCAACGGTTCTGACCTGGATCGACGGACGTCCGGGTGACTATCTGTACGTTCCGGAAGGTGGGTTGCACGGGTTCCGCAACGAATCAGGCGAGCCAGCGTCGATGCTGATCCTGTTCGCTCCGGGAGCACCCCGTGAGGCGTACTTCGAGGGGCTCGGCCGAGATCGGGCGCGACCGGCGTGCGGCCGTCCCCGGAGGAGATGGCCGAGTTCTACCTGCGGCATGACACCTACTGGGTATAGGCGACGTCACCTGCTGCCGCAGTTATCTGGTCGCGTGCATGATCTCGCGGCCCCAGCTAGCGAATCATGCGCACCGTCCGGATGGTCAGTGCTTGCGGACGACGCGCTCGGGCTCGCCGGGCTTCCAGATCGTGATATCCAAGTGGCCCGCCACCGACCTCGACCGAGGCGGCGCCGCGGAGATCCGCGGCGTAGAGATGGTCGAATCGCTGGCCCCGCACATCAATTCCGGTCTCGGCGTACATCCATTCCGCGTAGCGGCCCTGCAGCTCGGTGTCCTGGACGTCGCGAACCACGCCCCAGACCTTCGCATCACCGTCGCTCACCTGCGTGTCGACGGTCGCGGTGTGCAGCGTGAATCTCGGGTCGCGGCCCAGGTCGCGCAGTTTGAACGTGTTGGGCATCCCGCCGATCCACATGTGCTCTTCGAATATTCGTGGCTCCATCGGGCTGATCCGCGGGTAGCCGTCCGACCGAAGCGTGCCCAGCATGCACAATCCGCCGGTCGCGGCGTGGCGGCGGCTGAAGATCTCTGAGACGCGTGGTGCCTGTGCTGACGAACTCGTCCCAAGTGGCCATATCAACACCTATCTGGACGGTGGGCATCATCCGTGGCCTGGCAACGGATATGCATACGTTTCGGTCAACGACTCGTCGCCCGCAACGCGAGGACGAGGCTGACCGTGCCGACCAGCGACGTCAGCGTCCGGACGTGGTTCCACGCCAGCCACGGCGTGACGAAGTGCGACCACGTGGTGCCCGCACCAGCCGCATTCGGGTCGACGGTCATCAGCGCGTCGTTGTGCGGGATGTGGTAGACGACCGTGACCAGCGCACTGACGATGTAGAGCGCGCACCCGAGTATGAGCCAGACGGTGGCTGCGTCGCGATTCCGGAGCCCGTGGATGGCCAGTACCACGCACACGATCGCGGTTCCGAACAAAGCCAGCATGAACAGCGGATTGGGTGCCGCCTTGTTGATCGCGTTCATCGCCGCGATGCTCTGCGCGTGCGACAGCCGGCGGAGGCCGGTCATGACGAACGTGGAGAACGCGAAGTACACACCGGCCGTGATGCCCGCCCCCACCGCAGCGGCCAGGGTCAAGCCGCCGGGCGTAGCCGTCGATCATTGGGCCACCCCGGTGGTGCCGGCGGACCATATTCCGGTGGCCGCAGTGTCGTGGGCGTAGTCGGCGAAGTCGCGCGGTCGGCGGCCGAGCACTCGCTCGACGTCGTCGCTCAGGTGGGCGTTGTGCCCGTCGAGCACGCGGGTGAACAGGTCGGTGAGCGGCTCAATTTCGTCGGCCGGGACGCCAGCTCGGGCCGCGGCGTCGGCGTACTCCGCGGACGTGATCGGCACATAGCGCACGATGCGGCCGGTGGCCTGGGACAACTCCGCAGCGACATCGGCGAAGGTGAGCAGGCGGGGTCCGGTGAGCTCGTACACCTTTCCGGCGTGCCTGTCTCGGGTCAGCGCGGCGACGGCCACGTCAGCTACGTCGGTGACGTCGATGAACGGCTCGGCGATGTCGGCGGCCGGCAACGCAATTACGCCCTCCAACACGGGTTCGAGGAGGAAGTGCTCACTGAAGTTCTGCGCGAACCAACTCGAGCGCAGGATCGTCCACTCCGCGCCGGAATCGCGCACCGCCTGCTCACTGGGTTCCGCATCGGGCTCGCCACGCCCGGACAGCAGCACCAGCCGGCGCCGCGCCGCTGGCACACAGCCATCTTCGCGAATGCGCCGACGCGGTCGGCCGCGCCCGGAATGAGACATCCGGGTAGTAGGAGATGTACGCCGAGTCGACCCCGTGCAGCGCCGGCGCCCAGGTCGTAGTCGTCGGCCCAGTCGAAGCGCAGGCTCGCCTGTCCGGGAGCCGATCCGGACCGGCCGGCCGAGCTCGTGCAACCGTGCCGCGACGCGGCTTCCGGTCTTTCCATTGCCTCCGAGTACAAGTGTTGTTGTCATGCCACCAGTCAATGCATCAGCGGGAAGACCGTACATAGCTAATTCGCTCGATTTCATGCGCCAGCGTCTACGCTGGCTGTATGGACGCACTCGTGGGCTTCCTCAACGGGCCCCGCGCTCGGGGTGCGTTCCTGCTGCGCTCCGTCATGGACCCGCCCTGGTCGCTGCGCATCCGAGACGAGGCGCCGCTCACCATCGCAGCCGTGGTCCGCGGCACCGCATGGATCCTGCCCGACGGCGCCGACCCGCGGCCGATGCACGCCGGCGACGTCGCCCTGATCCGCGGCCCCAGACCACTACACCGTCGCCGACTCCCCGGACACCACGCCCCAGGTGATCATCCACCCGGGCAGGTCTGCACCGACGCTCGACGGCGTGAGCGTCGCTGAGGCGATGGACCAGGGGTGCGCACGTGGGGCAACAGCCGCGCAGGGCGCCACCGTGGTGCTTACCGGCACCTACCAAGGCGACGGCGAGATCAGCCGGCGCGTCACCGATGCGCTGCCCCAGCTGGTCGTGCTCCGCGATGGTGACTGGGACTGCCCCGTCCTGCCGCTGCTCGCTGCCGAGATCGGCAAGGACGACCTCGGCCAAGCCGCAGTGCTCGACCGACTGCTCGATCTGCTTGTCGTCGCCGCGCTGCGAGCGTGGTTCGCGCGGCCGACGCGCACCCCCGACCTGGTACCAAGCGCACGCCGATCCGATAGCCGGTCGCGCACTGCGGCTCCTGCACAACAACCCGGCGCATCCCTGGACGCGTGGCCAGCCTGGCCGCCGAAGTCGGCATCTCCCGGGCAGCGCTGCGCGCGACGGTTCACCGAGCTGGTCGGCGAGCCACCGATGACGTTTCTCACCAGCTACCGGCTCGCCCTGGCGGCCGACCTGCTGCTCGAGCCGGGCAGCACCGTCGCTGCCGTCGCCCGCCGGGTCGGCTATACCAGCCCGTTCACGTTCAGTACGGCCTTCAAGCGCCGGTACGGCACGAGTCCGCTCGCGCACCGTCGCAGTGCTACGACGTCCCGGCACCGACGCGGATACGCCGCTCGCCATGCTGCAGCGGACAGTCGAGGCCGTGCCGAGACCGCCAGGCGGTGATCTCCCGGAGGGATCACTCGGTCAGCGCAGCAGCAACCGTGGCCCGTAGTTTCTCCATCCGCACCCGGGTGAGCAGCGCCGCGATCACGACCGCCCCGATCACTGTGATAACCCGGTTGGCGTCGACGGCTGGCATCCAGCGGACAGCGCCGTTCTTCATGACGTAGGCGCCGGTCGGCCGGGCGTGCAACCCGAAACCTCCGCCGCTGGCTTCTTGGCCCTCTTCCCGATCGTGGCCGCCGCCGCCACCGCCGCCTCCGAATACCCTGGCGGCGGCGATGACCGTCGTGCCGTCGCGGGTATACGGCTCGGCAAACACCAGACGCGCACTGAACGCATCCCGCGCGGCCGCGACTACCTCATCCATGCCCATCACTGCGCCCCTTTCGAGCCTGGAACGGCCGGACCCTCTCAACCCTGCCGCCAACCACCGTGATGCTCAATGACGGCTGGAGCATCCGGCAATTCTCCAGGCCGACCGGCTGGATCAGACGATCGCCTCGGGCTGGTACTCGGCGGCGGACGGGTCACTGGCCAGAACCGCGTCGATTGCGGCGAGCAACCGAGGCGACTTGCGCATGAGCGGCACCGATGAAAGCACGCGGATCAGCCAGCAGGGCGTCCAGCTCCACAGCCGACAGGCTCTAGCCGGGAGTCGGCCGCCAACCGAGCGAACAGGTCGTTCGTCTCCACGCCCTTCTCGCGCATCGCCAAAGCGACATCGACGCGCGTGTGTCCTGATCAACTCGTACGCCGTTTCCCGGCCGACGCCCTGACGCACCGCTGCGACCAGCACCGCGGTCGTCGCCAGGAACGGCAGATAGCGATCGAGCTCCCGGGCGATGACCGCGGGATACGCAGCGAAGTCGTCCAGCACGGTCAACGTCGTCTCGAGCAGCCCGTCGATGGCGAAGAACGCATCCGGCAGCGCGACTCGGCGCACCACCGAGCAGGACACGTCACCCTCGTTCCACTGGTCGCCGGCCAGTTCGCCGGCCATTCCGGCGTACCCGCGCAACAGCACCGTGAAGCCGTTGATCCGCTCCGCAGATCGGGGATTCATCTTGTGCGGCATGGCCGACGAACCGACCTGCCCGGGCTGAAAGCCTTCGGTGGCGAGCTCATGGCCGGCCATGAGCCGGATCGTCGTGGCGAGAGACGAGGGCGCGGCCGCCAGCTGCACCAGTGCGGACAGCACGTCGTAGTCGAGCGAACGCGGATAGACCTGCCCGACGCTGGAGAACACCCGGTCGAACCCGAGGTGCCCAGCGACGGCCGACTCGAGCTCCGCCAGCCGCGCAAGATCCCCGCCGAAAAGATCGAGCATGTCCTGCGCCGTGCCCACCGGACCCTGGATGCCCACGGAGCGGGTATCTGCGCCATCAGCTCGTCCAGCCGGGCAACGGCGACGAGCAGCTCGTCGGCCGCGGACGCGAACCGCTTGCCGAGCGTGGTGGCCTGAGCGGCGACATTGTGGGTGCGTCCCGCCATCACCAGCTCGTCGTACTCGGCCGCGCGGCGGGCCAGCCGAGCGAGTACCGCGAGTGCCTTGTGCCGAACGAGTTGCAGCCCGGAGCGCACCTGCAGCTGCTCGACGTTCTCGGTCACGTCGCGGCTGGTCATGCCCTTGTGGATCTGCTCTTGCCCGGCAAGCGCCGCGAACTCCTCGATCCGGGCCTTGACGTCGTGGCGGGTAATCCGCTCCCGGGCCGCGATCGAGTCCAGGTCGACGTGGTCGATCACCGCTTCGTAGGCCGCGACCGAACCGTCCGGAACATCGAGGCCGAGGTCTTTCTGGGCGCGCAAGACAGCGACCCAGAGTCGTCGTTCGAGGATGATCTTGTATTCCGGAGACCACAGCGTGGTCATGGCCATGGGATGCATAGCGGTCAGCTAGGACGTTAGGTATCACCGGTTTGCCCTCGGCCACCTCGTCATTGTCTCGGTTGCCGCAACGCGCTACGTGCGCGGCCCACGATGGGCGGTGATGTCCCGCCGCGCTCAGGTGAGATCGAGACGAGGGTCGTTCGCCAGGTTCTCCATCGCGCGCGTGGACGCGCGCTGCCCCGTCGGGCCGGTCATCAGCACATCGATCGTGGCTCCCTGCTCCGTCACCCGCACAAGCTCAGCGCGCACATCGTTGCCCGCACCCTCGAGGCGGAGCACCTGCGAGGGCCGGTGGGACCCGGAAGCGGCGTCGACGCTGCTCGCGCTGACGATCGTGACGTCAACGGTCACGCCGCCGGGGTCGCGTCCGGTCAGTGACGCCCCGCAGATCCGCCCGAGGGTGCCCTTGGCCGCGCTCGCCGTCGACCAGGGCGAATGTCGGGAACCAGGCCCGCAGCGCGGAGACCAACGGGTCAGATTGGATGGGCAGGATCGGAGCGACGCGCGCGTTGTCCGGACAACCGACCGGCGGCGGGGTGGCGGCGACCGTCACGACGGGCGACGGCGAGGGCGAGGGTCACCACGCTGGCGGGCGCCCGTTGGGTGTGTCCGGCCAGCCAGCCGACCACGCCACCAACGGCGAGCAGGGCGACGGCACCGATGACGAGCAACCCAGAGATACGGCGGCGTGGCTCGATGACGTCGAGGCCATCCTCTGGTCCATTTGATCCGCGGATCTCGACAACGTGTACGCCCTGGTCACGTTCGGGCGCTGCCATATGAAAAGCATGAACTCCCGTAGCGGACCGGGCAACCGACGGGTCAACGTCAGACGCTGATCTCGCCCCGCTCCGCGCGCAGCGCGATATCTGACCGGTGCTGGCTACCGGGCAGCTTGATCGTCGCGGCGAGCGCATACGCTCGAGCACGCGCTTCGGCCAGAGTTGACCCGACGGCGGTCGCCGACAGCACCGTCCTCCGGACGAGACGATCGCGCCGTCCTCGCGGCGCCGGGTTCCGGCGTGCAGGACGCCCTCCTGTTCCGCGCCGATGATCACATCTCCGGTCGCCGGAGTGGCCGGGTATCCGGGCGCGGCGACAACGACGGTGACCGCCGCGCCGCTGCGCCAGGCCAACGGAGGGTGGCGATGCAATTGGCCGGTCGCTGCGGCGACGAGCAGGCCACCGAGGGGCTGTCGAGCAGGGCCAGGACGACCTGGGTCTCGGGATCTCCGAACCGGGCGTTGAACTCGACGACGCGGGGCCCGCGCGCCGTGAGCGCCAGCCCGACGTAGAGCAGTCCAGCGAACGGCGTGCCCGCGCCGCGCATCGCGCGAACCGTTGGCTCCGCGATCATCCGCACGACCTCGTCGACGGTGCCGACGGGCAGCCACGGCAAGGGTGCGTAGGCGCCCATGCCGCCGGTGTTTGGGCCGGTGTCACCGTCGCCGATCCGCTTGAAGTCCTGGGCCGGAATGAGGGGGCACCACGGTCGTCCCGTCGGTCACGCAGAACAGCGACACCTCGGGCCCGTCGAGATACTCCTCGATGACGACCCGACCGCAGGCCGCAGCGTGGGCTGCCGCCGCCACTCGGTCGGCGGTCACGACGACGCCTTTACCCGCCGCGAGGCCGTCGTTCTTCACCACATAGGGCGGACCGAACTCGTCCAGGGCCGCGGCGACCTCGTCCGCGGTGGAGGCGACGAGGGCGCGCGCTGTTGGGCACTCCCCGCGCTCGCCATGACCTCCTTGGCGAATGCCTTGGATCCCTCGAGACGGGCGGCCGCCGCCGACGGGCCGAAGCATGGGCTGCCGGCGGCCCGGACCGCGTCGGCAACGCCCGCGACGAGCGGCGCTTCCGGGCCGATCACGACCAGATCACTGCGAAGCCGGGCCGCCAGGTCGGCGACCGCGGCCCCGGACATCGGGTCGACGCGCGGGTTGCTCGGCGACAGCTGCCGTGCCTGCGTTGCCGGGCGCGCATGCCAACGCGGTGACTGTCGGATCGGCGGCCAGCGCGAGGCACAACGCGTGCTCGCGCGCGCCAGATCCGACGACGAGAACGCGCACGGGCGGCCAGCCTAGCGGGTACGCGCCGCGCACCATCAGTGCCGCGTACGCGCCTCGCACCATCAGTGCGTAGCGACGATGATCAACCCGGGCCATGGTGGGCACCAGGACCCGGTCCCCGGACAGTGCCGGAGTCGCGAACCGGGTTAGCTCTCCGACGGAGACCTGCATGGTGGACCGACCGGTCGCCGGATCGAGCGCGTGCAACGTTCCGTCGGCGAACGAAAGTGACCAGATCCAGCCACCCCCGATGACCGGCGACCCGGCAATCGCCTCGTCGGCGTGCCACAGGACGGTGAGCGCTCCGTCGCTACCCACTCGCACCGCTCGGTCGCCGTCGGTGCACGGGAGGTACACCACGTTGCCATCGACCGCCGCGCCGCCGAAGGACATGCAGATGTTCTTGACCGTGACCTGCCCGCCCACGCCGCCGAGCGCAGATTTGCCGCAGGACGTAGACGGGCCCGGATTTGCCGCCCAATACGGCCCACGTGGTGCCGACCAGGGCAACACCTTGGGAGCCGAGGCCGACGTCGCCCCGGTTGTTCTGCGCCCAGTCCGAGGGGCGCGAAGGAATCCACGAGCTGGGCGTCGGGCGAGAGGGCCAGCACCGAGTTTGTGCGGTCGTAGTCGTCCCCCGGGAAGGCCGCCCCGTTCGCTGACAGACCGAGCAGGCGGCCCCGACTGTCCACGGTTGCACCCGCTGGGTTCCACATCCCGCCACCGCGCTTCGTCGGCGGCGTGGTAGGACTACCGGATCCCCGGAGCCATCCAACCGCACGCCGACGATGCGGCCCCTTGTAGTCGCCACAGTCGCCGGCCAAGGCGCCGAGCGGCACCCACACCCGCCCGCCCGTGATGGCGAGCGCTCCGCGTTGCTGCATCACCGTCAGGTCGACTCCCGGCAGGTCGACCGACTTGCGCCAGCGCACGTTTCCGCTGTGCGTAGGTCGAGCGCCACCAGGTCGTGTCGGATCGAGCCGCCGATCTCGGCGACGGCGTAGATCGGAACCGGTCCCCGCGTCATAGATCGGCGTGCCCGTGATGCCGAGGGGACTGATGTTGCCGCACGGACGCTGCCGGGCCGGCGATGGCGAGCCCAGATTCGTCCGCCATAGCTGATGGGAGGAGGCATCGAATGCGTAGACGCTGTCGTTTTCGGTCCCCACGATGGTGATGCCTTGCGCGACAACTGGTGAGCCGTACACCGCGGCGTCCAACTTGATCGCTGCGGCGATCGCCAACCGCGTCGGTGTGGGGAAGCTTCGAGATAGGCCCGTGTGCTGCGCATCGCCGTGATACATGGGCCAGTCCGAGCTGGTCGGTGAACCGGTGGCTGACGGCGAGTTCGCCTCAGCCGACGCGGTCGCGGGCAGCGACACGGCCGGCCCGGAGGATTTGGTACTGCTGGTGCAGCCGGCGACGATCACCGTGAGCAGGCACGATAGGGCGACGTACGCGCATCGGCCCAGTCTGCCGGTCCGTGCTGAAGAGCTCCTGTGCGCCTGCAGCGCCTCTCACCGGGTCGAGACGATCACGAGTCCGGCGAGCGTCGGCACGAGCACCCGGTCGCCGGACAGCGCTGGCGTGGCGAACCGGCTGACATCGCCCGACCGAGACCTGCACGGTCGATCGTCCGGTCGCCGGATCGAGCGCGTGCAGTGTGCCGCTGCTTTGGTTGACCGACCAGATCCGTCCGCCTCCGATCACCGGAGAGCCGGCGATATCGCCGTCCGCGTGCCACAGCACGGTCATGGCTCCGTCGTTGCCGATGCGCACGGCCCGCAGCCCATCCGCGCACGGGACGTAGACGACGTCGCCGTCCACGGCTGTCCCGCCGAACGATTTGCAGATCTCGGCCTGGCTGACCTGGCCGCCTACGTCCGCCGAAATGCGATTGCCGCAGGACATACCCGTTGCCGGACTTGCCCGCCGAGAACACCCACTCCGGAGCCGACGAGGGTCGGGCCTTGCGAGCCAAGGTCCAGGTCAGCGTCGTTATCGGTGCGGCCAGGTTGACGGCGAGAACGAGATCCACGAGCTTCGCCGAGGTCGGGTCAATCGCGAGAATCGAGTCACTGTAGTCATACGGGTCACCTACACCCGACGCGCCGTTGCCGACGGCGACGAGCAACCGGCCAGATCGAATCAACCACCGGCCCGGAGGTGTCCAGATCCCAGCCTCCCGAGCGGTCGGCACCGTGTAAGCGATCGGTGTCCCGTTTCCGACCGGCACGCCCACCACCCGACCGAGGTAGTTCCCGCAATCGCCGAACCGCCCGCCGAACGGCACCCATACCCGGTTGGCGCTCAACGTCAGCGCGCCCCGCTCCTGCATCGCGTCCGGGGACGCTCCCGCGCGGGTCGACGCTCGTCCGCCAGCGCACGGATCCGGTGCGCAGGTCCGAGTGCGACAAGCTCGTGGCGGCACGGGGCGCGCGGTATTCGGCCACCGCGAAGACCGAGCCGGTAGATGGGTCGTATACCGGCGTTCCGGTGATGCCTGAGGATCGATGTTGCCGCACGGCAGGTCCCCGCTCCGCGCGGGATCGCCGAGATGCGTGCTCCACAGCTGGCGCCCGGATGCGTCCAGGCCGTACAGCGTGTTGCGCTCCGTGGCGACGACCGTGATTCCGTGCACCACGATCGGTGACGCGTAGACCGCGGCGTCCAGCTTGAGGGCGGCTCGCGACGGCGAGTCGCGCCGGTGCCGGGAATGATGGTGAGCGCCCGGAGCGCTGGGCGTCGCCGTGGTAGGTCGGCCAGTCGGTGCCTGAGCTCGATGCCCCCGATCCACCGGGGCCTGAGCTCGTCGTCCCCGATCCGCTGGGCGAGGAGCTCGTCGATGCGGTGGCCGGGGCGGAGGCGTCCGGGCCGGCGGACCCGCTGGAACAGCTGGACAGAACCAGCGCAAGAGCGGCCAACACCCCGCGGCGACGACGCGCATCGGCACAGTCTGCCGGTCCGTGCTGAAGAGTTCCCTGTGCGTCGCCCGGATCGGCTGCTCAGCCGAGCAGATCGCGTACCGTCACGATCTCGTCACGGCCGGGGCCGACACCGACCGCAGAGATCGGGAGCGCGGATCATGTCCTCCAGCGCGGCAACGTAAGCCCGCGCGGTACGCGGGAGGTCATCGAGCGATCGAGCCTTTCGCTATGTCCTCGCTCCCACCCTGGGAACGTCCCGTAGATAAAGGGACGGCCCGGGCGAACTGACTCTGCGACGCCGGCAGCTCCTCATGGACGTACTCCGTCGATGTCGTAGGCCACGCAGACTGGGATCTCCTCCAGGCCGGTCAGCACGTCGAGCTTGGTGAGCACGTAGTCGGTGACACCGTTGATGCGAGTGCGCGTACCGCCCGATAACGGCGTCGAACCAGCCGCAGCGACGCGGCCGCCCGGTCGTCGTGCCGAACTCGGCGCCGGCCTCGCGCAGCCGAGTCACCCTGCTCGTCGAGCAGCTCGGTGGGGAACGGGCCCTCGCCGACGCGGGTGGTGTACGCCTTGACGACCGCCGATCACGCCGGTAATGCGAGTCGGTGGCGACGCCGCTGCCCGTGCACGCGCCGCCGGCCGGTCGCGTTGCGACGACGTGACGAACGGGTAGGTGCCGTGATCGACGTCGAGCAGCGTGGCCTGCGCCGCCCTCGAGGACGACCGTGCGTCCCTCGTCGAGCATGTTGGCGATCAGCAGCGACGTGTCCGCGACCATCGGCCGCAGCCGGGCTGCGTAGCTCAGCAGCTCGTCGATGACGGCGTGCGACGTCGATCGGCCCGCCGGTTGTAGACCTTGACGAGCACCTGGTTCTTGTACTCGGCCGCCGCCGTCGACCTTCTGCCGCAGGAGGTTCTCGTCGAACAGGTCCTGGACTCGGATGCCGGTTCGGTTCATCTTGTCGGCGTAGGTCGGGCCGATGCCGCGCCCGGTCGTGCCGATCCGCCGACTGCCGAGCGAAGCGTTCCGTCACCTTGTCGAGGGTGCGGTTGTACGGGGTGATCACGTGAGCGCTGATCCGCTCACCACGAGCTTGCGACGTGTCGACGCCGCGCGCGCGTCAGCGCGTCGATCTCGTCGAAGAGCACGCCGAGGTCGACGACCACGCCGTTGCCGATGACCGGTATGCAGCCGGGCGTAAGGATTCCGGAGGGCAGCAGGTGCAGCGCGAACGTCTCTCGACCGCGCCGTGTCGATGACGATCGTGTGCCCGGCGTTGTTGCCGCCGTTGAACTTGACCACGTAGCCTCGACCCGACTGCCGAGCAGATCGGTCGCCTTGCCCTTGCCTTCGTCGCCCCACTGGGCGCCAGCCAGCACTACCGCGGGCATGGCTGCCCCCTTTCTTCCGGCCGGTGAAGGGTATTCCCAGCGACGTAAAGGCGAGCCATAGTCAGTTGCGGCATGGCCACTCCAACAAAAATTGTGCTGGACGAGTCCGAGCTGCCGACCCGGTGGTACAACCTCCTCGCCGACCTCCCCGTCCCGCCTCCGCCGCCGCTGCATCCAGGCACCCTCCAGCCCGTTGGGCCGGACGACCTCGCCCCGCTGTTTCCGATGGACCTGATCGGGCAAGAGGTGAGTGCTGAGCAGTACCTCGACATCCCAGGCGCCGTGCTCGACGTGTACAAGTTGTGGCGGCCCAGCCCGCTGTATCGCGCGTATCGGCTGGAGAGAGCCCTGCAAACACCAGCCCGCATCTACTACAAGTACGAGGGCGTTTCCCCAGCGGGCTCGCACAAGCCGAATACCGCCGTGCCGCAGGCGTACTACAACGCCCGGGCCGGTGTGCGGCGCCTGACGACCGAGACCGGCGCCGGGCAGTGGGGTACCGCGCTCGCGTTTGCCTGCGCGCAGTTCGGGCTGGACTGCGAGAGTCTGGCAGGTACGCGCGTCGTACGACCAGAAGCCCTATCGCCGCATCATGATCGAGACCTTCGGCGGCAACGGTCTACCCGTCTCCGTCGGACCGCACGGAGGCCGGCCGCGCCATCTCTGGCGGCCAACCCGGACTCGCCCGGGCTCGCTCGGCATCGCGATCAGCGAGGCGGTGGAGGTCGCCGGCAAGGCCGAGGACCACCAAGTACGCGCTTGGCAGCGTGCTGAACCACGTGCTGCTGCACCAGACGATCATCGGCGAGGAGGCGCTGCTCCAGCTGGCCAAGGTCGGCGAGACCCCCGATCTGATCGTCGGCTGCACCGGCGGTGGCTCGAACTTTGCCGGGCTGTTCTTCCCGTTCTTGCGCGAGAAGCTGGCCGGCCGGATATCGCCGGTGATCCGCGCCGTCGAGCCGTCGGCCTGCCCGTCGCTGACCCGTGGCGTCTACGCGCTACGACTTCGGGGACACCGCCGGCATGACGCCGCTGATCAAGATGCACACCTTGGGCCACGACTTCATCCCCGACCCGATCCACGCCGGTGGGCTGCGCTACCACGGGATGAGTCCCGATCATCAGCCACCTCTACGAGCAGGGGCATGATCGAGGCCGTCGCCAAACCGCAGCGGGAGTGCTTCGCGGCCGGCGTTCAGTTCGCGCGCACCGAGGGATCGTTCCCGCACCGGAGCCGACCCACGCGCTCGCCGCCGCCGTCGAGGAAGCGCTGCGCGTGCCGCGAGTCCGGCGAGGAACGGGTCATCCTGACGGCCCTGTGCGGGCACGGCCACCTCGATCTGCCGGCGTACGAGGCCTACCTGTCCGGGACCATGATTGATCGTGACCTGGACGCCGCCGCGCTCGCGACAGCAGTGGAAGCGCTGCCGCCGGTGCCCGTCCTAGCTAGTGTCGCGCGAGGGAAGGTTCTCCCTATGCCGCGGCCTCGAGCTGGGTCACCTGTCGCTTCTAGCTGGGTCACCCTTCCCTCGATGATCTTGGACTTATCGTCGCCGCAGAGCGATAAGTCCAAGATCCGAGTGGCGGCGGCCGGCCGGGGGAGAATTCAGCCGCCGAGCGCGGCCGCGGCCTCCGGGTCACTGTCGGCCAGGAGATGTCGCGCACCGGGTGGCCTCGTCTGTCTCGTCGATCGCCGCGGCGGCAAGGCCAAGCGCGTGCAGGGAGCGCAGAAAGCCGCGATTGGGCTCGTGTGACCACGGGATAGGACCGCTGCCTCGCCACCCGGCCCGGCGCAGCGCGTCCAGTCCGCGGTGATAACCGGTGCGCGCGAAGGCGTACGCCTCGACATTCCGGCCATCCGCGAGAGCCGCCTCGGCGAGCGCCGCCCAGGCCGCGGACGACGTAGGGGAACGCCGCGGCAACGGTCTCGGGATCCTCGCCGCCCTTGAGCCGAGCGATGGCGGGATCGTCGGGCAACCGGGTCGGCGGGGCAAGCAGGTTTCCGGACGTCATCATCCGATTCTGCCCAACCGCGCGATCGGTCTGCGCGCGGCAACCCGCGCGGCGTCAGCGGTCGGCGCTGCCGGGCCCGGACGCCGGCAATGAACATGTCGACACCGGAGGCGTAGTAGCCCGACGACGTCGTCGCAGTCGGTCAACGCATCGGCAGCCTCGACGAGCCGCGGGAATCGATTGACCGGAAGCTGCCGAATGGCGGCGCGCTTTTCGGCCAGGACCGCGTCACGTTCCTCGGCCGCCACCTCCAGCTCTTCCCCAGCTGCTGGGTAACAAGCATGATCGCTATCTGCAGGGCCAGCCGGGCGATCTCGGCGGCCTCGACCACGTCGAAGCCAGCGGTGCGGAGAACGTCGAGGGTGAACTCTGCGATCTCCTGCCCCTCCTCGCAGCGGAGTACCTGGCCGAGGGTCAGCATCGCCGAGGCCGGGTGCTTGCGTAACGTCTCGATGAGCGATTCTCGAGGACGCCGCGTATTCTGGTCGTCCCACCGACCCGGTCCGGCGTATCGCTGACCGATGCCGTCGAAGAAGGACTGACCCATCGCTGCGAGCAGCTCGTCCTTGTTCTGGACGTGCCAATACAACGCCATCGGCGTGACGCCGAACTCCAGCGCGACCCGCCGGAATGGTCACCGCCTCGAGCCCTTCGGCGTCGGCGATCGCGAGCGCGCGCTCAACGATGGCCTCGCGGCTGAGCTCGGTCTTTGCTCGTCAGGCGCTCGTTTTGGTAATCACGCTTGACAACTATACACCGTAGAGGCGTTACCTATACAGCAGTACATGTACGCCGTATAGGAGAGACTCTCATGAGACGCACGCTGGACGCTGCATCGGCGGTGGCCCTGGCCACCTTCATGACGTACCTGGACAACAACATCGTCAACGTCGCGCTACCTGTCATCCAGCGCGACCTGCACCTGTCGACGGCCGGCCTGGAATGGATCGTCAGCGGCTACATCCTGGTGTTCGCCAGCCTGCTTCTGGCCGGTGGCCGACTGGCTGACGTCGTACGGACGCAAGCGGTTGTTTGCTGATCGGCCTCGTCATCTTCACGGCGGCGTCGCTGGTCGCAGGCCTCGCTGGCAGCGCTGACGTACTGGTCGCCGCACGCGCCGTCCAGGGTCTGGGCGCGGCGCTGCTCACCCCGACGACGTTGGCGATCATCTCGGCCACCTATCACCGATCCGCGCGAACGCAACATGGCGGTCGGCGTGTGGAGTGCGGTCGGCGCGCTGGCGCTGGCGCTCGGCCCGCTGCTCGGTGGGCTCATCAGTGACCACCTGAGCTGGGGCTGGATCTTCTTCATCAACGTCCCGGTCGGCATCGCCACGTTGGCCCTCGGTCTGTGGGCGATCAGCGAGTCGCGGGAGTCCTCCGCGCCGCGCCGGCTCGATCTGCCTGGCGTCGTGCTCGTCCAGCGTCGCGCTGTTCGGGCTGACCTACTCGCTCATCGAAGGTCACGACCAGCGGCTGGACATCCCCGATCATCCTGGGCGGGTTCGCTGCTGGCCGCGGCGCTCGGCCTGGCGTTCGTCGTGGCGCGAGCAGCAGCACGCGCCGAGCCGATGGTCGCCATGAGCCTGTTCCGCGAGCGGGTGTTCAGCGGCGGACTGATCGCCCTGATCATGTGGGCATTCGGCATCTTCGGCATCTACTTCTTCACCTCGCTCTACCTGCAGAACGTGCTCGGCTTCTCGCCGACCGAGGCCGGCGCGGCCTTCGTGCCGATGGCCCTGCTGATGGCTGCCGGCGCCATTGCCTCGGAGCGGGTTGCCCGCCGGATCGGCGCGTATCGGTCAGTCGGGCTGGCCATGCGCGCTGATGGCAGCGGGCATCGCCTCGGTCAGCTTGCTGGGCGCGGACGCGACCTTCTGGCAGCTCATGCCGAGCTTCGCCGCAATCGGCGTCGGCGGTGGGTTGACCGTGCCGCTGACCGCCACCGTGCTCTCGGCCATGCCGCGGGACGAGGCGGGCGTCGCATCCGGCATCTTCAATGCGTCGCGCGAGGTATCCGGGCCTGCTCGGCATCACCGTGATCGGCGCGATCCTGACCGCCCGCCAGGGCGCGGCGGTGCGGTCCGGCCACGGAGCGGTCGACGCCTTCCTTTCCGGTTACCAGCTTGGCCTGCTTGTCGCGGCCGTCTTGGTTGCCGCTGGTGGCGTGGCCGCTTCACCTGGGCCTGCGCGCGGCGCGTAGCACCGAGACAACCGCAGTCGAGGCGGTGCGCGACGAGGAGGTGCCTGTCCTGGTATAGCGGTCGACCTCAATCGGGGACGTATGTGCGCTCAGAGGGCGCAAATACGTCCCCAATGCCTGCATGGTGCAGGCGGACCGCTAGGCGGTGGCCGCCGTCCCGGCAGAGAGTAGGTCCTCACACGCCGTTACGACTCGGGCGGCCATACCGACTTCGGCCGTCTTGCAGGTAAGAGCGTGGATCGTAGGCCTTCTTGTTGCCCACATCGCCGTCGACTTTCAGCACGCCGTCATAGTTGGTGAACATGTGTCCGGCGATCGGCCGGGTGAACGCGTACTGGGTGTCGGTGTCGACGTTCATCTTGACCACGCCGTAGGCAGACGGCCTCCCGGATCTCCTCGAGCAGCCGAGCCGGATCCGCCGTGGAAGACCAACTCGAACGGCTTGGCGCCGGCCGACCTTCTCGCCCACGGCGTCCTGGATCTCCTTGAGGATGTCGGGGCGGAGTTTGACGTTGCCTGGCTTGTAGACCCCGTGGACATTGCCGAAGCGTCGGCGGCAAGCAGGTAGCGGCCCTTCTCGCCCGTGCCGAGCATTTCTGCCGTTCGCAGCGCGTCGTCCGGCGTGGTGTACAGCTTCTCGTTCGATCTCGCCGACGACGCCGTCCTCCTCGCCACCGACGACGCCGATCTCGACCTCGAGGACGATGTGCGCCTTCGAGGCCTTCTGCCAGCAGCTCCGGCGGCGATCTGCAGGTTCTCCTCCAGCCCGATGGCCGAGCCGTCCCACATATGCGACTGGAACAGCGGATTCTCGCCACGGTCGACCCGCTCTTGCGACAGCGCCATCAGCGGGCGGACGTAAGCTGTCGAGTTTCTCCTTCTGGCAGTGATCCGTGTGCAGCGCGATGTGGATTGGATACTTCTGCGCGACCACATGCGCATACTCGGCGAGAGCGACGGCGCCGGTCACCATGTCCTTGACCTTCGTGCCCAGACGGCGAACTCGGCACCGCCAGTGGACACCTGAACGATGCCGTCGCTGCCGGCGTCGGCAAATCCACTGCAGCGCGGCGTTCAGCGTCTCGGACGAGGTGACGTTGATGGCGGGATAGGCAAAACCGCCCCGCTTGGCGCGGTCAAGCATGTCGGCGTACTGCTCAGGAGTGGCAATCGGCATGACGCCAAGTATCGCGCAGCGCACGTAGGGTTGACCGCCCGGTCCTGAGGCTTTAGGCGACATCTCCTGAGAGCCACCGCAGCATCGTGCGGTCGAAGCCGAGCGCGCGCCGTAGACTGCCGCCTCATGCACTCCGCCGCAGGTGCCGTGCTTGCCGCGAGCCCGCTCGATCCCAGCCATCTGCTGTCGAACTACGGGCTGATCGGCCTTGCGCTGATCATCTTCGCGGAATGCGGCATCCTGCTCGGATTCTTCCTGCCGGGCGACACGTTGCTCTTCAGCGCCGGCCTGCTCCTCGCGACAGGAACGATCACCACGCCGCTGTGGGTCTTCCTCGTGGTCGCGCCGATCGCGGCGGTCGCCGGCAACGTGGTGGGCTACTGGATCGGCCGCAAGGCGGGTCCGAAGGTGTTCGATCGACCGAACTCGCGACTGTTCCGTCCGGAGTACGTGGTCAGATCCGCCGCATTCTTCGATCGCTACGGGTCGTGGACGATGATACTTGCCCGCTTCGTCCCCATTATGCGTACCGTCGCCACGGTGCATGGCCGGGGTCGGCCGGATGCGCTTCTCCCTGTACCTGCTGTATTCGATCATCGGCGGGGTGCTCTGGACGACGGGACTGATCCTCGCGGGCTACTGGCTGGGGCACATCGGCTTCGTCCGCGACACGGTCGAGCCACTCATCGACCCGATCCTCATTGGCATCGTCGTGCTGTCGCTCTTGCCGGTGACGATCCACTACCTGCATGCTCGCCGGGCCGATCGGCGGTCCGCCGCCCAGGCGCCGCTCGCAAGCGCCCACCATCGCGGATGACCGGCCAGACCAGCCGGCCAGCCCAAAGGGCGCACACCGCGCCGGGTGACCGCCCGGCGACGTAACGCCGGCGCTCGGGTGTCCCGCCGACCGTGCAACCGGCATCGCCATCGGATGACCACCGGCCTGTCACGACCAGGCTTTGATCCTTTCGGAGCTGTCAGCCGCGCCAGTTAGGCTCCATCACATGACGGAGGCGGACGGCGCGGCCCAGCATGCAGGCCTCCGGCGTTGGCCGACGCGGTCTTGCGGGTTGTCGCGCTAGGCGGGATCTCCGAGATCGGCCGCAACATGACGGTGTTCGAGCACCGCCTGGATTCAGGCGGCAGCCGCCTGCTCGTCGTCGACTGCGGCATGCTTCTTGGCAAGACCAACTCGCCCGGCGTGGACCTGACGTTGCCGGACTGGTCGTACTTACCGCGACCGCCTGGCCGACATCGACGCCGATCGTGCTCACTCACGGACATGAGGACCACATCGGCGCGCTGCCCTACCTGCTGCGCGAGCGTCGCCGACATTCCGATCATCGGGTCTCGGCTGCACGCTCGCGCTGGTGTCCGCGAAACTTGATCAACACCGGATCCGACCGCAGCTGCAGCCAGGTCCGCGAGGGCGAGACGACGACCGTCGGGCCATGGGGTTTGCAGTTCTATCGCGGTCAACCACTCGATCCCGGACGCGCTGGCGGTGGCGATCCGCGGTCGGCCACCATCGGTGCTGCACACCGGCGACTTCAAGATGGACCAGACGCCGCTCGACGGCCGGCTGACCGACCTGCCGGGCTTTTCCCGGCTTGGCGACGAGGGCGTGGACCTGCTGCTCGCTGACTCGACTAACGCCGAGGTGCCCGGCTTCCTCCCGTCCGAACGTGATGTCGGACGGGTCATCGCCGATGTGATCACGAAAGCCACCGGCCGCGTCATCGTCGCCTGCTTCGCCTCGCATGTGCACCGCGTTCAGCAGGTGCTCGACGCCGCGGCCGCGAGCGAACGACACGGTCGCGCTCGTCGGACGATCCATGGTGCGCAATATGCAGATCGCCCGGGAGCTGGGGCTGCTGCACGTTCGCGACGGCGCGCTCATCGACCTCGCGGAAGCCGAGCAGCTCCCGTCACGGCGTGTCGTGCTCGTATCGACGGGCTCGCAGGGCGAGCCGCTCTCGGCGCTATCGCGGATGGCAAACCGCGAGCATCCGACGGTCCGAGTGGTGCCGCGACGACACGATCCTGCTGGCCTCGTCGCTCATCCCCGGCAACGAGAACGCGGTCGGGCGCGTGATCAACGGACTGTCGCGACTCGGTGCGACCGGTCGTGCACCGGTCGACGGCGCTGGTCCACGTCTCGGGACACGCGCCGGCCGGGGAACTGCGATTCCTCATCAACGCGGTCCGGCCGCGCAACCTCATGCCGGTCCACGGCGAATGGCGTCATCTGCGGGCGCACGCCGCGATCGCCCGGTCCACCGGACTGCCCGATGAGCGCATCATGCTGGCCGAGGACGGCACCGTCGTCGATCTGGTCGCAGGACGCGCGTCCGATCGTCGGACGGATACCGGTGGGCTATGTCTACGTCGACGGGCTCGCCGTCGGCGACATCGGCGACGCCGCGCTGAAGGATCGCCGCATCCTCGGCGAGGAAGGCTTCCTCTCGATCCTCGGTCGCCGTCGACCTGCAGGCCGGCAAGGTCGTCTTCGGCCCGGAGATCACCGCCCGCGGGTTCACCGACGACCCCGATGCGCTCGATCCCATACGGGCCGAGCTGATCACGACGGTGGAGCAGTCGGTGGCGGACGGCGTTCGCGACGCGAGACGTCCTCGAACACATCGTCCGGCGCACCGTCGGCCGCTGGGTCGACCAGACCTACCGCCGCCGACCCATGCTCATGCCCATGGTGGTCGAGGTCTGAGTACCCCGATTGCCAGCGGCGCTCGTACCGCTCAGCTCGCCCGCCGGCGGTGGCACCGACGGATCGAGCATCATGGGCGAATGCCCGTGCGTCGCCCATAGCCCCGGCGAGCGATGTCGCCCGATGCGCAGCCGTTCCGGCGTCGATTCCGCGGCGCATTACGTCGATTCGGCGGGCCGGCCGGCTTCGGACGACCCGATGGTCAAGGATGCCGACGACGATCGAGCCGCCATGCGGGTGGCCGGGCGGATCGCCGCGGCCAGGCACTCGTCGAGGTCGGTCGGCACGTTCATCCCGGTGTGACCACCGACGAGCTGGACGCCGATCGGGCCACGAGTTCGTGATCGAGTCAGCGGCGCCTACCCGCTCGACCCTCGGCTACAAGGGTTTCCCAAGTCGCTCTGCACGTCGGTGAACGAGGTCATCTGCCACGGCATCCCGGACTCGACCGTCCGCTGGCCGACGGCGACATCGTCAAGATCGACATCACCGCCTTCATCGGCGGTGTGCACGGCGACACCTGCGCGACCTTCGGCGCCGGCCACGCCGAGCGACGAGAGTGCGTGACGCTCGGCGAGCGCACGCACGAGGCGCTGGATGCGAGGCGATCCGCGCCGTGCGGCCGGACGCCCGGTCAGCGTCATCGGGCGAGTCATCGAGAGTCCTACGCGCGCCGGTTCGGATACGGCGTGGTGCGCGACTACACCGGTCACGGCGTGGGCCGTCGTTCCATACCAAGCCGACGATCCTGCACTACGACGAGCCGCGCGCGACCACCGTGATGGAGCCGGGCATGACGTTCACCATCGAGCCGATGCTCACGCTCGGCGGGATGGACTGGGTGATGCTGGGACGACGGGTGGACCGTGCGTCACCCGCCGACGGATCGTGGGTCGCGCAGTGGGAGCACACCGCTCGCCGTCACCGACCACGGGGCCTAGATCCTCACCCTGCCAACGCTCGCTCGGCAGGCGCCTGACCCGCGATCGGTCGACGGACGCCCGATGCCAACGGGCGGACGATGTCTCATCTGACGCACGCCAGATCCGACACGATCGCGTCGTATACCGAAATCTGCCGGATTCGCTAGACACGCCGATACAGTTCCGATCATGGATCCGGTCCGCAACCCGTACGCCCCCGGCGCCGGGCAGCGACCTCCGGAATTGGCGGGCCGCGACGATGAGCTCGCTGCGTTCGAGGTCGTTCTGGAGCGGGTCAGCCCGCGGCCGGCCGGACCGCTCGATCGTGCTCACCGGCCTGCGCGGCGTCGGCAAGACCGTACTTGCTCAACGCAACCCGCAGCGCTGCGGTCCGTCGTGGCTGGGGCAGGCGGCAAGCTCGAGGCGCGGCCGGACCAGCCGCTGCGCTGGCCGCTCGCTGCGGCCCTGCACGTCGCGATCCGCGAGCTGAGCGGCGTCCCGTCTTCGGAGAGCCGGCATGTCCTGGGCGTGCTCAAGTCGTTCGCGCAGAGGCGACGGCGCGCGGGGAGCCGGCACAAGGGCGACGTCGGGCCGGACGGCGGCCGATCGGCCGACCGGCGAGGCCGTGGCAGCCGGGCATCGATGTCCCGGCGGTCCTCGGCCGGGCAGATTCCGGCGACATCGGAGATCGACCTGGTCGAGCTCCTCGTCGACATTGCCGGGCTGGCGGCCGGCTCCGGTCGCGGCGTCGCGCTGTTCATCGACGAGATGCAGGATGTCGGCCCGCAGGACGTATCGCGCGCTGTGCGCGGCCTGCCACGAACTGTCCCAGCAACGGCTGCCGCTCGTCCTCGTCGGCGCCGGGTCTGCCGCACCTCCCGGTCGGTTCTCGCGGCGAGCAAGTCCTACTCGGAGCGGCTGTTCCGCTACCACCGCATCGATCGGCTCGATCGCGGCGCCGCCGACGCACGCGCTGCGCTGCCGGCTCGGGACGAGGATGCCGACTTCGACGACGAAGCGCTCGAGGCGATGTACGCCGCAACCAGCGGATACCCGTACTTCATCCAGGCGTACGGCAAGGTGGCCTGGGACGTCGCGCCGCGCTCACCCGATCACCGCCGCCGACGTCAAGGTCGCCGCACCCCAGGCCGAAGCCGAGCTCGCCGTGGGTTTCTTCGGATCCCGGTTCGAGCGCGCCACTCCGGCCGAGCGTGAGTACCTGCGGGCAATGGCCGACCTGACCGTCGACGACGAATCAGCCGATATCGGCACGTCAGCGGTCGCCGACGTCCTGCGGAGGAACGCGCAGTCACTGTCGCCGGCCCGGGACGCGCTGCTGAAGAAGGGACTCGTGTACTCCGGGCAACGCGGACGGATCGCCTTCACCGTGCCACACTTTGGCCGATATCTGCAGCAGCAGGACGCGTGACCGACGAGTCGGCCCGATCCGAGATCAGTCCGGATCGTTCGGTCGGTTGGAGCGCGAACGGCCGATGTTCCCGATAACGATCGCGACTACTGGTGACGAGATAGAGCTGACCCGACCAGCGCTTCGACGACTGTCATCATCTTGCCGACGTCGCTCCCCGCAGAATAGTCGCCGTATCCCACGGTCGTGAGGCGTCACGAAACTGAAGTAAAGGATACGTGACTGGCGAATGCGGCCCAGGTTGCGCGAAAAGCCGTCGTTGCGAATATCGCCAGCCAAAACGTAGAGGTAGGTGTAGAACAGGCCAATGAGCAGGTACACCGACAGCGCGCCCGGTAATGGTTCGCATCCGAGACGACCAGGTGGCCGCCGGAGCCGATTGACGATCACCGCAATTGACGCGGCCGCTAGCGACGCGCTGACCGCGCTAAACACGATCTCATTGCCGCGACTGATACCGCGGAACTCGTTGATGATCACAGAGGCGAACGCTGCGATGGACAGGATGAGCGTGACACGCCATCAGGTACTTGCTGACGCCCAGGTCCACATCGCGAAGGCCGAAGCAGGAACCCGAGCAGGACCACGATGAGCGACCGCACACCATTGCGCTCGAACGGCGCCACGATCAGGATGCCGAAGGCGCCCACCAGTACGACCGCTGTACTCGTTCTGCCCCCGCCGCAGCCAGTTCGGCATCAGTGCAGAACCGACTTGAGCACGATCATGAGGATCCCGAATGCCGCTGTTCCCAAGACCTCGAAGATCATGCGGATGCCCGACGCGTGCAGCGAGCGGCCGATTCGGTAACCGATGTAGGCGAGGAGCACGACCGTGAACCAGAGGGCGGTGAGCGCGGAATCCGAGATGTTCACCCCGAACACGTGCACGATTGCGTAGCAGGCGACAACCGGAAGGCCGCCCTCCAGTATCGCCGTCTCGTGTCCGGCCGCTTCGATGGTGCGGTGCCAGACCGAGATGCCGGGTTCGCTGATGCGTTCCGCGAGAACTTCGGTGTACAGGTGGGCGAGCCAGTAGATGCGCGAGCGTGATCGAGGAGCCGCGATTCCGACGAAGCCGCCGCTGGGCGGATGAACGCTCACGACGGTCATGGATGAGGCTGCGATCAAGCGCGCCGTAGAGCAGGCCACTGACGTTTCGACTTCAGGTGCGCGGTGACCGCGGATCGGGACGTGCGGCGGCGCTGCCCCATCGGACTCGTGCCGGCTGTTCACGCGCACAGCCTAATCGGCGGTCAAATGTTCCCGTAGCGGGTTCATTACCTCCGCCGCCTGGGTCGCGCGAGCGGGTAAACACACCTCGGCTACGGGACGCCAACGACGTGCTGGCGGATCCACGCGCGCATGGCAATGCCTGCGGCTACGCCCGCGTTGATCGAGCGCGTCGAGCCGAACTGCGATATGGAGCAAACGAAAGTCGGCGGCATTCCGCGCCTCGTCGGTGAGCCGGATCCCTCCTGACCAAAGAGAAGAAGGGATCGATCGCGGTAATCTTGACCGATTCGATCGGCACGGCGCCGGGCAGATTATCTACCGCCACAATCGTTCGTCCGTCAGCCGAGGCGACCAGGTCCGCGATCGAAGGGACATGTCGCACGTGCTGGTAGCGGTCGGTCACCATTGCCCCCGCCAGTTCCACCGGCGCCGGCCGACGATGGTCACTTCGGCGGCCAGGGACGCGTTCGCCGTGCGGACGACGGTCCCGATGTTCAGATCGTGGCGCCAGTTCTCGATCGCGACCGCAAACTCGTGTCGGCGGCATCGAGGTCGCGACGATGGCCTCAACCCGCCAATATCGGTAGCGGTCGATGACGTTGCGGCGATCACCGTGGGCGAGCAATTCGGGATCGAGCCGCGGGTCATCAGGCCACGGCTGGGGGTACGGCCCGACCCCACGTCCACGACGTGGCGTAAAGGTCCTCCCGCATCGCCGGTATCGGGACCCGCGTCACCAGGCACAGTACCGTCAGCCGAGGCCACCGTCGAGGCGAGGCCTAGGTCGGCGAGCGTGTAAGCAGCTCGGCAGTCAGGCCGGCGGCCCGGATCGTGTCACCGGCGCCGCGATCGACGATGAGGGCAACGCCGATCACCTCGGCGCCCGCCTCCCGCGCCGCCTCGACAGCCGTGAGCGGGCTGGCGCCGGTTGTTGACCACGTCCTCGACGACGACGACCCGGCGTCCCGGCGACGTCGGTCCCTCGATCCGGCGCTGCATGCCGTGCTTCTTCTCCGCCTTCGGACCACGAACGAGTCGATCGTTCCGCCGGCTGGCGTGGAGCATGGCGGTGCCGACCGGATCGGCACCGAGAGGTCAGGCCACCTGCGGCGTCGAGCTCCAGTCGGCGCAGACATCGAGGCAGCACCCGTCCGACGAGAGGGGCTCCGAGCCGATGCAACGTGATTCGGCGCAGGTCGATGTAATGGTCCGCCTCGCGCCCGGAGGACAGGACGACCCGGCCGTGCGACGACGGCCAGCTCCTTGATCAAGGACAGGAGGTCGTCGCGATCGGTCACGTCGATCGCTTCGCCATAGCACCGGTCGGATACGGAGGTCACCGACGGACGCGATGCATGCCTCACGTCGCCAGGCGCGGATCGTGCTCGATCGCGTGCCCCCGCCGCAGGATGCGGTGCAGCACCGGCCGCGGCGTCAGGCGGCGCCGCGCCGACGAGCCTTGTATCGGGCGCTGGGGACGCTCACGGGTTTGCCTCGTCGCGCGTCGGCGAGCGCCGTGGCGACGACATCGTCGGCATCGAGCCACATCCAGTCGGGAACGCGCGACATGTCAGCTCCCGCGCGTTCATGGAACTCGGTGCAGGCAAAGCCGGGGCAGACCGCCATCGCCCGCACGCCGGTGCCGGCCAAGCTCAACGCCAGCCCCTTCGCTGAACATCGTCACCCAGGCCTTGCTGGCCGAGTAGGTGACGTTGCCCCGGCGCGGTACGAAACCCGCAACGGACGACACGTTGATGATCTCGCCCGTGCCGCGCGCCGTCATGGCCCGCACCGCGGCGTGCGAGAGGCGCAGCACCGCTCGCACGTTGAGGTCGAGTTGGCGTTCCTCGTCGGCAATGCCGGCGCTCCCGAACCGCTGGTAGGTGCCTGAGCCCGCGTTGTTCACCAGGACGTCGACGGGCCGGGCGGTATCGGTCAGTCGAGTGGCGACCGCGCGCGCAGCCGTCGTCCGTGACCGAGGTCAGCGGGCATTATCTCGACGTCGATGCCGCGCTGGTTCCATCAGCACGCCGCGAACCGCGCTGCGGGCGCGGTCGGTGTTCCGAGCCACGAGAACAGGTCACGGCCTTCGGCCGCTAACGCCCGTGCGAACGGGGCGCCTAAACCCGACGTCGCACCAGTCGGCGAGATTGCGGTGCTCAGCGGGGTGCCCCTACATGACAGCCGGGTGACTGATCATCCAGCCGCGCGACTTGCCGCGGTTACGCCCCGATGCCGCCGCTCTTCGGCGCGTCGGCGAAGTCGGCGGCGCCTGCTCCGTGTGGACTCCGTCGATGCAGGCCGGCGTCTTGGCCTTCGTGCGCTGCACCGGACTGCGCCGGCATGGTGTCGGTCGAGGCGGCCGAGTGGGCGCTGGCTGGCGTCGTCCGGTCGGCGCCGGCTTCGCCGACTGCGAAGGGCGGCGTCATCTGGCGCGGTCGGAACAGACCGCCAAGTCCGCCGCCCGCGGGTGCACCGGCGGGGCGCGGCGGCGCCGGTTGGCGCGTTCAGGTAGAGGACGCTCGCCGGGAGGTTCACCGCGACCAGCGCCGCAGCGAGCGGCGGCCCCGAGGAACGACGTGATCTTGACCTGAGTCCGGCGCACTCGATATCGAGGGTTACCAATCCCCCAGTGCCAGCCGGGCTATAGCCGGTGAGGGTGACCAGCACCCAGACGCCCACGAGCGCCCACCGCGTCCAGTGCTTGCCCTCGCGCACCTTGAGGGCGATGACACACGAGAATCGCGGCGACGATCACGCCGAAGATCACCTGGATCGGCAGCGCTTTGGAGACGTTGTGCGACGACGTTGTCGAGATCCTTCCGCTTTGTCCGCGGCGGTATACGAGCTCGTAATCTCTGTCGTTGATCGTGGCGCTGCTGCTGCTCCTCGATCCAGGAGCGGCGCGGTGAAGTGCGTCGACGGGGCGAGCACCGAGAAGGCGGCGGCCACAAGGTGGCGATCAGGTGATCTGGATCGTTCGTGGCTGCGGCACGGCTGGGGATTAGGCGGTCACGCGGGAAGTGTACCGTGCGCTGCCCGTATAGGCAGAACGACTAGAGTTCGAGCACAACGCGTCGCTGCGCACGGTCCATCGAGAGGACGATCGTGACATCAACCCCGCCGCCGGAGGAGCCTCGGTCACAATCCGGGCGATCCGATGATCCGTGGGGCCCCCGGATGAGACCCGGCCCGACCGGGTACCCCAGATCCGAGCGCGCCTGGCGACTACGAGCACGCCGGGCACAGGGTCAATTACGAGCAGCCGAGGCAGAACCGGCTTTGAGCAGCCGACAATGAGCGGCTACGAGCAACCGCGGGCAGGGTGGTCGGCACCATCCAGGCCATCGCAGCCCTACTGGTCGGCACCATCATCCGGGCCGCCGCAGCGACTCGTGGTCCGCGCCGCCGCCGCCCGAGGAGCAGCCGTTCGACCCATATCGGTTCGGTCCTCCGGACCCCAGCCAGTTCGAGTCCGTTCCGACCGCTCCCCGATCCGATCTGTACCAGCGGCCGCGCTCGAGCAACGGCGAGGCCATCGCCGGGCCTCGTGCTCGGCATCCTGGCCTTGTTGATCCTGTCCTTCCTGACGCTGTTCGGCATTCCGTTGATCGTGCTCGGCGTCGTCTTCCAGCGTGTTGGGACCTTCGGCAGGCCGCACGGGGCGGCGGCGGCAAGGGCATAGCTATCGCCGGCCTCACCTGCGCGATCGTCGGCGCGATCGTCGCCACGACGCTGTTCATCGTTGTCTACCAACCGCGCCAAGGACTGTGCCGACCGGTTTCGACACACGGAACTTCGGACTACCGGTTTGCCTGCAGCTAGGCGCCCAGGGCTAACGGACCGGGGCACAGATCGTGAGCGATAACCCGCCGCCGTGGCCGCCTCCGTCCTGGTCGGCCCACGATCAAATGGAGCTGTCGGGCCCGCCGCCGACGGGCGCGTCTCGGCCTGGCCGTTCGAACAACCTCCGACGCTATCGGGACGACGTTTCCTCGGCCGGCCGAGCCGCCTGGGCCGGCATGGGTGAGCCGCCCAAGCTCGGTCCTCTGGGCTGGCGTGCTCTGCTACGTGATGGCCGGCATGCTCACCGTGGCGGGCTTCGTCCTCTTCGTAGGCGCATCCATCGTCCGAAGCATCGACGACCTCACCGGTAGCGACAACGTCGGCACGACCGTCGTGCTGGTCATCGACGCCTCCGACGAACTTCGGGGCGGCCGGCTTGCTGATCGCCGGCGCGGTCATGTTCGCCGGCGGACGGACACGCGGGCGGCAGCTACTCACGATTGGCGCCGCACTCTGCCTGGTCGAATGCGTCTACTGGATCTTCTTGGCGAGGGCCAACACGATCATCTGGACGGTGCTGTTCGTCATCCTGTCGATCGTCGCGCTAGCCCTCGCCTGGACGAAGCAGACGTCAGGAGCTGGCTCACACGATGATGCCCAACTCGCCCCAGACAGGTGGTTATTACCAGTTCTGAGCTAGTGCCCCGCCGGACGCTGGTCAGGCCGCCTCGACGGTCAGCGCAGACCGGTCGTCGAGGATGTCGACGTGGACGGTCTGACCGTCGCGGATCTCACCCGCCAGCAACGCCCGGGCCAACGTGTCACCAATCGCCGTCTGAACCAGCCGCCGCAGCGGGCGAGCGCCGTACACCGGGTCGTAGCCGTTCATGGCCAGCCATTCTCGAGCGCGCGTCGGTGACATCCAGCGTGAGTCGACGACCTTCGAGTCGATGCGCGAGCGACGCGATCTGGATCTCGACGATCTTCGTCAGCTCCTCGGTCGTCCGAGCGACTCGAACACGACGATGTCGTCGAGCCGGTTCAGGAACTCGGGCTTGAAGTGCTCTCGCACGATGGCGAGCACGGCATCCCGCTTCGGCCGCGTCAGGCAGTTCGGACGACGAGCACGTGCGACCCGAGGTTAGACGTGAGGACCAGAATCGCATTGCGGAAATCGACCGTGCGGCCCTTGGCCGTCGGTGAGCCGGCCGTCGTCGAGCACCTGCAGCAGCACGTCGAAGACGTCCGGGTGCGCCTTCTCGACCTCGTCGAGCAGCACGACGCTGTACGGACGGCGGCGTACCGCCTCGGTGAGCTGGCCGCCCTCGTCGTAGCCGACGTAGCCCGGCGGGGCGCCGACGAGCCGCGCCACGGAGTGCTTCTCGCCGTACTCGCTCATGTCGATGCGCACCATCGCGCGCTCGTCGTCGAAGAGGAAGTCGGCGAGCGCCTCGGCCAGCTCCGGTCTTGCCGACGCCGGTCGGTCCGAGGAACAGGAACGAGCCGGTGGGCCGGTCGGGGTCGGAGATGCCCGCCCGCGCCCGCCTTACGGCGTCGGAGACGGCTCGCACAGCTTCGGGCTGGCCGACGACACGCGCGCCCAACTCGTCCTCCATCCGCAGCAGCTTGGCAGTCTCGCCCTCCATCAACCGCCCAGCTGGGATGCCCGTCCAGGCGGCGACGACTTCGGCGACGTCGTCGGCGGTGACCTCCTCCTTGACCATGCACGTCCTGGGCGGATGTCGGCTCTCGGACGCCCCGACCAGCTCCTTGCTCGGCCGCCGGGATGTCTGCCGTAGAGCAGCCGCGAGGCAGTCTCGAAATCACCGTCACGCTGGGCCCGCTCGGCCTGCCCGCGCAGATCGTCCAGCCGCTCCTTGAGCTCGCCGACCCGGTTGAGGCCGGCCTTCTCTGCGATCCCAGCGGGCGTTGAGCGCGTCCAGCTGCTCGGTGCGGTCGGCGAGTTCTGCCCGCAGCCGGGCGAGCCGTTCGACTGATGCCGTCGTCCTGCTCCTGGCCGAGCGCCATTTCCTCCATGCGCAAACGGTCGACGGCGCGCTGCAGCTGGTCGATCTCGACCGGCCGGGAGTCGATCTCCATGCGCAATCGCGACGCGGCCTCGTCGACGAGGTCGATGGCCTTGTCGGGCAGGTAGCGCGAGGTGATGTACCGGTCGGACAGGGCGGCGGCGCGGCGACGAGCGCGCGTCGTTGATCTGCACCTTGTGGTGCGCCTCGTAGCGGCTCTTCAGGCCGCGCAGGATACCGATGGTGTCCTCGACCGAGGGCTCACCGACGAAGCACCTGCTGGAAGCGCCGCTCCAGCGCCGGGTCCTTCTCGATCCGCTCCCGGTACTCGTCCAGCGTGGTGGCGCCGACCATGCGCAGCTCGCCACGGGCGAGCATCGGCTTGAGCATGTTGCCGGCGTCCATCGCGCTGTCGCCGGCCGCGCCGGCGCCGACGACCGTGTGCAGCTCGTCGATGAACGTGATGACCTGCCCGCCGGAATCCTTGATCTCACTCGAGCACCGCCTTGAGGCGCTCCTCGAACTCGCCGCGGTACTTGGCGCCCGCAACCATCGCGGCGAGGTCCAGCGCGACCAGCTTCTTGCCGCGTAGCGACTCGGGAACGTCGCCTGCGACGATGCGCTGGGCGAGACCCTCGACGACCGGCGGTCTTGCCGACGCCGGGCTCGCCGATGAGCACCGGGTTGTTCTTGGTCCGGCGGCTGAGCACCTGGATGACCCGGCGGATCTCGCTGTCCCGCCCGATGACCGGGTCGATCTGCCCTCGCGCGCTCGCGCGGTCAGATCGACGCTGTACTTCTCCAGCGCCTGGAAGGTGCCCTCTGGATCGGGACTCGTTACGCGGGCGGAGCCGCGCACCGACTGAAGCGCATCGGCGAGGCGCGGCTGGAGTCACGCCTCGGTTCGCGAGCAGAGTCGCGACCTCACCACCCTGCTCGGCGAGCGCGATCAGCAGGTGCTCGGTCGAGACGTACTCGTCACTTCGGTCACGGGCCTCCCGTCTCGGCGGCGCTCAGCACGGTGAGGAAGGCGCGCGACGGCTGCGGCGCACCGACCGACGCCCCGGAGGCGGATGGCAACCGGTCGACCAGCTGTGATGCGGCGGCTCGGACGCTCAGCGGGTCGACGCCCAACGTCGCGAGCAGCGGCCGGGTCAGCCCCTCGGTGTCATCGAGCAGCGCGACGGCCAAGTGCGCCGGCTCCGTCGCGGGGTTACCCGCTCCGCGGCAGTTCGTACCGCGGCAGAAACCGCCTGCTGGCTGCGGGTCGTCAGATCCATGGGTGTCCTTTGCTCTCACGGTCGATCTTCTGTCATTTGTCGCAACGCCCAGCAAGTTGAGTCTGTTCCGCTCAACTTAAGATTTTCACCACCGAATCCGGGATCATGCGTGGGGTGCGGAGCGGAGGCGTCCGGACTACCCGGGCGCTCGCCGTCCTCGGGCTTAGCGCCATCCTCATCGCCAGTTGTACCGCGCAGGCGTTGCCCAGAGCCTCGCAATTGCCTGCCCCGGCGGACAATCCGGCTCATCGGCGACGGTCGGCGGCAGCTGGAAGACGATTCAGGTACCGGCGACCGCTGTGCGCCGGCGATCACTGCGAAGTCCGCGTCTATACTCCGGCCGTCGCGCGACCAGACCAGCTGCCGGTGCGTCTACCTCTTGCATGGCGAGCCACGGCGGAGCAAGCGATCTGTGCAACCCATCGGTCGGAGACTCCCTCAGCCGCTGCCTTCGCCTCAGGCGTGCAGCCGTTCGTGGTTGCTTGTCCGGACGGCAACGACGACGACTTCGACGACACCGAGTGGGCAGACGCGGTCAGACGGCCGAAGCCAGGTGGAAGCGTTCGTCACCGGCCCGCTGATCACCGCCGTGGAGGGAGCGCATCCTCGCCCACGGGGCCTGCGGGCGATAAGCGGATTCTCGATGGGCGGCGTACGGCGCGGCGATGCTCGCTCTGCGGCATCCGAACCTGTACGGGCAGGTCGCCACGCTCGCCGGCTACTTCACCATCGACGACCCGGATGGCATCTTCGGTGACGATCCGGCCGTCGAGTCGGCCTACAACCCGACTGACCTCATCGCGCTTGCTCCCCGAGTGCGCTGGCTGCTCATCGAGGCCACGAACGACGATCTGGAGCTGACGGCCCATGCGTCTGAGTCGTACGCCACGTTGCTGCGGGCGCATGGTGCCACGGTCGAGTTGCGCCGCACCCCGGCAATCACGACAACGCCTGGGCGGAGGCACAGCTGCCCGCCGTCGCTCAGTTCTTGGCCGCCGGTTGGAAGTCCGGCTGAGATCAGGCCTTTGATCTGCGCCGGCGGCGGACGACGAGCCCGATGAGTACGCCCACGAGCGCTGCGATCAACAGCGCGAGGAACAGCGGTGCGTGAACCTCTGGGCCAATCAACCGCATTCTCACCGAACGGGTGTTCTCCGCCGAGAACACGATCAGCAGAACGAGCAACACCAGACCAACGATCAGCCGGGCGTTTATGCGACGTTTCGGCTGCCGTGCCGGTACGCCCGGGCCGGGTTGCGGACCGCCAGGATACGGGGCACCGGGTCCGGGTTGACCTGCATACGGATCGGTCATGCCGACCTCCTCCATGGCTGCCCTACCAGTACCAAGTTATCCGTCTGACCAGCATGCCGCTCCTTCATCGCAACGGCATTTCGCCAGTCCGGGCCGGCCGCAGTCAGCCAGGTCGCGGCGGCGGGCGGCAGGTCTACTATGCGATCCAAACGAATCAGATAGTAGACGCGATGAGGAGGGAGGCATGGCATCACCGCGAGCGGGTCAAGGGGCGGGTCATCGACGCACACAGCCACATCGGCGAAATGGACGCGTGGCCGTTCTACAACCTGAAGGAGCCGGTCAAACCGACCGTTTATGAGTTCGCGGACGCGCGGGCCTACCTTCGGCATCTTGACGGTCTCGGGCGTCGAACGCGGCTTGGTGCTGCCCAACTACGGCATCCCGGTTCAGAGCCAGCCCTTCTCGCTCAACAGCCTGGTCCTCGACTCGATCCAGTCCAGTGATCGGTTGGTCGGCGGCATCTGGGTGTCTTTCCTGCCGCAGAACAAGGAGATGACGCTCGGCCGCGTTAAAGCTGCGCGGGCGAGCCGGGCGTCGTCGCCCTCAAGACGACCTTCCTGCTCGGCGGAAACCCCGACCCCGGCACCTGGGACGACGACACCCGTGAGATCGCGGAGGCCTGCTTTGCCGCGGTTGAGGAGCACGACCTGGTCTTTCACTTCCACACCAGCGCAGGCGGTATCCTCCGACATCAACAACTTCATCCCGCTCGTCGAGAAGTACGGGAAGCGGATCAAGATCTACCTCGTGCATTTCGGCGGCGGGGTGAGCGGCCACATCAAGCTCGTCCCCCAGTTCCTCGATTGGGTGGAGCAAGGTTTCCGCGTGTACTGCGATACCACGTGGACAATCGGTTTCGGCGCCCGGTGGTTGATGACAGAGATCGAACGTCGCGGCATCGGCGAGGATCGGGTCCTGTTCGCCTCGGACGAGCCGTGGAGCGATTTCTGGGGTGAGTACTGGAAGATCAACGGCGCGCCGGTGAGCCAGGAGCTCAAAGAACGCGTCCTGTATCAAAACTACGAGGCGCTCTATGGTGGACGCGGCTGATCGACCCGGTCAGGAGTCGCGCAACGCTACCCAAACTGCCCGCGCCCGCGTCTTGCCCTCGTTCATCCAGTGATGATCCTGGTCTCCGATGAAATGCAACGCGTCGCCCCGCGCCAGTCGATAGCTGGTGCCGGCGATGTCGAAGGTCAGCTCGCCTTCGAGAACGATAGACCAGTTCCTCCCCGGATGGACGAGCGGCTTATCACCACTGTTGGCACCTACGTCAACCGTCGCTACCGCAGCAGCGCTCCGAAACGGCGCGTACGGACCGGATACGCCGGCCAAGCGACAGGCCGGCGTGCGGCGTGTACACCGCTGGTCGACGAGAGGCCGGGGTGAAGGCTACTGGTTCCCGAGGACCCTCGTCGCTGTCGACGAAGTAGCTCACCGGACGGTCGAGCGCGGTCGCGATCTTGAGCAGCGTCGTGATCGTGGGAACCATGTCGTTGCGCTCGATCTTTGTGAATCGCCGCTGCTGATACTTCAGCTCGCGCGGCCAGTTGTTGAAGCGAGAAATGCCTTTCCTGGCGCAGGTGTTTCAACCGCGGACCGATCGAACTCACGATCCCATCGACGTGCTCGTCCAGTCGCACCGCGCGGGCGGACTTCGTAGTCGTAGGAGTCATCTCGGGTCCCTTGACGGTTGAGCGGCATCCAATATAGTGAAAAAAGTCAATCATGGTGGGCGGGCCGAGCTTCGGCGGGGCCTCGTCGCCTCAGGCCATAGGTGGGTCGGGTGGGCCGCAAGATCGTAATCGTGGGGGCGGCGCAGCGGGTATAGGTGCGGCGGGAGGCGCAAAGCCGCCGATCCGCAAGCCGAAGTCGTGGTTTACACCGAGTTCGAGGACGTCGGCTACAGCCCGTGCGGCATCCCATACGTGCACGGCAAGGAAATCGACGACTTTCAACGGCTGTTCCTTGCCACCAAAGAGGCCTACGTCGAGGCGGGCATCGATATCCGGTATATGACGACCGTCGACTCGCTCGATCTGTCTCGGCAGGTCGTCCACGTCGCTGGTGAGGGCGACGTGCCTTGGGACTCGCTCATCGTCGCGACCGGGTTCAACTATGCCGATCCCGGTGTGCCGGGCGCCGACCTCGACGGCCTGTACTACGTCAAGAACATCCGTCAGGCGATGGAGTGGGACAAGGTCCTGGACACCGTCAAGGTGGCCGTCGTCGTGGAGGCATCACCGCTCGGCGTCGAGATGACGACAGCACTCGCGCATCGGGGTATCGAGACCCACCTGGTCGATCCCCATCCGTGGCCGCTAGCCGAGATGGCGGATCCCGACATCATGACGCCGGTCGAGGAGTCCTGGCGCGAGCTCGGGGTCACGACGCACATGAACACCACATTGAAGGCGTTCGTCGGCGACGGGCATGTGCCGGGCGTGTTGACACGTCGGATGGCGAGATCCCGGCCGACATCGCCGTGGTGTGTACGCACAAGCAGCCGAACAACGCGCTGGCCGCCGCAGCCGGGGTGAAGATCGGGTCGACGGGCGGCGTGGTCGTCGACGAGCGAATGGCGACGTCGGTGCCCGGCGTCTTCGCCGCTGGCGACGTGATCGAGGTGCCGCACGGACTGACCCGCGTGCCGCTGCAAGGCCTCACCGGTAGCCACGCGTACGCGCAGGGCAAGGTCGCCGGGTCAACGCCGGCGGTGGATTCCGCGTCTACCGAGCGGTCTACGTGCCATGGGGCACGCCGGCCGGCAAGTGGATCATCGGCGGTGCGTCGTTCGGCGAGACAACGGCGACGGCGCTCGGCATTCCCTACGTCCTGGGGGCCGCGCAGGGCATATCCCGCGCCCGGTACTACCCCGGTGTGAAGCCGGTGCGGGTCAAGCTCCTGGCCGAACCGTCCAGCCTGCGGCTGATCGGCGCGCAGATCGTCGGCGGGGAAGGTGTGAAGGAGCGGGCCGACTTCCTGGCGATGGCGATCAAATTCGGGTTCACGTTCGAGGACCTGGCGACCATGGAGAACGTGCTACTCGCCGGCCATTGGTGCGCTGAACGAGCCGATCGTGCTCGCCGCCCAGAACGGCCTCGACCGGCTGAAGAACGCGTGACATGCGCGCGTCACGCTGGCTTCGGGACAACGCCCAGCACTACCTGTTGGTTGCCGCGCAAGAGCAAATCGCCCGGCAGTATGACGCTCGCCCGCCGCGCGCCCGCAGGGCGCCTCGAGATCTTCTGGCGACGGGTGTTCGCGCCGCTGTACCGGGCGCTGCCGTGGCCGCTACGGCACAAGATTCTGCTTTCCATGCCGGGCAGTCACCGTCGGCAATGGGCACCGCCTCCGCGAGCGCACGGGCCCGCGGTGTAGTTGCACATCCAACTCGGAAGCGATTCCACCTGTGGAGAAAGGAAGTTCGCAACATGGCACAGATCGTGGGTGAGCGGGTCCAGCAAGGGCGACGCGATCGTCGACTACGACGAGAAGGTGTTCGAAGACATCCAGGCTGAGCCCGGAGAGAAGGCGTACATCCTGATGCACACCGTTCCGTTCGAGGGATCGGTGGGGCTGGTGAACATGCTGACGGCGACGCGGATCAACCGGAAGGGATTCGACACTCACCTGGTGCTCTACGGCCCCGGCTCGCTGATGGCTGCGGCAACCCGTGGCTATCCGAAGGTCGGCGACGAGCCGTTCCCCGGCGCGCAGGCTTACAACCGCCAGCTGCAGACCTTCATGAACGAAGGCGGCCATGTCTACGCCTGCCGGTTCTCCGCCGCCGCTCTCTACGGCATGCGCGAGATCGACATGATGGAAGGAGTCAAGGCCATCAACCCGCTCGACGTGCTCGACTCCGTGCTCACCGCCCGCCGCCAGAACGCGCTGGTCATGCAGACCTGGACCGTTGTAGAGAAGTCGGCTTGGTTTCTAGTCGTGATCTTGGACTTATCGTCGTCCCAGGGGCTGTAAGTCCGAGATCACGATGGCGTATCGCCGCGTGCAGGGGCCAGGTCAGATCCCGACAATTAAGCGAACGGGACCTGGTCGGGTTGGCAGTGCGTGCCGGGGCGTGGGGTGATGAGCTTGACGAGGTAGCGCATTCTCGCCTCGTCGATGCACGTACTGGGGATCTGGTAGCTCGGGTGGCCCCAGCCGTCGAGGGTGAGCAGCACGGCGTTGCCGAGCCGCTGTTCGGCGACCTGCGCGTTGCGGTAGGGGGTGCCGGGGTCGTACCGGGCGCCGACCAGCAGGATCGGGGTTTTGGTCTTGGCGTTCCAGGGCCCGGTGTAGCGGTCGGTGGCGTGGGCTGGCCAGTTCGAGGCGCATGGTGCCCACAGCGACCAGCCCAGCACCGGCCCCCACAGCTTGCCCACGTTGGTGAAGCGACGGATGGCCAGGGGCCACGCCGACGACGGCAGCCGGGCGGGACCGTCACCGCATGAGATCGCCGCCGACGTCGTCGACGCATGCATCCCTTTGCGGCGACAGCGAGAGCCGCGCTTCGGTCTTCAGCGCCGACCCGTCACCGTTGGCGGCGGCGTTGAGGTTCGCCGCGAACTCGGGCCAGGTGAGCGGCAGCCGTAGCGGGGTGAACGTCGATTGCAGCAGGTCCCCGTAGCTGAGTGTGCCGGGCGGGTTGGCGTGGGGCGCCGGGATCGGCGCGCGGCGCGCCCGGGCGAACAGCTCCGGCCACCCGTTGCGCGACGGTCTGGCCGTGACCGGCCAGCGCACAGCGGCCGGGGCCGGCGCTTTGGCACAGGCGCGAGGAACTGCGCGAAGACCTCGTCAGCCGACGAGACGGAGTTCCCAATATTCGCCTCGGCGCTGGTGGTGTAGTCGACCGCATCGACGATGCCGTCGAGCATCATCGCCCGCACCCGGCCCGGGAAGAGGTTGGCGTAGATCTGGCCGATCATCGACCCGTAGGACAGGCCGACGTAGGTGATCTTCCGGTCGCCGACGAGCGCACGCAGCGCATCGAGGTCGCGGGCGGTGTCCGTGGTGGTGATGTGCGACAGGAGCGCCCCGCTCACCTCACCGCAGCGGCGGGCCAGCTCGACCGTCTTGCGCTGGTAGGACGCCGACTCGGCCGGCGTGATAGGAACAAACACCCCGGCCCAGAACCGGTCCTCGGCGGCCTGGCTGGTGAAGCACTCCACCGGTGAGCTGCGATTCGTGCCCCGCGGGTCCCAGCTCACCACGTCGAAGCGTCCCCCGCCCCACTCGTCGAAGTCCTGACCCGAGTTAGCCACCAACTCGTATCCGCTCTGGCCCGGTCCGCCCGGGTTGACGAACATCGACCCGATCCGCTGCTGGGGTCGACTGGCCAGGTGGCGGATGACGGCCAGCTCGATCTTCGTGCCATTCGGTTTGGCCCAGTCCAACGGCACCGGAACCATGGCGCACTGGAACTGCTTACTCCGCGCAGCCTCCGGCTCTGTGCACCTCGTCCATGCGATCCCGGGCTTCGCCCGCCCGGGTCGAGCCGTCGTCGCCGCCGCGGACGGCGTGCTCAGCGACACCGCGATGAGGCCCACCACGGCAACAGCCGAAGCCGCCGCGGATCCGAAGAAGATGACTGCCGCTCACGACGCCCCTGGCCATCACGACCCCCGCCCGCTGAAGATCAACTAACCATAGACCTCCAGCCGACGCCGAACAATGAGGGGACCCTCCTGCTGGACATCCCGGCACCTTCCCAAGATCGTCCCGCAGGTAACCGGCGGTTGGCTTCACCGGTCTTCGCACGGCCATTAATGCAAGTCTTCTGATGCAGGAATTATCGGGTAATTGTTGGCGATTCTGATTGACGGGCGCATCTCCCGTGCGCCATAATCGTACGTATGTTCGAGACAGGCACAATCTACTGAGTCAAACTTTTTGGCAGGGTCGCTTTACTGGCCCGGCTGGGAGGATTGGCTGATGAGTCGGCGCGGGCATTCGCAGTTGCCGGTCGAGGAGCGGATGCGTGTCGTGCTCGCGGTGTTGTCGGGTGAGCTGACGATTGCTGAGGCGGCGAGGCGACACGGCACGACGGGGAAGACGGTCGGGAGTGGCGGGACCGGTTCCTGGAGGCGGGCCAGGCTGGGCTGGAGAACATGATGCCGGGCCCGGGCGGTAAGAACGGCAACTCGACTGAGCGAAGACAGCGAGCCGAGATCGAGCAGCTCAAGCTCGCGCTGGCCGAGGCGACGGTGCAGCTGCGGATCTGGCGGCTGGGGGCTGAGCATGTTCACGAGGTCCCTTCGGAGACCTCGAGGCCCTAAGAGCGGCGGAGGGAACGCCGGTTTCGAGGTTCGCTGCACTGGCCGGCATCCCGGAACGCACCGTATCGGCGTCGGCTGGCTCGGCTGCGGGCCGGGGATGTCGACAAGGGGCCCTGGCCCGCGCCTCGGGTCGACGCGATCGAAGCGTTGGCAGCGAAGTATGCCGCTGACTGGCCGGCGTGGGGGCATCGCAAGGTCGCGGCGATGATGCGCGCCGACGGGCACGCCGCGGTACGCACTTTTGGCCGGGGCACGACAATACCGGCCTGTGCTGCGGTTTCCGCCGTAAGCCGACCGTAAAGGCCGAGGTCCCGGTCCAGGTGTGATGCTGACGAGGACGCGACGACAGATGGAGGACGGACTGGCAGGCTGGAACCATGGGTGAACTGGTGGAGTTTCCACTGACGACGGCAGTTCGGTACTACCGAGGTGACATCGGTGGCGTCAGGCGGGCCGGTGATGCGCGGCTTGGACGGAGGTGTGGTCGCAGAACGCGCGCGTCACACGTTCGAGGTCGTGGTCGACCGTATTCAACCGGCAGTAGCGGCGGTGATGGGCGGCTCAGAGCGATGGATAGCGCACCTGATGAGATGCGCGTCCAGTTTGGGCTGAACCTTCACGCCGAAGCCGGTGCCTTCATCGCGGCGGCCAGCACCACCGCAAATTTCTCATTGACCTCAATACTTGGCGCCGCGCCACCTGAATTCGATCTGTCACCGATAACTCGCTGACGGGTAGCCTAGGTGAGCAGCGTTGGTCGACGACTGGCGCCTGCGCGGCGGGTGATACCGATGGCGTGTGAATTCGAGGTGGAGGTCCCAGCCGCCGCCGCGCCTGGGGAATACCGGTGGAGGCCAGCCCCGGCTGGCCAGGCGTCCGCGCTTCGCCTCGATGTGAGCAGCTTGCCGGGTCGGCGCCGCGAGTTGTGCAGACAACCTGTTCTGGCGTCGGCCGTGCCCGGCGCGCAGCGTACTGATGGAATTAGGAACGCCCGGTTCGGGTCGGCGTCTGTTCGCTGGTTTGTTCTACCTGTCCCGTTCACGACCGGTATGTGGCCAGCCTTGCTGCCGCGCACGAGCGTACTGGTGAGTTTCGCAGGTCGTCCTGCGGTTTCGCACGCCGGGAGCTGGCCGCGCTGCCGTGGGAGGCCATGTTCGACGAGGACACCGCCAGCTACCTGTGCCAGACGGAGCCGCTGCTCAGGTACGTCAGCGCCCCTGCTCCGGTGGGCTCGTTGGCGGTGCACCCCCCGGATACGGATTCTGGGCTGATCGCCGACGCGACCGATCTCCCGCGGCTGGATGTCGCGGCCGAGCAACAGCGGCTCTCCGAGGCACTGGCTGGTTTGCGCACGCAGGTCGAGTTGCACTGGGCGCCTGGCGGCCGGTGGGGTGACCTGCAGACCGCCCTATTGGCCGGGCTCTTTGGCACGCTTTGCACTTCATCGGTCATGGCGGGTTCCGGAATGAACAGGGTGCCCTCGCGCTGGTCGGACCGACGGGCGCGCGGACCTGGTGAGCTAAGCGGTTTCGACTCTCCTGAGCACCGCGACGCCCCCGCCTCGGTTGGTGCTGCTCAACTCCTGCTCTACCGGCGAGACAAGCCTCGGTGACCTGTTTTCCAGCACCGCCATCGCTGGTCCGGGAGGTGCCGGCGATCGTCGCAATGCAGTTCGTCGTCAGTGATGGCGGCGCGAGCCTTCGCGGGCGGGTTCTATGCAGCTGTCGCCGGCAACCGCAGCGCCGGGCGAGGCCGTGCGCATCGGTCGGAGGTTTGCGGTATCAGCGAGCAGACACTCGAATGGATCACGCCGGTGCTCTATCTGCGCGGGAGGACGCTCCTCTTCTTCACCCTGACGAGCCCGAGCACCGGGAACCTCGTGCGGCCTCCTGGAGCGGGATCTCACCCTCGTCGGTGAGCGCGGCGCTGCCCGGCCTATACGAAACCTGCGCACACCAAACTTGACGAAGGTCACCCCGCTGAGGCGGTCCCGGTGCTCGACCGCATCCTGGCCATCGACCCCGAATACAAGGACGCGGCCACCCTTCGCACCAGTTCTTCGTGGGGGCAGGCGACCGTCTCCACGAGCAGCGGGGCCGACACCAAAACCCGGGGAACCGATCCTAAAGGCGCGGGACGCCGAGCTGGCTCCCCGCCCATCCCACGCCGGGGGCCTGGCGGCGGCGCGCCCGCCGAAGACACCTCGCCCGCAGACGGAGACGTCGAGCCATTCTGATCACGGGACTTGTCGTGCTCTTGGCCGCGAGCGGCGGCGTTCTGTGGGCACTGCTCCGGCCATCCGCCCGCCGACGGCACAGCCCTCCATCGTCCAAAACTGGAAGACTGTGTTCGTACTCCCCAACGGTCAGGCAGACCTTGACAACTGAACAAGGAAACACCTGACATCAGCTGGAACAACGAAACCCATCAAGTCGAGCCCGCGGGGCGCCCAGGGCCTGAACCACTTTGCAAATTCGATCCGGCGGAGTGCCCGGCAGCCCCGATTGATGTACGACGCGCCGAAGATGGTGGCTCATCTGTCCAGTATCGGGTTCCGGCTGCCCTACCCACTCAGCCGCGACCCGGTGCCAGTGCCGCCAAACGACCCGTCCGGTAACACGGGCGCTGTACCGATCCCCCCGGAACTGCAACCCTGGCAAGTACGGTCCGATGGGCTATACCACTGCTCGTCCACACAGATAAGGACAACTGGTCCGTCGCCGTCGCACAGCGCCGCAACGACGGCGGACTCAAGTTAACCTTCGCCACCTACGCGCCCCGCCGGCCAAGTGACTGATCCGTTCGTGACCGGGTGCGCGGCAATTCTGCGTGCGCAGGAGAGGCTAGCAATACGTAACCGGAACGAAGTTATTACC
>ERZ1370068.9199-contig-7995_pt1 | contig 54402 bp, 77 predicted proteins | sample MGYA00561227_ERZ1370068 | MGnify/ENA primary metagenome ERZ1370068 (study PRJEB38410, sample SAMEA6850437) | metagenome | study: Metagenomic assessment of the ecological functions of the soil: analysis of the soil microbiota associated with the... | reverse complement strand
TTGTGCCTTCGTTCCGGTTACGTATTGCTCGACCGCCTGCACGGTTTCCGCCGGATGCCAGATGGCGCGGTCGCGGCCGCTGGTCGTCGACATGTTCGACACGGCCGCCGAAATGAACGTGGTAGACCACCTCCGGCCGCTGGAATTCCCAGGGGTTGCCGAAACCGAGCCACTCGTCGGGATATTCCTGCTGCCAGCCGTGCGAGATGATCTGGCGGAACAGGCCGAAATCGTAGCGGATGCCGTAGCCGATGGCGGGAATCGCCAGCGTCGCCATGCTCTCCATGAAGCAGGCCGCGAGCCGCCCGAGGCCGCCATTGCCGAGCGCCGCATCCGGCTCGCATTTGCGCAAGTCCGGCAGGTCGACGCCGAGATCGCCGAGCGCGGCCTCGAACACCGGCAGCAGGCCCATATTGTTCAGCGCGTCGGTGAACAGGCGGCCGATCAGGAATTCGAGCGAGAGGTAATAGACCCGCTTGCGGCCGGCGTCGTAGCTCTCCTTTTCGGCCGTCAGCCAGCGGTGCACGATGCGGTCGCGCAGCGCCAGCGCCGCCGCCTTGTACCAGTCGCGCCTGGTCGCCATGCCGGCGTCCTTGCCGATCGCAAGCCGCAGCTTGGCGAGGATCGCGCCCTTGATCTCGGCCAGCGCCAGCTCGTCGATCGGCTGGCCCGGCGCCGGATAGTTTCCTGGAAAGTTTGGTCTGTGCAAATGCGTCGATCCCTGGCATTGGGACTCAGCAAACAAGATACGCGCCTTGCCCGGCAATCGAAACCGCCCGAGGCGATTGTTGTGCACTGCGCTGGCATGATTTTATGCAAGGACCGGGCCGATTTCGCGGCATCCGCGGCGCCGGCTTTGGTGATAGTATGGAATGCCGCGAAATGCGAGCGGTAATCGCGACAGTCCGAGAAGGAGCAGAACGGCGCCATGAGATTGATGATCGAGATCGCCGCCGCCGCGCTGCTGGTCGTCTGCATCAGCGCGACCAGCGCCGCCTTTGCCGCCGGCAAGGCCGGCCGGACCGCCGACGGCCTGAGCTGCTCCTTCAGCGTTCCGCAGAACGCTTCGCCTGCCGCGCGCTGCGCCGCGATCAAGCGGCAGTGCGGCGGAAAAGTTCTACGCCAATTACTGCGGCGACAAGATGCTGTCGGCGATGTGAGGCTGAAGGCGAGCTCTGCACATTCATCGTCGTCGGCGCAAGCCAGACCCATACCCTGACATCTCAGATGAGGCCGGACCGGTCGTTCCATCTCGATTGTCCTGCTCGATCAGCTCGATCTTCCAGTCGCGTCACCAGAATCATGCTTCGTCGCATGCGGATGGCCTCGCAAAGCGCTGCGAACGTCTCACGTGATCGAGGCGAGACGTCGCATTTCGCTTCACGAATTGCGATCAGTCGTCCGAGCGCGCGTTCCGAACGACGGCTGATCGCGTGACTGCCGAGTACGCTTCCGTAGTGCCGCGGCCATGAATCGTAGCTCGCAGTCACTGGCACGCCCAGTCGCATACAAGCTGATCGGTGATTATGGGTCCCGGCCTTCGCCAGGACGACGTGCGGATCGGAACAAATTAAGAACACTTTAGCAAGTCTTTGATATATCATTGTGATTCGGCGCAGTGCCGACACAATATCTATGGTCTATCCGAGTCTTGCGAGGACTACATGTCCACCATCGCCTTCGATCAATTCGCGCTCACCCGCATCGCCGACTTCGCGCGCTCGCTGTCGCGCCTGCATCAGGCCTCGCGCCGCCAGCTCGATCGATGACGACGCAGATCGACCGCGAATTCAACGCGCGTCTGCCTGTCGGTGTGGGGCTACACCACGGACGATTTCAGCGACGATCTGTTTTCCGATCGAGGACCACGCCTGGCTCGATCCGCTCGACGAAGCGCATGCGCGCATCTTCGCCGCCGAGCAGGGTTACGACCTCGTCGACGATCAGCGGCATGCTGACCGACTGGTGGGGCTATTGCTGGATGATCCTCGCCGAGAAGCGCGGCCTGCTGACGCCGGAAAACCGCGCCGCGCGCGCGCGGCGATCGAGGAGAAATATCTGACGGCGCCGAACGTGATCGGCGTCATCGTCGGGCGGTGATGCGCTCGTTCACGTCATTGCCTGGGAGCGCGCAGCATCCGCAGCGTCTCGAATGCCGATGGCTGCGGTGCTTGCTTCGCCGCATGCGTTCGCACGCGTGAGTGCGATCTCCGTGAGCGTCCCGATCCTTGCTCAATTCACTTCCGCTCGCTTCGCCTTCGGCGACGACCGTCTTCGGCGACCGAGCCGCGGGCAGCGCGACGTCGCGGCTGCGCTCTCAGGCAGCGGCGTTTCACCGCGACCATCTCCGGCGCTGACCGGCGCCACCTTCATCTCGCCGAGCCGGGCGCGGACATCGGCGGTGAGGCCCGGATAGGACGCGACGGGCGTGAATTCCGCGGTCTGGCCGGCGCCGACGCGGACGCCGGTATAGGCCACCAGGCCGTCGGTGGTGGCGATCGACGTCGCCCGAGCGCAGCGAGGTGTCGAGCGTGAGATCGACCGGCGCGAGCCCGGACGGGATCGCGGCCGTTGCAGGTGCAGTCGGCGCGCAGCGCCTTGCGATAGGCGAAGGCGTTTTCGCTGTCGGCATAGCGCTCGCCATTGCTCGGCGGACGCGCTGTCGATGTTGCTGCCGTAGAACACCTTGGTGGCGCTGGCCGGGCAGAACGCCTGGCACATCTGAACCGGCGTGGCGTTGCCGCGCATGGTCAGCGGAAAATATTTGCCGTCGCAGCTGCGCACGCAGAACGCGGGTCCGGAGCCGGCGACGCGCGGCGCCGGGCGCCGGCTGTGGCTGCTGCTGGTTGAGGCCGAACGGATCGGCGAAGAAATTCGCTTGCGGCGGGGCTTGCCGCGCCTGCTGCTTCTGGACGCCGCCGAACAGGAAATCGAACAGGCCTTCGGCGGAAACGCTGCCGGGCACAAGCGCAAGCGAGCCCGCAAGCGTCGCGGCGGCGACAAGCGTCACGCGGCGCCGCACGCGCCGATAAAGCCAACTCTGTACGCAACGCCAACTCCACCCAACGCAACACATACGCGCTGAAGCGCACCTAGGCTTCAGTCGGGATTAACCATAACGGCGCGATGGTAAACGAGCTGGTGATTCGCGGGCTGAGGAAGGCGGAAAGAAATGCGGACGTCGCTCGTCTGACCCGCAAGCGCGGGCGCAGGAGTAGAACCGTCTCAATCCTTCAAAAATTCGCCGGCCTTGTAGAGCGAGCGAAACTGCAGGCCCGCCTCGGCAAAGGTTTCGGTCGCGCCTTCGTCGCGGTCGACCATGGTGAACACCAGCACGACCTCGCCGCCGGCGTCGCGCACGGCCTCGACCGCCTTCAGCGCCGAGCCGCCGGTCGTGGTGACGTCCTCGACGATCACGATGCGCTTGCCCTGCAGGCTCTCGCCCTTGGCCAGGCCCTCCGACCGCGAGCGCGGGCGCCATGCTCCTTCGGCTTCTTGCGCACGAAGAACGCCGCGATCGGATGGCCCTTGATCCAGGACAGCTGCGCGATCGCGCCGGCCAGCGGCACCGCGCCCATTTCCAGCCCGCCGACGAAATCGAGATTGTCGTCCTTCAGCGCCTCGTAGGTCAGTTCCGCCAGCAGCGCGCGCGCCTTCGGGATCGAGCATGGTCGGCTTGAGGTTGAAGTAGAAGTCGCTCTTGCGGCCCGAGGCCAGCGTGATCTCGCCGCGGCCGAACGAGCGCTTGCGGATGATCTCGGCGAGGCGGGCGCGGGAGGCTGATTTGGACAAGGCGGTTTCCTCGGGGGTTTGAGGCGGGCCGCAATCTATCGGCGGCTTCCGCGCACATTCCAGAGCCGATCTGGCGCCGTCAACAGCGGCGGCATGCCGTCCCCTGCATTCGCAGGGACGCCCTTCGGAACGGCGGTTGTAAGGCCCGCGAGGTTCCGCGCTACGGGATAGTCCAAGCACTTTTGCGGGAAACCAAAAATGACCGATCGAACTGCACACCTGGAACACGCCGAACGGCCGCAAGATCTCGGTCGCGCTGGAGGAGATGGGGCTGCCCTACAAGGTGATCCCGGTGAACATCAGCAAGGGCGAGCAGATGGCGCCCGCGTTCCTCGAGATCAGCCCGAACAACAAGATCCCGCGATCGTCGATCCCGACGGGCCGGGCGGCAAGCCGGTCAGCATCTTCGAGATCCGGCGCGATCCTGCTCTATCTCGGCGAGAAGACCGGCAAGTTCCTGCCCGAAACCGCTGATCGAGCGCATCCCGGTCTATGAATGGCTGATGTGGCAGATGGGCGGTTTCGGGCCGATGCCGGGCCAGGTGCATCATTTCATCGCGCTGGAGAACGAAACCGACCGCGCCTATGGCCTGAAGCGCTACATGGCGGAGACGCGCCGGCTCTACGGCGTGCTGGACCGCCGCCTCGCGAGCCGCGAATTCGTCGCCGGACGCCCTGTCGGTCGCCGACTTTGCCATCCTCGGCTGGGCCTGGCGCCACCCGCGCCACAAGGTGGAGCTGTCGGATTTTCCGCAACGTCGAGCGCTGGTACAACGCGCTGATGGCGCCGCCCGGCGATCAAGCGCGGCATGGAAGCGAAGCTGGATTAGAGGTTCTGTCTGCCGCGCCTTCCGTTGCGAGGCGGATCGTGGACGTCTGCAACCAGAGCGGGCGATGGCCGAGCAGGACGCACGCGTCACGCCCGCTTCGCCTCGAACGCCATCTTCACCGCGAGCCCTGCCAGCACCGGTGCCCATCAGCCAGCGCTGCACCAACAGCCATGTCGGCCGCGTGCCGAGAAACAACGCGATCGAGCCGGCGGCGAGCGCGATCATCGCGTTGACGCCGACGCTGATGACGATCTGGATCGCGCCCAGCGCCAGCGACTGCGTCAGCACGCTGCCGCGAGCGGGATCGATGAACTGCGGCAGCAGCGCCAGATACAGCATCGCGATCTTCGGGTTCAGCAGATTGGTGACGAAGCCCATCGCGAACAATTTGCGCGGGCCGTCGACCTGCAGCTTCTTGCACCTGAAACGGCGAGCGCCCGTTCGGCTTCAGCGCCTGCCACGCCAGCCACAGCAGATAGGCGGCGCCGGCGAACGCGCAGCGCGTCATAGGCGTAGGGCACGGCGAACAACAGCGCGGTGATGCCGAACGCCGCGCACAGCATGTAGAACACAAAGCCGAGCGCGACGCCGCCGAGCGACACGATCCCGGCGACGCCGGCCCCTGCGTGATCGAGCGCGAGATCAGATAGATCATGTTCGGCCCCGGCGTCAGCACCATGCCGAAGCGAGACGAGGGCGAAAGCCGAGCAGCGTGGCAAGGTGGGGCATGAAGGGGCTCGCGGAGGAATGCTGCGTTTTCTAACGCGCGTCGCGCCGCGATGTCATTTCGTAAATTGCTCCGAGGACATTTCTGTCACGATGCACAGCGTCGCTAATGCGCCTCGTCCCAGTTGTTCGCCGCCCGCGCGTCGACCTGCAGCGGCAGCGACAGCAGCACCGCCGGGAACGGCGCGTCCTGCATCACGTGCTGCACCACCGGCAGCGTCGCCGCCACCTCGTCGTCGGGCACCTCGAAGATCAGTTCGTCGTGCACCTGCAGCAGCATCTGCGCCGAGAGCTTCTTCTCCGCCAGCGCATCTTCCATCCGGATCATGGCGCGGCGGATGATGTCGGCGGCGGTGCCCTGCAGGCGCGCGTTGATCGCGGCGCGCTCGTTGAAGGCGCGGATCGAGGCGTTGGAGCGCCTTGATGTCGGGGTAGTGGCATTTGCGGCCGAACAGCGTCGTCGACATAGCCGTTGCTTGCGGCAGAAATCCTGCGTCTCGTCCATGTAGGCGCGGATGCCCGGAAAGCGCTCGAAATATTTCTTGATGTAGGCGGAGGCTTCCTCGCGGGCGATGCCGAGCTGGTTGGCGAGGCCGAACGCCGAGATGCCGTAGATGATGCCGAAATTGATCGCCTTGGCGCGGCGGCGCACCTCGCCCGGCATGTCCTTGATCGGCACGCCGAACATTTCGGACGCCGTCATGGCGTGAATGTCGAGCCCGTCGCGGAACGCCTGCTTCAGCACCGGGATGTCGGCGATCTCGGCCAGCAGCCGCAACTCGATCTGCGAATAATCCGCCGACACCAGCTTGTGGCCGGGCGTCGCGATGAAGGCGCGGCGGATCTTGCGGCCGTCCTCGGTGCGCACCGGAATGTTCTGCAGGTTCGGCTCGTTCGACGACAGCCGCCCGGTGGTGGTCGCGGCCAGCGCGTAGGTGGTGTGGACGCGATGGGTCTGCGGATGGACATAGTTCCGGCAGCGCGTCGGTATAGGTCGATTTCAGTTTCGAGACCTGCCGCCATTCCAGAATCTTCTTCGGGAACTCGTGGCCCTGCTCGGCGAGTTCGTCGAGCATCTGCGCCGAGGTCGACCACGCGCCGGTCTTGGTCTTGGTGCCGCCGGTAATTCCCATCTTGCCGAAGATGATGTCGCCGATCTGCTTGGGGCTGCCGACATTGATCGGCTCGCCCGCGATCTCCTGAAGCTCGGCTTCGACGCGCGCGGCGGTCTGGGCGAAATCGCCCGACAGCCGCGACAGCACCTGGCGGTCGATCGAGATGCCGCGCCGCTCCATCCGCGCCAGCACGCTGACCAGCGGCCGCTCCAGCGTCTCGTAGACCGTCGTCATGCGCTCGGCGACGAGCCGCGGCTTGAGCACGCGCCACAGCCGCAGGATCACGTCGGCGCTCTTCGGCCGAATAGGCGGTGGCCTTGTCGATCGCGACCTGATCGAAGGTCAGCTTGTTCTTGCCGCTGCCGGTCAGCTCGCCATAGTCGATGACGGCGTGGCCGAGCCAGCGCTCGGCCAGCGCCTCGAGCCCATGCGCATTGCGTCCGGCATCGAGCGCATAGGACATCAACTGCGCGTCGTCGTGGTTGCGCAGCGGTGATGCCGTGCTGCGCCAGCATCACGGCGTTGAACTTGATGTTGAAGCCGATCTTGAGAATGCCTGCCGATTCCAGCAGCGGCTTCAGCGCCGCAAGCGCGTCGCCGGCCTTGATCTGGTCGGGCGCGAGGCCCGGCGTCGAACAGCCCGGCGCCGCCGCCGGACTGCTTGTGGGCGAGCGGGACGTAGCAGGCGTCGTTCGGCGCCAGCGCCAGCGCGATGCCGCAGATCTCGGCCTGCATCGGATCGATCGAGTTCGCCATGGCCTCGATCGCGAAATGGCCGGCATCGTAGCGCGCGCGCGATCCAGGCCTTGAGCTCGATCGAGGCTGCGGATGGTCTGATACTTGCTGCGATCGACCGGCGATTTTCGCGCCGCTTCGTCGCGCGCGGCGGCCAGCGAAATCGGCGTGCCCTTTGGGCTCGCGGCCTTGTCCTGCTTGTCGGCGCCCTTGCTCTGGCGCGCCGCCCTGCTGGCGCGGAGAGGCGGCGGCAGAACAGATCGCTCGGTCGGAGTCGCCGTCCGCGCTTTGCGCTCGGCAGGCGGCGACTGACGAAAACGCTCGCCGCCGCTCTTGTTGCCGGCATCCGGCCTCCACATCGGACGGATCGATCTGCGAATACTCGGCGACGCGGCGGGTGAGGGTGGAGAATTCCATCGCCTTGAGGAAGGCGATCAGCTTGCGTGCATCGGGCTCGTGCACCGCGAGGTCGTCGAGCGGCACTTCGAGGTCGACCTTGTCGTCGAGCAGCACCAGCTGCCGCGAAATCCGCGCCTTCTCGGCGTTCTCGATCAGCGCCTCGCGCCGCTTCGGCTGCTTGATCTCGCCGGCGCGGAACAGCAGCTGTCTCGAGGTCGCCATATTCGACGATCAGTTGCGCCGCGGTCTTGACGCCGATGCCGGGCACGCCCGGCACGTTGTCGGTGGAATCGCCGGCCAGCGCCTGCACCTCGACCACCTTCTCCGGCGGCACGCCGAATTTCTCGATCACCTCGGCAATGCCGATGCGGCGGTCCTTCATGGTGTCGTACATCGTGACCTTGTCGGTCACGAGCTGCATCAGATCCTTGTCGGAGGAGACGATGGTGGTGGTCGCGCCGCGCTCGCCGGCCAGCCGCGCATAGGTCGCGATCAGATCGTCGGCCTCGAAGCCGACCTGTTCCAGGCAGGGCAGGTCGAACGCGCGCACCGCCTCGCGGATCAGCGCGAATTGCGGGATCAGATCGTCCGGCGCCGGCGGCCGGTGCGCCTTGTAGTCGGGATAGAGCTTGTTGCGGAACGTGATCTCCGACTTGTCGAAGATGATCGCCAGATGCGTCGGCCGGTTATCCTCGGGCATGTCGCGCAGCAGCTTCCACAGCATGTTGCAGAAGCCGAGCACGGCATTGACCTGCAGCCCGTCGGATTTGCGGTTCAGCGGCGGCAGCGCGTGATAGGCGCGGAAAATGTAGGAGGAACCGTCGACCAGGAAGACATGGTCGCCCTTGCCTGGTGCCTTGGCGGCGGCGGGTTTGGCGGGCAACGGGTTTCGCGGCGGCTTTGGGGGCTGTTTTCGGCATGGCCGAAATTTAGGGATTTTTGCGCGGATTGACAGCCTTGGGAGGCGATTTTTGAGCCCAATACACACCGTCGTCATCCGCGAAAGCGAGGATCGTACCCGGACGGTCGTGTCAGCGAAGCCGGGTCGTCGCCAGTCGCAGTGCGAACTGCGCCGGCTGATGGCAGCCGGGCTACGAGCGATCTACTCCGCCGGCTGCAACGCCGGCCCGGCCTTTTTCGGCGCGATCCAGAACGCGTCGGGGCGCTCGAACAGGAAGTCGGCGCGCAGCGCCAGCGCCAGCCGCCAGATCACCAGCGCGCCGGCGACGCCCGCGACGGTGACGATCAGCGAAATCGTGCCGATATCGGTGGATCAGCGCCGGTCTGCAGCAAGCAGCGTCCGGGTCGCCGCCATCGGCAGGAAGAAGGCGAGATAGATGACGATGGAATGCTCGCCGCAATAGCGCAGGAAGTTGAGCCACTGCATCCGCGCCAGCAGCGTGCCCATCACGATGATGGCGCACGGCGCCCGCGAGCCCGAGCGCCAGCGAGATCAGCGGCCATTCGCTGAAGCCCGACATCACGAGGCCGCCATTGACGAGCGCCCACAGCGCCAATCCGATCAGCGCCAGCGCCGGCTTGCGCCCGCGACCGATCCGACAGCGCGAACACGTAGGCGGCAAACAGATAGCCGGAATAGAAATAGACGAAGCGCGCGCAGAATTCGTCGATCACGGTCCAGCCGGTCGCGACATGCGCCATCTCCAGCGCCGCGGCGACGAGCCCAGATCGCCAGCGGCGGGATGCTCGCGTGACAGTTTTGTGACGACGAAGAAGATCGGCAGCAGATAGATGAACCACAGCGTGCCGAACGGCTCGATGAAGGATTCCAGATACAGCATAGCCGACATGGCGCCAGCCTGTGTTCGGCGGCGAAGCCCGGCGCCTTGAAGCCGAACTGGATCGTCATCCACAGCACGTAGAAATAGGCGAAAGTGCACGACCTTGCGGTCGAGATAGGTGCGCCAGTCGCGGTCGATCACGACCGCGAGGAACAGGCCTGAAATCAGGAAGAAATCCGGCATCCGGAACGGCTTTGCGAACGTCGACGAACGCATGCATGAAACCGGTCTGGCCGGCCGCCGCTTCCACGCCCAGCACCGAATGCATCATCACCACCATGACGATGCAGATGCCCTTGGCGTAGTCCACCCAGTCGATGCGCGCCGTGGAACGCTCGGCGTCGGCGGCGGATGTGCCGTTTAGAGTCATCGGTGTCCCTGTTTCGGCGCGACGTGGCCGCATCATCGGCCCGATCGGTTGCTTTCTCCTTTATTCATACAAATGACATGCCGGCTTTCCGCGCGCTTTTTCCGGTTTCCCCTTTGCCGAAAAATGCTCTAAGACGCCCGCAAATCGGGATCGGCGTTAACCATCAGAAAGCGGGCTGTTTTCATGCGAATCGCCATGATTGGCACGGGCTATGTGGGGCTGGTATCCGGCGCCTGCTTTGCCGATTTCGGCCACCAGGTCACCTGCGTGGACAAGGACGCCGGCAAGATCGCAAGCCCTGCGCCGCGGCGAGATCCCGATCTTCGAGCCCGGGCTCGACGCGCTGGTGGCGTCCAACGTCAAGGCCAAGCGGCTGGATTTCACCACCGACCTGACCGCGCCGGTCGCGGAAGCCGACGCGGTGTTCATCGCGGTCGGCACGCCGTCGCGGCGCGGCGATGGCCATGCCGATCTGAGCTTACGTCTATGCGCCGCCGCGCGAGATCGCCGCTGCGCTGTCCGGCTTCACGGTGGTCGTCACCAAATCGACCGTGCCGGTCGGCACCGGCGACGAGGTCGAGCGGCTGATCCGCGAAGCCAATCCGTCGGCCGATGTCGTGGTCGCCTCCAATCCGGAATTCTTGCGCGAGGGCGCCGCGATCCGCGACTTCAAATTCCCCGACCGCATCGTGGTCGGCACCTCGGACGAGCGCGCGCGCAAGGTGCTCGGCGACATCTACCGGCCGCTGTCGCTCAACCAGGCGCCGCTGATGTTCACGGCGCGGCGCACCGCGGAACTGATCAAATACGCCGCGAACGCGTTCCTCGCCACCAAGATCACCTTCATCAACGAGATCGCGGATCTCTCCGAAAAGGTCGGCGCCGACGTGCAGGAAGTCGCGCGCGGCATCGGGCTCGACAACCGCATCGGCTCGAAGTTCCTGCATGCCGGCCCGGGCTTCGGCGGCTCCTGCTTTCCGAAGGACACCCGCGCGCTGGTCAAGATCGCGCAGGACCACGACGTGCAGCTGCGCATCGTCGAGGCGGTGCTCGGCGTCAACGACAACCGCAAGCGCGCGATGGCGCGCAAGGTCTCCAACGCGGCCGGCGGCAGCCTGCGCGGCAAGACCGTGGCCGTGCTCGGCCTCACCTTCAAGCCCGACACCGACGACATGCGCGAGGCGCCGTCGATCCCGCTGGTGACCGGCCTGCTCGACATGGGCGCCAAGGTGCGCGCGCACGATCCGGTCGGCATGGAACAGGCGCGCAAGGAATTGCCCGATATCGAATATTGCGACGACCCCTATGCGTGCGTGCGCGGCGCCGACGCCATGGTGATCGTCACCGAATGGGTGCAGTACCGCGCGCTCGATCTGGAGCGGCATGAAGCGCGAGATGGCGCAGCCGGTCGTGGTCGATCTGCGCAACATCTATCGCCCGAGGACATGGCGGCGCACGGCTTCATCGTATGACAGCGTCGGGCGGGCGGCCGAGCCGCAGGAGTGAGCGCTTGATGTCATACCCCGTCGATGGCCGGGCGTATCCAGCGACCATCCCGGTCTTAGCGATCGGTGACGTCTCAGACGACTTGATCGCTGGCATCAGCCGCGCTCTCGCGCAAAGGCGGGGATGACGAATCGAGTGAGAATTGCCCCGCAGCTTCGACACGCCCCTCCCGATCGACGCCGTGCTCGACGAGCTCGGCGCGACACGCTGCGCGAGCAACAATGCCGCGGTGCTGGTGGCGCCTCCCGGCGCCGGCAAGACCACGCGGGTGCCGCTGGCGCTGCTCGACGCGCCCTGGCTGAACGGACAAGAAGATCATCATGCTGGAGCCGCGGCGGATCGCGGCGCGCGCCAGCGCCGAGCGCATGGCGCGGACGCTCGGCGAGCGCGCCGGCGAGACCGTCGGCTATCGCGTCCGCTTCGGCTCGAAAATATCGCGCGCGACGCGGATCGAGGTCGTCACCGAGGGCATCTTCTCGCGGCAGATCCTCGACGATCCCGAACTCGACAGGCGTCGCCGCCGTGCTGTTCGACGAGTTTCACGAGCGCTCGCTCGATGCCGATCTCGGGCCTGGCGCTGGCGCGCGACGCGCAGACCGGCTTGCGCGAGGATCTGCGCATCCTGGTGATGTCGGCGACGCTCGACGGCGCGCGCGTCGGCGAAACTGCTGGGCGACGCGCCGGTGGTCGCGAGCGAAGGCCGCGCCTTTCCGGTCGAGACGCGCTATCTCGGCCGCAAGGCGGATGCGCCGATCGAGCGGCAGATGGCGGATGCGATCGCGACCGCGCTGCGCGCCGATCCCGGCTCGGTGCTGGCGTTCCTGCCGGGCGCCGCCGAAATCCGCCGCACGCAGAATTTTCTCGCTGAGCGGGTTCACGATGCGAGCGTCGAGATCGTGCCGCTGTTCGGCGCGCTCGATGCCGCCGTGCAGGACCGCGCCATCGCGCCGGCGCCGAAGGGCCAGCCGCAAGGTCGTGCTGGCGACCTCGATCGCCGAGACCTCGCTGACCATCGAGGGCGTGCGCATTGTGGTCGATTCCGGCATGGCGCGGGTGCCGCGCTACGAGCCTGACATCGGCCTGACGCGGCTGGAGACCGTGCGCGCCTCGCGCGCCGCGGTCGACCAGCGCCGCGGCCGCGCCGGCCGCACCGAGCCCGGCGTCTGCTACCGGCTGTGGGACGAGCCGCAGACCGCCTCGCTCGCGGCCTACACCCAGCCCGAAATCCTCTCGGCCGATCTTTCCTCGCTGGTGCTCGATCTCGCGCAATGGGGCGTCGCGCGATCCCGCCACGCTGGCGTTTCTCGATCCGCCGCCGGCGCCGGCGCTGAAGGAAGCGCAACAGCCTGCTCGAGCGAACTCGGCGCGCTCGATGCCGACGGCCGGATCACCGCGGAAGGCAAGAGCCTGCGCGCGCTGGCGCTGCCGCCGCGGCTGGCGCGCATGATCGTGGATCTCGCATCGCGCTGGGCGCGGGCGAGAGGCCGCCGACATCGCCGCCATCCTGACCGAGCGCGGCCTCGGCGGCGACAGCGTCGATCTCGATCATCAGGCTCGACCAGTTCCGCCGCGACCGCTCGCCGCGCGCGTCCAGCGCGCGCAGCCTGGCGCAGCGCTGGGCGCAGCAGGTGGCGGCGACGGAGGGCGCCGGCCGGCGAGGACGCCTCGCCGTCCACCGGCATCATGCTGGCGCTTTGCCTTTCCCGATCGCGTCGCGCGCAACCGCGGCAATGGCAGTTTCGTGCTCGCCAACGGCCGCGGCGCCGCCGTCGAGCAGACCTCGTCGCTGGCGCGCGCGCCCTATATCGCGGTCGCCGAACTGACCGGCACCGCCGCGCAGGGGCGCATTCTGCTGGCGGCGCCGATCGCGCAGGAAGATATCGAGACGCGCTTTGCCGATCAGATCGAGAACACGGAAGAGATTTCGTTCGATCGCGGCGCGATGGCGTTGCGCGCGCGCCGCAAGCGGACGCTGCACGCGATCACGCTGTCGGAAGCGCCGATGGCGCTGTCGCCCTCGGCGGAGACCGCGCGCATCTTCGCCGACGGGCTTGGTCGCCGCCGGGCTCGACAAGCTGCCGTGGTCGAAATCCCTGAAGCAATGGCGCGACCGCGTGATGTTCCTGCGCAAGGCGGAAGGCGAGAGCTGGCCCGATCTGTCCGACGACGCGCTCGCCGCCGCAGCGCGAGACCTGGCTGGTGCCGGCGCTCTACGACAAGACCTCGCTGAAGGAGCTTTCCGCCGGCGATCTCTCCGACGCGCTGATGGCGCTGTTGCCGTGGGAATTGCGCGCGCGGCTGGAGCGCGAAGCGCCGACGCATTTCGAGGCGCCGACCGGCACCATGCTGGCGATCGATTACGAGGCCGAGCAGGGGCCGACCATTGCCGGTGCGCCTGCAGGAACTGTTCGGGCTCAACACCCATCCCTCGATCGCCAAGGGCGCGGTGCCGCTGGTGCTGGAATTGCTGTCGCCGGCGCAGCGCCCGGTGCAGGTGACGCGCGATCTGCCGGGCTTCTGGCGCGGCAGCTATGCGGCCGTGCGCTCCGACCTGCGCGGCCGCTATCCGCGGCATCCCTGGCCGGAAGACCCGGCCACCGCGCTGCCGACGCGGCGGGTCAAGCCGCGCGGGACGTGACTGACTCTCCTCTCCCCGTTCTTTACGGGGTCGAGACGAGGAACTCGCCTGAGGGTAGAGGGGCTTCTCCGCGAGCTGATCTCTATCGATAGACCTGTACTCCCTCACCCGGATTGCTGCGTGCAATCCGAGCCTCTCCCCGCAAGCGGGGCGAGGTTCAAGACGCCCGTTAACCCTTCGCTCATCCTTTTCGCCAAAATGGCAGCCTTGGCCGCCGCTGTTAGTCGCGGCTTGGCGGCCGGCGTGGTGATATCGGCGGTCTGGTCAAGCGAGTGTGGCGTGATGCGTAACCTGATGATCTTTGCCGCCGTTCTGGTCGGCCTCGGCACCTTCATGGCGCAGATGGCGGACAAGATGTCGCCGGCGCCGGCATCCGCACAGCGCGTCGCCGCAAAAGGCTGCCCGTCGCAGACGGTCGCGCAAGCCGCCGGCCGCAGCCTCGAGCATTCCGCGCGACGCCCGCGGCCATTTCCAGACCGACGGCCGCATCGATGGCCAGCGCGTCGACTTCATGGTCGACACCGGCGCCTCGCTGGTGGCGCTGAACGAAAGATCCGCGGCGCGGTTCGGCCTGCGTCCCTCGCGCAGCGACTACAACGCGACCGTCACCACCGCCAACGGCACCATCAAGGCCGCGCGCACGCGGCTTGCCATGATCGAGCTCGGCGGCCTCGTGGTGCGCGACGTCGACGCCATGGTGCTGCCGGACGAGGCGCTGTCGGAAAACCTGCTCGGCCTGTCGTTCCTGTCGAAGCTGAAGCGCTTCGAATACGCCAACGGCAAGCTGGTGCTGGAACAGTAAGGCTTCCCGGTTACCAATCCGCCGCAATTAACCGCCACAAGCCGCCGATCCCGCCTTCCGCTCGGCCCGCGCATTCGCTAAGGCTGCGGCGTTCCCTTCTGCATTTCCACGACGAGGCCATCTCGATGTTTCCGAAGCCGAAATCCGTGCTGGTTCCGAATACCTATGCCTATGAATCCGAGCCGATGGTGAAGCCGACCGGCTTTCGCGAATACGACGCGCGCTGGCTGTTCGGCAAGGAAATCAACCTGATGGGCGTGCAGGCGCTGGGCATGGGGCTCGGCGCGCTGATCGCGCGAACTCGGCGTCAAGCAGGAAATCGTCACCGGCCACGATTTCCGCGGCTATTCGGCCTCGATCAAATACGCGCTGATCTCCGGCCTGATGGCGGCGGGCTGCAAGGTGCACGACATCGGGCTCGCGGTGACGCCGATGGCCTATTTCGCGCAGTTCGATCTCGACGTGCCCTGCGTCGCGATGGTGACCGCCTCGCACAACGACAATGGCTGGACCGGCGTCAAGATGGGCGCCAACCGCCCGCTCACCTTCGGGCCCGACGAGATGACGCGGCTGAAGGAGATCGTGCTCAACGCCGAGTTCAGACAACAAGGCCGGCGGCTCCTATCAATTCCACGAGAATTTTCCGGCGCGCTACATCGCCGATCTCACCAACCGCCCGAAGCTCAAGCGCAAGCTGAAGGTCGTGGTCGCCTGCGGCAACGGCACCGCGGGCGCGTTCGCGCCGCAGGTGATGGAGGCGATCGGCTGCGAGGTGGTCCCGCTCGACACCGAGCTCGACCACACCTTTCCGAAATACAATCCGAACCCCGAAGACATGGAGATGCTGCACGCGATCCGCGACGCGGTGCTGGCAGCACAAGGCCGATGTCGGCCTCGGCTTCGACGGCGACGGCGACCGCTGCGGCGTGGTCGACAATACCGGCGAGGAGATCTTCGCCGACAAGGTCGGCGTGATGCTGGCGCGCGACATGTCGGCGATCCACAAGGATGCGCAGTTCGTCGTCGACGTGAAATCGACCGGCCTGTTCGTGACCGATCCCGGTGCTGCAAAAGCAGGGCGCCAAGACCGCCTACTGGAAGACCGGCCATTCCTACATGAAGCGCCGCACCAACGAGATCGGCGCGCTGGCGGGCTTCGAGAAATCCGGCCACTTCTTCTTCAACAAGCCGTTCGGCCGCGGCTATGACGACGGCCTGGTCTCGGCGATCGCGATCTGCGAGATGCTCGACCGCGCATCCGGCAAAGTCGATGGCGGACCTGAAGAACGCGCTGCCGAAGACCTGGTCGTCGCCGACGATGTCGCCGCATTGCGCCGACGAGACCAAATACGGCGTCGTCGACGCCGTGGTGAAGCATTTCGAGGCGCTGCAGAAGAAAGGGCGAGAAGGTCGCGGGCCAGAACGATCCGCGATCTCGTCACCGTCAACGGCGTGCGCGTCACCGTCGAGGACGGCAGCTGGGGCCTGGTGCGGGCCTCATCCAACAAGCCGGAACTGGTGGTGGTGGTCGAGAGCCCGGTCTGCGAAGCAGCGCATGCGCGACATGTTCGAGGCGATGGATGCGGTGCTGCGCACCCATCCGGAAGTCGGCGAGTACAATCAGAAGATCTGAGCGCGCGGCGTTCGCCTCACGCACAGCATCGTCTCCTCGCGAGACGCGGGGATCCAGTACGCCGCGGCCTCTCGACTGAAGCACGACGTCTCTGGAATACTGGATCGCCCGCTCAGGCGCGGTGCGACGGCGGACGATGCCGAGTGCTGACGCTTACGCCGCGTGCAGCGAGCCGAGGAAGCTGTCGACCTCGGACTTCAGCCGGTCGGATTGCGACGACAGGCCGTTGGCGGCGTCCAGCAGGCTTCGATGTCGCCCGGCCTGCTTCTTCGGAAGCTTGCGGCTGACGCTGAGGATGTTGCCGTTGACGTCCCGCGTGCCGTTCGGCCGCCTGCTGCACGTTGCCGGCGATTTCCCGCGTCGCTGCGCCCTGCTGATCGACCGGCGGCGGCGATCTCATTGGAGATTTCGTCGATCTCGGCGATGGTTCCGCCGATCGCCTGGATGGCGCTGACGGCCTCGCCGGTGGCGGTCTGGATGTCCTGCATCTGCGCGGAGATTTCTTCCGTCGCCTTCGCGGTCTGATTGGCCAGCGCCTTGACTTCGCTCGCCACCACGGCAAATCCCCGTGCCATGTTCGCCGGCGCGCGCCGCTTCGATCGTGGCGTTCAGCGCCAGCAGGTTGGTCTGGCTCGCGATGCTCTGGATCAGCGTCACCACTTCGCCGATCTTCTGGGTGCCGGCGGCAAGCTCCTCGACCACGGAGTTGGTGCGGCGCGCTTCGTCGGCGGCCTTGTCGGCGATTTCGGCGGAGCGCGTCACCTGCTGGGCGATGCTGTTGATCGAGGCCGTCAGCTCCTCGGTCGCCGCCGCCACCGTTTCCGACGTTCGACGAGGCCTGGGTCGATGGCGGCCGCCGCCGCGGCGGTCTGCCGCGTGCGTTTCCGCGTTGCTGTTGCTCATCGAGGACGACAGGCCCTGCATCTCGCTGGCGGCTACCGCGACCGCCTCGACGATGCTGCCGATCTTGCGCTCGAAGCCGGCGGCGAGTTCGCGCGCGTCGCGGCGTCGCGATCCTGCTTGGCCTGCTGTTCGGCTTCGATGCGGTCGATATTGGCGCGGGCTTCGGCGGCGCTCGCCGCTTCCGCCTCGGCGGTCTTCTGCGCGGTCGTCTCGAACAGGCTGCGACAGCTTCAGCGCCAGCCAGCTCAGCACGCCGGCCTCGATCAGCAGAATGACGGCGTGAAGCACGACGCGGCCGAGATCGGCGCCGCCGGGATAGACCGCCGCCGGAAGCGAGGAAGTTCAGCACCAGATGATGCAGCGCGACGGCGACCGTGCCGGCGAGGATCGGGCGATAGTCGCAATAGGCGACGAGACAGGCCAGCGCCGCGAAGAAATACATGTGCATGTCGACCTGCCAGGCATGGCCCGGCGAGCTGGAAGGTAAACACCGACACGCCGCCCATCAGGGCGACGGCAAAGATCAGGCCGCGTCGAAAGCCCGTTGCCCGAGGTGCGCCACGACACGGTCGCGGCCAGCGCCATCGCCACCATGACGGCGGTGGGCATCAGCCAGTCGGCGCCGCGCACCATGCCGATGGCCGACGGCGATCGGAACATGCAGCCAGAGCACGGCGAGCAAGGTCTTGCTGGTGGTCTCGCGCAAATTGCTCAGATCATCGCTTTCGACGGTCATTCCCAGTCCCCAATTGCATAGTCGAAATCGGCTGTCTGCTTCGTGAAGCAGGCGGCGATCGCCTGCGGATCGATGGTCAGCCAGGCACCGGCCTTGGCGCAGCCGCGCCAATCCGTCATGGTCGTCGGGCCGCACCACCAGAAGCGACGGAACGGCGGTCATCCGGACGATGGCGGCGTTGGCTGAAGCGGCGGCCGAGAAGACCTGCTGGGCGTTCCACCAGGCGGAAAGGCTACGGCCACGACTTCGGCGCCCGGGCGGGCCTGAAGACGACAGCGCTGCGATCGCCGATCCAGCTCGGCGATCAACAACGCACGCAGCGTTGAGCCAGGCGGGCCATCGGACGGCTGAGTTGTGACGTATTCCGACTCCATCCCGCTGTGTCTATGGGAGCACAGGGCTAATGTCTCGGTGAACGGACGTGCGCTCGTGAGCAATTAGCGGAGTGATCGATCGATTACGCCGCCGGCACCGGCAGCGCGGTCACCGACTTGATCTTCTCCATCGCAAAGCGCGAGGTGACGTTCTTCAGCGGCACGGCGCTGATCAGCTTTTTGTAGAACACGTCATAGCTCGCCATGTCGGCGACCACGACGCGCAGCATGTAATCGACGTCGCCGGCCATCCGGTAGAACTCCATCACCTCGGGCATGGCGCTGACGGCGCTGGCGAAGGTCTTCAGCCAGGCCTCGGAGTGATCGGCGCTCTCGACCGAGACGAACACCGAAATGCCGAGCCCGATCTTGTTCTGGTCGACCAGCGCGACCCGGCGCAGGATCACGCCGTCGGCCTCCAGCCGCTGGATGCGCTTCCAGCACGGCGTCGACGACAGCCCGACCCGGTCGCCGATCTCGGCGACCGACAGGGAGGCATCCTCCTGCAGCACGGTCAGGATCTTGCGGTCGATGGCATCGAGGCGGCGGTTGGCTTCAGGAAGCTGAACGGCGAGGTCGGTCATGAGAAGAATGTTCCATATGAGAGGTTTGATATCCCTCATATATAGAAAATTCTTCTATAGCAAGCCCGTCTATTGGCCGGTCGGGGCCGGCCGGCCGCCTGGCCCTGGCTCAAAAGCTCTTCAACTTCAGCACGTTGCGGGGCGGCGAAGGCGCCGCCGAAGCGGGTGCATTTCAGCGCCGCGGCGGCGGAGGCGAACCGCAGCGCCTGCCGCAGACTCCTGCTTCTCGGTGATGGCGAGCGCAAAGGCGCCGTGGAACACGTCGCCGGCGCCCAGCGTGTCCACCGTGTGCACCGGGAAGGCCGGGGTCTCCTGCATGGTCCCGTGCTCGTCGAGCCAGATCGTGCCCCTCGGGCCCCGCGTCCCCGCCAGAAACGACGGGGTCAGTTTGGCGATCTTCTTCAGCGCCTGGGCGTCGTCGGCGACGTCGGCGGTCTCCTGCAGCGGCTCGCTCGAGAACACCAGGTGCGAGGAGGCGGTCAGCAGGCCCTCGCGCAGCGACATCGCGCGATCGACGTCGACGATCACGGGAATGCCGCGCCGGACGGCCTCGGCGCAGAGATCGGTGCAGAATTCGGCGCAGCGGCTCTCGGTGAGGATGGCGGCGCAGTCGTCCAGCAGCGTCGTCGGTGTCGGGCAGCTTGACCTTCCACAGTTCCGGATCGCGGAAGGTCACGATGGTGCGCTCGCCGCTGGGATCGATCATGCACGGCCGAGATCGGCGTCACCAGGCCCGGCATGTGCACGAGATGCTTGGTCTCGATGCCCTCATGCGCGAGCTTGTCGAAAATGAAGCGGCTCGATGTTTCGCTGGCATCGCCCATCGGGCCGCAGACCGAGGCGCGGCCGCCGAGGCGCACGATGCCGATCGCGGCATTGAGCGCGTTGCCGCCGCAGATTTCGTCGAAATGCGGTGGCGTTCTCCTTGGAGCCGCGTCCGGGCACGCCACGGACGCGGAACGTCAGGTCGCGCACCGGCATGCCGATGCAGAGAATGCGCGGCGGGATTTTGGGCGCTTTGTCGTGAAAGTTCATCCGGGAATCCGTCATGCCGGTTCCGCCTTCGCCGGAACCAAGGTCCGGAGTTAATCGACTGGTCCATGGACCGGTTCCCGCTATGCGCCGCGCGTCGTTTCCGCCATGCACCCAGCGGCCGATCAGATGATGCGCAATGGCGAACGGATGCGGCCGCAAACAGGCCGTCGGGATGCTGCGCGCTTGATGCATCAGGGTCGACCTCGGCGCGGTCGAACCAGCGCGCGTCCTCGAGCTCGGTGCGGTCGACGCACGATATCCTCGTTGATGCGCGCGCGCGGTGCATCCGATCATCAGCGATGACGGATAGGGCCATGGCTGCGTCATGTAATAATTCACGTCGGTGCAGCGGATCCCGGATTCCTCGAAAATCTCGCGGCGGACCGCGTCCTCGATGGTTTCGGCCGCTTCGACGAAGCCGGCGAGACACGACCACATCCCGGGCAGGAACTGCTTCTGCCGGCCGAGCAGGCATTTGTCGCCTGAGGTCACCAGCATGATCACGACCGGATCGGTGCGCGGAAAATGCTCGGCCTTGCAGCTCGGGCACTCGCGCTTCCAGCCGCCTTCCTTCATCGCGGTGCGGGTGCCGCAATTGGCGCAAAAGCCGTGGCGCTGATGCCAGCTCACCATCGATTTCGCCATCGCGATCGCCGAGAGCTGGTCCGGCGGCACCACGCCCTGCATCGCCATGCCGCGCAGCTCGGTGACGGCGACGTCGTCGCGGCGTCGATCAGCTTCTCCACGGCTGTCGCCGAAATGCCCATGCCGAACACCGGCGCGCCGTCGCGCAGGCCCAAGAAGATCGTGCCGGGATTGGCGCCGAGCTTCACGCGCTTCGTCGACGCCGAGCAGCGCGCGCGGGCCGTCCGCCTCCTGCTTCACCACCAGCGAGTCGCGGTAGATCACATAGGCGCGGGCGTCGCGCTGGCCTTCCAGCGCGAACAGTTTCTCGTCATTGGTGCGCAGATGCGCGGCGCGATCGAGAACGTGGGTGACGAAAGCGGGCTTCCCCAGCGGAAACTTGTCGAATGCGGACATCTATTCAACCCAACCAGATCTTGCGGCGAAGCGCGCTGATGAAATTCTGAACTTCCTCGGCGTCATGCGCCAGCGGCGGCATCACGCCCCAGACCGGGCGCGGCCAGGCCGCGTCGCTGGTGCGGCGCGCGATGACGTGGACATGCAGCTGCGGCACCAGATTGCCCGAGCGCCGCGATATTCGAGCTTGTCGCATTTGGTGACCTCTTTCAGCGCGCGCGCGACCCGCGAAATTTCGGTCATCAACTGCGCCTGCTCGACCTCGTCGAGGTCGATGATTTCCACCGCGCCCTCCCGGCGCGGCACCAGCAGCAGCCACGGGTAATGCGCATCCTTGATGACCAGCACCCGGCACAGCGGCAGGTCGCCGATGTCGATGGTGTCCTTCTTGAGCTGTGAGTGCAGCGACCAGGCGGACGTCAGAGGGCATCATGGGTTCTCTATTCCTCGATGGCCTGCAGGCAGTGTGCCCGCGAGCAACTCCCGTCATGCCCGGTTGCAGACGCGCGTCATCGCGCCAGAGCGATGCATCAAGCTCAGCGCGCTGAACAAGCAAGACGCGGATGGCCGGTCAAGCCCGCCATGCCGAAACGGGATTTCCGCACAAGTCTCGCAAACCGCCAGCCCCGCTTGCTTTCCGGCCCTTTTGGCCCCAAATAAGGACCGGGAGATTGGCGGTGGACGAGCCACTCGCCAACCGGGTCAGGTCCGGAAGGAAGCAGCCCTAACGAGGTCCGGATCGGGTCGCTCGTCAGTCTCCTACCTGTTTTTCGAGCGAATCGCGCAAGGTGGCGGCGAGTCCGCGCATTGCGCTGGATTTCGTTCCTTTCCGCAAGCCGGCCCCGAGAGACAATCAATTGCGGATCGACCGATGAGTGATGCTGGCGCTCCCCCGACAAGCCAGACAGCGCCGACCAGGGCGGCTTCGATCTCGGCGGCGCGCCGGAGGCCGCAAAGCCCTACCGGGTGCTGGCGCGCAAATACCGCCCCTCCAGTTTCGACGACCTGATCGGCCAGGAGGCCATGGTCCGCACCGTTTCGAACGCGTTCGAGACCGGGCGGATTCCGCAGGCCTGGATCCTGACCGGCGTGCGCGGCGTCGGCAAGACCACCACCGCGCGGATTCTCGCCCGCGCGCTGAACTACGAACTGCCTGACGGCTCGGTGAAGGGGCCGACCATCCACATGCCGGAGCTCGGCGTGCACTGCCAGGCGATCATGGAAAGCCGGCACATGGACGTGCTGGAAATGGACGCCGCCTCCCATACCGGCGTCGACGACGTCCGCCAGATCAACGACAGCGTGCGCTATGCGCCGGCCAGCGCGCGCTACAAGGTCTACATCATCGACGAAGTCCACATGCTGTCGACGGCGGCCTTCAACGCGCTTCCTGAAGACGCTGGAGGAGCCGCCGGAGCACGCCAAATTCGTGTTCGCCACCACCGAAATCCGCAAAGTGCCGGTCACGGTGCTGTCGCGCTGCCAGCGCTTTGATCTGCGCCGGGTCGAGGCCGACGTGCTGATGAGGCATCTCGTCCAACATCGCGGCGAAGGAAGGCGTCGAGGTCGAGCCGGAGGCGCTCGGCATCATCGCGCGCGCCGCCGAAGGCTCGGTGCGCGATTCGCTGTCGCTGTTCGACCAGGCGATCGCGCATGCCGGCAGGCCTGGTGCGCGCCGACGCGGTGCGGCAGATGCTCGGGCCTTGCCGACCGCACCCGGGTGATCGATCTGTTCGATGCAGCTGGCGCGCGGCGACATCGCCAGCGCCTTCGGCGAATTCCGCGAGCAATATGACGTCGGCGCCGATCCGGTCGTGGTGCTGTCCGATCTCGCCGAATTCGTCAATTTCGTCACCCGCGTGAAGATCGTGCCGGCGACCGCCGACAACGTCGCGTTCGGCGAGACCGAGCGCGTGCGCGCCCGCGAATTCGCCGCAAAGCTGTCGATGCGGGTGCTGTCGCGGATGTGGCAGATGCTGCTCAAGGGCATCACCGAGGTGCAGACCGCGACGCGGCCGGCGGCGGCCGCCGAAATGGTGCTGGTGCGCATCGCCTATGTCGCCGACCTGCCGACGCCGGACGAAGCGATCAGGATGCTCGAGCAGAATGGCGGCGGGTCGCCGGTGGTCTCGAGCGGCGCGGCGCCGTCACGCGGCGGCGCCGGCTTCGACCGGTATCGTCGATGCCGGCCTCGTCGCCGATGCGCGCGCCTATCCGCGCCACGCGCGCGGCGCCGAGGCGTCCGCGCGCGCCGCAGATGGTCGCGCCGTCGGCCGAGCCGCAGTCCGCGCCGGCGCTGCGCATCACCAGCTTTCCGCAGCTCGTCGCGCTCGCCGGCGAGAAGCGCGATCTGCTGACCAAGGCGGCGCTGGAAGCCGATGTGCGGCTCGGTCCGCATCGAGGACGGCCGGCTCGAAGTGGCGCTGGAGCGCAACGCGGCGCGCGCGCTGGTCAACGATCTCTCCCGCAAGCTGGAACAATGGACCGGGCGGCGCTGGACCGTGATCGTCTCCAACGAGGCCGGCCAGCCGACGCTGCGTTCGCAGAACGAGCAGGCGAAGAACGCAGCGCGAGCGCGCCGCGGAAGCCGATCCGCGGGTGCAGGAGGTGCTGGCGCGGTTTCCCGGCGCCAAGGTCGTCGAGGTGCGCAGGCTTGCCGCCGAGCCGCCGGAATCCGATATTATCGGTGAAGACCCGGCCGAGAGTTCCGACAGCGACGACGACTGATCGAATTCTCAAGAGGACGCACCGATGGCTGATTTTCTCGGCATGATGAAGCAGGCAGCGCAGCTGCAATCCAAGATGCAGGCGATGCAGGAAGAGCTCGGCAATGTCGAGGTCGAGGGCATTTCCGGCGGCGGGCTCGTCGCCGTGCGCATGACCGCGAAGATGGAAGTGAAGGCGCGTCAAGATCGATCCGTCGCTGATGAAGGCCGACGAGCGCGAGGTCCTCGAGGACCTGCTGGTCACCGCGCATAACGACGCGCGGCGCAAGGCGGAAACTCGCGATGCAGGAGAAGATGCAGGCGCTGACCGGCGGGCTCGGCCTGCCGCCCGGGCTTGGTCTCACCTGAAATGGCCGCCAGCGTTGCCGGCCCCGAAATCGAACGCCTGATCCAGCTGCTGGCGCGGCTGCCGGGGCTCGGCCCGCGCTCGGCGCGGCGCGCGGCGCTGCACCTGATCAAGAAGCGCGAGGCGCTGATGACGCCGCTCGCCGGCGCGCTGCAGGTGGCGATCGACAAGATCCAGGTCTGCAAGACCTGCGGCAATATCGATACGCAAAATCCCTGCACGGTGTGCACCGATCCGCGGCGCGATCCCTCGATCATCGTCGTGGTCGCCGACGTCGCCGATCTCTGGGCGCTGGAACGGGCGAATGCGACCAACGGCCGCTATCACGTGCTCGGCGCCACGCTGTCGCCGCTCGACGGCGTCGGCCCGCAGGATCTCACCATCGACGCGCTGGTGGCGCGCGCGCACGATCCGCAGGTGAGCGAGATCATCCTGGCGCTGAATGCAACGGTCGATGGCCAGACCACCGCGCATTACATCACCGATCTCCTGCAGGAGGCCAACGTCAAGGTGACGCGGCTGGCGCACGGCGTGCCGGTCGGCGGCGAGCTTGATTATCTCGACGAAGGTACGCTATCGGCTGCCATGCGGCAGCGAACGCTGTTCTAACCACATCAGAACGGAACTGATCGACATGACGAAACGACGATTCGGCAAACGCTCCCGCTTTGCGGTCATCGCATGGCCGTGGCTTTGGCCGCGCCTTCCGCATGGGCGCAGCAGGCCGAGCCGGCGCCGAAGCCCGGCAAGCCGATCAACGCCGGCGACGTCCTGTCGGGCGAACTCAACGCCATGAAGGTCGCGGCGGCAAGAAGGGCAAGCGCGCCGCCGACCTACCAGATCACCAGCGAGCCGCGCCGGCTGCCGCCGCCGAGCGGGCTCTGCAATCTCGAGACCGGCCCCGAAACGTTCCAGCTCATCACCAGCAGCGACGCCCAGGCCGCGCAGCTGAAGGATTTCATCGGCAAGGAAATCTCGGTCAAGGTCGACGAAGTCGCCTGCGCGCAGGATGCCGGGCAGATGAGCGAAGCCGTGATCACGAAGTGGAGCGTGGTGACGAAGCATTGAGTTGTCGCCGTCGTTGCGCCACACTGCTGTCATCGGCCGCGCGCCTTGACCGGGCGACGCCAGTACGCCGCGCTCTGGTTCTATCGCCGAACATGCTCGTGGATGACCGGGTCGCCAGCCTTGGCGAGGACGACGAGCGGTAGCTAAACCCGCACCGGCCCCAGCGCCTCAAAATGCCCGCGCCGCTGCAGCCAGGCCAGCAGGATCAGGCTCGGCACCGCGACCAGCGACGCAGATCACGAAGAACAGCGGCCAGCCCGTCGCCTTCGCCACATAGCCCGCGCCCGACGACAGATAGGTCGCGCCCGACCGCGGCCAGCGCGGTCAGCAGCGCGTATTGGGTCGCGGTGTGCAGCGGGTTGCTGGCACAGCGCCGACAGATAGGCGACGAAGATCACGGTGCCGATGGCGCTGGTGAAATTCTCCGCCGTGATCGCGAACGCCAGCGCCCATTGATTGACGCCGACCAAGCGCCAGCCACGAGAACGACAGGTTGGCGACCGCCTGCAGCACGCCGCCGATCCACAGGCTCGCGGCGAGCGAATAGCGCCGCGCCACGAAGCCGCCGGCAAAACCGCCGATCAGGGTCGCGGCGAGGCCGACGCCCTTGACGATCGCGGCATAGTCGTTGCGGGTGAAGCCGAGGTCGATCACGAACGGCGCGGTCATGGTGCCGGAAAACGCGTCGGTGAATTTGAACAGCACCACGAAGGCGAGCGCCGCCGAGGCATCCTTGCGGACCAGAAATTCGGAGAACGCGCCGACCGCGGCATGCAGCACCCGCGTGAACGCGCGTCTCGCGCGCGCGTCGCGGCTTCCGGCGCGCGCCGATTGCTCGGGCTCGGTGGCGGCGAGCGCCGTGACGGTGCCGATCAGCACCAGCGCGGCCATCACCACATAGCCCCACATCCACGCCGCGCTGCGCGCGATGCCGGTGCCTTCGAATCCGCTGACGATGAACAGCGCGCCGGCGGTCGAGACCAGCATGCCGATGCGATAGGCCGCGACATAGGACGCCATGCCGGCGGCCTGCTCGCTCTCGGGCAGGCTCTCGACGCGAAACGCATCGACCACGATGTCCTGGGTCGACGACATCGTCGCGACCAGCAGCGCGCCGAGCGCCACGAACAGCGGCGAGCGCGCCGGGTCGGTCAGCGCCAGCAGCAGGATCGCGCCGATCAGCAGCAGTTGCGAGAACACCAGCCAGCCGCGCCGGCGGCCGAAGCGCGCGTGAAGAACGGCACATGCAGCGCATCGACCAGCGGCGCCCACAGGAATTTCAGCGTGTAGGGCGTGCCGACCAGCGCGAACAGCCCGATGGTGCCGAGATCGACGCCGGACCTCGCGCATCCACACCAGCAGCGTCGATCCCGACAGCGCCAGCGGCAGCCCGGAGGAGAAGCCGAGCAGCAGCACGATCAGCACGCGCGGCTGGAGATAGACCGCCAAGCCCGTCGCGCCAGGAGGCGCGGGGTGGCGGTGCGTTGTCGGTGGCGCGGAGGCGGCTTCGGGTGCGGTCATGGAGCGGTGTTAGCAGATTCGGCGGCAAAAGCTGTCCTCGTCCGGGTGCGGTGTCGATGCCGCGCCTACATTCGCGCCAGTCGTACGGACGAGCTTCGCGAGCCGCCTTACTCGACTGCCCGCTACTCCCCGCCTGCAGCTTGCGCGGCAGCGGGGAACAGCTCCGGCGTGCCGCTGCTTGACGATGCGCGGGCAGTCTCCAGCCGGTGCGTCGGTCTTGCTGAAATCGAGTTCCTCGATCCGCCCGGCGCGCTTTTCGATCTTGTCGGCGGAGATCAGGATCTGCCGGACGTCCTCGTTGACGTCGCCAAAATGCTTCTGCAGCTTCAGCACGCGCTCGCGCAAGCGCGCCGAGGTCGTCGCCGAGATTGAGCACCTCGGTGCGGATCTGGTCGGCGGCGTCGCGCATCCGCGCGTCTTTGAGGATCTGCTGCATCACCTGGATCGCCAGCATCAGCAGCGACGGCGACACCAGCACGACGCGGGCGCGGTAGGCCTTCTGGATCACGTCGTCAAAGCCGTCGTGGATTTCGGCATAGACCGATTCCGACGGCACGAACATCAGCGCGGTGTCCTGGGTCTCGCCGGTGATCAGATATTTCTCGGCGATGTCGCTGACATGCTTCATCACGTCGTTGCGCAGGCGCTGCGTGGCGAATTTCTTCTCCTCGTCGCTGCGCGCGTCGTGCAGCGCGGTCATCGCTTCCAGCGGAAATTTCGCGTCGATGCAGAGCGGGCGCTGGTCGGGCAGGAACACCACGCAATCCGGCCGCTTGCCGGTCGAGAGCGTGTACTGGAATTCGTAGGAGCCCTGCGGCATGCCGTCCTGCACGATCGCTTCCATCCGCGCCTGGCCGAACGCGCCGCGCGACTGCTTGTTGGCGAGCACGTCGCGCAGCGTCGTCACCTGCGAGGTCAGGTCGGTGAGATTCTTGTGCGCGTTGTCGATGATGCCGAGCCGCTCGTGCAGCACGCGCAGGCTGTCCATGGTGTGGCGCGTGGTCTGCTTCCATCGACTGGCCGACGCGGTGGGTCACCGAGATCCAGCCGCTCGTTGACCGCGCGCGTCATCTCGGACTGGCGGCCCGCCAGCGCCTGCGCCATCGCGTCGACCCGTCCGGTGGACTCGCTCTGCGCGCCGCAGCATCTCGCTCAGGCGCTCCTCCAGCTCGTCGGCGCGGATCGCCTGCGCCATCGCCAGTTCCGCGCCGCGGCGGCCGGAGCGGGCGATGACGATGGCGATCGCCAGCAGCAGCACCAACGCGAGCGCGCCGAAGCCGATCAGCGCCTCGCCGACGTGGATCGGCAGGTCGCCGATCGATGAAAGAATCTCGTTCATGCGCGCCTTGTAGCCGATTCGCTGGCTGTCGCGAACGAAGAGGGAACATTTATGGTAAATGGCAGGGTTAATTTTCGTGGTTAACGCGCCGTTAAAAATCATGGTTAAGGCCGCGTTAACGGGTTCCCGCGCGCATTGACCCCGGCAAATCAGCGGCTTAAATCGCCGCGCTATGGCCTTAAGAGAAATCATCATCCTGCCGGACAAGCAGTTGCGGCTGGTCTCCAAACCCGTCGAGAAGGTGACGACGGAGATCCGCAAGCTCGCCGACGACATGTTCGAGACCATGTACGACGCGCCCGGCATCGGGCTGGCGGCGATCCAGGTCGCGCAACCGCTTGCGGCTGATCACCATGGATCTCGCCAAGAAGGACGAGGACGGCGAGACCAAGCCGCAGCCGCGCGTCTTCATCAATCCGGAAATCATCTCCTCGTCGGAGGAATTGTCGGTCTACGAGGAGGGCTGCCTCTCGATCCCCGAATATTACGAGGAGGTCGAGCGCCCGGCGCAGGTGCGCATGCGCTTCACCGATCTCGACGGCAAGGTGCACGAGGAAGACGCCGACGGGCCTGTTCGCCACCTGCATCCAGCACGAGATCGACCACCTCAACGGCGTGCTGTTCGTGGACTATCTGTCGAAGCTGAAGCGCGACCGCGTGCTGAAGAAATTTACCAAAGCCGCCAAGCGCGCGGCGGAGTAGGTCGCGCACTCTCTCGTCCGTCATGCCCGGGCTTGTCCCGGGCATCCACGTCTTTCTTGCTCGCTGCACAAGGACGTGGATGGCCGGGACAAGCCCGGCCATGACGGATAAACTGAACTCGCCCGGAGATACTCTCCGCCTCATGCCGCTCCGCTCTGATCTTCATGGGCACGCCCGACTTCGCGGTGCCGACGCTGCTGGAACTCGTGGCCCATGGCCATGAGATCGCGGCCGTCTACACCCGCGCGGCGAAGCCGGCCGGGCGCGGCATGAAGCTGCAGCCGACGCCCGTGGAGCAGGAAGCGCGGCGGCTCGGCATTCCCGTGCTGACGCCAACGACGCTGAAGACGCCGGAAGCGCTGCGAAGAATTCCGCGCGCACAATGCCGATGCGGCCGTCGTCGTCGCCTATGGCATGATCCTGCCGCAGGCCATTCTCGATGCGCCACAAGCTCGGCTGCTTCAATCTGCACGCCTCGCTGCTGCCGCGCTGGCGCGGCGCCGCGCCGATCAACCGCGCCATCATGGCAGGCGATGCCGAGACCGGCGTGATGGTGATGAAGATGGATGTCGGCCTCGACACCGGCGACGTCGCGATGGCCGAGCGGCTGGCGATCACGGACACCATGACCGCCGCCGATCTGCACGACGCGCTGGCGCCGCTCGGCGCCGATCTGATGGTGCGCGCGATGGGCGGCGCTGGAGCGCGGCGGGCTGCAGCTCACAAAGCAGAGCGAAGACGGCGTGACCTACGCCGCCAAGATCGACAAGGCCGAGGCGCGGATCGACTGGAACAGGCCGGCGCGCGACGTGCTGCGGCATATTCACGGCCTGTCGCCGTTTCCCGGCGCCTGGTGCGAGATCGCGATCGATGGCGAGCCGGCGCGCATCAAGATCCTGCGCTGCGAGCCGGCGAAGGGTTCGGGCGCGCCGGGCGACGTGCTCGACGATCACCTCGCGATTGCCTGCGGCGACGGCGCGATCCGGATCCTCGAACTGCAGCGCGCCGGCAAGGCGCCGATGAAAGCGGCGGATTTTCTGCGCGGCACGCCGCTGAAACCGCCGGCGCGGCTCGGCTGATGCCCCGCTACAAACTCATCATCGAATATGACGGCACGCCGTTCTGCGGCTGGCAGATCCAGGACAACGGCGCCGACGGTGCAGGGCGCGCTGGAAGCCGCGGTCAAGGCGATCTGCGGCGAGCAGGTTCGCGTCCACGGCGCGGGCCGCACCGATGCCGGCGTGCATGCGCTGGCGCAGGTCGCGCATTGCGATATCGCAAAGCCGTTTCCGCCGGGCCGCCTGCGCGACGGGCTGAACGCGCATCTGCGGCCGCATCCGATCGGCGTGCTCTCGGCGGAAATCGTGCCGGATGATTTCGAGGCGCGGTTCTCCGCCAAGAAGCGGCATTACCGCTACCGCATCACCAACCACCGCGCCAACCTCGCGCTCGATATCGGGCGCAGCTGGCGCGTGCCGCGCCATCTCGATACCGATGCGATGCACGCCGCCGCGCAGCGGCTGCTCGGCAAGCACGATTTCACGACCTTTCGCGACACCGAATGCCAGGCGAAATCGCCGGAGAAGACGCTCGATCAGCTCGACGTCGTCAGGGACGGCGACGCGGTTATCGATCGTGACCTCGGCGCGCTCGTTCCTGCACAGCCAGGTGCGCTCGATGGTGGGCTCGCTGGTCTGGGTCGGCGAAGGCCGCTGGAGCGCCGACGATCTCGCCGCCGCACTCGCCGCCCGCAACCGCGCCGCCTGCGGCCCCGTCGCGCCGCCGGACGGGCTGTATCTGGTGCGGGTGGAGTATTAGCCAGCCGTCAGTCATCCCGCGCGGGTATCCAGTACGCCGCGGCTGAAGTGATTGATCGAGCGCACGGCGCATGGATCGACCGCCTACGCGGACGATGACGACGGATTAGCCGAAATACCTGTCCAGCACCCCGCGATAGATCTTCGTCAGCTTCTCCAGATCCGACACCGGCGTGCGCTCGTCGATCTGGTGCATGGTCTGGCCGACCAGGCCGAACTCGATCACCGGGCAATAGCTCGAGATGAAGCGCGCATCCGAGGTGCCGCCGGAGGTGCGAGAGTTCCGGCTTGCGGCCGGTCACCTCCTCGATCGCCGCTGACGGCGAGATCGGTGAAGGCGCCGGGCTTTGGTCACGAACACGTTGGAGTTGGAGTGCTCCCACACGATGCGCGCGCGGATGCGGTTGCCGCAGGCTTTTGCCAGCCGCTCCTCGACCAGCGCGCGCAGCGTTTCCTGGGTGTGGTTGTCGTTGAAGCGGATGTTGAATTTTGCGCGCGCCTGGCCGGGGATCACGTTGCTTGCGGTGTTGCCGACGTCGACGGAGGTGAATTCGAGGTTGGAAGCCTGGAACTGCGCGCTGCCGTGATCGAGCGGCTCGTCGGAAGCGCCACGATCAGCCGCGAAATATCCGGCACCGGGTTGGACGCGCGGTGCGGATAGGCGACGTGGCCCTGCACGCCGTCGACATAAAGCGTGCCGGATTGCGAGCCGCGGCGGCCGATCTTGATGCAGTCGCCGAGCACCTCGACATTGGAGGGCTCGCCGAGCACGCAATGATCGAATTTCTCGCCGCGCTCGGCGCACCCACTTGCAACAGCTTGATGGTGCCGTTGACGGAGATGTCTTCCTCATCGCCGGTGATCAGGAACGAGATCGAGCCTTTTGGCTTGCCGCCATGGTCGGCGAGATATTGCAGCACCGCCGCGACGCTGCAGGCGATGCCGCCCTTCATGTCGACGGCGCCGCGGCCATAGAGAAAGCCGTCCTTGACCTCGCCGGAGAACGCGCCGTGGCGTCCATGCGGTTTCATCGCCCGGCGGCACCACGTCGGTATGTCCGGCAAAGGTGATGTGCGGCGCTTCGGTGCCGATGCGGGCGTAGAGGTTGTCGATATCGGCGGTGCCGGGTTCGCGAGAAGGTCACGCGGTGGCAGGTCGAAGCCGGCTGTTTCGGCGAGCGCTTTCAAGCACCCCGAGCGCACCGGCGTCGGCCGGGGTAACCGAGGGCAGCGGATGAGGTCGCGGGCAATGGAAACGAGCATCAGTCATGTGCTCCGCTTAACATGCATGCCGCCGGGCGGGCCAGCGCTGGGCGGGACAATTTCGAGCTCGCTCTGCTGGTCCCAGCCTTTTGTGGGGGCGGCGTGGACGCGGCGTTGTCCTCGACTTCAGCCAGCGGATCGGGACCGAACCGGTTGCTGCCCAGGCGTGCCGTGCAGACAGAACATTTCGACGAAGCCCCACAGCCACAGGCAATTTGCATGACCAGGCACGATCGCAAGGACCCAGTTAGGAGTCGGGCAGCAGGTCCGAGAACTGGCTGAACAGGCCGGGCACGACGAAGAACGGAACGATCCACCAGCCGCTCTTGTCGCGATCATGCAGCCGCTTGATCGCAGGTCGCGAGGTAAATCCACAGGAACAACGCCGTGCCGAACGCCTTGAGAATCAGGGTCGGGCAGGTCGGCGGACGACAACAGACGATAGGCCCGGGGATCGACCACCTTGAAGAGGTCGTCGAGAGCGAAGTCGGAGGAAGGTGAGCGAAGAGGTGAAGCGATCTTTGGCCGTTGAGGAGGTGGATCGCCTGACCGATCAGTCGAGCAGACCGGTCAACAGCAGGACAACCAGCAGCCGCCTGCCAAAACAAGGCGCGGTTGATGCGGCCGTCGAAGCGGAAGAGATACCAGATCCAGTCCATACGCAAAGGCTCCGGGCGGCCATAGAATGCCGCCCACGGCCGGTACGTTGAGTCGCGCGGGAAAGTCCCCGGTTCGATCTAATCCCGCAGCAGCTCGTTGATGCTGGTCTTGGAGCGGGTGCGCTCGTCGACGCGCTTGACGATCACGGCGCAGGCGGTCGACGGGCCGGGCTGGCCGTTCTTCAGCGGCTTGCCGGGCAGCGCGCCGGGCACCACCACCGGCATATTCCGGCACCTCGCCGATAAAAGTCTCGCCGGTGTCGCGGTCGACGATCTTGGTCGAGGCGCCGAGGAACACGCCCATCGCCAGCACCGCGCCCTTGCGCACGATCACGCCTTCGGCGACTTCCGAGCGCGCGCCGATGAAGCAATCGTCCTCGATGATCACGGGCTCGGCCTGCAGCGGCTCCAGCACGCCGCCGATGCCGACGCCGCCGGAAATATGCACGCGCTTGCCGATCTGCGCGCAGGAGCCGACGGTCGACCAGGTGTCGATCATGGTCGCTTCATCGACATAGGCGCCGAGATTGACGAAGGACGGCATCAGCACGACGTTGCGGGCGATGAAGGCCGAGCGGCGCACGATCGCGCCGGGCACGGCGCGAAATCCGGCGTCGCGAAAACGGTTCTCGCCCCAGCCCTCGAACTTCGACGGCACCTTGTCCCACCACGACGCCTTGCCGGGGCCGCCGGGAATCGCGCTCATGTCGTTGAGGCGGAACGACAGCAGCACCGCCTTCTTCAGCCACTGATTGACCTTCCACTTGCCGTCGGCCTCGCGCTCGGCGACGCGCGCCTCGCCCTTGTCGAGCAGTTCGAGCGCGTGATCGACGGCCTCGCGAACCTCGCCCTTGGTCGCGGTCGAAATGCCGTCGCGGGCATCGAACGCGGTGTTGACGGTGGATTCGAGCGCGGACAGGGACATCGGGATTTCCTTAGGCGGATTTCGGGCGAAGTTGACGGGCTTTGTCGGGATTTGGGAGGGGAGAGTCAAGGCAATGTCGTCGTTCAGCTGCGTCATCACCCGCTGGCGTAATCGCGCACGGGCGGGTGATCCAGTACCGCGACGCCGGAATCATCCGAGGCCGCGGCGTACTGGATGCCCCGCCTTCGCGGGGCATGACGGCCGAGGTTGGCGGCGACGCCAATCGTTCGCCAACCTCTGCAAAAACCCCGTCAGATCATCCGTGACATGATCGACATAGGCCGCATCGCGGCCTTCCAGCTCCCAGTCCTCGCGCACCACTTCCTTGGCGCCGTCGGGCACCACCAGCACCGTGGTCATGCCGAGCTGGTGCGGCACCACGAGGTTGCGGGCGAGATCCTCGAACATCGCCGACTTCGCGGGATCGACGCCGTGGACGCGCAGGAATTTGTCGTAGGTCTGCGGCGCCGGCTTCGGCTCCAGTTCGGCGGCGATGATGTCGAACACCGCCTCGAAATGCTGGGCTGATGCCGAGCCGTGCCAGCACCGCGCCGGCATGGTCGGTCGAGCCGTTGGTCAGGATCAGCTTGCGGCCGGGAAGTTTTGCGATCGCAGCCCCCATCGCCGGGTTCGGCTCCAGCGGCGAATGATCGATCTTGTGCACGTAGGCCAGATAATCGTCGGCGTGCACGCCATGCTCGGTCATCATGCCGCGCATGCTGGTGCCGTAGCGGCGGTAATAGTCCTTCTGGATCACGCGGGCTTCTTCCGCGGAGATTTTGAGATACGCGCTGATGAACTCGCCGATCCGCGCGTCGACCTGCTGCCACAGATTGACGTGGTGCGGGTACAGCGTGTTGTCGAGATCGAACACCCAGGTGTCGATATGCGTGAAGGGGCGGGGAAGGTCATCGCATCATCCTCGCTGTCATGCCCGCGAAGGCGGGGCATCCAGTACGCCGCGGCCATCGAGATAAGCAACAGCGCGTCACGGAGTAGCTGGATCACCCGCCTCGCGGGTGCATTGACGCGCAAGACGGGTTGATGCGCAGAGCTATGGCAGGACGCGATAAACATCACGGCATCGCAAATCGCAGCGTCTTGCCGCCGCTGCTCATGTCGACCGGCGCAAAGCCGATCGGCGGCAAGCCCGCGGGTGCCGCAATCGCCCTGTTCGTATGATCTCGAACTTGCTCTCGCGCGTGCAGAGCTCCTTCGCCCCGCCCCAGTTCAGCGGCTTGTCCTGGTACTTGACGGCGCGGTTTTCGCCGTCGACGGCTTCGGCAAAGCTGAAGACCTGCTTCGGGCTGGCCGGTCACGTCGGGATGCAGGCACTTGCCGGGATCGATGCGGTACCAGCCGCGGCTGGTCACCGCCTTGCCGTCGTCGGTGGCGACCGCGGCCATGATCTTGTGCGGCGTGTCGTTGCACCAGGTCAGCCCGGTCGAGGAGGGCTTCTGCACGGCCTCGATCATGGTGGTGAAGAAATTCTGCGACTGCACGACGTCGGCGGCGAGCCCGCGGCTCTTCAGGAACGCCGCCAGCGCGCCTTGCGTCTTCGGCCCGTCGACGCCGTCGATCGGGCGCGGCGTCATAGCCCGCGATCACCAGCAGCCGCTGGATGCCGGCGAGCCGCGCCTGCTCGTCGTCATATTCAGGATCCTCGGCGAGATAGGCGACCAGGTTGCCGTCGTCGGTCCGCGTCGGCGTGATCTGGGTGAAGGGCGCTGGCGTCTGGTTGCCGCGGCACTGGCGGGCCGCGGCGATGACGAAATTGTCCGGCGCGATGCACAGCGTGTCGCTGCCGTTCTGCGGGATCGGCGAGGCGCCGTAGACGCCGAGCGCGCGCGCATTCAGCAGGATGCGGTCGGCGGTCAGCGCGCCCTGCAGCACCACGCGGCAGGCGGCGGGATCGATCCGGAACCAGCCGCGCGTCGCGGTCGCCGACTTGTCGTCGATGCCGATCGCGGCCTCGACCACATAGCTCATGCGGTTGCAGAGTTTCAGGTCGGCAAGCGCGGGCAGCGGAGGAAACGAACAGCGAGATCGCCGCGGCCGGCAGCGCGAGGATCGTGCGTCTCGCCATACCGCCGCATTCTCGCGCGGAGCGCGCGCGTGAGCGGTCGAGCGATGGTCGCGCGGGTCACTTGTGGATCAGCGTGCCGGTGCCCTGGTTGGTGAACAATTCGAGCAAGACCGCGTGCTGCGTCTTGCCGTCGATGATGACGACGCCCTGCACGCCCTGTTCCAGCGCATAGATGCAGGTCTCGACCTTCGGGATCATGCCGCCGGAAATGGTGCCGTCGGCGATCAGCTTGCGCGCGTCCTTGACCGACAGCTCCGGGATCAGCTTCTTCGACTTGTCGAGCACGCCGGGCACGTCGGTCAGCAGCAGCAGCCGCTTGGCCTTCAGCGCGCCGGCGACGGCGCCGGCAAAGGTGTCGGCGTTGACGTTGCAGCGTCTGGCCGTCATGCGAGGTCGCCAGCGGCGCCAGCACCGGGATCAGCTCGTAGCCGATCAACTGGTTCAGCAGCGTCAGATCGACCTTGTCGGGGTCGCCGACGAAGCCGAGATCGATCGCCTTCTCGATGTTGGAATCCGGATCGACCATGGTGCGCGTCGTCTTCGACGCCTTCACCATGTTGCCGTCCTTGCCGCTGAGGCCGACCGCCTTGCCGCCGGCTTCGTTGATGTAGCCGACCAGCTGCTTGTTGACCGAGCCGGCCAGCACCATCTCGACGATCTCGATGGTCGCGGCGTCGGTGATGCGCAGGCCGGCGGCGAATTCCGACTGGATGCCGAGCCGCTTGAGCATGGTCGCGATCTGCGGCCCGCCGCCATGCACCACCACCGGATTGATCGCGGTCTGCTCCAGCAGCACGATGTCGCGCGCAAACGCTTTGGCGGTGTCCTCGTCGCCCATGGCATGGCCGCCATATTTGATGACGATGGTTTCCTCGTCATACTGCTGCATGTGCGGCAGCGCTTCCGACAGGATGCGGGCCTGATCGAGCGGGCTGATATTCGGCGTGTGATGTCATGAAGCGGGTCTCGCCATTCCGGATGTCGGGCCGGGTTCTATCCGATTGGCGGGCAGGGCGCAAAGTGGGGATTTGTGTTCGTGGTCTCTTTTCCCTCCCCACAAGGGGAAAGGGAAGAACGCGTCAGCCCCGCCGCGGCCAGGCCGCCGCCACCGCCAGCGCCAGCCAGCTTGCGATCAGCAGCGTTCCGCCGGTCGGCGCGGCCATCGGAAACAGCCCGTGTCCGGCATATTGCCGCAGCGTCAGGTCGCCGGCGAACAGGCTTGCCGCGATCACGAAGCCGAAAGCGGCCGCGATGCCGATTCTCGACATGGATGATCCCGCGCTCGGCCAGCGCGACGGCGCCCAGTACCGCGGTGGCGTGAAACAGCAGCATCGACGACGCGGAGGCCAGCCGCGACGCATCAGCGCCGATGCGCGCGAGGCCGCCGCCAGCATGACGCCGTCGGCGCCCATGACGGCGGCCAGCACGATCAGGATGCGAGCCGATGCGGCTCATCAGGCTGCGCTCCTGCAACGAGGCGCACCATCGCGGCGCGCAATTCCGGCATGCCGGCGCCGGAGCGCGAGGATGTCACCAGCACTTCCGGAAACGCGGCCGGATGTTTGGCGAGCGCGCGCCGTGGTCTCGGCGATGTGTTTCTCCAGCTCAGCCGTCTTCACCTGGTCCGCCTTGGTCAGCACCACCTGGTAGCTCACGGCGGACTTGTCCAGCGTCTTCAGCACGTCCTGGTCGACATCCTTGATGCCGTGGCGCGCGTCGATCAGCACATAGACCCGCGCCAGCGTGGCGCGGCCCTGCAGGAATTGATGGATCAGCTTGGTCCAGGACGCGACCTGGGTCTTTGGCGCCGAGGCGTAGCCATAGCCGGGCATGTCGACCAGCCGCAGTCCTGCATTATCAGGGCCGTCGAAGAAGATCAGTTCCTGGGTGCGGCCCGGCGTATGCGAGGTGCGCGCCAGCGCGTTGCGGCCGGTGAGCGCGTTGATCAGGCTCGATTTGCCGACATTGGAGCGGCCGGCGAACGCCACTTCCACGCCTGCCATCGGCGGCAGCGTCTCGATCGAGGGCGAGGCCCAGATGAACTGCCAGTCGCCGGCGAACAGTTTTCGGCCCTCTTCGATCAGCTTCGCATCGATGTGCAGCGTTCATGCGCCGACGCTTAGCAAAGCGTGGCGGACGGCGAAAAGGTGAATATGCCCGCCGATACCGGCAGGAACGGGAGAGTTTTTGCCATTTCGATGCCGGAGACCGGTCCGCGTACCCGGTCACGGACCGGCGGGCGGACACCTGGCGATCAGAACCGGTAGTGCAGGCGCCCCTGTTTGTTTGGACTTGTTGCCGGGTTGCTACTGTCCGGGCTGGCGCGGCTTGAATTCGCAGGCGCCGATCTTGAACGCATGAGAACCGGCCACACGCGAGGATAGAGACAGGGCTGGACGTATCCCGCTTCATGTTGAACCATGGCATGGCCGGCGCGACTCCGTGATGCGCCTGCGTAGTGAGACAGAGCCAACAGAGGGCCGTTCGGTGAGTGTGACGAACGATGAAACGGTGACGCCGCCCAGAGGGGTTCACGCCGCGTCCGACGATCTGCCCGCGCATCTCGACGACCGGGCGCGGCTGGCGGCGTGGCAGGACCTGCTTTGTTGCGCATAGTTGCAAGCTCGATTTCGCCGGTGGCCGATCGGCGCTTTTCGATACGCGCCGATCTGGCACGGTTTCAGAGATCAGCGCGCTTACGGTTCAGGGCACGGTCGACCGGTTTGAGCGGCCGTCCCATTATGCCGCGATCGACGGCAGCGATGATCTCATCCTGTGCCTGAACCAGGGCAGGTCCGTCACCTCATTCACGCAGTCCGGCCGCGACGCGCCCCTCGCAGTCCGGCGGCGTGCTGCTCGCGACCAACACCATGGGCGGTCGCATGCGACACGCCGATAGCGGTAGTCGCGTGGTCATCGCTGTTCATTCCGCGCCAACGTATCGGCGCGCTGTCGTCATGTGGACGATCTCTTGATGCAAGCCGCTGGACGCCGGGGTCGCGCCGGTACGTTTCCTCAGCCGCTATCTCGATTTGCTGTTCGCGCCGGACGATTTCCAGGACGAGCCGCGCCGCGGCTGCTGGCCATATCGGCACCACCATCACGGATCTGATCGCGCTCGCGTTCGGCGCCGGCCGCGAGGCGAGCGAACTGGCGCGCGCATGCGCGGGCTGCGCGGCGCGCGCGCTCGAGATTGTGCGGCGCATCGGCACTGGGTTCACGCGGCCGTCGTTCGGGGCCTGCGGAAGTGGCGCGTGCGATGAGGCCTGTCGTCGCGCCACGCCAGCGACGAATTGATGCAGGAGACCGGCGTCAGCTTTGCCGACGCGGGTAATGGAATTGCGCTTGCAGAAGGCGCGCGCTGGCCGCTGGCCGCGCACCCGCCATGCGGGTGAGCGACATCGCCTATGCCTGCGGCTTCAACGAAGTGTCGCTCAGCCCTACTTCTGTGCCCGGCGGTTCGGCCTTTCTCGCCGACGCAGATGCGGGAAGCTGAGGGGCCGGCTGCGGTCACGCGAACCCGACTGCATCGTGGCCGAGGCCTTGTTCCGGCCACGTCTTTCTGTGCCCTAGACCGTGAATGCCGGGACAAGCCGGGCATGACGTTCTGATGGACGTGTGACTAAACATGGTCGAGTTCTTAGTCTCTGTCTTCAGGCTTTTTTTTGAAACGTGGATTTGATGTTGTCGAACAGCTCCACCTTCACGCCGTTCTTGCGCATGATGAAGCTCTGCTGCAGCACCGACAGCAGATTGTTCCAGGCCCAGTAGATCACCAGACCCGCCGGGAAGCCCGCCAGCATGAAGGTGAAGATCAGCGGCATCCAGTCGAAGATCATCTTCTGGGTCGGATCCGGCGGCGTCGGGTTGAGCTTCATCTGGAACCACATCGTGATGCCCATGATGATCGGCCAGACGCCGAGCGCGAGGTAAGTGTCCGAACACCGGCACATGCGTCGGGTCGAAAGGCAGCAGGCCGAACAGGTTGAACAGATTGGTCGGATCGGGCGCCGACAGGTCCTTGATCCAGCCGTAGAACGGCGCGTGGCGCATTTCGATGGTGACGAACAGCACCTTGTAGAGCGAGAAGAACACCGGGATCTGCAAGGCGACGGGAAGACAACCGGCGATCGGATTGATCTTCTCCTTCTTGTAGATCTCCATCATCTCCTGCTGCTGCTTCACCCGGTCGTCGGGATAGCGCTCCTTCAGCGCCGCCAGCTGCGGCTGCACCGACTTCATCTTCGCCATCGAGGCATAGGACTTGTTGGCGAGCGGGAAGAACAGCAGCTTGACCAGCACCGTCACCAGCAGGATGGCGACGCCGAAATTGCCGACCAGGTGGTAGAACCAGTCGAGCGCCAGGAACATCGGCTTGGTGATGAAGTAGAACCAGCCCCAGTCGATCAACAGATCGAAATGGTTGAGCCCGAGCTGCTTGTTGTAGCCGCCGAGGCCGGCCAGCGGGAAGTTGATGCCGACGACGCTGGCTTCCTTGGCGCCGGCGAACAGCCGCGCATTGGCGCTGCCGGTGCCGCCGATCGCGATGGTCTGCGGATCCTGCAGATAGTCGGTCTGATAGGTGCTGACCTGGTGCCGACGAGGTTCGGACGAGAAGCGCGCCTGCAGCTGCGCGGTGGTGTCCGGCAACAGCGCCGACGCCCAGTATTTGTCGGTGATGCCGAGCCAGCCATTCGGTGACGTTGAAGCATTGACCGCACTTGGCGTCGTCGATCTTCTTGTAGCCGTATTCCTGCAGGCCCTGCTCGCCGAGATAGCCGATCAGGCCTTCATGCAGGATGTAATAGCCCGAGACCTGCGGGGTGCCGTGGCGCGAGATCAGCGCGAACGGATAGAGCGTGACCGGCGCAGTGCCGACATTGGTGACGTCGTCCTTGATGGTGAAGAGATAGCGGTCGTCGATCGCAATGGTGCGGCGGAAGGTGAGGCCGTCGCCATTGTCGTATTTCAGCGTCACCGGGTTGCGTCGGCGACAGCGCGCCCGAGCCTTCCTGCTGCCACACCGTGTTCTGGTCGGGAAGCCGCGCCGTCGAGCCGGTCGCCGGCACCCAGCCGAACTCGGCATAATAGGGATGCGGCCGTGTTCGACGGCGAGAACAGCACGATCGCGGGCGACTTCGGGTCGACGGTGTCGCGGAATTTCTCCAGCGACAGGTCGTCGATGCGCGCGCCCTTCAGCGCGATGCTGCCGGAAACGCGCGGCGTCTCGATCTTGATGCGCGGGGCTGGCGGCGATCGCGGCGTCGCGGCTGACGACGGGCGCGGCGCGCGCCGGCTGGCCGGCGGGCGCTGGTGGCGGACTGGCGCCGGCCTGCGGCGTGGTCGATGCCGGGCGGCCGCCTGCGGCGACGGCTTCGCGAGCTCGGCCTGCGTCTGGCTTTGCGCGCGCTGCTTCTCCATCTGCGGCACGTTGTAGAAATATTGCCAGGCGATCAGCACGAGGCCGGACAGAATGACGGCGAGGATGGTGTTGCGGTTGTCGGTCATCGTTCTGGGGTCCCGCCATTCAATTCCGGTTGCGGGTCGCGCCGCTCGTGGTTTCGGCTGCCGGTCGAGGCGATGCAGCGCCGAGCGAAGATCGTCGAGCATGGTCGCGAAGTCGCGGTGTCAGCGCGGCACGGCGGCCGACTAGCACATAATCATGGTGCGGTCGCATTGATATGACGTCCAGCCGCTTCACCAGTTCGCGAAGCCGGCGCCGGATGCGATTGCGCTCGGTGGCGGTGCCGTTCTTCTTGGTAACGGTGAAACCGATCCGGATCGGGCCATCATCGTCGCGGAGGCGGCCCTGCACCACGAAGGCAGCGCTGTTCGCCCGCGCGCCATTGGCAACGGCGAGGAAGTCCGCCCGCTGCCTTAGCCGATCCATAATGAAATCTCCGGAAGAGTCCGGCTCAGGCGCTCAGACGCTTGCGGCCACGCGCACGGCGCGCGGCGAGAACCTTGCGGCCGCCGGCGGTGGCGAGACGGGCGCGGAAGCCGTGACGGCGCTTGCGCACCAGTTTGCTGGGTTGATAAGTCCGCTTCACGGGTAGTTCTCCGCTGACCGGCGCAATTTGCCGCTGAATTGGGAAGTCCATTGAGATAAGTCCGGTGATGCTGGCCGGCCCAAAACGGGCCATTTACGGCCCAAATGAGCCGCCCCCGGTGAGAACCGGGCCATCGCGGACAGTTGGCGCGGCTTATACGGGAGCGACCCGTTTTCGTCAATGTCGCGCGGTTGCCGCAGTCGCGGTTCTTTGAAACGTCGCAATTGGGGCGAATATATCTGTTTTCGCGGGTTTTTAGGGGCGAGAAGGCGGCGTGCCAGCCCGACCGATCCTGGAACCGGCCGACATTAGCGATCGGTAATTTGACCGGTTCGGGGGCCGAGAACGCATCCTCGAATCAGCGTACGGATGACGGACCAACGCCGGTCTCTGTCCGGCGGAGCTCCAGAGCACAGAGATATCAAGGCGGATATTCGTGTCAGCGACCGACGACCAGCCGACCCGTCAAGCGCCGCGGCCCCGGCCGCTCGCGTCGGCTCGGCCTGTCCGGCAAGCTGCTGCTGCTGACGATCCCGCTCGGTGATGATCGCCGGCATGCTGATCTACGTGCCCGCGATCGCGAATTTCCGGATCAACCGGCTGAACGACCGCCTCGCGGCGGCCAACACCGCCGCGCTGGTGCTGGATGCGGCGCCGCTCGGGCATGGTGCCGGATTCGCTGGCGCGGCAGATCCTGACCAGCGTCGGCGCGCGCGCGGTCGCCATCAAGATGGGGCAGCAGCGCCGGCTGCTCGCCAGCGCCGATCTGCCGGCCGGCGATCGACCACGACGTCGACATGCGGACGATGACGGTGTGGTCGGCGATCGTCGATTCCTTCGAGATCATGCTGGAGACGCGGCAACCAGACGATCCGCGTGGTCGGGCCGGCGCCCGGCGGCGCGCAATTCATCGAGGTCGTGATCGACGAGCTGCCGTTGCGGCAGGCGATGTACCGGTTTTCCCGCAACCTGCTGGTGGTCTCGCTGGGGATCGCGATGCTCGACCGCGGGGCTGGTCTATCTCGCGCTGCATTATCTGTTCGTGCGGCCGATGCGGCGGCTGACCGCCAAGCCTGGTCGGCTTCCACGAAAACCCGGAAAGCTGCGGCGCGCATCATCGTGCCGAGCCAGCGCGGCGACGAGATCGGCGTGGCGGAACGCGAATTGTCCGACATGCAGCGCGACCTGGTGTCGATGCTGCATCAGAAGAGCCGGCTCGCCGCGCTCGGGCTTGCGGTGTCGAAGATCAACCACGATCTGCGCAATCTTCTGGCGTCCTCGCAATTGCTGTCGGACCAGCTCGCCAGCGTGCCCGATCCGCGGGTGCAGCGCTTTGCGCCGAAACTGATGCGCTCGCTGGAGCGCGCCATCGCCTTCTGCCAGTCGACGCTGTCCTATGGCCGCGCGCAGGAAGCCGCGCCCGACCGCCGCATGATCCTGGTCGAGCCCGTGGTGGCCGAGGTGCGCGAATCCGCCGGCCTCGCCGCCGACGCCTCGATCACCTGGATCAGCGCGATCGAGCGCGGGCTCACCGATCGACGCCGATCCCGACCAGCTGTTTCGCGTGCTGCTCAACCTGGTGCGCAACGCCGCGCAGGCGCTGGAAAGCCGGCCCAAGGGCGACGCGGCGACCTTGCAGATCCGCATCACCGGCCGCCGCGAAGGCTCGGTCGCGATCATCGAGGTCTCCGACACCGGCCCCGGCGTGCCGGCGAAGGCCCGCGAGCATCTGTTCGAGGCGTTCCAGACCTCCGGCCGCCCCGGCGGCAGCGGGCTGGGGCTTGCGATCGCCGCCGAACTGGTCCGCGCCCATGGCGGCGACATCCATCTGGTCGAAGGCACCATCGGCGCCACCTTCCGGATCTCGATCCCGGACCGCCCGGTGGAACTGCAGAGCGTCCGCAACGAGCGGGCGCGGGCGTAAGCGCCTACCAGATCGCGAAGCGAACGCGCCGGCCTCATGCAAATCACTGCAGCTTGACGCCCCCCGCTTTGCCGACCTGCGCCCATCTTCTCCATCTCGGCCTTCACATGGGCCGAAAACTGTTCGCCCGTGCTGCCGACCGTGGTTGCGCCCCTGAAGGGCGAGCTTGTCCTTGACCCGGTCGAGTTCAGCGCCTCGACAGCCGCTGAAGAGATCCTGGCGGCGACGTCGGCTGCCGGAAGGCCGCCCGGCGCCACGAGCCCATACCAGTTGTTGGCGAGTACCTGCGGCATGCCGAGCCGGCCGTCGTCGGCATACGTCGGGCGCGCTCGGGCACGTTTGGCGCTGCCGGATGGCGAGCGCCCGAGTTTACCCGCCGTCACGTTGCCGAGCAGTACGGGAATGTCGGCGAACATCATCGTTGACGTGACCGCCGAGCAGGTCGTTCACGGCGGGCGCCGCGCCGCGATACGGCACGTGCTCGATGTTGATGCCCGCCGACACCTTGGCCAATTCCCCGCCATGTGCGGCACGCCGCCGATGCCGGTCGCGAGGCGAAATTGAGCTTGTCCGGTTTGATGGCGAGCGCGATGAGTTCGCCGAACGTCCTGGCCGGGACGTTGTCGGCGACGACAAGCAATTCGGGAACCTCGACGACCTGCGTCAGCAGTTTCAAGTCCTTGTGCACGTCGTAGCGGCATCGTCTCGGAAAGCACCTGGCGTGATCGCGAGCGGACCGGCGCTCGAAATGCCGAGGGTGTAGCCGTCGGGCTCCGCTTTCGCGACCGCGCCTATTCCCGTCACGCCGCCCGCGCCGCCACGGTTCTCGAGGATGATCGGCTGACACCAGCAGGGGCGCCATCTTCTCCGTCAGCACACGGGCGATGGTGTCAGCCGACCGCCCGCCGGAAACGGCACGATCAGCTTGATCGGTTTGTTGGGATAGACTGCGCTTGTGCCAATTGCGGCAAGACAAGAAGTGCGGCCACGATCATCCCGCGAACAAGACTTCGCATCATTACTTTTCCTCCCATGTGCGAGGCGCTTGCTGCACCTCGTTTTTCATAGGTGCGTTACAGCTTCGCGATCCACGCCACGACAGCGTCGACGACGGCGCCAGGCTGCTCCGGGATCAGCGCGTGGCTGGCGTTCGGGATCACGACGACGGACACGCGGTCGCCGAACTCCCCGCGGCTTTCGTTCCACTTCCCTCGGCTTGAACGGGTCCCCTTCGGGAACCAGATCGAGCATTGGAACCGTGCCGGCCTGCCAGTATTCAGCCTGTTTCGTCGCGGATACCGCCACGCTCTGCGCCTTGTTTGCGGCCGGCGCCCAGCCGTGCAGCCACAGGTGCGCGTCATGGGCTGGAAGGAAGAAGCCCTGCGCAAGGCCGCGAGGCGCTGGTCGTCCGGCAGTCCCGTATCGGCGGCTTGCTGCACGACGGCGCGCAGTTCTTCCGGGTACGCCCTTTGGCGGCCGCCGCCATCAGAACGACGCCGCGTACGAGCGCGGGATGGTCAGCGGCCGTCATGCGCGCCACCCAGTTGCCGAAGGCACGACCGGCGATCACGGCCGGGCCTGCGTTCGCGGGCGATGACATGCGCGACATCGCGCGCGAGATCCTGCATCCGGATGCCTTCGAGCGGGCCCGTGCTCCCGCCGGCGCCACGCGGCTGCGGCCGCAGCACGCGATAGCCAGCTTGTGTGCCGGGACGCGACGTCGTCGAAATCCTCGGAGTCGCGGCCGCGCGGATGGCAGCATGACGATCAGCGGCCCGCGTCCTTCGGCGATGAGATCGATTTCGACGTTGTCATAGCGGACGATTTCGCGGGTGCGCGCCACCCTGGCAGAGGCAGCCGGACCATGCGGCTGCATCACCGACCACATCGCGGCCACGGCAACGACACTCCGATTCCGGCGCCGACATGCTTGAACATAAAGTTCATACTTATGACCTATTTGCCTTGCGCCCGTCATTTGACGTCCATGTCGACGCGCACGACGTCGCCGCGGTATATGCCCTTTGACACCAGCACCAGCCGCCTCGCGCTGATCCACCGCCGAACGATCGACGAAACAGATCGGCGCATTCAGCGGCAATCCGGAGCAGTTCCGAGACTTCCAGATCCGAACTGCCGATCGTCATGGTCTGACGCGCTTTCGATGTGCACGCCGGGAATGCTCGCGGCGAGGCGCATCGCGGTCAGCGTTGGATGGCGCGCTTCGGCAGGCGGCTCGCCAGCGCTGCGTCGATATAGACCTCGGCGATAAGGAACGCCCGCCCGTCGCGGACGTGGCGGCGCCGCAGCCGCCGGCAGGTCCGCGATATCGTGCCGATATCGTGCGGCCAGCGCTCGGGCGCGGAACCAGCGCGTCCTCGAGCACTCTCGATCGTCGCGCCGTCGCGCGTGTCAACATGCCCCGGAGGTCGGTCGTCACATCGAGCCAGACATGCGCCCGGGCCTTGTCCGTGACGAACGTGCCTTTGGCGCGATAGCGCGACGAGGCCCTCGTCTTCGAGCAGGCCGAGCGCCTGGCGGATTGCTCGCACGCGCGACGCCGCATTCGGCCATCAGCTGTTCGATGGTCGGGATCTGGCCGCCTGGCCGCCCACTGGCCGGACATGATGCGGCTGCGGAACACGCGTCGCGAGCTGGATGTAGCGCGCCACGGCGCTACGGCTCAAAGGTACTCCGGCGTCGGTCAGGCTCGCCACGGTTTTCTCCCGGCTGGCAGTTCGAATTGACAAAAGTCCGTATATATGACCTTACCGCGAAAGGAAGGCGCCTCGAAGCGGCCTGCATTCTCCACGGGCGAAGCATGAAACTGCATTGGCCTCCACGGTCGCCGTTCGTGCAAAGGTGATGGTCGCCGCGCACACAACTCGGCCTCGCCGAAAAAATCGAATGCGTGCGCAGTATCGCGGCGATGAGTAAAACCCAACCCCGCGATCATGCTGGACAATCCGCTGAGCAAGATCCCGGCGCTGTTCCCGGGGACGGCACGGTGCCGTTCGATCTGGCCGTCATCGTCGAATATCTCGACAGCCTCGCCGGAGGCGGTCGGCTGCTCGCGCCGGCGGGCCGGCTGCGCTGGCTGGTGCTGACCTCGTCAGGCGCTTGCCGACGGCCCGCTTGATCTGCTCGTGCTCTGGCGCAACGAGCGCGACAAACCGGCCGGCCGGCAGACGCACGAGTGGCTCGACGCCTTCGCCATCAAGGCCGCCGCCACGCTCGACCGCCTGAGGCGGAGGCGGGCGCACTGGAAAGCGAGCCGTTCGGGATCGGGCACATCGCGGTCGGCTGTGCGCTCTCCCATCTGGATTTTCGCTTCGCCGATCTCGCGTGGCGCGATGGGTCGGCCCCGGCTGGCCGCGTGGCAGGCCACGTTTGCGGCACGCCCTGTCGGCCAGGGCGACGGAGATCGTCGATGGCTGAGCGCGGCGCATCCACGCAACGGTCCATTGACGCACATCCGCGTGCTCGACCTCGGCGCATCATGGCGGCGCCCTGGGCGACGCAGATTCTCGCCGACCTCGGCGCCGACGTCATCAGTGATCGAGCGGCCGGGCGCAGGCGACGATACGCGCGCCTGGGGGCCGCCGTTTCTGAGGGACCGAGACGGCAACGCCACCGGAGAGAGCGGCTATTTCTTCGGTCAATCGCGGCAAGCGATCTGTCGCCGTCGACATCGCAGACCGTCGAGGGCCAGCAACTGATCCGCGCGATGGCGCAGCAATGCGATGTCGTGATCGAGAATTTCAAGGTCGGCGCGCTGGCGAAGTACGGTCTCGATGCGGACGCTGCGCGGGCTGTAAGCCGTCGCTCGTCTACTGCTCGGTCACCGGTTTCGGCCAGGACGGCCCGAAATGCCAGAACGCCGCGTACGACTTCGCCATCCAGGCCATGGGCGGCCTGGATGAGCGTCACCGGCGAGCGCGACGGCGAGCCCGGCGGACGGTCCGCAGAAGGTCGGCGTTCCCGTTGTCGATCTCATGACAGGCATGTACGCGACGGTCGCCATCTCCCGCCGCACTGCGCGCGGCGCGCCGAGACCGGGCAGGGCGAGACCATCGACCTTGCCATGCTCGACGTCAGGCGGCGTTCCTCGCCAACCAGGCGATGAACCATCTCGTCTCCGGCAAAGCGCCGCAGCGCGGCGGCAACCGTCATCCCAACATCCAGCCGCAGGACGTGTTTGCCGCGTCCGCGACGGCCATTTTGCGCTCGCGGTCGGCAATGACGGCCAGTTCGCAAGGCTGTGCGGTGGTGATCGGCGACGCCAGCCTCGCGCACGCCCCACGCTTCGCGACCAACGCGGCCCGCGTCCGCGCTGCCAATGCCGACCTGACGGCGCTGCTGTCGGCGGGCCTTCGCCGCGTGGGAGCGTGACGCGCTCGTGGCCGCGCTCGACGCCGCCGGCGTGCCGGCTGCACCGATCAACACCATCCCGGCAGGTCTCGCCGATCCCCAACTGCAACATCGCGAGATGCTGCGGCACTTCCGCCGCATCCGCTCGCCGGCAGCGTCCCCCAGGTCGTCAGCCCGATCAGGCTCGCTGGACGCGCCGCTGCGGCTCTGACCGGGCGCCGCCGCTGCTCGGCGCAACATACGGCGGAGGTGCTTGCGCGAACTGGACTGCATCGCGCAGCGCATCGCGACCGGCGTCTGAGGACCAGCGCCCGCGCATTCCACTGCTCGACGTCGAAGACATGAACGCCGAGCAGCGCTGTCCTCTACGATTCCGGTCGTGTCAGGCCTCCGGCGCGGGCAGATGATCGGCCTCGCTGCGCGCGGCGATCCACAGCCTGGAGCTGGCGCTCGGCATGGTCGACGCTTGGCGAGCTTCTGCGCTACCGCACCTGCTTGCCGCCACGCCTCAACGAACTCTGGCGATCATCGTGACCGGGCGGCGCTGGACGGCGCAGGTCGAGTGGTGGTGTACGCGCGCCGCGGTAGTGGCGAGCGTGACGGCAGGAGATCGCCGATGCCATCGCGGCCCTCGAAAGCCCTGGATTTCGACGACGACGCGGAGCTCGAGGTTACGAGTTCGCGCGCGCATTGCAGCAGACGGGTCTGCGTGTCGGCGGACAACCCACGACGCCGTCCTGAGCCGCTGGGGCGCGCGCGGTGTGGTCGAACTGACGGCGGTGATCGGCTATTACACGATGGTGGCGCAGACGCTGAATGCGCACCAATTGCCGTTGCCCGAGGGCGCGACGGGTCTGGCGCCTGAGACGATCCTGGTCACCTTCGCTGCCGCCGGGGCGCCACGGGAGTCCGTCGTGACAGCAGGCCGACTTTGCGACTCGTGCCGGCGCCGGGCGCAGGCGTGCCGGCATGGACGCTGCCGCCCGACGCGTGCGACGCGCATTTCGCACGTGTTCGGCCCCCACGATCGCTTTCGTCCGACGGCCACGCCGCTTTACGCGCTTCCCGACGCGACGCCGCAGGTCGCGGCCACCCTGCGCAAGACGCTTGGCCTGACGCGCGGCGTGCTGGTTCAGCCAGCGCCCTACGGCAGCAATCCCGATGCCATGTTGAGCGCCATCGCGGCCGCGCCCGGACACGCCCGCAGGCGCATTGCGGTCGCAGATCCCGGCATCGACACCGGCACGCTCGAGCGATGGCGTCGCGCGGGCATCGTCGCCGGCTCCGCTTCGTCGAGATGCGCGCGCACCGGATGGCAGCCGCTATCCCGGCAGCGTCGGCTTCGATGCCATTGCGGTGCTGGCGCCGCGCATGCGGGCTGCTGGCCTTCACGCCCAGCTATGGGCCAGGGCGGGTGATCTCGCGGAATGGCTGCCGCATTTGCTGCGGTCGAAGGTGCCTGCTCGTGCTGGACCACATGGCTGCGTCCTGACCCGCTGCATGGGCCGAATGCCGCTGCCTTCAAATCCATTCGTGCGCGCCTCGCCGACAGTGACGTTCGGGCTAAGCTGACGATTTGCCGTGTGTCGCAACGTCCCGGGTATGATGATGCGCGCGCCTTCCACGACGCCCTGATCGCCGCCGCGCCCGGAGCGTGCTGCTGTGGGGGTCTCGGACTGGCCCCGCGTGCGCATGGACCTCGGCGCCGGATGCCGGTCAGATGCTCGATCTGCTGCACTCCTGGGTGCCTGGATCGCGGCGCAGCGCAGCCCGCATTCTCGTCGACAATCCCGCTGCGCCTCTACGGCTTCGGAAAGGACTGCCCAGCATGAAAGGTCTCCGAAGACGCTCGAACGCTTCCGCATCGACGTCACCGATCACGTCGCGACGCTGACGATCGCGGCGCCGCCGGTCAACTCTGCAGGATCGCACGTTTCCGCGAAGAGATGCATCAGGATTTTCGACGTGCTTGGCGCCGAGATCGGCGTGCGCGCCATCGTGCTGACCGGCGACGGCAAGATCTTTTCCGCCGGGGCCGATCTGTCGGAGCGGCCCGCGCTGCTGCAGCGAGCCGGGCGGCTATTCGCGCCACAACCGCCTCGTGCGCGCCTCGTTCGATTGCGTGATGGAATGCCCTAAGCCGGTGATCGCCGCCGTCAACGGCGCGGCCGATCGGCGCCGGATGCGTGCTCGCGCTCGTCTGCGACACATCCTCGTGGTCGCCGAGGAGGCGTCTGCATGTCCATGACCGAGGTCGACTACGGCCTCGCGGGTGGCGTCCGCCATGTCTTGCGCTCGCTCAGCCCGTCGCGATGCGCGCCTGATGATCTATACGGCAAGGCGCATGTCGGGCGCCGAGCTCTACCGCATGAACGTCGCGTCCGTCTGCGTGCCGCGCGAGCGTGTCGTCGCCGAGGCGCAGCGCGATCGGCAAGACGATCGCGGAGAAGGTGCCGCTCGCGGTCGTCGCGGCCAAGCGCTCGTTCGGCCTTGACCGGAGGAACTGGCCGCTGCGCGACGGCTATCGCTACGAGCAGAGCCAGACGGCCGCGCTGGCCGAAACCGAAGACACTCAAGGAAGCGCTCCGCCGCGTTCCGCGCAAAGCGCAAGCCGGTGTTCAAGGGCGGTGAGGCGCCCGCGGCGGTCCATGGGCCCCGTTGGGGCATCGCGACGTGGCGGGCCCGGAATTGCCTGTAATTGCACGGAAATTTCGGGCATGCGCCAACGGGTGTCCGGAAATGGCGTTAAATTCCCGGCCTCCGATCTGCCCCTTAAATCCCACCAAGCGGACCTTGCAAAGCGGGGCCGGAGCGGGTAGCTAAAGCGCTCTTTCGCGACCGTCCGACCTTATTCGGACGCATCCGGGCCCCTTAAGCCCAAATGCACAAGCGAAAACGCGCCCGTAGCTCAGCTGGATAGAGCACCAGACTACGAATCTGGGGGTCAGGAGTTCGAATCTCTTCGGGCGCGCCACTTCGGTACGATATTTACGCCGAGACCTGCCGTTCTTCCGATGCAAACCGTCGAGCTGTACGAGGCTGACCGCGGGTCTGACTATCTCAATATATTATGATGACGAGTTAAGTGTCACCGTAAATTCCTGTCACCGTAATTCCAGGAGGCCGTGCCACTTTGCATTCGTGCCAGCAGGAAAATTCGTTCAAGCATCGACTTCTCACCCTCGCTCCAGCGGTTTCTCTTGCGCGTCGAGCCGCATGACGTACAGCGTTGCCAGCAAGCCCATTCCCGAGGACAGGAGCATCATTGCCAACAGGGTTGGGGCGGCATTCGCTTCGGTCAGAACCATGCCCGTGATCGCGGACAGGAATGCCCCGCCGCCGACCGTCAACGCAGCTGACAGTCCCGCCGCGCTGCCTGCCATTTCCGGCCGAACCGAGACGACACCCGCATTGCTGCTCGGGATCGCCAATCCGTTGCCGAGACCAACGCAACCACAGGCGCCGAAATAGATCGGCAAACTCACCACGCCATAAAGGCAAAGCAGGATTCCCAGAATCAGGCTCCGCACATGCGACCAATCTGCCCGTCAGCATCATGGTCGTGAGCCCATAACGTCCGGAGAAGCGGCCGCACAGAAAACTACCGAGAACAAAACCGGCCGTGATGGTTCCCATATAGAAACCAAGCTGTGCGGCGGAAATCCGGAACGTGGAAACAGCGACAAGCGACGCTCCACCAATGAAGACGAAGAACGCCCCCTGAAAACGTCATGCACAGCGCGTAACCCCAAAAGCGCCCTGATCCCACGAGCGTCCCGTACGATCGAACTTGCCGCGTAAACGTAGCTGCGGGCGTTTTGTTGGTCTCCCGCAGATCGACCCAGCACAGCGCGAGGGTCGCGCCGCCCATGACGAGAAAAGCCCAGAAACTGGCCCGCCATCCGTACAGATCATCGAGCGCGCCACCAAGCATCGGGGCCAGCATGGGAGCGATGGCCGAGGTCATGGCCACGTAGCCGATGGAGCTCGCCGCTTTGCTGCCGGCGTGAGATATCCCGAATAATGGCAACAGAAACGGCGTAGGCGGGCGATAACCGCCTGCATCAGGCGGAAGGTGAGAAACACCCAGACGTTGGAGGCCAACAGGCAGCCCAGCGATGCGGGACAAGCGAAAAGCAGCAAGGCGGCAAGGATCACAGGCCGCCTGCCCAAGCGATCCGACAACGGCCCCATCACGAGCTGCAGCACGCAGCTCACGGCCGCATATCCGGCGATGCACAGATTGACGAGCGCATAGTCCGCCTGAAACTCACGGGCGATGTTTGCCAATGAGGGCAGGAACATGTTGAGGGATACCACCGACAGGCCGCTCAGCACGATCAAGGTCATCAGGGCCGGCGGGTCTGCGGCTTTTCCAGGCATGGTTTCCTCTCTCAATCTGACAGGCCGGACAGAAATTTGCTCAAAAAAGCCCCCGAACTTGTCGGGGGCGCACGGAGTACCGGCATGGGTGCCGTTACCGGTCCATGCGCCAGCGCCTCACTACGACGGTTGCGATCGTCATCTCGAATATCTCCAATGATCTGCGCCCAGTGTAGAAACTCGCTCTGTGAGTGTCAACGATCGGCCAGTGAATGGTTCATCCGTGGTCTGGTGTAACGAACTCCTTCGCGTTGGCCGGCGTGTGACGTGACCGGCTTGAGGCGAACACTCGCGTGCGGTCAGCCGCGCTTGTTCGACAAGACCGTCATCGATCGATAGGCAAAGTATGTGATGCTCCCGTGACGGTGCGTTTGGAAAGTCGATGGTCGGAAGAAAAGCGGATGTCGTGGTGCTCGGCGCGGGCATCGTCGGCGTATCAACGGCCTATGCCGCGCGCGAGCGCGGGATGTCGGTCGTTCTCGTCGACCGGCGCGAGCCGGGCAGCGAGACCTCCTATGGCAATGCCGGCATTATCAGCAGCGGCTCGATATCGCCGCTCAACAATCCGTCGCTGTGGAAGGCGCTGCCGAAATATCTGACCAACCGCCACGCCGCATTGCGCTGGAATCCGGTCTGGGCAGTTCAGAAACGCAGGATGGGTCGCGCGCTTTCTGGCCGATTCGGCCGACGTCGCGTCTCAGGCCGCGGGCGACCGCGCTGCACGGGTTGATCGGTGCATCGGCTAAAACTGCACCGGGAATGGATCGTGAAGGCGGGAGCGGGCATCGCATCCGCGAGACCGGCTGGCTGAAGGCGTGGCGCGAGCGATGCGGTCGCGGCGGCGAAGCAGGAGCAGGCCCTGCTGGCCGAATACGGCATCGCCAGCGAATTGCTCGACCGCCAGGCCATCTCCGCGCTCGAGCCTGATATCGTGCCCGGTCTACAAAGTGGGCCTGCTGCACACGGAGACCGCCTCGGTCGACTCGCCCGGCGCGGTGGTCAAGGCCTATGCGCGGATGTTCGCTGAGCGTCGGGCGGCGATGTCAGGCAGGCGGACGTCAAGGCGATCGCGCCCGACGGCGATCGCTGGCGCGTGGTGCTGGCCGATGGCGAGATTTCGGCGCGCCATGTCGTGGTCGCGCTGGGACCATGGTCCGCTGATATTTTGCGGCCGCTCGGCTACCGCGTTCCGCTCGCCTTCGAGCGTGGCTACCATCGCGAATTCAAGCCGAACCCGGCACGTCCGTTGCGGCGTCCGATCTATGACATCGACGGCAGCTTTCATCATGACCCCGATGGAGCAGGGCATCCGCGTCACCTCGGGCGTCGAACTGACCGGCCGCGATGCGCCTTCCTCGTTCGCCCAGCTCGATCAGGTGGTTCCGCTCGCGCGCGAGCGTGGCTCGAATTCGGCGACGCGGTCGGCGAGACTCTGGCGCGGCTCGCGGCCGACACTGCCCGACAGCCTGCCGATGATCGGTGTGGCGCCCCGGCATGCCGGCTCGTGGCTTGCCTTCGGCAACCAGCACATCGGCTTCACGACGGGCCCTGCGACCGGCGCCGCCATCGCCGCCATGATCGATGGTGCGCCGCCTTCCTACGATGTGACGCCGTTCGCACCGGACCGCTACCTTTCATGACCTGCGCACCGCAAACAGCATTGCTGCGGTGGGCCGGAGCTTGTTGGCGCAGATCGCTCGAAAATGAGCGGTGGCCTTCGGAAAGGCCACGCGGGGAGGGCGCTGAAGCATGCGAGGTCTTGCAGCGGCGGATCCTGATGCCGAATTTGGTCCGGGAATGGCCATGTTCTCAATCAAGGAGGGGGGAGAGATTGCATTCTGCGTTGGCACACACATTGCAATCATCGCAACAGGCCGTGGTGCGCGGCGGGCAAATCGTTGCAATCGTCCCCTTGCAGTGGGGTGACAGTTTGGTGACACTCGGTGATCGCTTCGCCGACCCGAGAATGCCGCCTGCGCGCCGGTCGGCGCTGGAGTTTTGTAGATGTTGCGTCTGATTGCCCGGCGTCTTGCCATCGGGGTGCTGGTCGCGCTCACCGTCATGACGCTCGCATTCCTGCTGACCGCGGCTGTCTCGGCGACCTCGCCATTTCGATCGCCGGCCCGTCGGCAACGCAGGCCGACGTCGAAATCGTCCGCAAGGCCTACGGCCTCGAGCAATACGTAACTGAACGAAGTACAA
>ERZ1370068.1782-contig-11723_pt1 | contig 54445 bp, 75 predicted proteins | sample MGYA00561227_ERZ1370068 | MGnify/ENA primary metagenome ERZ1370068 (study PRJEB38410, sample SAMEA6850437) | metagenome | study: Metagenomic assessment of the ecological functions of the soil: analysis of the soil microbiota associated with the... | reverse complement strand
ATATACTTCGTTCGTTACGTATTGCTGGGGCGGGTAGGGCAGGTGGGGCAGGTGCTGCGCTTCGGGTCTGGCGCGAGCAGGCGATCGTCGACGTGGTCGAGTCGTTTCTGCTCCCACCTGGGCGATCACGAGTACGACGCGGTTGAAAAAGATTTCGCGCCGAAGGGCTGGTGGTGAGTTACGCGCCAGCGCGACGGCCAGTGGGTGAACAGTTGTCAAACCGCCGAAGAGTGGCTCACTGGCCTTCGACGCAATCCGAACCCGACGACGTTCAGGGAGCCATTGACCAATCTGCACGTGACGATCGACGGCGATCAGCTCGCCTTCGTGCGCACGGATTTCAGATCATGCGCGACGGCCGGTCGGTTTCGCACGGGGTCGATCAGTTCACCCTCGTTCGCGAATTGTCTGGCTGGAAGATCGCGGTTGTTGCGTACTTGCCTCTACCTGCCCAGTAACAGCATCATCGTCCGGGCGGCGCTTGCCGCTTTCTGGATCAGGCCTCTGTGTCGGCGTCGGTGCGTCGCCGGCGTGGGCGGCGGAGACTGGCACGATTCGCGGCGTCGTCGTCGACACGGCGGGCGGCGCGGCATCCGCGACGTCTCCGTCCGCCTTCAATCGTCGGGACACGCCGTCGTCACCGACGACGATGGAAGATTCGAATTCCAGGACGTGCCCGCCGGCGATCAGCAACTCTACGTATCGGCTGTCGATTTCATCCTGGTCAAGCGGGCGGTGTCCGTCGCCGCGAACGGGACCGCCGACATCACGATCGCGCTCACCGAAGGCACCGGCGCCTACACCGAAAGCGTGGACGTGCGCGCGCGCCTGCCGATGACGCGCCGCGAACCTGCGGTGGCCGCCGAGCGAGACGCTCGGCGAGCCGCGAGCTGCTGCAACTGCGCGGCACGCTGACCAACGATCCGCTCCGAGCCGTCCAGTCGCTGCCGGCGGTGGCCGCCGGCGATGACTTCCGCAGCGAGTTCGCGGTCCGCGGCGCCGGCGTCGATCGCATGGCCTTCACCTTCGAAGGCATTGCCACGCCGTTCCTGCTGCACACCGTGCAGCAGGTGCACGACAGCGGATCGGTGGCGATGCTGAACGGCGACGTCCTCGACGAGGTCACGCTGCTGAACGGCGCGTACCCGCAGCGGCACGGCAACCGCACCGGCGCCGAAATCGACTTCCGCATGCGCGAGGGATCCGCGAAGCCGCATCCAGAGCCATCTGTCGGTGAGCGCCGTCGACAGCGTCGGGGTCGTCGAAGGACCGCTCGGTGCGGCGCAGAAGGGGCTCGTGGCTGTTCGTCGACGCGCAAGAGTTACCTCGACATGGTGGTCGTCGCGGCTCTATCCGGACATGAACCTGAGCTTCGGGTTCACCGACGCGCAGGCGAAGCTGGCCTACGACGTGCACGTCGAGGCATCAGGTGCAGTTCGCGATGACCACCGGCCACGTCGCAGTTTCGGCGTGAGCCGTCGGTCATCGACAGCGGGCAACGCTGCGCGACGCCGACAACCAGTCGACGATGGCGGTCACGACGTGGCGGTATCTGCCGTCGCAGCACGTTCACGATCAGCCAGCGCGTGGCCGTCATGTCAGAACCACGTTCAGCAACCTGCAGCCGCGACAGCGTCGATCTGGATGTCGGGCGACGCGCACGACCTGGTCGTATCGCGCCGACGTCACGGTCGGCGCCGCGCGCGAACGTCCTGTTCGAAGGCGGCGGCGAAGCGCGGTGGTCGTCGGGCGTGGGCCGCGAGCAGCGGCTGTCGGCCGGCACGGTTCCAGCAGCGCGAGTCGTTCGACAGCCACGCGTTCGGCCGCGTCGATCTACGGCCAGGCGCGGATTTCGAGCCCAGCCGACGGCGGCCGGCTGGTCGATCGCGCCGGGCCTTCGCGTGGACCGATTCTCGCTGGTCGATCGCACGCGCGCCTCGCCGTGGGTTCAGGCGATGGTGCCGCTGACCGAGACCCTGACGCTGCGCGGCGGCGCGCGGCGTGCATCGGCAGGAGCCGGGCTTCGCGACAGTGCTCGGGTCGCACGGCACGCTCGACCTGCGCGCCGAGCGCGGCGTATCACACGGACATCGGCGTCGAAGGCCGCGTCGGATCCGCGGGCCGCTGGCAGATGACCGTCTACGACCGCGAGGACCGCGATCTGCTCCGCCTGCCCTACACGGAACCGCGCGTCGTCGACGGCGTGTTCGTGGCAACGGGCTCGCTGACGTCGCACTATCGCCAACGCGCTCGACGGCCACGCGCGCGGCGTCGAGTTGCTGATCCAGCGGCAGGCGCCGAACGGCTTCGCCGGCTGGGCGTCATACGCTCGGGTTCGCGACCTACCGCGATCGCACTGACCAACGAGGAGTTCTGGGGCGACTACGATCAGCGCCACACCGTCAACCTTATGGCACGTATCGCGTGAGCGAGCGCCTGAGCTTCAGCGCGCGGTTCCGCGCCGGCAGCAACTTCCCGACCACCGGCTACTGGACCGAACGCGACGTGCGCGTATCTCGTCGGCGCGGATCGAACACGCTTGAGCGTGCCCGCCTACGCGCGCCTGGACGCCCGCGCCAATCGCACGTTCGCGTGGAGCGACAAGCGGCTGACGCTGTTCCTCGAGGCGATCAACGTGCTGGGCGCGACGGAACGTGCGCTATGCGCTGCCGTCGATCAACCGGCGAACGTTCGGAAGCGACGGGACTGTACGAGCGCATGGTGCCGCGAATTCCGTCGGTGGGCGTGCTGCTGGAGTTCTGAGCGCAGTGGGGCAGGAGGGCAGGTAGGGCAGGATGGGGCAGGTCAGGCGAATGGGGCTGTCGATCGTCTCGGAGGGTAGAACCTACCCAGCCGGGTAGCAGCATTCTCATCAATCCGGAAGCAACCGCTGGCAAGCGTTTCGTTGCTCGAGACGTGAGATCCAGACCTGGGCAGCAGTCGCCGCCTTTGATTTCGCGATTCGAGCTCCACGAAGGTCGTTTCCGTGATGTATCCGAGCTCTGTGCGCCACGTGGACGCAGTACGCAGACTTCCGCCAGCGATGCTTCGGCGATATTCAGGAAATGCAGACGGGCGCGAGCGGTATCGTCTGGCGAATCCCTCGACGATGTTCGCAGGAAGCGAATGCGCCGCTCGACGGAGTTGAGAGCCCAATTCAAATCGTTCGTGCGGCGGAAACTGACGCATAGCCAATTGATGGAGCTTGATGAACATATCGTCGGCACGCTGCCACGCAATCAACGAGTGGTGTCGTAAGGCCATGGCTTGTTTCGCATTTTCAAGCGCCGTGCCGTGCCTGTACCTGCCCTACCTGCCCTACCTGCCCCCCTGCCCCACCTGCCCCACCTGCCCCTACCTGCCTCACCTGCCCGCAATGACCATCCGCCTCCTCGCCGTCGACATCGACGGCACCCTGCCTCGACAGCCGCGGCCGGCTGCCCGACGCGCATCGTGACGCGCTGGCGGACGTCGTCTGCGCGCGGAATTGAAGTGGCGCTGGTTACCGGGCGCAGTTTCCATTTCACGCGGCCGATCGCGGAGCTGCTGCCGATTCCGCTGACGCTGATCGTGAACAACGGCGCGCGTCGTGAAAGGACAAGACCGGCGTCGACGGCGCTGCGACACCTGCTGCCGCGCGACGCGGCGCCGCGCTCGTTCTGGCCGAGACCCGCGCCTACGAGGACAGCGTCGCCGATCGTGTCTTCGATCCGCGCCCGACGAGCGGCAGATTGTCTTCGATCGGATGGACTGGTCGCATCCGCAGCGGCAGCGGCTACTACGAGAAGAACCGGGCGTTCATCGCGGCCGCGCCGTGCGCCGCTCGTCGAGGTCGCTGACCGAGGATCCGATTCAGGTGATGTTCAACGGCGGCGTCGGTGCCGATGCGCGAGCTCGCGTATCCGCGCTGCGGTGTTGCCGGCCGCGGATCAGTATTGCCGTCGCGATCACCGAGTGCGAAGCGCGCGACTTCGCGCTCGTCGACGTCAACGGCGCCGGCTTGCTCGAAGGGGCACGACGCTCGCCCGCTGGGCGTCGCGCGCGCGCGGGATCGCGCGCGATCAGATCATGGCGGTCGGCGACAACCTGAACGACGTCGAGATGCTGGACTTCGCCGGCGTCGCGGTGGTCATGGGCAATGCGGCCGACGCGACTCAAGTCGCGCGGCTATCACCTGACCGGCAGCAACGACGAAGCCGGCCTCGCCAGCGCGATCAGCGCCTACGTCTCAAACGGACAATGAGCGCGGCGAGATCGTCGGGAAGCGGCGCCTCGAAGCGGAGCGCGCGCCGATCGGCCGGATGCGCGAACGCGAGGCGATGCGCGTGCAGCGCCTGCCGCGGAACGACGATCGCGCGGCGCGGCGTCGTCCGGCCGTCACGTAGCGCTGCTCGCCGGCGAGCGGATGCCCGTGCAGCGCGCCTGCATCCGGATCTGATTCTGGCGGCCCGTCACCAGCGCCACATCCTCAATCAGCGACGCGCCGGCCAGCCGCTCGACGACGCGATACCGGCTGATCGCTTCCTTCGCCGCGTCGGATCGACGCGCGTGCGGCCGGCTTCTGCATGAGGACCTTCGTATCCCAGACGATGTGATCCCGCCACTCTCCTTCGGCCGGCGACGGATGCCCGTAGACGACGGCGAAGTGCTCGCGTTCGGGCTGGCGGCGCGCTGAACTGCTCCTTCAGTTGTGCCTGCGCCAAGCGCGGTGAGCGGCGAACACGACGAGCCCCGACGTGTCGCGATCGATGCGGTGGACGACGCGCGGCCGTCCGCGCCGCCGCATGCTCAAATACGTCTTCACGTCGTCGAACACCGAGCGCGCGCTGTCGCCGCGCGATCCGGGGGCAGCGGCACGGCCAGCACACCGGCCGGTTTGTTCAGGACGAGCAGGTGGTCGTCTTCGTAGACGATGGGCAGGTCGCGCGCATCGCCGAGCGCCACCGCGGCGGCCGTGCGCTGCCCGGTCGATCCATCCAGGCGCGCACGACGTCGGCCGCGGCCAGACGGGTGCCGGCGTCAGACGAGGCTACCTCGCGCTCGTTCAGAAAGATCCTTGCCGCGCGCGAGCGCGTCGACCGCGCGGGCGCGCGAACCGAGGCGGTCCGATGCGGCGAAGTAGCTTGTCCAACCTGACGCCGACGGCGTCGCGCTAACGGTCCATTGCGGCATCAGCGTCGATGGGCGATTGTACGTCGCGAGTACATTCTCTGAGATGTGCCGTCTCGCAGCGCCGGCCTCTGTTCGCGATCGTCGCGGTTCATGTTCTGCGGGTATGCTCATGGCGCTGCTGCCGTATCCGCTCGCCCGCGAAGCGGTCTCGTGGCAGCCCGCCGCGACGACCGGCGGCGCCGCCCGCGGCCAGCGATTCGCCGGGACGCGTGGAAGGCAAGGCGCCGGCGCCGACCGGAAGCGGCCGCGGTGATCGTCGTCCTCGAACCGCGGACCGCACGCGAGTTCGCGCCGCAGACGGACAAGCCGGTGATGGATCAGGTGGGCCAGACGTTCGGGCCCGACGTGCTGCTCGTCCGGACGGGTCAGCCGGTCTGAATTCCGAAACAGCGACGACACGCTGCACAACGTGCACGTGGACCACGACGAGAGCACGCGAACCGGCGTTCAACGTCGCGCATTCCCGACCGGCGGGTCCTACATCTATTCCTTCAAGCACGACGGGTTCTATCGCGTCGGGTGCGACATTCATCCGGCGATGGCGGCGACGATCTTACTCGTCGACGACGCCCTTCGTCGCGCTGGCCGAGCCCGGACGGCCGTTTCGTGTTCGACGGCGTCCCACCAGGCAGCATGGACGATGACCGTCTTCGCTGCGGGCAAACGAGCTGCAGCGAGAGCGTCGAGCGTTCGGAGGCGGTAGTCGACGAGCGTCACCGTCGAGTAGTCCGGCAAAGCTCGACCGTGACGGATCGGCGTAGAATAAGTCCGGTCGAGATGACCGATTCAGACGATAAGCGGCGCGGTCCAGACCGCCGGCGCTCTCGCGCGGCGGCCGGCGCGACACGGACATCCGGGGCTACACGCCGCCGGTCTTCGTCGTGGACCTCGCGGCCGAGCGGCCGTGACGCGTGCGAGGCGATTCTCGCCAAGCCCGGTTTGCGGTGGCCACCGTTCGATTCGCTCGAGAAGGCCGAAGCGCGCGATGGAAGGCCTCAGGCCCGACCTGGTGCTCGTGACCAGGGACCGGCTGGACGAACATGCGCCCGCGCGCGTTGCCGGCGGGCCGCAACGAGAACCCCGCTCCTGATCCTGCCGCTGCCCGAAGGCGACCTGTCGATGAGCACGCTGGATCGACGAAGTGCGCCGCGCGCTGCGCGCCGGGTTGAAGCGCGACTTCTAACGCGTGACATGACCATGGCTATGGCTGCCTAAGCGTAAGGGTAAATCCCTGACACCTAGCCATTCAGCCATCAGCCATCCAGCCATGACGAGCGTCAGTAGAAATCGTGGGCGTCGAAATCGACGTCCACCCCTCGCATGCCTCGTACGTCTTCGGCCCGCACCGACGTGACGCCGTCCTGGTTCTGCAGCACGCCGTCGACGATGAGGAACGGCTCCTCGACGATCACCAGCCGCTCGCGCGCGAACAGATCCGGCCGGACGACGATGTCTGGCAATCGCCCGTTTCGTCCTCGAGCGTGAGAAACACGAAGCCCTTCGCCGTCCCCGGGCGCTGGCGGGTGATGACCATGCCCGCGACGCGGATGCGCGCCGCCCTGACGCGCCGAATGGAGATCGCTTGGCGCGCAGGATGCCGCGCATCGCCAGCTCGTCGCGGCGCAGCGCCATCGGATGACGGCCGATGCTCAGGCTCATGCCGGCGTAGTCGGCGACCAGACGCTCGGCTTCAGTTCATCGGTTTCGTAATGGACACTCTCGGCCTCGCCTGAGAGGCAGGAAGGGCTGGAAGGGCAGGAAGGGCTGGAGGGAAGATACTCAGAATCTTCCGAACTCTACAGTTCTTCCTGCATCCCCTGCCCTTCCTGCCTCTCCTGCCCTTCCTGCCCTCGCCCTCCTGCTCGAACGCACTCGCCACTCCTGGCCGGACGCGCGCGCTCGGCCTGCCACAGCGCGGACCGGCCGGTCGTAGCCGAACGCGTTGAGCGCGCCGATGTCGGCGAGCGTCACGACTTCGTCGCGGCGCAGGCCGCGCGCGCGACGAGCTCGTCGAGCGACGCGATCGTCACAGCTTCGCCCGTTCGGCTTTCCGCCTTCGCGCGTGGCAGCTTCGGCGGACAGACGCCGTACAAGCCATTCGTGTGAACACACGTTGCAGAAACAGCCGCGGCTCGGTCGCGCTCGATGCATGGACGGCGTCGTCGCAGCCACACTTCGGACATATCGAACGCTCGTAAAGCCTGCGCGCTCCATCCGCTTGGCTGAACCTCGGTCGCGCTGCAAATCGCGCGGCCGGCCTGCTCGCGCAGGCCCGTTCACGTAGCGCAGGCCGAGCCGAATCGCGCCGTCGCGCTCGACGGTGCAGTCCCAGTCCGACACCTGCACGTCGATCGGGTGGAAGCGGACGCCGCGGCGCTGCGCGTCCTTGACGAGCGTCGACGGGTGATAGAACCCCATCGGCTGGTTGTTGAGGAGCGCGGTGTAGAACGCCGCCGGATAGTGCGCCTTGAGATACGCGCTCGCGTAGGCCGAGCAGCGCGAAGCTCGCCGCGTGCGACTCGGGAAAGCCGTAGAGCGCGAACGAGGTGATCGACGTGACGATCTGCTCGGCGGCCGCGCCGGCGATGCCCTGCCGCGCCATCCCCTCGCGCAGCTGCACCTCGATCTGCTTTCATCCGCCGCTCGGATCGCTTGAACCCGAACGCGCGCCGCAGCTCCTCGGCCTGCCCGCCGGTGAAGCCCGCGGCGACCATCGCCATCCGCAGCAGCTGTTCCTGAAACAGCGGCACGCCGAGCGTCCGCGCGAGAATCGGCTCGAGCGACGGATGCGGGTAGCGCACCGGCTCGCGGCCCGCGCGCCGGTTCAGATACGGGATGCACCATCTGCCCGACGATCGGCCCGGGCCGGATGATCGCGACCTCGACGACGAGATCGTAGAAGCACGTCGGGCTTGAGCCGCGGCAGCGTCGCCATCTGCGCGCGCGATTCCACCTGGAAGACGCCGATCGTGTCGGCGTCCGCAGCATCGTTGTAGACCGCGGGATCGTTCGGGCGGCAGGTGCGCGAGATCGAGCTCGGCTTGGGCGATCGTCGGTGCGTGTTCACGATCGATCGAGTCGCATCCTGCAGCGCCGGCCATCATGCCGAGGCCGAGCAGATCGACCTTGACGATCCCCATGTCGGCGCAGTCGTCCTTGTCCCACTGCACGACGACGCGGCCCGGCATCGCTCGCGTTCTCGAGCGGCACGACGGCGTCGAGCTGCGCCCTGGCAGATCACCATGCCGCCGGAGTGCTGGCCGAGATGCCGCGGCAGGTCCTGCATCCGCGCCCACAGCCGCGCGAAGCAGCCGGACGCGATCGGGATCGCACGATCGAGGCCGACCGTCGCGCAGGTTGCGCGGCAGCGTGTCGGTCGGGATCGACGAACTCGAAGTGGTTCATCACCTTCGCGAGCCGATCGATCTGCGCCGGCGTCGAAGCCGAGCGCCTTCCCGACTTCGCGCGCCGCGCTCCGGCCGCGATAGGTGATGACGTTGGCGGTCATCGCCGCGCCGAGCGCGCCGTATTTCTCGTAGACGTGCTGAATGACGCGCTCGCGGCGATCGCCGCTCGGCAGATCGAGATCGATGTCGGGCCACTCGCCGCGCTCCTCGGACAGGAAGCGCTCGAACAGCAGCTCCATGCCGACCGGATCGACGGCCGTGATGCCGAGGCTGTAGCAGACGGCGCTGTTGGCCGCCGAGCCGCGGCCCTGCACGAGGATGTCCTGCTGCGCGGCAGAAGTTGACGATGTCCCAGACGATCAGGAAGTAGCCGGCGAGCTCGAGCTTCTCGATCAGATCGAGCTCGCGCGCGATCTGCGCCCGCGCGCGATCGTGATACGGCCGGTAGCGCTCGCGCGCGCCGACCTCGGTGATCTTGCGCAGGAACGACGCCTGCGTCTCGCCCGCCGGCACCGGATAGTCGGGAAAGCGATAGCCGAGATCGGCCATCGTGTAATCGCAGCCGATCGGCGAGCTCGCGCGTCGCGCGCGACGCGCGTCCGGCCGATCGCGGAAAAGCGCGCGCCATCTGCGCCGGGCGGCTTCAAGTAGCGCTCGGCGTTGGCGGCGAGCCGGCGCCCGGCCGCGCGCCAGCGTCGTGTGCTGGCGGATGGCAGGTGAGCACGTCGAAGAGCGGCCGCTCCGCCGGCGTCGCGAAGCGGACGCCGTTGGTGGCGACAGTCGGCACGCGAAACGCCGACGCGAGCGACACGAGCGCGGCGTTGTCGGCTTCTTCGTCGCGCCGCAGGTGCCGCTGCAGCTCGACGATACGATGCTGCCGCGGCCGAAGACGCCGACCAGGCGATCGAGCAGGCCGCCGACGCCGTAGCGCCGGCCGTCGAGCAGCCGGCGCGGCCGGCGAGCGCGACGAGTCCGCGCGGTGCAGCCGTCGAGGTCGTCGAGCGTCAGCGCGCCTTCGCCCTTCGGCGCGCGAGCTTCATGCGCGTGATCAGGCGGCAGAGGTTTCTGTATCGCGTCCCTGGTTTTCACAGAGGACGGGAGCAGGAAAGTCTGGTGGGTCGAGTGGGTCGGGTAGGTCGGGTGGGTGAGAACGCTCGATGTTTCCCTACCTGACCCACCTGACTTACCTGACCCACCTGACCCACCTGACTCGAGTGTCAGAGACCCGCCCCAATGATCGACGGCGGATTCCTGCAGCAGTGGCAGCTTTGTGAAAGCGCGGCGCGCCGTAGACGCCGTCGCGGTCGAGGAGCGCGATGGCGGAGTAGCCGAGCTCAGCGGCGCGGTCGATGAGCGCTTCCGGGAAGGGAGGCGCCCTGCAGAAAGCTGAAGGCAGAAGACGCGTGGAGCTCGACGATGACGACACAACGGCACGCTCGCTTAATCAACAACGGCATCAACGAACCAGGCATCCGCTTCCAGATTCTGAAAAATCCGATACACGCCGCCGTCGGTCAGCGACACGTCCCATTCGTCGACATTCCAGTGGGGCTGGCGAGGCAGGTGGGGCTGGTCAGGCGGGTAAGGGCAGGTGGGTAAACGCAGAGGAGTCTCCCACCTGCCGTACTGCCCTACCTGCCCCACCAGCCTTACCTGCCCTTTCCTCCCACCAGTTTCCCGAGCTCCGCCACGGCCCGGCGTCAATGAATGACCGTCCCGCCCGCAAAGCCGCGACGATCTGTCGTCACGCGCATGGGCGCGGTCGTCGACTCATCACGACGCGCGGGGACGGGATGGCGGCATCTGCGCACTGCAGAGGGCAGGTAGGGCTGGTGGGGCGGGTGGAGGCTGGTGGGTTGAAGACATAGAAGTTTTTCTTCCCCACCTGCCCTACCTGCCCCTACCTGCCCCACCTGCCCGGTGATCCGTAGCGAAACGGCGCCATGGCGAACCGCCCCCGGGCGGTACGAATCGACGAGGGCCGGCGCGCCGGAGCGGTCCTGCCCCATCAGCGCGCCAAGGCGCGCGAGTGAGGGTCGAAGCTGCTCGGGCGTCGGATGCGCGCGCGTGAACAGCGTGTGCTGCAGCACCCGCCCCGGCGTCGGATCGATCACGATCGTCACGCGATCGATCGCGGCCGACGGCGGATGCGACTCGAGATCCAGCAGCGCGAGCGTCCGCAGCGTGCGCACATCGCGCATCGGCGACGGCGCAGCTCGAGCCGCGCGCGTGCGTGTCTTTGGTGACGAGGCCCGAGCAGGACGTGCAGGACCGCGGCGCCGCGATCGCGACGCTCGGGCGCGTGGACAGCGGCTCGATCGAGCCGCGTCAGGACGAATGACAGCGGCTCGGGCTCCTCGATCGGCCACTCGAGCTCGATCGTCGACTCGGAACCGTTCGTCCGCGAGCGTCGGCACGAGCGGACGCGACGTCGTCATCGCCGCGCGCGATCGCCCGCCACGCCGGCGACGCGGGCCGTCCGAGCCGTGCCATGCAGGTCGGCGTCAGGGAGCGCCGCGAGCTCGCCAAAGGAGTTTTGAGACCCCAGCGAGTGAAGGCAGTCACTGGACTGTCGGCGGCGCAGGCTTTAGCCTCTGCGATCGCGATCCGCAGGGCTGAAGCCCTGCGCCACTTCATCCAACCGGTCCAGAATCCCGATCCGGAATCGACGCGAGCGCCGACGCTTCGTTTCTCCAGACGGCGCGATGGTCACCCCCGGCGTCGCCAGCGCGATGACCACCGCCGCCATTCGCGTGCCCGGCTACCGCGACGTGCACGCGCATCCCTCGCGACGCGGCGTCACGGTGGAGCTCCGCGCCAATCGTTTGCGCTGCCAAGCCTTCTTTGACTTTTAGCAGCCGTTGCAGGCCGCTGACGTCGATCGACACGAGGTCGTCAGTGTGCCGCTCGTAGCGCGGCGAGAAATCACCGGCGACCTGGACGAGCGTGGCCTGCGTCCAACCGCCGGCTGAACCGGAGCCGGCGGGCGATACAGCGCGAGCGTAGAGACAGGAGGTTAGGGGTTAGGGGTTGGGGGGGTTGAGATAAAGGGATTAGGACGATCAGGCACAGTTCGTCGCGACCGTCGCCAGTGCGACCGCCGCGTCCTCCTGCGTCATGCGCACGCGCACGCACTACGCGCGCGGAAACGTCCAAACCCTCGAACAAGCGATTGTGAAACCTAACTCTTATCTAACCCCCTAACCCCAGATCCCTAACCCCTGTCCTGCAGCGTCAGCCCCGCCGAACTGCGCGCCATCGTGCTCTCCGCCGACCAGCACGCACGCCGTCTGGCTGCCTTCGACCATGCGCTGCAGGCGCAGCCACGTCGTGAACGGCAAGCCGGCGCAGCGGCGTCGGCCGGCGCTTCCGCGGCGTCGAAGACGACGAGGCCGAAGTTGCCGGCCTGCAGGATCAGCGTCGAGCGCGCGAATCGCCTGCTCGAGCGCGCGCTGGTTGAGTCGCGGCACAGCCCCGGGTTCGAGCACGACGTGGCCGCGGATCCAGAGCAGCCGCGCGAGATCGATCCCGCGGCCGCCGCCGACTCGACGTCGAGCATGTCGAGCGCATCGACGAGCGCGACGAGCTCGCCGCGCGCCGTCGCCGCCGCCAGCATCTGCAGCAGTGAGGCTCGTCCGGCCCGGACGATCGCGGACCGACGAGCTTCGGACATGCTGCCCGCGCGGAAACCCGCCGCCCAGCCGTGCGTCTAAGGCACGTAACGCCGGTGGAAGCCAGCGTCGGTCGTCCGGATCGACCGGCGGCAGCGCCGTAGTGAGCGTGCGATCGAGCTGGCGCGTGCGGAGGAGCGATTCGAGGTCGGCGCGTGCGAGCGCACATGTTTCGCCTTATCTTCGCTTTCTGGGCGAACTATAGCGCACCAGGCCGATCCCGAATCAAGTGTAAGATCACGCGTCGACCAATCGGCAGGCTGTAAAGGCCTGCCCTACTATCTGTTTAGCACTCATTCGCGTAGCTCTTTGGCCGAACCTGTTATCGCCTGCACGGACCACGCCGCCACTGACCGACGTCGCCGCCCGCGCCGCATCCCTTCCATTGGCGCGCGCGCGATGCGGCGGATGCTCGCGGCGTTCACCTACCGCGATTTCCGCGTGCAGTGGTTCGGCGCCTGCACCTCGAGCATCGGCACGTGGATGCAGATCGTCGCGCAGAACTGGCTGGTCGTGTCGCTGACCAACTCGACGTTCTTCCTCGGTCTCGACGCCTTCCTGCAGCAGCTGCCGATCATCCTGTTCTCGCTCATCGGCGGCGTCTTCGCCGACCGCTACGACCGCCGGCGGACGCTGATGGCGTCGCAGTACGTGCAGATGGTCGACGTCCGGCGTCGCTCGCGCATCCTGATGTACTTCCAGGTCGTGCAGATCTGGCACATTCTGCCGCTGTCGTTCGTCACCGGCGTCGCGCAGTCGTTCGGCGGACCGGCGTATCAGTCGCTCATCCCGTCGCTCGTCGACAAGAAAGATCTGCCGAACGCGGTCGCGCTGAACTCGATCCAGTTCAACGTCGCGCGCGTGCTCGGTCCGCTGCTCTTCGCCGTCGACGCTGGCGGCGTTCCGGAAATAGGGCTACAGCGAGCCGCAGGCGATGAACGCCTGCTTCCTGCTCAACTCGCTGTCGTTCGTCGTCGTGATCAACACGCTGATGATGCTGCGCGTGAAGCACATTCCGCCGGCGGCGTCGGACGAGCGATGCGGCGACGAGCTCCGGAGCGGCCTGTCCTACGTGCGCGCATCACGAGCAGCCTCGTCGCGCTGATCGTGCTCGCCGCGGCGACGACGTTCCTCGGCTTCGCGGTGCTGACGTTCCTGCCGATCTTCGCGCAGAACGGTCTTTCACGAGGGCGCCGACACCTACAGCCACCTGATGGCGTTCTCGGGCGCCGGCTCGATCGTCGGCGCGCTGATCGTCGCCTGGCTCGGCAAGTTCCAGCGGATGGGGCTGACCGCGCTGCTCGTGCAGGCGGTCTACGGCGCTGCTGATCATCGCGTTCGCCATCTCGCGCGTGCTGTGGCTGAGCGACATCCTGCTGTTCTGCACCGGCGCGGCGCTGATGGTCGTGTTCTCCACGGTCACGTCGCTGGTGCAGCTGATCGCGCCCAACGAGATGCGCGGGCGGCGTGATGAGCATCTACATGCTCGCGTTCCGCGGCGGCATGCCGCTCGGCAGCCTGGTCAGCGGCTACCTCGCCACCTTCATCGGCGCGCCGATGGTCATCGGCATCAACGGCGCGCTGCTCGGTCGTCGTCGCGATCTACTTCCTGACTCGAGAATCACGGTAGTGCTACGGAGCGCATGAGGTGCATTTCAGATTTCAGACTTCAGACTTCGAGATTGCGCGATCGCGGCGGGCGGTTGTCGCTGATAGCTGTGCCGCAACGCTCTGCGCGCAGGCGCGGCCGCAGCCGGGCGTGAAGCTGCCGCTCGCCAGATCGAAGCGCAGATGTTCCACGTCAGCGCCGGCAAGCGGCTGAAGCCGGCGGCGTGGCCCAACGGCGCGCGGGTGGCGGTCGGCCTCAGCTTCGACGTCGACAACGCGACGCGCCGATGCTCGCGACCGGCAATCTGATCTCGGAGTCGATCTCGCGCGGCGAGTGACGGCGCCGTCGACGGCCTGCCGCGCATCCTGCGGCTGCTCGACAAGCACCAGCTGCCGGCGTCGTTCTTCATCCCGGCGGTCAGCCACCTGCTGCATCCGCAGATGATCCCGACGATCCTCGCCAGCGGGCGCCACGAGATCGGCGTCCACGGCTGGATCCACGAGCACCTGCCGTCGGTGAACGACGAGGCCGCCGAGCAGGACATGCTGAACCGCGCCGATCGAGACGCTGACCAAGGCGATCGGCAAGCGGCCGGTCGGCTACCGCGCGCCGTCGTGGCAGTTCAGCCAGCTGGACGATGGAGCAGATCAAGGCCGCGGGCTTCCTCTACGACAGCAGCCTGATGGCGAGCGACGATGCCTACGAGATCCTGCTCGACAAGCAGCCCACCGGCGTCGTCGAGCTGCCGATCGAGCGGATCGTCGACGACTTCCCGTATTTCGGCGGCGCCGCCAACGGCGGCATGCCGAACCCGGACGCGGTGCGAGCAGGTGTTTCAGTCGGAGTTCGACGTCGCCTACGAGGAAGGCGGACTCTACATCCTCACGATGCACCCGCACATCACCGGGCACCGGTCACGCGTCGCCGGGCTCGAGAAGCTGATCGTGCACATGAAGTCGAAGCCGGGCGTGTGGTTCGCCACGCACGAACAAATCGCGCGCCACGTCAAAGCCGGGCCTGGTTCGTAGGCGCAGTCCGCATCACGTCATCGCGCGAACCCGCTACAATCGGTTCGCCCTGTGCCCTAGCAGCGGTTCCGGCTCGGTCCCTATGAGATCGTCTCGCGCTTGGCGCCGGCGGCATGGGCGAGGTCTACCGCGCGCGCGACACGAAGCTCAATCGCGACGTCGCGATCAAGGTTCTGCTCCCGGCCGATTCGCGCATCGATCCCGATCGGCTCGCGCGGTTCAGCCGCGAGGCCCAGATGCTCGCGTCGCTGAACCATCCGAACATCGCGCACATTCACGGGCTCGAGGACACCGCCGAGGCGTCCGCGCGCTCGTGATGGAACTGGTCGAGGGGCCGACGCTGGCGCGATCGGATCGCGCGCGGGCGCGATTCCGCTCGACGAGGCGCTGCCGATCGCGAGGCAGATCGCCGAAGCGCTCGAAGCCGCGCACGAGCGAGGGCATCGTCCATCGCGATCTGAAGCCCGCGAACATCAAGGTGCGCGCCGACGGCACGGTGAAAGTCCTGGATTTCGGGCTCGCCGAAGGCCTTCGATGCGCCGGGCGTGCCGGGCACGAGTGCCGACCATGTCGCCCACCTTGTCGATGCATGCGACGCAGGCCGGCGTGCTCCTGGGCACGGCGGCCTACATGCCGCCCGAGCAGGCGAAGGACAAGCCGGTCGACCGGCGGGCGGATCTGTGGGCCTTCGGCTGTGTGGTCTTCGAGATGCTCACCGGCCGACAGCCGTTCGTCGGCGAGACGATCTCCGACGTGTTGGCGAAGGTCATCGAGCGCGATCCCGACTGGAGTGCGCTGCCGGCGACAACGCCTTCAACGATACGAACGCTGCTGCGGCGGTGCCTCGAAAGGATCCCAGACGGCGCCTCGACTCGGCCGCCGTTGCGCGACATGGAGATCGACGAGGCCTCGCTGGCATCCTCGGCAGCGACGATGGCGTCCGGCGACGTCGAACGCGGACGGCCGGTGCGCGATGGCCCGTCTGGGGCGTCCGCCGCTCTGTCGCCGCATCGCGGCGGCGCGGCTGGCCGCAATCGCGACATGGGCCGTGACGTCGGCCGGCGCGATGCCGGCCTGTCAGCTGGCGCGATTCGCGATCACCCTGCCGGCCGCGCAGCCGCTCGCGTTCAGCATCAACGATCGCGATCTGCGATCGCGCCCGACACGGCGCGCGATCGCGTACACGCCGGCGACCAGGCACAACTGATGGTGCGCGCAGCTCGATCAGCTCGAGGCCGTGCCGCTGGCCGGCATCAGCGAATGCGCGACGCGCCGTTTCTCTCGCCCGATGGCCGCTGGATCGGGTTCTTCGATCGCCTCGACGAAGGAGCTGACGACTGGCCCCGTCGTCCAGAGCGGCGCGTTGAGAGAAGGTGTCGACGAACGGCGGGCCCGCCGGTCACGTCGTGCGCGCTCACTGGCGGATCGCGCGGCGCCACTGGGGACCGGACGACTCGATTGTCTTCGCCACGAGCGACACCCACGGGGATCCTGCGGGTGCGTGCGGAGCGGCGGCGAGCCGCCCGAGGTCCTGACGAAGCCTGACGCCGAGGAACGTGACTCACTATTCTCCGTTCGTGCTGCCCGGGTGGGCACGGCGCGCTGTTCACGATCGCCGGCCGCGGCGTCAGCAACCGCCGGATTGCGATCCTCGATCTGAAGACCGGGCGGCACAAGACATTGATTCGATCTGGCACGGACGCCGAAGTGCGTCGACACCGGACATGGTGTATGCCGATGGCGGCGCGCTCTGGGGCCGTTCGCTTTGACCTGGCCGCGCTGGAGACCCGCGGCGATCCGGTGCGCCCCTCCCCGAGCAGGTCCTCACGCTCGGCGCGGCGGAGTTCACGATCTCGAAAACGGGACGCTGGCATACGTGCCGGTGGGCGGCGCAGTTGCCGCGGACGCTCGTCCCGGCTCACTCGGCAGGGCAACGAAGAGCCGATCGCCGCGCCGCCTGCGCGGATACATTCACCCGCGGCTCGCGCCGGACGGACAGCGTGTGGTCGCTGCAGATCGTTCGGAGACAGAATCCACGAGATCTGGACGTGGGACTTCGCCCGGCAGACGACTCCTACGCGCGTCTGACGCTTCGGGTCCGGACGTCGGTTATGTGACCCGCGTGGACGCGCGACGGTCGGTATCATCTTCGGGCGTCCGGCCCGCCGGGCAGTTCAGTCTTCACCGCAGGGCGGCGGACGGCACCGGAGGCGACGAGCGGCTGACGACGGGCCCTCAACAAAGAGCCAGCGCGATTTCACCGGATGGCACGCAGCTGGTCTTCGAGGACGACGCCGGCACGGCGAGTTACGATCTCAGCTCCTTCACCTGACCGGCACGCCACGAGTCGAACCGCTGCTGCAGACCCCGTTCGATGAACGCAACGCGGCGATTGTCGCCTGACGGACGGTGGATGGCGTACCGAATCGAACGAGTCGGGCCAGTCGCAGATCTACGTGCGGCCGTTTCCCAACGTTGCCGACGCGCGCTACCAGATATCGACGGGCGGCGGGCGAACGCCGGCGTGGTCGCCCGACGGTCACGATCTGTTTTCGTGAACCGCGCCAGCATGATGACATCGAAGATCCAGCTGGCGCCGAAATTCAACGCCGGCAACCCTGTGAAGTTGTTCGACGCCCTCCATTCTCTTTGACAGCCGGTTCGTGGCGTCGGGACGAATCGGACGTATGACGTGTCTCCGGACGGCCAGCGTTTTCTTGATGATCAAGCTGAACTCGAACGATGCCCCTGCGGCGGCCGGCATGGTGCTCGATGCAGAACTGGTTCGAAGAACTGAAAGCGAAGGTGCCGGCTGGACGATGACAGTTGAGATTCCAGATTTCAGGTTCAGATTTCAGATTGATTTCAGATCGAGGATTCAGAGTGCGCGTAATGGAGCAATCAACCAATCGCCCAATCTCAAATCAATCTGAACTCTGAAATCTCGAACTCTGAAATCCCCGCGTTACACACGATCCGTGCGCTTGGTGAACGCGCGGCCTTTGTCCGCGGCGGGCGTGTCCCCGCCCGTGCAGATCATCACGCCGTCCTTCAGCTGGTCGATCACGTTGTTCTCGTTGCAGGCGTTGAGGAACTTGATCCCCGCCGCCTTGGTGGCGTTGAGCACCCGGCGCCGCACCGCCGCCATCTGCGGCGACGCTTCTCCGCCGCCCTGATAGGTGCCGGAGCGGCCCAGCAGGTAGAAGCCGTGATCGCCCGGGCCCCATTCCGCGAACGCGATGCCCGGGACACGGACGGACGACTCGACGTTCGCGTCAGCGCGCGGATTCTCGATCTTCAGATCCGAACAGCAGTTCGCCGTCCGGGTTCAGCGGCCAGGGCTCGGCGATGCGCATGTATTCCTCGGCGCGTCACGCCCCATATGCGCGACGCGTAGCGCCTGGGAGCCGTTGCCCGCGTGCCCTGCGCGAGACCCTCGACGCGCGGAGCGAACGGATAGCGCGGCGGCCTCGATCATCAGGCGGGCCGCTTCCGGGCTTTCGGCGTTGCACAGCAGGATGCCGTGCACGCCAGCGGCCAGCGCCTGCTGAATCATCCAGGCGTTGGCGCGCAGCGGCGTCGGTCGGTGCCCTGCGATGGGCAACGTGACGATGACCGCAGGAGGTCTTGTGGCCGCTGCGCGTCGGGCCGGCTTCCACAGGCCGCGCATGAACTCGCGCAGCTCCTTGAAGTCGAGCGGGCCGTGCTCCATTTCGTAGGTGATGTAGTCGGCCTTGGTCGCCGCCGAGCTGTCTTGCCTTGCTCGTAGCCGCCGCCGCTGATCTGCGCGGTAGTAGACGGGCTGGTCCTTGAGCCACACGTCGACAATGCGGTTGATCATGCTTGCCCGCATGCGGGTGGTCTGCTTGGGCATGGCGGGCAGCGGCGCAATGCCAGCCGATACTGCTTGCTGGGCGCTGAGCGACAACGTCGTCAGCAGGGCGGCCGCCAATCCGGCCGCGACAACCGTGTTCGTCTTCATTGGAGCCTTCCTCCTGAACCTGGTGTCGTTGACGACCGCCTGGGGCCTTCGGATGCCACGCGGATTATACGCGCGCCTTCTCCGCCCCCTCACTCGATCCCGTTCGAGTCGCCTGGCGATTGGCTTGACTTTGCGCCGAGGGCGGGCGTAGGCTCGCGTCGTCATAACCGTCGATTCTCGTTGGCGACCCCGTTTTCATTTTTCGCGCCGTGCCGGCTTTTTTGAAGCGCCGTCGGTTCCTGGTCGCAGCACTCGTCAGAGCGTCGATCCGCGTTTACCGCTACCCAGGCCACGGCCCCTGTCGGAAGGAGCCTGTCTTATGCGTCGTACTGCTTGCGGGGTTGGCGTGGTTGCTCCTCTGCGCGCCAAGTGTCGCGCAAACCCTTGGCACGATCACCGGTGAAGTGAAGGACTCCAGCGGCGCCGTGCTGCCCGGCGCCACGGTGACCGTGGTGAACAAGGCGACCAACGCCACGCGAACGACCTCGACGCAACGAGGTCGGCCTGTTCGACTTTCCGGCGCTGCCGCCCGGGCCTATACGGTGAAGAGCGAGCTCGACGGGCTTCAAGATCGCGATCGCGCGACGTCGAATTGCAGGTGCAGCAGACGGTGCGCGTCAATTTCAGCGCTCGAGTTGGGCACGATTTCCGAGAACGGCGACCGTGACGGGCGTGTCGCCGCTGGTCGAAACATCGAATGCGACGCATCGGCACCGTCATCGAGAACCGGCGCATCGTCGAGCTGCCGCTCAACGGCCGGAACTACCTGCAACTCGTCGCGCTGAGTCCCAACGTCAGCGCCGAGTTTGCCGGTGCCGGTCAGGCCGGTGATCGCGCCAGGGCGGCACGCGCGCCAACCAGCAGCTGTCGATTTCAGGGCAGCGCCGCGAGTTCAACTACTACACGCTGGACGGCGTCGACAACACCGACGTCAACTTCAACACCTATATCTTTCTGCCGTCGGTCGACGCGCTCGAAGAGTTCAAGGTGCAGACCGGCGTCTACTCCGCCGAATTCGGGCGTGAGGCGAGCCAGGTGAACGTGGTCACGAAGTCGGGCTCGAACAATCTGCACGGAACGGTGTTCGAATTCCACCGCGACGACGCGCTCGACGCCAGACCGTATTCGTTTACCGCCTCGCAGGCCGCCGCACAGAAGGCGCCGTTCAAATGGGATCAGTACGGCTACACGGCCGGCGGCCCGGTCATGAAGAACCGTCTGTTCTTCATGTCGAATTTCGAGGGCTACAGGGATCGGAAACAGTTCCAGAATCTCTACAGCGTGCCGTCAGCGGCGATGCGGAACGGCGACTTCTCGGAGCTGCTGGCCAGCCTCGGGGCGATCAACCCGCAGACCGGACAGCGCAGCCGGGATCATCGTCGATCCGACGCAGTGCACGGTCGTCGGCACGACGCGGACCTGCAATCCGTTTCCGGGCAACGTCATTCCCGCGAGCCGCATGAATCGGCATCGCCAAGAAGTTGCTCGAGTTCTATCCGGAGCCGAACAACGGCACCGCGTCGGACTCAGCAACAACTATCTCGTCGCTGCAGGATCGCGAGATCAACAAGATACCAGTTCACGCAGCGGATGGATCTCGATCCAGAGCTCCGCATCGGCCTGGATGGGCCGTTACAGCTACGGCGCAAAGAGAACGAGGTGGCGCCGGCGTTGAAGTTGAACGGCACGAAGCTGGACACGCGGGTTCACCAGGTCGCGCTCGGCAACACGTGGACGGTGTCGTCGACGCCTGGTCAACGAATTCCGGTTCGGCTTCAACTACTTCTTCAACACGTTCGGACGCGGAGCTGGCGTTCGAGCGCGACGTCGTCAAGGAGCTGGGCATCCCCGGCATCTCGCTGAATCCTCCCGAGGCCTGGGGCATCCCATCGATCAGCGTCACCGGGTTCAGCGGCTTCGGCGACAGCACCGAAGGACCGTATACCGAACCGCAACAAGGCGTTCGAGTTCAGCGACAACGTGTCGTGGATTCGCGGACGCCATTCGTTCAAGGCTGGCGGCGGCATCCGCTACGACATGTACGACCAGGTGGGCAACCAGTTTGCGCGCGGCAATTTCCAGTTTCAGAACATCGCCACCGGCTACGCCTTCGCCGACTTCTTCCTCGGCTACACGCAGCAGGACCGAAGTCGGCGGTGGCGCTCGCGGTGACGAAGTTCCGCGCGCTCAGCCACGCCTATTACTTCACCGACACCTGGAAGGTCCGCTCGAACATGACGTTCGATCTCGGCCTGCGCTACGAATACACGCCGCCGTGGCTCGACAAGAACGGCACGCTGATGAACGCGTCGATCCCGTGCCACGACACGACGCCGAACGTGCAGAATCTCGCCTGCCATCCGGTGCTGGTGCGCATCGGCAGCGGCGACGTCTACCAGGACACCGTGCTCCGCTTCGCGCCGAACATCCAGGTGGCGCGCGACGGCCGCCTCGGCGACCGCCTGATTTTCGACGACAAGAAGAACTTCGCGCCGCGGTGTCGGCTGGGCCTGGAACCCGACCGACGAAGTGGTCATGCCGCGCCGGCACCGGCATCTTCTACATGCAGGACACCGGCAACCCGCGGTTCGACATGGCGCGCAACCTGTCGGGACGCCGCCGCGACAACACGCTGCTGCTGACGCCGGACCTGACGCTCGACGCGCCGTTCCGGGGCAGCGGCAGCGCGCAAACGATTGCGGCGTGGCGCCGCCGCTGGTGTGCCTGACGAACGTGTACGTGCTGGGCAACATGCCGAATCGCAAGACGCCGTACATGTGGCAGTATCTGTTCAACGTCCAGCGCGAGCTCGGCGGCTCGACGGCGCTCGAAGTCGGCTACCTCGGCTCGCACAGCTATCGCCTGGAGCGGATGTTCGACTGGAACGAAACGATTCCCGGCATCATCGGCGTCGGTGCAGAGCCGGAAGCCGTATCCCGAATTCACGAAGGTTCAGGAGGTCGGCAACGTCGCCGAGGCCAAATACACTCGCTGGCGGTCAAGCTCACGCGGCGGCTCCATCGACGGATTGTCGGTGCTGGGCGGTTATACGTTGTCCAAGTCGACGGACAACGGCAGCGGCATCCGCACGCTCAACGGCGACACGCTGTTCCCGCAGAACAGCTTCTGCCTCGACTGCGAGTGGGGCTTGTCGGTCTTCGACGTGCGCCATCGCTTCGTCGCGTCGATCCTCTACGAGCTGCCGTTCGGCAACGGGAAGCCGTTCATGCAGAGACGGCGTCGGCGCGCGCGATTCTCGGCGGCTGGCAGATCAGCACGATCCTCACGACGTCGAGCGGATTTCCGAGAACGGCGTACGTCGGCACCGACCGGTCGAACACCGGCGGCGGCCAGGATCGTCCGAACGTCGACCGGACAGGATCCGATCCTGCCGGGCGACCAGCAGATCGATCGCGCGGTGGTTCAACACCGATGCGTACGCGCTGAACGCGCTGGGCACCTTGGGCAACGCCGGCCGCAACACGTTCTTCGGCCCCGGCATCACCAACGTGGACGCGTCGATCATCCGGAACTTCCGGATGTCGGCAACAAGATCGCTGCAGTTCCGGCTCGAGGCGTTCAACGCTGCTGAACAACCCGATCTGGAACGACCCGAACACGACGCTGACCAGCCCGCTCTACGGCACGATCAACAGCACGAGAAAGCCGATGCGCGAGCTGCAGCTCGGTCTGAAGTTCTGTTCTGGGACACCGGAAGGGTGAGGATTTCAGATTTCAGAGTTCAGATTTCAGATTGATTGAGGACTGCAGGATTCATCGGATGCCAAATCCGCACATCCAAAATCAAATCTGAACTCTGAGGCGATCTGAAGTCTGAAATCACCGCCCTACTGTTTCTTCCTCGCCGTCTCAGCCTCTTCCCACCGCGCGTTCGAGAGGATGTTCCGCAGGCCGTAGTTCCCTTCGTGGCACGCGTACTCGTAGATCTTCCGTGGTCCTCACCATCGGATAGGCGACGGTCCAGGGCGTCGTCCACGTGTCGGATCGTCGACGGTGAACCGGGCATCGAGCGTATCCGGCGTCGAGCCGCGTGAAGCGTTCGACGAGGTGCAGCTTTCCGGTCGCTCCGCGAAAGCCGATCTTGTCGGAGAAATTCGTGTCCGACGACGAGCGTGTCCCCTTCCCAGTGGCCACGCGGGTCGCCCATCCACCGACCCATCGCCGCCGCTGCTGCGCGGGCGGCCGTCCATCGGCACGATGCGGGCGTCGTGGATCATCCTCCGTCACGAGCGCCACGTAGCCCGGCGCCTGGAGGATTTGCAGGTTGTTGTTGTACGGCCCGGGCAGCAGGCCTTCGGGCAACGCCGCGCGTGATGCAGCGTTCGAAGAGACTTCGTATTCTCATAGGAGTCCGCTGGTCCGTGCGTCGCCGCCTCGGCGCGCCGCGTTGCGTTTCGCTTTCTGCGCGTCCCGGCGTCAGCGCCGGAATCCTCGCCGTCCGGCGGATCGACAATCAGCGACGTCCGCCGCGTCTTGACCACGGTCTTCCCGTAGTCGAGCCACCACACGGGATGAACCGGACTCCTCGGTCCGGGCATCGTCCGGCGGCGCGTCCGTCCGGGCGCTCGAGCGCTTCCTGCTCGTACGCAACGACCTCGTCAGCGTCAGAAATTCTTTGCCGGCAAAACGCGCGGGCCGCTGCAGCGGCGTCGCGCTGCGATAGTCCCAGATCCCTTGCAGATCAGGATGGCCGTCGGGGGTCCGTGGAGGTGTCCAGGCTTTATCTTCCCTTGCCCGGACGGTAGTGCGCCTGGGTCGCCAGCAGAAGCGCGATCGCGAAAGCAATCCGTCGCATGCGCCACCTCGCTTGGTCCGCCTTGAAGGCGGACGCCACATGCTACGGTTGCAACGCTTCGAGCAGAACCCGCCCTTTTGCATCGCCCTTGAACGCCACGCCGAGCAGATGTCCGAGCGTCGGCGCGCAGCTCGTTGACGCGGATGCGCTGATCGTAACGCCCTCGGCTTCACGCCGACCCCCATGAAAATGAGCGGCACGTGCGCGTCGTAATCGCATGGCGAGCCGTGCGTCGTGCCGCCGCCGCTCCAGAAGATGTAGTTCGGCTTGACCAGGATGTGCAGGTCGCCGCTTCGTTCGGCATAGTATCCGTCGGCCACGGCCTCGAGGATCGGATCGCCGGAACCCGCGGCCCGCGCCAGGTCCGCCACGGTGAACGCGCGCGCATGCCGGGCTGCGCCTGGGCGGCTTCGACAACCGCACGATCAGAGCGCCTCGCGCGACACGCTTCTGCGACGCCGCGCTCCGGTAATTGAGATAGAGCTCCGGGGGTTCCATCCCGGACGACGATCGGTCCCCTGATGCCAAGCTTGGCCGAGACCGCGGCGTCGACCGCCGCGCGAAACCCCAGCGTGCTGATGGCGCCGGCGTCGATGCCCCTGGCCTGCTGCTTTTCCGGCACCAGCGCTACGCCGTGATCCGCAGTAAACGCGACGGCGTAGTTCGTCGCGGCTGATCTTCGCGTCCAGCGTGCGCAGCAACTCGCCGACATCGCGATCCAGCTTTTGAAGGGTCTCGTCGAATTCGGGTGTTTCCGGTCCGCAGCATCGTGCCCGACGAAATCAAGCGACGAAAAGCTGATCGCGACGAAGTCCGGATCCGGCATCCGCCCCGACGCCGCTCCGTTCGACGATGGCTTTCGCGAACGCAGCAGAATGCTGTTGCCGTGCGGCGAGTAGCGCACACGATACCGGAACGGTTCGTCCGGCTGCACGCCGACGCCAAGGTGATGACCCTGCCACGTCGTGCCGAAGAGCGGTGCCGCTCAGATCGGTCTGCGTGAACGGGGCCGTCCACGCCGGGTAGGCGCGCATGTAGTAGTCGCTGGTCACGATGCGGCCGCTCGCCTCGTCCAGCCAGCACGCCGCATCCGGATGCTGGCCGGCATTGAGGATCGCCAGTACCGCTTCCACGAAGCCGCCAGCACCATCGAGCTGGGATGCGCGGCCTTGAGCGCATCTCCCACGGTCGACACACGCAGCTGCTCCGGCGATCCGCCGCCGGCTGCACCGGTGCCGACGACCTTGGCTGTGGCCGACGCGCCCGCTGCCACCATCGAGCCGGCATCTGTTCGAGCCACGCGATCGCCGACGATGCCGCTGGTCGATGGGGACCAGCCGGACACCATCAGGGCGTGGGCCTGCGCCGTCTTGTTGCTCGCATACGGATAGCGCGCCTGCGTGAACACGGCGCCGCTGTCCCACAGGCGCTTGAACCCGTCGGTGAAACGATCCGCGTAGCGCTGAAAGTAATCGGCGCGCATCTGATCGATGACGATCAGCAACGACGAGACGCGGTGGCGCCGCGGAAGTCTGAGCTACGAAGTCAGAGCTACGAGCACCGCTGACTTCTGACTTCAGACTTCGACTTTGCCATGTCATCGCGACGGCACAGATCGCGATCGCAGAAACGCTTCGTCGCGTCATATCACACCGGCTCGTCGGTGACGCAGCCGTCGCTTGCGCTCCGGACGAGTCGAATGTTATTTCGCCAGCGTCCCTCGATCGGCCTGGTACGGCGGCATGACCCACGCCGACCGTCGTTGCTCCAGCTCGGCTGCCGACACATCCACGGTCAGCACGTTGCGTTCGGCGTCGATGGTAATGCGATCGCCGGTGCGCACGAGTGCGATCGGTCCGCCGTCCTGCGCTTCGGGCGTGATGTGGCCGACGATGAAGCCGTGGGACCCACCGGAGAAGCGGCCGTCGGTGAGCAGCGCCACGTCCTTGCCGAGGCCGGCGCCCATGATCGCGGAGGTCGGCGTCAGCATCTCCGGCATGCCGGGCCCGCCCTTCGGTCCCTCGTAGCGGATCACGATCACGTCGCCCTTGGCGATCTCCTTCGCTCGAGTCCGTGCAGCATGTCCTCTTCGGAATCGTAGACGCGCGCCGGACCGGAAAACTGCAGCCCTTCCTTGCCGGTGATCTTCGCCACGGCGCCCTCAGGCGCGAGGTTGCCGCGCAGCACCTGGATGTGACCGCTGGTCTTGATCGGGTCGGAGAGCGGCCGCACGATCGGCTGGCCGGAGCGTCAGCCCCGGCAACGGCTGCGAGGTTCTCTTCGAGCGTCTTGCCGGTGACCGTCCGGCACGCGCCGTTCACCAACCCGGCCTCGATCAGCATCTTGAGCACCGCCGGAATGCCACCGACCGCGTGCAGATCTTCCATCACGAACGATCCGCTCGGCTTGAAATCGGCGAGCAGCGGCACGCGATCGCTGACCGCGCTGGAAGTCGTCGATGCGTCAGCGACACGCCGACCGAGCGGGCGATCGCGATCAGGTGCAGCACGGCGTTGGTCGATCCGCCGAGCACGGTCACGAGCACCATCGCGTTCTCGAACGCGTCGCGCGTCATGATGTCGCGCGGCTTGAGATCGAGTTCGAGCAGCCGCCGGATCGCCGCGCCCGCCTGGCGGCACTCTTCGAGCTTCGCGGATCTTCGGCGGGCGTCGACGAACTGTACGGCAGCGCTCATGCCGAGCGCTTCGATCGCGGACGCCATCGTGTTGGCCGTGTACATGCCGCCGCAGGCGCCGGCGCCCGGACACGAGTGGTGCACGATCTCCTGCCGCTGCCGCTCGTCGATCGCGCCCGGCGAGGAACTGACCGTAGCTCTGAAACGCGGAGATCGACGTCGAGCTTCTGGTTGCTTCGCGCCATGCCCGGCGCGAATCGTGCCGCCGTAGACCATCAGCGCCGGCCGGTTCAGGCGGCCCATGGCGATGAGGCAGCCCGGCATGTTCTTGTCGCAGCCCGGGATCGACGACGTTCGCGTCGTACCACTGCCCGGCCATGACGGTCTCGATCGAATCGCGCGATGAGGTCGCGCGACTGCAGCGAGAAGCTCATCCCGTCGGTGCCCATCGAGATGCCGTCGCTCACGCCGATCGTGTTGAACCGCATCCCGACCATGCCGGCGTCGGCGACGCCGCGCTTGACGTGCTCGGCGAGCGTCGAGCAGGTGCATGTTGCAGGTGTTGCCCTCGAACCAGACGCTGGAGATGCCGACCTGCGGCTTGGCCATGTCGGCGTCGGTCAGACCGGTGCCGTACAGCATCGCCTGCGACGCTCCCTGCGATTTCGGCTGCGGTCACGCGCGCGCTGAACTTGTTCAGTTGGGTCATGACGTTGGTGGGCCTCGTCCTTGCCACGGACGGCGGCTCGGGCGGGGCATCCGCCCGGCTGCGTTGCTCCTCCATCAAATACTCCCGGTATTTCTCAGTCGTCGCGCGCTTGCCGGCCGGGCGCCGCGCTCCGAAATCCACCGCACAACTGACGAGGACAGACCACTAGTGCCGCTGCCGCGCCACGCCGCGGCCTGCGCACCGTAGACGGCGGATGCGCCGACCTCTTCTTCGATGCGCATCAGCTGGTTGTATTTGGCGACACGCTCCGACCGCGCCATCGATCCGGTCTTGATGTAGCCCGCCCCGGTCGCCACCGCCAGATCCGCGATGAAGGTGTCTTCGGTTTCGCCGGATCGATGCGAAATCGCCGTCTGATAGCCGGCGCGATGCGCGATCGCGATCGCATCGAGCGTCTCGACACGGTGCCAATCTGATTGAGCTTGATCAGCACGGCGTTGCCGACGTGCGTCTCAATCCCCTTCCGGATGATGGCCGGGTTGGTGACAAAAATATCGTCGCCGACGAGGAGGATGCGGCTGCCGAGCCGTCGGTCAGCGTGCGCCAGCCGTCCCAGTCGTCCTCGGCGAGGCCGTCCTCGATCGAGACGATCGGAAACGTGTTGGTGAGCGACTCGAGCAGATCGATCATCTGCGCCGTCGTCATCGACGGCAGTCCGCTCTTGGCGAAGCGGTACTCGGAGCCCTTGTGGAGTTCGCTCGCCGCGACGTCGAGCGCGAGCGAGACATCCTTTCCCGGCTGATAGCCCGCCTTCTCGATCGCCTGGACCATCAGCTGGAGCGCTTCCTCGGGATGCTTCACGTTCGGCGCGTAGCCACCTTCGTCGCCGACCGACGTCACGTGTCCGGCGTCCTTCAGGATGCCGCGAAGCACGTGGAAGATCTCGGCGAGCGTGCGCACCGCCTCGCTGATCGTCGGCGCACCGAGCGGGACGAGCATGAACTCCTGGAAGTCGAGCGCATTGGCGGCGTGCGCGCCGCCGTTGATGACGTTGGTCAGCGGGATGGGCAGCGAATCGATCGGTCCCGTGGCGAGATGGCGATAGAGCGGGAGCTTCCGGGCGGCCGCAGCCGCGCGGGCCGCCGCCATCGACGCACCCAGCAGCGCGTTCGCGCCGAGCCGCGATTTCTCCGGCGTGCCGTCGGCGGCGATGAGCGCGCGATCCACAGCGCGCTGATCGGTCGCGTCGATGCCGTTCAACGCATCGGCCAGCGCCGCCACGACGTTGCCGACCGCCTTGCGCACGCCCTTGCCGCCGTAGCGATGCATGTCGCCGTCGCGCAACTCGAGCGCCTCACGCGTGCCGGTCGAGGCACCCGACGGGACGGCCGCGCGGCCCGTGGATCCATCGGCCAGGCGCACATCGACTTCAACGGTCGGATTGCCGCGCGAGTCGATAATCTCGCGGGCGAGAACAGCAACGATGCTCGAACGATCGCTCATGGTCAACCTGGGCAACAGGATTACAATACGAACGCACGTCATGCCTGTTCTCGAACTCGTGACCAGCTCGGGACTCGGATCGCTGCTCGGCATGCGCCACGCGCTCGAACCCGACCATCTGGCAGCCGTCTCGACGTTGGTCGCGCAGGAGCACAACGGCTACAAGGCCGCCTGGCTCGGCGCCTGCTGGGGTGCCGGCCACACCTTGACGCTCGTCGTCGTCGGCACGGCGCTCGTGCTGTTGCGCACGCAAATGCCGGCCGCACGTGGCGACGCTGTTCGAGTTGTCAGTGGCGCTGATGCTGATCGGCCTCGGCGTGCGCGCGATTCTCGTCGCGGCGCGCCAGGGACCCGTCCGGTCCAGTGCACGAGCATCATCACGGCCACGTGGTGCACGTGCATCGCGGCGCCGCCGGCCCACATCCACGTCGGCGCGTGGACGCTGCGCGCGACGTCCGCTGCTCGTCGGCGCCGTCCACGGCCTCGCCGGCAGCGGAGCGCTCACGGCGCTGGTGCTGACGACGCTGCCGACGCCGGCCGCGCAGCTGATCTACATGGTGGTGTTCGGACTGGGCTCGACGCTGGGCATGGCGGCGCTGTCGGGCGTGCTCGGCTGGCCGCTCGCGCGCGTCGGACGGAATCGGGCACTGGCCCGCGGCGTGTCGGCGACGGTTGGCTGCGTGTCGATCGTCGCTCGGCGTCGTGTGGGATTCGAGCGCTGTAGTCGAGAGTCGACGGTCGAGAGCGAGAGTCAAGGGTCGAGAGTCAGCGAACTGTTGACCCTCGACTCTGGACTGTCGACTGTGGACTACAGCTATTCCACCGTCACCGCCCACTTGACCGGCACGTTCTCTGGCGGAAGCAGACGCGGTCGTCGCACGCCTGCAGGTGCACGGTCCCGGCGACGCTGACGGTGCCGTTCGTCGCAGCGGACTTGTCCAGGGTGATTTCCTGCGTCAGGCGGAACGGCTTCTGGAAGACGCGGGACTTTCTCGTCGCCGAACGTCATCAGCTCCGGACTTCGGGTAGGTCAGCTTGCCCGGCTTGATGCCGGCCGCCGTATCCAGCTTCACGCTGATCGGGATGTAATCCTTCGAACCCGGCGCGCGTAGACATGGATCCCGGGCTTGGGGGTCACGTCGAGAATCAGCGTCACCTTGCCGGCCGACGGCACCTTCGACCGGCGCGGCGACGATCGCCGCGTGCTTGGAACCCTGCGGCTCGCCGCGGAAACTGCAGGCTGGGCGTGCTGGTCTGCGCGAAGGCCGTGGTCGAAAGAAGCGTGATGAGCGCGAGAGTTCGCATGCAGGAATTATAGATGAAGGCAAAAAAACGGGTGACCGGCGCCTATACATCGCCGATCACCCGATTCGAAGTGGAGCGGCGGCTCGCTCTTACCGCTTGCGCGCTTCGTAGATCGTGCTGGCGCCGCCGCCGATCGCCGCGCCGATGAGCGCACCCTTCTTGCCGGCGAAGATGGCGCCGAGACCCGCGCCGGTCGCCGTCGTGCCGCCGATAACCAGCGCGGTCTTCTTCCAGTCGCGGCCACGCGCGCCGTTCAATGGACGAGCTCGACACCGCCCGACGCGCCGTCGTCACGCGCCGAGGCGCGGGCGAATACGTGTCGTAGGTCGCCGGCCGAACCAACGCGCCAGTGGACGCGTAGCGCGCCATGCCGTTGTTCGGGTAGTTGTAGAGCACGGTCCCGTCGTCGGCTATGCCAATACGTTCGCTCGCGAGCATCGGGCGCGCGGACGAATACGCATCAGCCGTAGCCATGCGCGGGCTCAGCACACCGTACGCGATGGCGAGAACGCCCATCGTCAACACTGTGAGTATGCTTGCGAGAAACGCCTTCATGGTCTGCACCTCCGCTACCCCGGGTGTTCCAAGGCCGATGCCAAGACAACGGCGCGTCTTCCACACGTTTTCCTAACGAATTCATCCTCTGCGGGCGAACATACGGCTGGGCTGCCCTCGCGCCAGGTCAGCCGCGTCCCCGGAATTGATGCGCCAGCCCGGTATGATCACGGTTCGCACACTATGAGACGAGTCATCATCTTCACCATCATCGGGGCCAGCCTGATCGCGGCAATCATTGCGTTGCGGAAGACGGCCGCGCCGGTGGTGTGGCAGGTCGCTGACGTCCAGCCGATCGACGCGCCCGCCGCGGCGACGGGCAGCGCACAGCCGCAATTGAGCGTGCAAGGCGACACGCTGCTCCTCAGCTGGATTGAGCTCATCAACGCTGACGCCACGCTGAAGTTCGCCGAGCGCAACGACGACCGGATGGTCGGCGGCGCGGAAGGTGTCAGCAGGCCGCGACTGGTTCGTGAACTGGGCAGACGTGCCGTCCGTCGTGCGGCTCGCCGACGGATCCCTCGCCGCTCACTGGCTGCAGGAAAGCGCGGCCAGCCCGCTACGCCTACGACGTCCGCCTCGCGTTTTCGAGAGACGACGGCCAATCGTGGACGCAGGCGACGTCTGCCGCACCACGACGGCACGCCGACCGAACACGGGTTTGCCTCGCTGTTCCAAGCGCCCGGCGCGGGACTCGGCCTCGTCTGGCTCGATGGGCGGGCCATGAAGGCCGCCAAGCCCGACGAGGAACCGTCCGGCTCGATGGGCCTGCGCGCCGCGGTCTTTGACCGGCAGGGCGCGCAGGTGTCGGAGACCGTGGTCGACGATCGCGTCTGCGAATGCTGTCCGACGGCGGTCGCCGTGACGTCGGAGGGTCCGATCGTCGCGTTTCGCGATCGATCGCAGGACGAAATCCGCGACATTTACGTGTCCCGCCTGTGCTGACGGCCGCTGGAGCGAGCCGGCCCCGGTCCACCGCGACAACTGGCAGATCAACGCCTGCCCGGTCAACGGGCCCGCGCTCAGCGCGAGCGGCCGCGACGTCGCGATCGCGTGGTTCACGGTGGCCGAGGATCAGGGTCGCGTCTTCGTCGCCTTCTTCCGCTGACGCAGGCGCACGTTCGGCGCCGCCTGTCCGCGTGGACGATGTCAGTGCGCTCGGACGAGTGGATGTGGAGCTTCTTCCCGACGGAGCGGCGATCGTGTCGTGGATAGAAGTCGCCGACAAGCGATCGGAATTCCGCATCAGGCGCGTCGATCGATCCGGGCAGCGCGTCGCAGTCGACCAGCGTCGCCGGCATCAACGCGAACCGCTCGAGTGGCTATCCACGCATGGCGCCGGCGGGGAAACGAGCTGGTGTTCGCGTGGACCGACACCGAGGCCGTCGGCTCCCGCGTTCGAACCGCGACGGCCCGGCTGACCACTTCAGGCACGCGGTAGGTCCGCCTGAAGGCGGACCCCACGTGCTGAGAGACGCACGCACGCTGGCTGCATGTCGGGTCCGGACTTCTAGCCGGACCTACTTTTCGCGGCCGCGGGCTTGGTCGTTGCTTTGGCGCGCCATCGCGCGCGCCGACCTTGATTTCCTTCGCCACGAACGGATCCTTTGCCGCCGCCGGTCGCGGTGACGACGACGCGATCGCCGGCTTTCAGATCGGCGAGTTTCATCGCCATCGTGCCGTGCAGGATCTTGGTCTTGTCGTTCAGCGTGATCGTCGACTGCTTGCCGTCGGTGCGCTTTGACGTCGACGCTGTTCTCGTGCACCGCCGACGAGCGTGCCCATGATCTTGTGATCGTGGCCTTCGTGCGCCGAGACGAACGGCGTCACGACGTATGCGAACAACAGCGCGAGCGCGAACTTCTTCATGGTCTAGCCTCCGTGTTTGTGCGGGCCGGCTGAGGGCTTCTCGGCGACGGGTCGCCACCCTCGAGAAACCGTCGCGCTTCTTCTTCTTCACGCCACTCGTCGGCGCTCTTCGGGTTCATCGCTTTCATCTTTTCGAGTTCCGCGTCGGTCAGATCCGGTAGATGTCTGATGAAGTGGACGAGCGCCCAGCTCGCTTCGCGCCTTCGGGCGTCCCTGTTCCCCAGGCAGGCATCCCGGTGAGGCGAACGCCGTTTTCGATGATGTAGAACAGCTCGCCGTCCGACAGCCCTGCGTGTCCGGCTTCCGCATGTCCGGCACTTTGGGATAGAGCCCGCGCGCCATCTCGGTATCGGCGCCGCCGTCATTGCCAGTGGCACGGACGCGCAATGATCGGCGAAATGCGCCATGCCGGCCTCGAGCACGTCGGACGTCGACGCGAATCCGGGTTTCCCGCTTTCTTTGCGCGGTCGGGGATCGCGGCCGCGCGGAGCTTGCGGGCGATGGTGGTCTCGGTCGGCCCCGGCTGCTGCTTCGAATTGATCCCGCCGTTCATGAACCATGCGCCCGCCGCCAGCGCGCACGCGCCGACGAGGGCGAACACCGCGACGATCGTGATGAAGATACCCTTCAGCATGCCAAATCAATGCGGCATCGAATGGTCCGGCATTGAATGATCCATAGTATGCCCCACCATCGGACGAGCCATCGTCATGTTCCACATGCGCCCGCCACGGTCCGGCGGACGCAGCCGGAAGTAGAGCTGCCACGACACGGGACGTCCATAACTCGGCTTCAAGACCTCAGGCACTGCGTAGAACGTGATGGCCGCGCCCAGGCCGCCTTCGAAGCCACGCCACCGCAGGAAATCACGAACAGCACCGAAGGTTAGCGTGCCCACGACGTTTTTACGTTGAGCTTCACGTTCGCTCGCTAGGGCCGTATCCATCAGCAACACGTTGGTCTCGACCTGCAGCGTTTCCGCGCGCAAGAACAGCGAATTCAACCCGACGTGCCGCGTGCCCTCGGCGAACATCGCCTGACGCGTGCCGTGTTCGGCAGCGTTGACGCCGTAGCCGATGGTGATCGCTCTGAAGTCCATGTCGTTTTGCTTCAGCCACGATGCTGACACGGTGGTGCGCTCGATGTTGCCGGGCTCGAGTTCTTCCGGATCGACGAGGTGCCCGGTCGATGCCTGAACAGCCACGCGTCGGTCGGCTGAAACCACACCCGCACCGACGCGGAATTGAGCGTCCCGAAGTCGAAGTCCCAGCGATCCTCGTCGGGCTCGCGGCCGTTGAACAGCGACCCCTCGACCATCCAGGCGCCGCGATCGATCGCCGCCGTCACGACGCCGTAGGCGATGCGAGTGGAATCGAAGATGTGATGCGACAAGCGTCGCAAACGGATATTCCGCGCACGATGCGCGGTGCATGAACGCCACCGGCCCCAGCGCAGGTTCGCCCGCCGGGCCGCCGGCGATCGTCAAGCCGGTGTTGTCGCCGATCGGCGTCCGCCACACCGCCGCAAGCTGCATCACGAAATCGTGCGGGTGCTGGCGATCGACGAGCGGCCGGCCATTGAGCGCTTCGCCAACCTGAAACAGCTCGGCGTATCCGCTCTTCCCCGCCGTTGCCGGGTCGAGGCTGAGCATGATGTTGAACGTGAGCTGCGACGGCCCAACCGGCCGGCTCGCCATGCCCATCCACCAGTTGGGGACGCGGAATTCGTCCGTGCCCCTCGGACCGCCTTGATGATTGAACACGCCGAACACGGCTCCGTCGTGCATGAACTGCCAGGGCGACGGATCCTGCGCCTGGGCAACGCTCACGCCCATACACGTACAGAACAACGCACACAACGGCTCGACACACGAGAAACCTCCGACGATGTACTCGCGTTACATCCGCCGGGAGGAACTACACGCGCAGAGGGAGAGAACGGGCGGGACCGGACCGCGTATCGGGAACGACGGCGTTGGCGACTCGGAACTCGATGGGCGCAAGGTTGTGAATGGCGGGCGAATCGACGATGACACACGCTGCGTCCACGCGCGCGTCCACCCCGCGTTCCTTCGCGGTCATCGTCAGCGGCGCCGGAGTGTGATCGTGCCCGCAGGACGCGGGCGGCGGCTCGAATCGTGCGTCACTCTCTTCCGCGGCGTGGTGACACGAAGGCGCCCCGATCTCCTCGTCGGCCTGAGTCGATGTGGAGGTATGGCACGTGAAGAGGCACGCGTCGAGGAGCACCGGGCTCGCCAGCAGCGCGGCCACGAGCGCCACCGCGACAAGCCGCACCTTCATCACGTCATCTATCATAGCGTGGTCGACACGAATGGACCTCAAGCGAACCGCGATCGTCGTGCACCGGTGGTTGGGCGTGGCGCTCTGCCTGCTCTTCCTGCTGTGGTTCATGTCCGGGATCGGCATGATGTACTGGGATTTTCCGTCCGTCACGGCCGCCGATCGTCTGGAGCGGTCGCCGCGGTTGCGTGCGTCGGCGATCGCGATCGATCCCGCGCCGGCGTTCGCCGCGCTCGGCACATCGAAGCCGCCTTCCGCGATCCGGCTCAACACCTTTGACGGCCGGCCGGTCTACCGCTTCCGCATCGGCCGCGACGATGCGCTCGTGTATGCGGACACCGGCGAACCGCAGCGAATGGTGTCGCGCGAGATGGTCGACCGGATCGCGTCGGCGTGGACCGGACGGCCGATCGCCGAGGCGCGCGTGGACGCGATGCTGGATGCGGACCAGTGGACCGTGCAGGGCCCGTTGCGAACGCTGCGGCCGCTGTGGAAATTCTCGTGGCCGAACGGCGAGCAGGCATACGTCGCGCAGACGTCCGGTGACGTCGTGCAGTACACGACGTCCGGATCCCGGCTCGGCGCCTATCTCGGACCGATTCCCCACTGGCTGTATTTCACGCCGCTGCGCGTCGCGTCAGCTGGCGTGGAGCCGCGTCGTGATTTGGACCTCCGGCCTCGGGACGATGCGCGACGCTGCTCGGCATGGTCGTCGGCGTCTGGATGTACTCGCCCTCGAAACGCTATCGCCTGGCCGGCGCGCCGGCGCAGCTCCCCTATCGCGGCTACAAGCGGTGGCACGCGATCATCGGGCTGATCTTCGGCGTCACGGCGGGCACGTGGGCCTACAGCGGCATGCTGTCGATGGATCCGTTCGGCGACCGAGGTCGGCCCGATCCGCTGCGGCTGCGGTCATCCACCGTGCAGCTCGCGGCGTTCGCCGAAGTCTCCCCGCGCCGGCGCTGGAGCAGCTTGGAGATCTCGACGTGCGCGATCTCGAGTTCGCGACGTTCGACGGCGATTCCGTATATCTGGCGACGCTGGCGGGCAGCGGCTCGCGCGTTGTGCCGATGGCCGGCGACCCGCAGCCGGAATTCGATCGCCAACGCATCGAGGCTGTCGTCAGGACGGCGACGTCAGCGAAGGGGAACGCCGAGGTCAGCGCGATCGATCAGTACGATCGGTACTATCTGGATCGCCGTCGGCAGCGGCCGCTGCCGGTGCTGGTGGTTCGTCTGAACGACGCCGATCGCACGCGCTACTACATCGACGCGAAAACCGCGCAGGTCGTGGGCAGCTACAACACGCGGGCGTGGACGACGCGATGGCTGTATCACGGACTCCACTCGCTGGATTTTCCGTGGCTCTACAACCACCGCCCCGCCTGGGACATCGTCGTGATCACGCTGATGCTCGCCGGCGCCGCGCTCTCGGTGACGTCGATCGTGCTCGCCTGGCGTGTGGTCTGGCGACGGACCAATGGATAGACGTAGGGCCGACTCTGACGTCGGCCCGGGGCGGACACGCAGGTCCACCCCTACACAGCCGATGGCGTTTAGCCAGCTGTCGACATGAACTTCGTCGCGTTCTCGGCGACGTACTTCACGCTGTTGATCAGCTTGTCCACTTCCTCGGGCATGTTGTAAATGTGCGTCGCCGCCCGGCAGCCGTTCAGATTGCCGGTGCCCATCGTCCGGATGTAGACGCGGTCGCGACTCATGATCGCCTTCTGGACGTTGGCCATCGGGATGTCGCGCACCGAGAACAGCGTGAGACCCGTGCTCAGCGCCGGGTCGTTCGACGTCCACAGCTTCACACCGGGAATGTCTTTGAGGCCGTTCCGCAACCGCGTGCTCAAGGCGCGGTCGCGCGCCTCGATGTTCTTCTTGCCGATCGCGAGCTGCAGGTCGATCGCCGCGCCCATTCCCAGCGCGGACGGCACGTCGCGCTGGCCGAATTCCTCGTAACTTCCGCGCGCCGCGCTTCGGGTCGGCCGGCGGACCCATGAGCTCCCAGATCCGATCCTGAACATCCCGTTTCACATAGCAGACACCGGTTCCGGTTCCGCACATCAGCCACTTCTGGCCGGCGGCCGCGTAATGGTCCACGCCCATCGAGCGGAGATCCAGATCCATCAGGCCCAGGGGATGCGCGCCGTCGACCGAGATCAGCAGACCGCGCCGGTGCGCCAGATCCGCCAGTTCCTTCACCGGTGTGACGAGCCCGGTCACGTAGGTGACGTGACTCACCATGATCACCTTGGTCCGCGGCGTGATGGCCTTCTCGAACAGGCCGACGATCTGATCGACGCTCTGCGGCGGCGACGGGATCTCGACGGTGACGATCTTGATGCCAACCCGTTTTCCAGGGTCTTGTAGGGCCCAGTGCCGCCGCCGTGCTCGTGCGTGCAATGCAGCACCTCGTCGCCCGCTTTCCAGTTGAAGCCGTGCGCGAAGACGTTCATGCCTTCGGTCGTGCTGCGGGTCAGCGCGATCTCGTCGGCGGTCGCGCCGACGAACTGCGCGACCTTCTCACGCACCTTGTCGATCTCCTCGGCGCGCCCGCTGTTGGTCGGGTCCTCCATGATTTCGCGCATGTAGCGCTCGTTGGCGTCGAACACCACGCGCGGCATCGGCCCGAGCGTGCCGTTGTTCATGTAGGTCAACCCGTCAACGACGTTGAACTGACTGCGGACCTTCCACCAGTACGCGTCGTCGAGCTGTCCAGTCGGCTTGAGCGAATCGAGCGAGAGCGCCGGCGTGAGGCTCTGCCCGCCGAACGCGCGGGCGTGCGCTTCGCCAGTCCGGCCGCGAAGCCGCCGACCGCCGCCGTCATGGTCCCGCCGATGAACCCGCGCCGCGACAATCCGGAGTAAGCGTGTCTCATAAGCCTTCTCCTCCCATCTTGTGCGTTACACCCTAGACCTCTGTGTGGCGACAGTCAACGCGAAAAGCGCGGACTGGAAAAAGCGCGGACGATCGCGATTGACAATCGACAACCCCGCGCCCAGAATGCCCGCAAGTCCGCACTACTTACTCATCGTCCGTCGCGTTCACCGTCGTTTTCGCCCGTCCGCGCGTTCGTCCAGCACCTTGGGCGTCTCAGATCAACAGGAGGGTCACATGGCTCGAGCTATCGCACTCGCGTGCGGGATCCTGCTAGTGGTGTGCGTGTCGTCTGCCGCCGGTCAGACGTATCAAGGTGGCGTCCGCGGCCAGGTTCGCGATCCGCAAGGCGTCATTCCGGGCGCAGAAGTCATCCTCGTCGACCAGCAGACAAACGCCACTCGCACGGCGGTGACCAATGATGTCGGGGAATACGCCTTCGCGAACGTCCTTCCCGCCACCTACACGTTGAAGGTCTCGATTACGGGGTTCAAGGCGGAGGAGCGGAAGGGCCTTCGCGTCGGAACTCAGCAGTTCATCGTCGAGGACTTCACGCTGCAGGTGGGCGCGGTCGAAGAACAGATTACGGTGACCGGAGAGTCGCCGCTCATCGAGAGTTCGAACCCGGCGGTGGCGGCGTCCCTGGACTCTGAAGATGCTCGAAAGCCTGCCGATCTTCGGGCGCAACGCCTTCTACCTGGCGATCTCCACCCCGAACGTGATCCAGACGGGCGACCCGCAGTTCGTCCGCTATCAGGACCAGACGAATGCGTCGTTTCTGTCGCTGGGCGGGGGCCGCGCCGCGGCAACGGCTACCTGCTCGAAGGCGTGCCGATCACCGATTTCACGAATCGTCCCACGATTGTGCCCTCGATCGAAGCGATCGAGGATCTGAAAGTCCAGGTCAAAACCTACGACGCCGACATGGGTCATGCGGCAGGCGGCGTGTTCAACACGACTGCAAAATCCGGTTCCAACACGTGGCACGGCAGCGCCGTGTTCGTCACCAAGCCCGAACGGGTCACCGGCAAACTCTACTTTCCGACAAAGACCGGGGCGGCGAAGCCGCCGCAGTACTACTACGACTGGGGCGGCTCGCTTGGCGGCCCCATCGTCAAGGACAAGACCTTCTTCTGGTTCACGACGGAAGGCTATCAGCAGAAGAGCACGCGAAGCGCGCAGCTCACGCTGCCGACCGCGCTCGAACGGGCCGGCAATTTTTCGCAAACGGTGAATGCCGCCGGCAGCCGCGTGGTCATCTACGACCCGCTCACGACGCGGACGGATCCGGCGACCGGCGCGCTCGTGCGCGATCCGTTCCCTGGCAATGTCATTCCGGCAAACCGCATCAATCCTGTGGCCGCGGCCATGATCAAGACCATGCCGCTTCCCACCTCGGGCAAGACGTTCAACGGCAACGCCGTTCTGGTCGATGGACCGCAGGATCAGCAGACGATCAAGATGGACCATCGCTGGAACGACAAGCTGACCACGACCGGCGATGTACGCGCACCAGCACACGCGAGAGCCGGGCTCCGCCTTTTTCGGCGAGTTTCAGACTGTTCCCGGCGACCCGGGCAGCAGTCTGCTCCTGCGCACGATCAATTTCGCCTCGGTCAACAACATCTGGCTGCCGAACAACACGACGGTCGTGGCGATCCGCTGGCGGCTACAACCGCTTCTTCGACAACGGCACCAATTACCCCGAGTTCGACGCAATCGTCACTGGGACTTCCGACGAGCTACGTCAACGCGTTGGCCTTCAACACGTTCCCGGCGATTGTCGTCAGCCGGCTACGGCGGCGCCACGACGATGGGCAACAACGGGCCGAGCGTCGTCACCCACGAGTCGCAGGTCGTGAACACCGACGATCTCGAAGATCGCCGGACATCACACGGTGAAGGTCGGTGCCGACTATCGCCGGATTGGCATCAAGAACATCGCCTACGGGCCCGGCGGCGGGCACGTTCAACTTCACGCAAACGTTCACCCAAGGGCCGAATCCCAATACGGCCAGCACCGCCGCGGGCGACGCGATCGCCAGCTTCCTGCTCGGCTATCCCGCCAGCGGCAGCGTGCAGGTGGCGACGCCGGGCCACTTCTTCGTGGACTACTACGCCGGGTACATCCAGGACGACTACCGGGTCAGCTCCGCGCTGACGTTGAACTATCGGCGTGCGCTACGAGTACGAGACCGGGACTCAGGAAGAACAGAACCGTTTCACCGTCGGGTTCGATCCGAACGCGGCGTTCCCGGATCCAGGTCGCCCGGTCTGAATCTGAAGGGCGGTCTGATGTACGCCGGCCAGAACGGGTATCCCACGCGAGCAGGGCCGAGCGCTGCACAACCAGATGGCGCCGCGAGGCGGGTTCGCGTGGTCACTGAATACGAAGACCGTCGTGTCGCGGCGGCTGGGGACTCTTTGGGCGCCAACTCAGTATCCCGGGAACCAACGAGGCGCGCTTTGGGAAGCCGCGGCTACTCGGCGTCCACGACGTTCCTGTCGAGCAACGACGGCGGCCTCACGCCAGCCGGTTCACTCAGTAATCCGTTTCCCACTGGGATCACGCCGCCTCAGGGCAACTCGCTCGGCCTCGCTCACCGGCGCCGGCGGCGTCATCGACTTCGCGGATCAGAACGCCAAGCCGGGCTACGTGCAGCAGTATTCGCTCGATTTCCAGCGCGAGCTGCCCGGCGGCAACGTGATCAACGTTCGGCTACGTGGGCAGTCGGTCCGAGCGGCTCAGTATCGGCGGCACCAACGACGCCACGGTCAACATCAACCAGCTCGATCCGAGCTACATGGCGCTCGGCGCGGCGTTGCAGCAGCTCGTTCCGAACCCGTTCTTCGGCAACGCCGCGTTCGGCAATCTCAGTCGCTCGGCGACGATCGCGCGCGGCCAGCTCCTGCGCCCGTACCCGCAGTTCGACAACGTGCTGGCTCACCGCGTGAATGTGGCGAGCGCGCGATACAACGCGTTCGTCGTGAAGTGGGACAAACGGCTGCAGCGCGGATGGGGCATGAACGCCAACTACACGTTCAGCCGCCTGATGGACAACCAGTTCGGCGAAGCCAATTTCTACGCGAATCGGGTCGGCCTCGCGGTAAACAATTACGACCTCGACAACGAGCGACGGCTACTCGTTGAACGACGTGCCGCATCGGCTGAACGTCAGCGCGACGATTCGAATTGCCGATCGGTCGCGGCAAACGCTGGCTTCGTCCGGCGGTGGCGCAGCTGAGCGCGCTGCTCGGCGGCTGGGCGTTCACCGTCGTGGGCCGCTACCAGAACGGGTTCCCATCGAACATCTCCCAGTCCAGCAACAACTCCGGCCTCTTCGGCAGCAATCAACGTCCCAACGTCGTCCCGGGTGTGAGTCCCGTGAACCCGGGCAGCGCTGACGACAACTTCGATCCGCCTGCGCCTGCATCCGCCGGTTCAACCCCGCGGCCTGGACGGCGGCGTCGGCGTTCACGTTCGGGAATGCGCCGAGAACGGATCGAACGCGCGCACGCTACGGGCGAGCAGAGACCGACGTCAACATTCAAAAAACGCAGCGCCTCGGCGGGAAGACGTTGACCGTGCGGGCGGATCTGCTGAACCTGTTCGACAACCCGCTGCTGCTCGGACCGCGTCAGCACGTTCCGGGACGTCGAACTTCGGGCAGGTGCAGGGAACCGGCGGATTCGCCAGATCCCTGCAGTTGCAGTTCAGGCTCGGCTGGTAGCGTCGGTTACCGCGGCAGCGCGTCGTGAATGACGGCGACGACCGTGTCCGTGCGCCGGTCGAGCATCAACGAGGTCGCGCCCGACGAAGTAGCGCGAGTGAAGTACGGCGGTGCTGCCGGCAAGCGTCCGAGCAGCGGCTGCGGAACCGGATACAGCCGCTTCTGCAATCCCTGGCGGCAGCCGGCCGCGCTCGCGCAACTGCTTCGCGAGACCTGGAGGCAGCGATTCACGCTTCGCCAGTCCGGGCGGCAGGCCTTCGCGCGGCTGTAGTAGTCCGCGACCACGCGACGATGGCCGTCGCGATCGATGACGAACGACATCGCGGCTGTGCGGACGTCGCGCCGGTAGGCCGTGTCGGCCGTCGCGGCCGTATGTTCCCGTGTTTCTTGCTCTTACCCTTCCCCTTGTCGTTCTTCTCCGCAAACGCGGACGGAGAACCGAGCGCGAGGACGAGCGCCGCGCTGATCAGTGAAGAGAAAATTCGACGGCTCATATGGACGGCTCCTTGCCAATGGTCCGGGTTGGCAAGGAGCAAGCTTCGAGCCAGCAGCGACGCAGTCGGGCTAGACGGGCTCGACGCCCGGCTGCGGCACGATCCGGATGTAGGGCCGCGGCGAGCTCCAGCCCTTCGGATAGGTCTTCTTGGCCTCTTCGTCGGACACCGACCCGGCGATGATCACGTTGTCGCCCTGCTTCCAGTTCACCGGCGTCGCCACCTTGTGCTTGGCGGTGAGCTGCAGCGAGTCGAGCACGCGCAGGACTTCGTCGAAATTCCGTCCGGTCGTCATCGGATAGACGATCAGCAGCTTGATCTTCTTGTCCGGCCCGACGACGAACACGTTGCGGACGGTCTGGTTGTCGGCGGCGGTGCGTCCTTCGCAGCTGTCGCCGGCTGCCGCCGGCAGCATGCCGCACAGCTTCGAGATCGACCAGCGTCGGTGTCGCCGATCATCGGGTAGTTCGGCGCGTAGCCCTGGGTCTCCTTGATGTCGTTGGACCACCGCTTGTGGGTGTCGACGGCGTCGACGCTGATGCCGATGACCTTCGCGTTCCGCTTGTCGAACTCGGGCTTCAGCTTCGCCATGTAGCCCAGCTCGGTCGTGCAGACGGGCGTGAAGTCCTTCGGGTGCGAGAACAGAGCACGCCCCACGAATCGCCGAGCCATTCGTGGAAACGGAGGTGACCTTCGGTGGTATCCGCCTCGAAGTCCGGAGCGACGTCGCCGATCTTGAGCGCCATAAATCCTCCTTGGCTGTGTGAGCCTTTTAGCCTAGTCCATGGCGCCCGGGCGGCGCTACTTCAACTTCCGGGCGGTCCAGGCGAGCAGCGGTTTGAAGTCGTCGGGCGCCTCGGACGAGGCGGTTTCGAAGGTGCCTTTCAGGTGTCCGTTCGCCGCCAATGTATACGACAAGCCGGTAGCGCGGCTCGCCGGCCTTTGCCTCGCTCACGAAGACCACGTCCCTTGGGTCACCACGGGGCTGCACCACGTAATGGATGACGTGCTGTTCGCTGTCGAAGTAGTCGGCCTTGAGCGCGTCCCCTTCCACGAAGATGACCATCAGTGTCGCTCGTGACGGCGTGGCCGGCTTGCCGTCGCGCGCCGGATACTTCGCGTAGTTCGTGCGCACGATGATCCGATCCTGGACCGCGAGCGTAGAAATTGAACGCGCCGCTTTCGCCGCGCTGGCAGCTCGATCGCGTCCCAGTCGCCGAGCAGAAAGTTGAGCGCCGACAGCTCGGCGCGGGATTGCGCGTGGACCGAGACCGCCACACGCACCCAGGAGCCATGCGCCAGCTTGTCCGCCGTAGCGCGGGCGCGAAGCGCGATCATGGTGTCACCCGAAAGCCGACGCGGTCCCTGGTTTCGCCCGACGGAATCGCCGCCTCGACTTCGACGAAGTAGTCCCCGCGGCCAGGCCGGCGAGCGGCAGATCGATGGCGTGTTCGCCCTCGTCTCCGGAGCCGGACTCGACCGTGAGGTCGCGCATCGGCTGTCCTGTGCGGCTCAGCAAACCGCGCCGAAACCGTCGGCTGCGTGCCGGCGGGGGCGTAGGCCGGGAACCGGATCAACAGACGTTCGGTGCGGCTGAACTCGCGCGACGCCACCGGCACGGCGCTGTCGGCAGCGGATAGCGTGCGGAACTCGCGCGCGTTGCGCGCGCGCAGCACCTCCGGCGTGCCGAGCACGACGTCACCCTTCAGTTCGCGGACGGCGATATCGCGAATGTCCACGTCGAGGACGCGCGACGTCACGTCCTGGATCGACATCCGCAGCCGAAGCCGTCCGGGCGACACGTCGAACACCGCTCGCGCCGGATGTCGCGCCGGGCTCGTCGATCGTCGCGGGTCCGGTCGCCGCGACCGGGCCGTCGAACAGCACGGCGCCGTCGGCCGACGCGTGCGGTGAACACGAGCTTGGTCGGAGTCTTCGCGCACGCTGCGATCGCCGGGTATGCGCGCCGCCGGCTCCCAGACGAAGGTGACGCGCGCGGCTTGCCGGCCGGCGCCACGCGAAATGCCGAACCACGGCCGGATCAGCGGGCTGACATGCGGCGCCGGCTTCGAGCGGCACCGGCTTCTTCGGTTCGTTCGCTGCGAGCGAGCAGTCGTCGCCCGGAGCGTATCGTCCGGCGACGGTCCCACGTAACCCTTTCCGCGCGCGCAGCCGGATGCCGCCGCGCGGTCGTCCGCACCACGACCTCGCGGAAGCGTCCATCGTCGGGGCGGTCGGAACGGTAGGTCAGCAGGTAGTAGCGGCTCGAATCGGCGGCCGCGCGACGCAGACCGGCGTCCAGATCGCCGGCGATCGCGGCGCCGTCGGTCTCGGGCGCAAGCGTCCGCAGCGGGTCGGCGTCGCGAGCGCATCGCGTCGTCGGTCCGGGTCGATCGTGTAGATCGCGACGTTGGCGCGGTTGGCGGATCGCAGCACGGTGTCGCGCGTGGCCAGATACTCCTGACCGCGGCGCCGCTCCGGCCCGCCCATGCTCTCGACGACGATCAAGCGTCTTGCGGGCGTCGGCGAGGCCGCCCATGTGGACGGCCAGGGCGTTGATCGCCGACCACGCGACCTGATTGCGGATGCGTCGATGCGCGCCGGCGTGCCGGCGATGAAGTTGCGCTCGTAGGCGTTGCGCGGCTCGAACTGCCGCCTTGCGGCCGTCGAACGTCTGAATCGCCTGCCGCACCGCGTCGAGATCGCTGGTGAGCCGAATCGCGAAGATCGAATCGAGCGGCTTCATGACGACGACGAGATCGCGCGGGTCGAGATCGCGATCGACGAATCGGAGCGAGCGCGTCGCGCGCGCGATCGGTGCTGGCGCCGCCGCTGGCGACGTGGTATTCGTCGAGGAACAGCGCGAACAGCCGCGCGCCCGTCGCGCTTTGCCGCCGCGCGTTCGTCGTCGCGCCGATCGAATCACGATCCGGCGCCGCGTCCTGCGCAGTGGTGTTATCCACGAAGCGGACCGACTGCAGCGCCTGCATGCGCGCCGTTCTTCGCGCAGCTCGAAGTCGGCAGGTTTCAGGTCGTCAACGGCCCGGCCGCGGGCGTCGGTGGCCGAAGACGTCGATGTGAACGAGGTAGCCGGGAGCAGCGGCGGCGGCGAGGCGGCCGATGGCGCGACGCCGCGAGCGCGAGCGAACACGCGCGACCGCGCTCATCCTGAGCTTGTCGACGGATGACGTCGTCTCGTGTTCGACAAGCTCACCACGAGCGTGGATCTGACGTCCTTCGCAGCTCAGCGCCTGTCAGCCGACGACGCGGAAGCCGATCGAGCTCTGTCGCGTCGCCGTCGACCGCCTTGATTTCGAGCACGTACTCGCCGGGCGCAGACCGGCCAGCGGCAGATCGACCTGCTGTTCGCCCTCTTTGGGCGCGGCGGCCGGCGTCAGCGCGGACATCGCCGAGCCGGAGCGGTTCAGCAGCTGCACCTTCAGCGCCGGCGCGTCCGCTCGTGCCGTAGGCCGGAATGCGAACCACCAGGCGATCGGTGCGGCTGAATCTCGCGCGTCGGCCAGCGGCACCGGATCGGCGTCGGTCTTCAGCTGTTGAAACTTCGCGGACGGTGCGGCGCGGAAGAGTTCAGGCGTCCCCAGCAGCGTTTGCACCGCCGGTCAGATCCGGGACGGTGATCTCGCGGATCTCGGTAGTCGAGCACCTGCGAGCCGCGCCTTCGACCGACACGCGCAGCTGGATCTTCCGGGCGCGACGTCGAACGTCACGCGCCCGGGGCCCTTCGCGCTTGGCGACGCCGCGGCGCAGGCGCTGCACGCCGTGCGCCGCGGCAGGCGCAGCCGCCATCGGGATCCACCTTGCCGCGGAATGCTACGGTGAGCCATCGGGCTGAGGCGGCCGATCAGCGACACGCGCGCCGGCTCTCGTCGCTCGCATTGCGCTCGCCGGGCGCGGCGCACGATCGGCTCCCACACGAACGTCACCCGCGTCTTGCCGTTCTCGCCGCGCGACGTGCCGATCCACGTGCGCACGACGCTGGCGCGACTGCGGGCGGCTGGTCGCCGCGGTGATCGCAGCCTCGACCGGCTTGGGCGGCCGGCGCTTTCGGCGGCGCCAGCGCGCGCGCGGTCTGCTCGGCGTTGAGCGCCCAGTAGCCTTTGCGCGCCCGCACCTGCATGCCGGGCCGCTTCACGCGCACCTTGATCTCGTGGAACTTTCCGTCGGCCGGCGCCTGCGACGAGTTGTAGCCGATCAGGTAGTAGGCGCTCGAGTCGCGCGTGATCTGCTTCATCCCGACCGCGATGTCGTTGCGGTTGACGATCGCCCGGCCGTCGGTCTGCTCCGGCCAGCGTCCGCAGCGTGTCCATCGTGGAGGTGAGGTGCTTCGAGTCGGTCCGAAGGCCGACGCTTTCGTTGATGTCGAACTCGAAGCCGGGCAGGCCGCGCGGGTCGACGGCGTAGATCGCCACGTTGTTGCGGTTGGCGTTGTCGTAGACCTCGCGGAGATCGGAGTCCATGTCCATCGACGCGAGCCACTGCGGCGCGGTCTTCGTTCAGATCGTTGTCGCCGGCCGATGGGTTGCGCGCATTCGGATTCCCGAGACCGGGCATGGTGCGCGTCGGCGTTGCGCATCTGCGGCGGCGGCAGGTTCGAGTAGCCCTCGCTGACGAGGATCGAGCGCCTTGCGCCCTTCCTTGAGCGATCCCATGTGAACGATCGAGCGACTTCGAAGCGCCGACAGCGACACCTGGTTGCGGATGCGCTCGACGGTTTCGGTCGGGTAGTGCGCGTAGTTTTCCTCGAACTGATTCTTCGGCTCGTACTCGTATTCTGCGCCCGTGAACTGCTGCAGCCCGCGGATCGACCGCCGAGTGGTTGCGCGTCATCCGCACCGACGACGTCGACTCGAGCGGATACATCACGCCGATCATGTCCGACGGCCCGAGCTGCGTCTCGACGAACTGCGCGAGCGCGGTTGCGCGACCGCCATGCTGGTGCCTGCGGCGCACGTGATAGTCGTCGAGGAAGATCGCGAACAGCCGCACGTCCTCGCGCGACGCTTCCATCTCTTCGTCGTAGTCGGTGCGGATCTCGCGCGGCGGTTCCTTGATCGCGTCGGACACGTCCGCCGTCGAGCTTGATCAAGCGTGAACGTTTCGATCTTCTGCGGCTTGCCGTCTTCGACTGACGTCGAAGTCCGACTCTTGCAGATCGGCGATCTGGACGCCGGTCTTGTTGTCGCTGACGATCACGTCGACGCGGACGAAGTTGATGCCGCCGCGGAAGACCGGCGGCTGTGCTGGGTCGGCTGGTCGGCGGTGGCGGCCGGTGTTGCTGCGCCGCGGCGGTTGCTGCTGGCCGGCTGTTGCGCGGGCGGTCGGCTGCGCGCGGCGGCGACGCGACGCGCTTCGGCGGACGAAATGGCGGCGGCGACTGCCAATGGCCTCGAACGATCTGGCCGATGGCCTATCTTAGCGCCTCCCCATCGGCCGTGGCGTCCGGCTTCAGCCGGACTCACGGCGGCGAGTCCGCCTGACCGATCGGACAGCCGTACGCGTGCGGTGCTAACATTTCGGCCGTGACAACTCAAGACACCGAGCTGTGGCAGCGTCGCGCGCTGACGGCGCTGTCCGAAGACGAACGCGCTGTTCCAGCGACAGCGTCTACGAGTTCGCGGATCGCGAGATCCGCGCCGCTCGTCCGGCGAGATGGACGAGCACGCCAAGATCCCGCGCGCGCTCATCGACAAGCTCTTCGACCTCGGCGTCATGGCGCATCGAGATCCCCGAGACGCTACGGCGGCGCCGGCGCCACGCTTCTTCCACGCCGTGCTCGGCGGTCGAGGCGCTGTCGCGGGTCGATCCGTCGATCGGCGTCCTGGTCGACGTGCAGAACACGCTCGTGATCAACGCGCTGCTGCGCTGGGGCAGCGAGGACATCAAGCGCCGCTACCTGCCGCGGCTGGCGTCGAGCACGGTCGGCGCCTACGCGCTGTCGGAGGCCGGCTCGGGCAGCGACGCGTTCGCGATGACGACGCGCGCGCGCGCGAGACGCGACGGCGACTGCGTGCATCACGCGGCCGCAAGCTGTGGATCACCAACGGCAACGAGGCCGACATCTTCATCGTCTTCGCGAACGTCAATCCCGAGGCCGGCTATCGCGGCATCACCGCGTTCATCGTCGAGCGCGGCGCCGACGGCTTCACCGTCGGCAAGAAGGAAGACAAGCTCGGCATCCGCGCCAGCAGCACCTGCGAGCTGATCTTCGAAGACTGCCGCGTGCCGCGCGCCAACGTGCTCGGCGAGGTCGGCAAGGGCTACAAGGTCGCGATCGAAACGCTGAACGAAGGACGCATCGGCATCGGCGCGCAGATGATCGGCCTCGCCGCCGGGCGCGCTCGACGCACGCGATCAGCTACACGAAGGAGCGGAAGCAGTTCGGCAAGGCGATCGCGGAGTTCCAGGCGGTGCAGCACCAGCTGGCGCGCGCCGCGACCGAGATCGAGGCGGCGCGGCTGCTCGTCTACAACGCGGCGCGCCTGCGCGACGCGCGGCCAGCCGTTCCTCACCGGAAGCGGCGATGTGCAAGATCTTCTCGTCGGAAGTCGCCGAGCGCGTCACCTCGCTCGCCGTCAACCTGTTCGGCGGCTACGGCTTCGTCAAGGACTACCCGGTCGAGAAGCTCTATCGCGACGCGAAGATCGGACAGATCTACGAGGGCACGTCGAACCTGCAGCTGCAGACCATCGCCAAACAGCTCCTCGGCTGACGCTCGATTCGTGGTCAGCGACGCCGGCGAGGCTTGACGTCGCTTGTATGCCACATATGGTTGCCACATGCAGAAGACGACGGTCGTACATGGATGAGGAGACGTATCGCCGGCTGAAGCAGTTGGCGCGGCAGGAGGGCCGCGCGCCGGCGGAAGCGGTCGCGCAGGCCGCGGCCGAATAGACGGTACAGCTCGGCGGCAGCCAGCGTCGCGTTCGACGGTGGCGCGTTGGGCCCGCGGAGCGCCTCACCTGCTCAAGTACGCTGGTCCTCGCGACCCGGGCAGTGGCTCGCCGACGCGTCGAGACCTCGAGCCGTCACGAGCCCTGTCCGCCACTGAGTCGACTTCGCATGCAATCCGCAGTCCGCAGCTCGCTGGCTGCGTGACGATGGCCGTGACAGACTGCGCCGCCGCGTGCGGATTCACGTTCCGTGCACTGGCATGCGGACTCGTGCGGCGAGAGCTACCGGCTGAACAGCACCCCGCGGTTCGCCTCCACACGCCATGAAGGGGAGGAGGTCAGCTCGCTCTCCGCCTCGAGTGACGACCCTCCGTCACGGCACGACGACAATCGGCGCTCGCCAGAACGTGGCCTTGCCGGCGCCGGGCAGCAGCACCGTCACCTGGCAGTCGTATCGGCCTGCCGGCACCTGCTCGAGCGGCACGCTGAATCGCAGCGGCACGCCCTTCGACCGCGCGTCGGGCTCGACGGTCACCGCAAGCGGCGCCGTTTCGAGCGCCTTGGTCTCGCCGCGATACAGCGTGACGAACGCGACCACCGGCTGCGCGGACGTCTCGGCACGCTGGTAGGCCTCGAGGAAGACGAACAACTCGCGGCCCCGGCCGAACACGCGCGTCACGCTCGGCAGGAGCTTGTGCCCGTCGAAGACGAGCGGGTTCACCTGCTCCGCGTCCTTCTTGCACCGAATAGATCGCCTCGCCCAGCGCGCAGGCGCTGGCTGCTCAGGACGACCGAGCTGATCGGCACGCGCGTGAGCTCGCGGTTCAAGTTGGGAATCGTGAACGCCGCCTGATACGTCCCGATGCGGCCGGTCTCCGCGTCGCGGGCCAGCACCTTGATCACGTACTCTGCCCGGCAGCAGCGTGAAGCCGGTCTCGCATGCTGCACCGGACGCTTCGGCGAGCTCCGCCGCCGTGTTGATCGCTCAACTTCACATCCAGCTTGTCGCGCACGTTCTGGATGGTGATGCCGTAGTCGTCCTTCACCTCGCCGATGAAATCGATCAGCGTGCGCTGCGCCGCCGCGCCGCCTGGCGAGCGCGAGCTCGCTGCCCGGAATCTTGACCGACACCGGCACGAAGCTACTCGGCGCGGTTCAACTGGAAGTAGTTCACCTCCATCGCCAGGTTGATGTCGGTGACCGGGTTCTCCAGCATCAGCGCGTCCTCGAGCTGGCGCTCCTTGTCGGCCGCCGTGAACTTGGCGAAGGTCTTGTCCGCGAAATAGCCCTGGCGATACGCGAGGGTCGGCGTCGAGGTCGCGGGTGAGCGACACCTTGACGCGATGAAAGCGGCCGTCCTGCGCGGTGTGCGAGCTGGTAGAAGCCGATGATGTAGTAGCTGCGAATCGCCGACGCGGCCTGCACGATCCCGAGCGACAGATCGTTGTTGTCGAACAGCGCCTTGCCGCCGGTGTCCTTGGCCAGGCTGTAGAGCGTGTCCTGCGACCGCTGGAAGTTGCTCATCACGTTCTGCGCGGTCTGCCCGGTCAGCAGCCTGAGGCCGGCCGGCGACGGCTGCGTCGCGTCGCCGAGCGGCGCCATCGCGACCAGGCCGCGCGCGTCGATCGGATAGATCGCCACGTTGGCGCGGATGGCGGCGTTGATCGTCGCGCGCAGCTGCGCCTGGTTGTCGACGCCGTTCAGCCGGAGGCCGCTCGCGAAATACACCAGCGACTTCTCTCCGGCAGATTCCGCAGCATCGTCGCGGCCGTCTGCAGCGCGGACAACTGGCGATCCGTGTTCAGGATGTTGAACTCCGCATCGTCCTGCCCGAAGGCGGTGCCGACATCGGTCGTCTGATCCGGCATGTCGCCGCGCGTCTTTCTTCTCGCCGTAGATCAGCGTCTCGACCACCTCCTGCAGCGCCGCGCGGTCGCTGGTGAAGTCCTGCTTCACGCGCACCGCCCCGCCCTGGAACGTCATCGACGGCGACGAGATCCTGCGCCGTGATCTGCTCGGCGAGGAACTTGCGCGCCGCCGAGTAGGCACGCGCCTGATCCGGCGGCGGCATCGCCGACAGATCGAAATAGAGGACGAGCAGCCGGCGATTGCGATAGCGGATCTCGCCGGTGGGCGACGCGGAGATCTGCGGCTGAACCGTCGGCGCGACCGTCCCTTGCGGCCTGGGAGGCGTTGGCGGCAGCGGCGGAAGCGCCGCCGCATCCGCGGAGTCGACGCGCTGAAACGCGACCATGCTGATCGTCTGCGGCACGCCGTCCTCGGTGAGCGCGAAGTCGCTCGCCGTCAGCCCTTCGATGGGACGGCCGTCCTTGTCGGTCACCGTGACGTCGACGATGGTCAGCTGCGCGCCGCTGCGGAACGTGGGCTGCTGCGCCGTCCGCCGGACATCAAGAGCTCACGAGGACAACAAGAGCACGCATCGTGGCGAGCGCTGTCGTGCCACGAGCCTGACAGCCGTCCTTTGACAAGCTCAGCGCGTAGCGTGTCCTCAGCGTGCGCGTGCTTCAAAATCGCCATCGCAGGCTGCTTTGCAGCTTCCGCATCGTGTTCGCCTGCACCGGCAGACCGAACTGCGGACTCCCGACGATCGTGTTCACGTTGGCAAACGTCACGCGATTGAGCACGTTGGTGGCGTCGAACCGCCAGTCCAGGGTGAAGCGATCGCCCCACAGAAACGAGCGCCCGAGGCTCGCGTTCATCGAGAACTGCGCCGGGCCTCGAATCGAGTTGCGTCCCGCATTGCCCCAGCGGCCGGCGGCCGGCGCGACGTACGCGGCGGGATTGGCGTGCGCGCCGGGCGGCACAGCGTCGACCGCGACACATGATCCGCGCGCACCGTCCCGACGACGCCAGTTCCAGGAACCGATGTCAGCACGACAGGAGTCAGCGGCAGGCCGCTGCCGGTGGTCAGCTGGCTCGTGACCGTCCATCCCTTGAGCAGCGAGCCGCGCATGCCGGTGGCCAGCGCGCCGCCGCCGATGCCGACGCCGGACGTGAACTGCACCTGCGCCGTCAGCAGATGACGCTGATCGAAGTTGGATGCGGCGCGCTCGGCGTCCAGGTCGAGCCAGTCCTGCGCGATGGCCACACCGTTGAGACTCACGCCAGTGAACGCCGCCGCCGCATCGTCGGTCGCCTTCGCGAGCGTGTATTGAGCGGACGCCGTCACACCGTTTCGCAGCCGGCGCCGCAGCAGCAGCTGACCCGCGTGCCTGGTCGAACTGCCGTTCGACGTCAGGTACACGAATCCTGACGGGCAGGACGGACATGGATTGCCCGCGCCAATCGGATACGTGTTCGGCAGGAACTCCTGCATGAGATGACTGCTCTTCGTGCCGAGATAGGTCGCGGTGATCGTCAGCGACGCCGGGAGATCGCGCTGCGCGAGCAGCTGCCAGTTGTGCGCGTAGCCGACGCGGAAGTCCGGGTCGACCGCGAACGTATTCGGCGTGCCGGTCGCGGAGGCGACGAATCCATTGGCGAGCGTGAGCGGATGCGCCGGCACTGCTCTCGACGCTGACCGTCGTCGACAGCGGCGGCTGCTGCGCGAGCAACAGCGTCAGCGCCTGATAGACCGACGAGTTCCGATAGATGCCGTAGCCGCCGCGCACGACGAGCGACGATCCCGCCACCGGCCGCCAGGCGATGCCGATGCGCGGCTGGAATCCACGCACATCCGGCCGGAGAAGACCGTTGCCGACGACCGGAGCGCGCCGTCGTGAATCCGGGCGCGAGGTCGAGATTCACGAGGCGGCCGAGCCGCTCGGTGAACGGCGATTCGCATCCCATCGCAGACCCACGTTGGCGGTAAACGTGGGATTCAGCCGCATGTCGTCGGTCACGTAGGCGTCCGCGCTGGTGGCGCGCAGGGAACTTGTCGGCGTTGCCGAAGGCGATCGCGCTCGCGCGAGGCAAACCGAGCAGGAAGTCCGCGAGATCCGATCCGGTCGCCGCGCCAGTGAAGGTGAAGGCGCCGCGGGCATTCTGCTGCGACACGACGTCCAGCCGCCGGATCCGCGCGTCGCCGCCGGCGGTAATCGTGTGCCGTCCGTGGCTCCAGATGCTCTCGCCGCCGAAGCCGTGCGTCCGATCGCGATTCGACGCGTACTGCGCGCTCGACAATCCGGCGATGCCGCTCGAGAACGTCAGCGCCGGCGGTCCCCAGTTGACCGGATCCTCGATTGACGCCGCCAATGCCGGCGTTGCCCGCGATGTTCTCGCGGTTCGCGAAGCTACGGCGTCACATCCGTCGCCAGCCGCGTGAACTGATAGCGCAGCCGCATCGACAGAAACTGCGAGAAGCGATGGTAGAAGGTGATCGGGACGTCGATGCCCGACACGGCGCCGGTATCGACGAAGCCGAACACGTTCGCCGTCTCGGTCCTCGTTCGCTGGATCGACACGTTGCCGGTCAGCTGATTCTTGAGGTTCAGCGTCTGCATGAACCGGAGTTGCAGCGCGTCCTGACGCGTCGCCGCCAGCGACTGGCGTCTCGTAGTTCGCGCCGCTCGCCCTGAGCGAAGTCGAAGGGTCCACGTTCGCGGCAGAGCAGACGCAGAAGGGCCGCTGCTTGCGGGCTGATCCGCGATTGCGGGATGACGTTGCCGGCAAACGGCGCCCCGGTCGCGGATCGACGAGCCGCAGCGGTTGGCCGAAGACGTTGACACTCTGCGAGAAATCGCCGCGCCGCTCGGCCGCCGTCGGCATCAGCACCGACTGCGTCGTGGCGTTGTGGTCGTCGGTGTGCTGGTAGCCGGCGAACATGATTGGCGCGGTTGCGAAGCCCCGGGATCTCTCACCGGACCGGCGAACGAGCCGACGATCTGCGTGTCGTTGTAGCTCGGCTTGGGCGATGGGCGATCGGTAAACGAGTACGGCGCCGCTGCCCATGCCGAGTTGCCCGAGCAGGACGCCGAGGCCGCCGTTGTAGAGCGATCGCGCGTTGCGCCGGTTGTTGCCGAACGCCGCGAGCTGCGCGAACGGCGACGCGGCGCCGTTGTTGACGCTGCCGTTGATCAGGAACCCGTCGGCGGCATCGCCCGACCGATCACCGTCCGAGCCGGATCCGGCGACGACCGCTGCGTCGCCGGCAGCCGCCGGCGGGACGCTGACATTGGCACGCTGAAAACCGCCGGGGCGCGCGGGCAGCGGAGATGCGGCGGCCGCTGGGGCGCTGGTCGCCTCCGGTCGCCGCGCACCGTCTCGCGACGATGGTGTCGAACGGCAGCAGCGTCAGCGCCAGCACGAGCGGCTGCGCAGTTGGGCGAAACGACGACCTCCTGACGCAGCGTCGAGAAGCCCGAGCATCTCGACCTGCAGCGTCCAGGGACCGTCGGTCAGATCGGCAAAACGAAAGACGCCTTGCGCGTCGGTCACCGTCGCGCGCGCGTCGTCGCCGCGCGTCGCGGTCAGCGTCGCGCCGGGCACGGGCTGATCGGAGAACGTGACGCGCCATCGTCGATCAGAAGGCCGACCCCGCAGACGATCAGGACAGCACGAGCCACGAAGCACGAAGATCGCGCTGCAGACACAGACTCGTGACTCGTGCACAACGCCGGCTGCCAATCGCAGTGCGCTAGTTCTCAGTCGGTCGTTCCGCACGATCGATCACGAGCATCGCAACCGGACCCCGCTGCGAATCGAGCTTCAGTCCGAGCTGCTCCTGGACCGCGGTGAACAGCGATGGACCATTCGGATCGATCGGTGGCGGCTCCGGCGCGCCTGGCGGCCGCTGTCCCGCCCCCGGCATCTGGTCCGGCGTCCACGACAGCGTGAAGTCGTAGTTGCCGGCGAGGCCGGTCTTGTCGACGACGATGCGGCCCGCGAACATCGCGAGGCTGGTGGCGACTTGCGCCATCGGCGAGCCGCCGACGGCCATGTT
>ERZ1370068.7626-contig-6532_pt1 | contig 54465 bp, 94 predicted proteins | sample MGYA00561227_ERZ1370068 | MGnify/ENA primary metagenome ERZ1370068 (study PRJEB38410, sample SAMEA6850437) | metagenome | study: Metagenomic assessment of the ecological functions of the soil: analysis of the soil microbiota associated with the... | reverse complement strand
AGTTACGTATTGCTGGTTCGATCCGCTCGTGCGTCCGTTTCGCAGGCGGCGGGACGGACGATGGACCGTCGATGCTCGGGCGCCACCTCGACGGGCGCGTGAGTCAATGGCGGTGTGCGCTCGTCGTTTTAGGCCCCGAGTTGCCAGTAGTGCGGCGTTGGATGAAACCGTTCGCTGCATGCTCGAATCAAAAGCGATAATCACCGTATGGCCGACCTCCCGATTGCGTGCACACTGAGTCCGAGGCGCTGAAGGCTCGCCGGGACAACCTGCTCGCTGCGCTGCTGCAACGCTCGGCCTAGAACGCACAGAGCTTCCCGATGGTCTTCGACTCCGGTTCACCGCGGACGCGCAGATTCTTGCCGACATCGCTCGGACCGTCGACGCAGAGCGGCTGCGCTGCCGGTTTCTTCTCGTTCACCATCACCGTCAGTCCGGACGGCGGACCGATCACGCTCGACCTCGACCAGTCCCGCCGGCACGCGTGAGTTTCTAGCCGCGATGTTCGAACGCCATGAAGAACATGCCTCGTGTTCGTCGTCGCCGCGCTTTCTCGAAATCGCCGGCTGCTTCGCGTTCTGGGCCTGGCTGCGAAATGGACGGTCGCCGTTGTTTGCGCTGGCTGGAGTCGGCAGCCTCATTGGGTTCGCGGCGACGCTTGACGCGCGCCGATTACGGCGCCTCGCGGGGCTGCGCCTACGCCGCGTTCGGCGGCGATCGACCTCGCCGGCGTCGCTCGTCTGGCTCTGGCGCGTCGAAGGGCAGAGACCGCAGCGGGAGCGGACTTGGCTGGGGCGGCGATCGCCATCGCCGGAGTGCTGGTTGATCGTCGGCTTTTCGGCACGCCAGTAGTCCGCTGGATCGACGTGTTTCGGCTGGAGATCGCCGTAAGTGGTCGGACGACATTAAGAGGTCTGACACAATTCCCGCACCGATCGATCTGGGCACGTTCGCAACGTCGCTGAATACACAACGGATCCGGGGAACGCTAGGATTTGACGGAGGGTTTTGCGCTACACTGTTCTAGACCGCTCGCAACATCGTTGATTCTAAACGGAGAGATGTCCGAGTGGTTGAAGGAGCACGCTTGGAAAACGACTCCGGCGACGCTCACCGAGCGACACCGAAACACTTCTTCGCGCAATCGATTCAACGACTTGCCGCTGCTGAAATGCTCCTCGATGTGACGCCGTAAACGTCGGTGTTCGTCGGCGGTTTTCGACCCCACCTTACACAGTTTCTACACAGTTCTCAGAGTCACTTGTTCGCGCACGTGACGTCGGCATTCCTCTGTACGTTTCCGATGCGAGCGCTGAGTCAAGGAGAACTGTTCACCGGGACGACGTTAGATCTCAATTGACCTTCGGTCTGGCGATCGTCAGACCCACGACGAACGTGCTGCCCTGGAACGAGCTCTTCCCGCCCGATTCCCAGAGATAGCGGACGTTGACCAGTCCAATCGTGCCGCCGCTGTTGGAAGACGGCCATCGTCACGTCCGGGCCGATGCCGAACAGCCGGTTCCGGCCATATAGATTGAGCGCCTGCAGCGCCGTCACGGGAACGTCCGCGCCGCTGTCGTCCGACAGCTTGTTCTGCAGGTAGTAGCGACGCCAAACGCCCCGCCGATCTTGGGCACGTTGTAGGCCACGCCGCCCTCGAGCGTCAGCAGCGTGCCGACCTTCAGATCCTGGTCTTTCTTGTTCGAGTGCATCTCGAGAAACGCGGTGGTCGCGGCGCTGAACTTCTTCGCCGCGTCGAGGTAGACCGTGGTGCCGCCTGAAGCTTCGTGCGACCACATGCCGAGTCCGACGTTGTCGCTGGCGCCGGCCTCGTACTTTCCCGGTCGGCGCAAAGAAGCCATACCCGGCGACGAAGTCAGCGCGCGGGTGATGCCAGCCCGAGATGCAGCGGCACGACATACGTGTCGTTGAAGCCCCAGTCCGGTTCGACGTGGTTCGAGGGCGGCGCGTTCGGGACGGATGGTGGAGAACGGCAGCGCCACCATGAACCCGTAGTTGGCGCCAAGGAATTTCTTGGACGTCACCACGATCATCGTCGGGAACACCGCCCGACGTCGAAGCCCTGGAACCGCGACCGAGACACGGTGTTGCCGTCAGCGTCTTTGATGTTGTCCGCGTTCCATTGCGCAAACGGGATGGCCACGTAAAAACCCGGCCCTGGCCTGGGTGCCGGAGTTCACACCGAAGTCGCCGTGAAAGTTGCTGCCCATGTACTGGGCGAAGACGCGGACGGTGCCAGGACGAGAGAGCCGACGAGCACCGCAGCAACGGCTGACGGCAACAGGGTACGCACACGCAACATGAGAAGCGCTCTCCTTGGAAAGACCTAGAAGTAGAACGTGCGCGACCATGCCGACCGCGCTCGGTCAGCCCGATTTGGGCGCGTCCCTGTATCCAGCTGATGGTCGAGCTTGCCTCTTCCAGTTCGAAATACTTCCTGATCGGAAACGACGCGCCCCACCATCAGTTCGGCTTTGCTCGAATGCGTCGTAAGCGGCTGTCGTAGAACACCCCGAATCGCGAATAAGGATTGACGTGCACGGGCCCGACCGAGAACTCGCGCTCTCGGTCGACAAGCCTGTTCCGGTATCGCCAACGAGTATGCGCCGTCGATGATGCGGAAGTCCATGCGGTTTCGAGCCGAGATCAGCAGGTGGCCAAAGTGCCGCGTCAACGGATACCGGGCAGTGGCCTCGAGCGAACCTGCGGTTCCTCCGTTGAACCGCCGCTGTACGACGGCATGGTACCGGTAACTGGATCGGATCGTCAGCACCTGGTTCTTGGACTCGTCGAGCGTGAACAGCAACTTGGGCGCCCGCCGGATCGGCTTGAGGAAAACATCGAGACTCATCCCGAACTCTCCGTCGGTCACTTGGTCATCCTCCTTGACCGTGCGTGGCCACCAGCAGCAACCGCGCTTTGGCGTTCAACCTGCGCGAACACGTCCGCTTCCGGCCAGACCTGACCGTCTGCGCTCGCACGGGAGGGTCGAGGCAACAAGCAGCCACGCGGCGCAGAGCGACGCTCTCCGAATGCGCACTCCACATCGCGGGACTTCGCGCCGTCGTTCCTGTTCAAACGCGGCGTCGGCTGATTTGGGCCGCAGGTCGTATCCGTCGAGTGGAGCCCCACGCATGTCCTTCCGCAATGGACAGGAGAAGCAGCGGTGCCCAGGCCAGCACCGTCAGCACGATCATGCGGGCGACGCAGCAACTGCAGCGCATCTCCTACCCGACGAGTCCGCCGCCAGATCTGGATACAGCGGCCCGCCAAGCACCAATGAACAAACTGGTCGGTTCTGTTCATGGCGGCTCGGTGGCGTGGCTGAGATCACCATCACCTGATGACGCTGTCCGGCTTGTGTCTCGCCTCGAGTAAGCCGGACAATTTCTGACGCATGGTGACGGAGCACGCCTGGGCATGGCGCGCCCGTCACCGCTTCAGCTGTTGTCACTGTCGCAACATGGGCCACCCGCACGCGCTCCTCGGCGCTGATGAAGTGGTCGGCATCGAGCGAGCTCTTCCTCGATGTCGATCTGTACTCCAGTTCGGCTCTCCCGCGAACTCGTTCCCTCGCGCGGGATAATCGCGACTCACCGGCGCACCCAGGTCGCTGCCGACGACGTCCACTGACACGGTCAAATGAAAACAAGAGAATCTGGCATCGTGACATCGACCCGCTGGCCCTCCCCGGCCGTTTTCCCGTCGACGTAGAGCGTGACCGTGCCGCCCTTGCCCAGGCCGCCGCCGTCGTAGGCGAACTCCATGCGCACCTGGTGCGTCGCCCGGCGGGATCGGCGTCGTCGCCTCGACCGTGAAGCGCTGCAGGCCGCAGCAGGTTGTAGCAGTACTTGAGCTGCCCGTCCTTCGCGTAGAGGCTCCAGCCCGCCGATACTCGCCGCCCTGGGCGATGATCACGCCCTCGGCGCCCGATCGCCGGGCACGACGATCTCGGCCGTGACCGCGTGCGACTTGTTCTTGATGTTGAGGACGCAGTTCTCGCGTCAGGCGCCCCATGCCGCCGAAGAGCAGCTGCGAGTCTTGCCGTTGATCGAGCTCCGGCCGGCCGGCGAGGTCGGCGTTGAAGCGCTCGACGCGACCGGTCGTCGAGCGGCAGCACGTTGTACTTGACCGCCTCGATCGAGCCAGCAGGCGCTGCAGCTCGTGCGAGCTTCTCCGGCATCTCGCCTGGCGAGGTCGTGCGCCTGGCGTCCAGTCCGTGCTCGTGTCGTAGAGCTCCCAGACGTCGTCGTCGAACGCCGGCAGCTCGCGTCCAGCACCCACGGCGTGCGTGTGCCGCGTCACCGCGGTCCAGCCCTTGTGGTAGATGCCGCGGTTGCCGAACATCTCGAAGTACTGCGTCTCGTGGCGCTCGGCCGCCGTCGGCGTCGTCGAACGAGTACGAGCATGCTCACGCCCTCGATCGGCGTCTGCTGCACGCCGTTGCACGGACGTCGGCTCGGGCAGCCCGGCCGCTTCGAGGATCGGTCGGCGCGACGTCGATCACGTGGTGGAACTGGCGGCGCACCTCGCCCTTGCGCCTTGATGCCGTTCGGCCAGTGGACGATGGTGCCGTTGCGCGTGCCGCCCCAGTGCGAGGCGACCTGCTTGGTCCACTGGTACGGCGTGTCCATCGCGTGCGCCCAGCCCACCGCGTAGTGGTTGTAGGCCGTCGGGCCTGCCGAACTCGTCGATGCTGCGCCGCCAGGAACTCCGGGCGTCTCGAGCGCCGCAGCGCCGTTGAAGATGAGTCATCTCGTTGAAGCGTGCCGTTGAGCGTGCCCTCGGCGCGACGCGCCGTTGTCGCCGATGATGTAGTAGACGAGCGTGTCCTCGAGGATGCCGAGGTCCTCGAGCGCGTCGACCAGCCGGCCGACGTGGTGGTCGGTGTGCTCGAGGAAGCCGGCGTAGACCTCCATCTGCCGCGCGAGCACCGGCTTCAGCGTCGTCGGGCATGTCGTCCCAGGCCGGAATCTCGTCGTGCGCGTGCGGTCAGCTGGCAGTCGGCCGGGATGACGCCCGAGCTCCTTCTGGCGGGCGAAGGTCTCCTCGCGCAGCGCGTCCCAGCCCTGGTCGAAGCTTGCCCTTGTACTTGTCGGCCCACTCCTTCGGCACGTGGTGCGGCGCGTGCGTCGCGCCCGGCGCGAAGTAGATGAAGAACGGCTTGTCGGGCATGAGCGACCTTCTGCTGGCGCGATCCACTCGATCGCCTTGTCGGTCATGTCCTCGGTGAAGTGGTAGCCCTCCTCCGGCGTCTTCTCGGGCTCGACCGGCGTGGTGCCCTCGTAGAGCGCCGGGTACCACTGGTTCGTCTCGCCGCCGATGAAGCCGTAGAAGTACTCGAAGCCGCCGCCGCCGGTCGGCCAGGCGTCGAACGGGCCCATCGGGCTCGTCTCCCACACCGGCACCTCGTGGCACTTGCCGAACTGCGCGGTCGAGTAGCCGTTGAGCTTCAGCGTTTCGGCGTAGCGGGCGCGGCGGTGTTCGGGCAGCATCGAGCGTGTAGCCCGGGCGCCGATGTCGCGATCTCGGTGATGCCGCCCATGCCGACGGAGTGGTGGTTGCGCCCGGTCGAACAGCGCCTGGCGTGTCGGCGAGCAGAGGGCCGTCGTGTGGAAGCGGTGTGAACTGTGAGGCCGCTGGCCGCCAGCCGCTCGGCAGTCGGCGTCTGGCATCGGGCCGCCGAAGGCGCTCGACGCGCCGAAGCCGACGTCGTCGAGCAGGACGATCAGCGACGTTGGGCGCGCCCTTGGGCGGTCGCAGCGGCTCGATCGGCGGGAATTTCGTGTCCGGATCCTTGGCATCATAGGTGACCAGCCCGAAAGTACGGCTGGTCTGGGGATCGGGAGGTTTGTTCTTTGACGTTGATCGTTCCTGATCCGACATCGTGTTCTCCTGTCGTTCTGGTTGCTATGCTTTTCGCTTTCGGCGCGAAGTTGAGCGGTGCACCCGCCGGCGTCACTTCGAGTAACCTCCGGAATTCCTGCCCCGGCTTGATGTGCGGGTATCGACCCGTGCTCTGTTGTAGCGACGCCAGAAGCGCGGCGATGGGCGCAAATACCCACGCGCAGTCCAGGCGCTTCTCGATCAGGATCCCACTCCTCGACGGGGTCGTCGATCAGATCGAACACGAGGGGCCACTGCGGCTTAATAACCGGGCCGCTCGTGCTTTCTTCGCCATACCGGAACACCACCTTCATCGTTTTCCATTTGACGGACATCACGCCGGCGTCGGACCCAAAGTAGATGACATGATCGCGTCCGGTCGTCGGGCTTGCCTGCGGAGCAGGAACGCCGAAGCGTCGAGACCGTCGATGGGGCGATCCTCGGGCACCCGCGTGCCCTCGCCGGCCAACGCCGCGAGGGTCGGCATCCAATCGACCGCACTGAACATCTCATCGCTGACCGCACCGGCTTTCACCCTGCCGGGCCAACGCACAATCGCCGGCGCGCGCATGCCGCCCTCGAAGCCGGACCCGAAGTGACCGCGCCACGGCTCGTTCGAGCCGCCCATCGAATTCGATCGGCCGGCCGGGTTGTCGCTGCTGCACACGACGATCGTGTTCTCGAAATTCCGGCCTGGTCAATGGCATCGGCTACCTGGCCCGTGCGATGGTCGAGCTCGGCGAGGGTATCCGAGCAGACGCCACCGCCCGACTTTCCTTTGAACTCCGGATGATGAATCAGCGGCGGGTGCATCTGCGTGAAGCAGACGTAGGGTGAAGAAGGGCTTGCCCGCCTGCGCGCTCCGCGCAATAAACGCCGAGGCTCGCGCTGCAATCTTCTCGTCAAGAAGCGGGCGCGTCTGCAGATTGAAGTCCTCCACCGGCGTGACCGCCGATCCCTTCACGCCCTCCCAGATCTTTGGCACGGGAAAGCCGGATTCGCCAACGGGTAGGAACTATAGCCGGACTCGTCGGAGGTGTTCTTGATGCCGAACCATTCGTCGAAGCCCTGATCCGTAGGCAGCCGGCCTTCAATGTCGCCGACATGCCATTTGCCAAAAGCCGCGGTGGCGTAGCCAGCGTCGGAGAACAGCTCGCCCAGCGGTACTCCTACCGCGCGAGACCGTAGTGGCCTTGTCCCGGTAGCGGCACACTGCAATTGCTCCGGTGCGAATGGGCAGGCGGCCGGTGAGGAGCGCCGAGCGCGTCGGCGCGCACTGGGCCTCGACGTTGTAGTTCTTGAAGCGCAATCCCTGACTGGCTAAAGCATCGATGCGTGGCGTGGGCGCCAGGCCACCGTAGCAGCCGATGTCGCCCCACCCCACGTTGTCTCAACAGGATGAAGACAATGTTCGGCTTCATTTTCATCACGCTCCTGGTTCCGGCTTGTGATCGTATCGATGACGCAGAACGCGAGGCCTTACTCGAACGCGAAGATCCGCTTCCAGTCGTCCTTCATGCTGACGACCGTCCAGCCACGCTGGCTGGCCTCGGTCGAGTGCCGACGCTCGAGGCGTCCCATCGGCGAGACGCGGTAGTCGCACTCGCGTTTGGCATCGGTGTGGTCGACGAGCACCATCAGGCGCCGCCCGGCACCTGCGGCGGTCCATTGCAGCATCTGCGAGATCGCCATCGGAGTTGCCGAAGGCAGCGATCGGCCGCTGACCGATGAACTTCTGGATGGCGGCCGGCTTGCCCTCTTTGTCGTCGAAGAAGTCGAGCTCCGGCAGGCGGACGATGCACCGGCACCCCGTTGCGCAGCTCGTACGTCAACTTCCCGCTGCTGCCAATCACCTGCGCCGGCGGGATCCCGTACAGTTGTTCAGCAATCACGCGCATGAACTCCGTTGCCGCCGCCTGAGACGATGTAGGTCTTGAACCCGTTTGCGCGCAGGTGGCCGAGTAGCTCCACCATCGGATGGAAGGCCAGGTCGGTGTAGGGCCGATTGAAGCGCGGGTGCTTCGCGCTGGCGAACCATTCCTTGCCGATGCGTTCGAACTCGTCGGTCGTCATCCCGGCGTGGGTCGGTCGCCGACCAGCTCAAGAATTCCTTTGATGCCCGGCTGCGCCGCAGCGCCTTGTGTGTCGTCTTCAAGCACAGCCCGAAACGGCTGCGTGGTGCGCCACTCCGGATGTGCCGGGGCCAGCGCCTTGACGCGGTCAAACGCGAAACGCCAGCTGGATGTAGAAAGGCTGCTCCGACCAGAGCGTCCCGTCGTTGTCGAAGACGGCAATCCGACCGGCGGGCGCCACGTAGTCGGGTCCCTTCTGATCGGTCACCGATTGGACGAACGCGAGAATGCTGCGCTTCGCCGCGGACTCGTTCCGCACGCTGAAGTAAGCAGCGGATCGGCCTGGGCCACATTCGCCCGGCACCCGCGAACGCCTCCACTTCAACTGCGGCTTCTGCGCGTGGACGATGAGGCCAGGCGCCAGCACGATGCCGGACGACGCCAGGCGCGTCAGGGTTGGACGATGAGTTAAAGCGCATGAGCATTGAGGAACGGACCGGCGGTCGCATTCGACCTGCCGGTCCTGGACATTTACTGCCGCGCCATCGCGACCCGGAAGCGCTCCTCCGGCGAGATCAGGTGGTCGTGATCGTCCTTCTCCAGATCGATCTGGACCCAGTTGACCTCGCCGCTGAACTCGTTGCCGGTCGGACCGTAGTCCGGCGAGACCGGCGAGCCGGTTTCCTTGCCGACGTCGCAGGTCTCGTCGGCGGAGAACAGCATCGGCACCGTCTGTCCACGCGGCCCTCGCCGTCCTTCTTGCCGTCCACGAAGAGCGACACGGTGCCGCCCTTGGCCAGGCCGCCGCCGTCGTACTTGAACTCCATGCGCACCTGGTGCTTGCCGGCGGGAATCGGCTGCGTGCCCTCGGCGAAGTAACTGCTCGATCCCGAAGAAGTTGTAGCAGTGCTTCAGCTTGCCGTTCAGGGCGTAGAGGCTCCAGCCGCCGACGCCGCCGCCGAGCGCGACGATGACGCCGTTGGCGCCGGACTTCGGCACCTCGATCTCCGCGGTCAACGAATACGACTTGTTGTGCGTGACGACCAGCGAGCCTTCGCTCAACCGCGACATGCCGCCGAACAGGATCTGCGAGTTGCCCTTGATGAGCTGCGGCCGGCCCGCGAGGTCCGCGTTGAAGCGCTCGAACGTGCGATCGTCGAGCGGCAGCACGCTGTACTTCGTCGCCTCGATCAGGAACAGCCGCTGCAGCTCGGCGAGCTTCTGCGGATTCTCCTTCGCGAGGTCCTTCGACTGGGTCCAGTCGGTGTTGGTGTCGTACAGCTCCCAGACGTCGTCGTCGAAGGCGCGCTTGTAGGCACCGACCCACGGGACGCCGTGCCGGGTGACCGCCGTCCAGCCCTTGTGGTAGATGCCGCGGTTGCAGAACATCTCGAAGTACTGCGTCTCGCGCCGCTCGGCCGCCTTGGCGTCGTTGAACGCATACAGCATGCTGGCGCCCTCGCACGGCGCCTGCTGCATGCCGTTCACGATCGTCGGCGCAGGAATCCCCGCGGCCTCGAGGACCGTCGGCGCGATGTCGATCACGTGACAGAACTGCGACCGGATCTCGCCCTTCGCCTTGATGCCCTTGGGCCAGTGCACGATCGTGCCGTTGCGGGTGCCGCCGAAGTGCGACGCGACCTGCTTGGTCCACTGATACGGCGTGTTCATCGCGTGCGCCCAGCCCACCGCGTAGTGGTTGTAGGCGTCCGGCCCGCCGAAGTCGTCGATCTTGCTCATCAGGAATTCGGGCGTCTCGAGCGTGCCCATGCCGTTGAGCACGGCCACCTCGTTGAAGCAGCCGTTCGGCGTGCCTTCCGCGGAAGCGCCGTTGTCGCCGAAGATGTAGTAGATCAGCGTGTCGTCGAGGATCTCCAGGTCCTTCAGCGTGTCGAGCAGCCGGCCGACGTGGTGGTCGGTATGCTCGAGGAACGCGGCATAGACCTCCATCTCGCGCGCGAGAATCGGCTTGAGCGCCGCCGGCATGTCGTCGTAGGCCGGGATTTCGTCGGGCCGCTTGGTGAGGACCGCGTCGGCCGGGATCACGCCCAGCTTCTTCTGGCGCGCGAACGTCTCTTCGCGCAGCTTGTCCCAGCCGCCGTCGAACTTGCCCTTGTACTTGTCGATCCACTCCTTCGGCACGTGATGCGGGGCGTGCGTGGCGCCCGGCGCGAAATACATGAAGAACGGCTTGTCGGGCATCAGCGCCTTCTGCTGGCGCACCCACCCGATCGCCTTGTTCGTCATGTCCTCGGTGAAGTGGTAGCCCTCCTCGGGACTCTTGCCCTGTTCCATCGGCGTCGTGCCTTCGTAGATGGCCGGATACCACTGGTTGGTCTCGCCGCCGATGAAGCCGTAGAAGTACTCGAACCCGCCGCCGCCGGTGGGCCACTGGTCGAACGGCCCCATCGGGCTCGTCTCCCAGACCGGCACCTCGTGGCACTTGCCGAACTGCGCCGTCGAGTAGCCGTTGAGCTTGAGCGTCATGGCGAGCGGCGCCTTGTTCTTCGGCAGCACCGAGGTGTAGCCGGGCGCCGAGGTCGCGATTTCGCAGATGCCGCCCATGTTCACGGAATGGTGATTGCGTCCGGTGAGCAGCGCCTGGCGCGTGGGCGAGCACAGCGCCGTCGTGTGAAAGCGGTTGAGCTTCAGCCCGTTCGCCGCCAGCCGCTCGGCGTTCGGCGTGGGAATGGGCCCGCCGAAGGCGCTCGTGGCGCCGAACCCGCAGTCGTCGATCAGGACGACCAGCACGTTGGGCGCGCCCTTCGGCGGCCGCAGCGGCTCGATCGGCGGGAACTTCGTGTCCGGGTCCTTCGCGTCGTACGTGGTCAGGCCCACGTGCTGCGCGTCGGGAATCGGAAGAATCGACCGCTGAATCGTGTCTCGATCACCCATGCTGATCACTCCTTTGGCGAGTCTTCAAGCTCGCGATTGATCTAGGCCAGCCCAGCCTTCATGAACATCGACTCGGCGGCACCGTGACGAGCACGATGCGAGCGTTTCTTCATGGCGAGTCGACCGTGAGGGATCGTCGCCATTCCCGCGCAGGGCTCTCCGGACGACGGCAGCGTAGCGGGAGGTCACAGCGCGCCCGCATCCGGCAAACCACGCATGGGGACATGTGGAAACTACGCTGCGGTCGAATGAAGACCCTGGATGCCGAGGCCCACCCAGCTCGGCGGCCAAAGATTTGCTCAATCAGGAGGTGCTCACCCCGGAACAGTCAGATGTGGCGCAAATTGCCTGCATCGCCGCCGAAGTCACGAAATACCGTGACCGGCGCGGCGATGGGCGGTGGCGCGTGGGGTGTCGCAAAGTATGTGCGTGGCCGGGCGGTGACGAACGTCGCTTCTCCCTGCATCGGCGGCCGTCACCGCGCCGGCAGTTTGCCGGCGGGCCGGCGTGCAGGCCAGCCTCCAAAGTTGCCAGATATGTGCATAGGGAGCGCGTTCCAGCATCCGCGCAGCCTCAGCGTCGGCCTTCCTTTCCGATGGAGGGCGAGCCGACACGGCCGCTGTGCTGTCAAAGGTCCTCATTCTTGAGATGACTGTCGCCCCTTTGCGCTCGTGCGCCGCCGGTGCTGCTGCTCGTGCTGGGCTTTGCGCTCGCGACGGCCTCCGCCCAAGATTCCCGCAACGGTGTTGGTGCTTTCTACTCGGATCCGTGGCTGGGTCCCGGAACGTCGCACTTCATGCAAGGCCTTCGCGAGAGCCCCGTCTCTTCGCCACCGGTGGCCTCGGGAAGCGCGGTATCTCGATGACGTCTCACGTTTTGCCGGGGAAACGCACGATCGCGCGCTGGCGGACTGGCTTCGCTCGCGTTATCGCGGCCGACATCTGTCCCTGGTTCTGGCGTGGTCCGGCGTGCCGGCCGCGCGTTCGCACGACCCGCTACGGGGACGCGTTGTTGATCACGGCCTGGAAGCGCGGGACCATTCATGCGGGCATCGACGGCGATCAGGCACGGGCGGCGACCACACACGCGGCGATCCGGTCATCCCGCGCGCGTTTCAATACCGCCGCACCGTCGAATCGGCCGTGCAATTGTTTCCGGCTGTCACGCCGGGTATGGCTGATCGCTGGCGCAACGGAGCAGGATCGGCGGTGGCTGTGGCCATCGCGGGAGCTGACCTGCGCCGGCTCAGTAACCGAGATCCGCATCGAGCGGGTCTCGAACCGTCGCTGGGACGACCTGTTACGGCGAAAATACGATGACAGATGCCGGTCGTACGCCGGCTGCCCTCGGTGTCGTATTCGGCGCGGTACGCCGACGGCCGAACCTTCGTGGCCGGTGACGCGCTCCTCGACCTCGCGCAAGCGAGCCGCAACAGGCCGTTCTTCGTCGTCGCCAGCCCGTTGCTCGGGAGTATGGCGCGATAGGGGGGATACGTCGTCGATTTCCACGCAGCTCGGACGACTCACCGCCCGCGGATTCGTTCTTCGCGTGTTGGACAATCCAGGTGCGGAGAACGTCCCCCAGGCAGAGAACCCTGCGTTGCACTGGATGTTCGGCGCCGTCCAGCTACGGCGTTGGAACGCACCTGCGGTCGAGGGCTGCCAGCCGACAGCCTCGTGATGAACCGTGAACTGCCGGCGTGGCGCAGGTATCTGTGGCCGATCCTCGGCATGTGTTCTGCTCCTGGCGGCGCAGGGCATGATCACATTGGGGCGTTCCTCATCCAGCGCTGTCGTCAGCGTCGCCGCGTCGAGGCCGCCTCCGCCTTGCGGGAGAGCGAGGAGAAGGCGCGTGCCAGCATATCACGAGGCGCGCGATCTGGCGGGGCGGCTCATCTCCGCGCGTGAAGAAGAACGAGGCGCGAATCCGCCCGTGACCTGCATGACGACATCGGCCAGCGGGTCGCCTCGCTCTCCATTTGGCAAACTGAGGCCAGTCTCCAGCGTCAAATCCCCGATGTCGCGAGCGGCGCAGAAGCAGTCATTGGTTCTCGGATCTCGAGCAGCAGAGCCTGCGGCTGTCCGCAGACCTGCGTCATCTCTCGCACGAACTTCACCCTGGCGCACTCGAGCACCTCACGGCTTGCTCTGAGAGCTCTTCGCGGGCTGATGTGATGATCTCAGTCAGGAAAGCGGCATGCTGCCCGTGCAGCTCGACGTCTCCGACGCATGGCGGGACGTGTCAGACACCACCGCGTTGTGTCTCTATCGCGTCGCGCAAAGAGGCTCTTGCGCAACGTCGCGACGCACGCCCGGGCACTGGAACGTCACCGTGGCGCTGGATCAACTCGACGGGAACCTCACGATGCAGGTGACGGATGATGGCTGCGGGTTCGATCCGGCGCCACCTCGCGCCGATCGGGGCTGGGCCTGATCAGCTTGAGCGCGAGCTGTACGGATGCTCGGCGGCGCAGCTCACCGTAGCTGCCGTGCCAGACGCTGGAACACGCATCGCGGTCCGCCTGCCACACAGGAGAGTCGCATGCGTCCTGCAGAGTCCTCCTCGCTGACGATCACGCGATCATTGCAGACGGCCTGGCACGCCCTCATCGGCGACGTGGCGGATCTCGTCGGACAAGTCAACGACGGCCTGCGTCTGGTGGAGGAAGCCCCGCCGCCTGCGACCCGACATCGTGGTCGCCGACATCACGATGCCCGGCATGAGTGGTATCGATGCGCATGCGCCAGCTCAAGGCTGAAGGATGTTCGGCGCGCTTCATCTTTCTCACCATCCATACTGAAGCCCGCCTGGCGGCGGAAGCCATGCGTTCTGGAGCATCCGGGGCACCTGCTCAAGCAATCCGCTGGCAACGAGCTCTTCGATGCCATACAGGCCGTCGTGAGTGGCCGCATGCTCTATCTCACGCCGTTGATCACGGGAGATGTGCTGCGGAATCTGACGGCCCCGGCCGATCTCGCGGACCACGAACTCACGCCCCGGCAGCGAGGTGCTGCGTCTGCTGGCCGCAAGGCAAGCGCATGAAAGAGATCGCCGCCGACCTCGACCTCTCAGTCCGGACGGTCGAAAACCACCAAGGCTCACCTGCTTCAGGTCCTGAGCCTGGGAAGCTACTGGCCGATCTCGTCAGGTTCGCCATCAAGCAGCACATCGTGCCTGGGCTGACGCAGCGCCACCGAGGCCATCGGCGCACCGGTCGCGTGGTGTCCTGCAAGAGGGATCTTGGGCCCCTTCAATACGTACTTTCCACATCTCGCAAAGCGTGGTGTCCCCGATGCGGGTGGCTCCTGGACGCCCTAGCATGCGGTCGTGCCGGTATGACCGACCAACGGTCCAACCGAGAATGGGAGACCGAGCGTGACACGACCACGGGTGGTGCTCGCCGAGGATCACCCAACGATGGCTGCCGAGCTGCATGAGCTCCTCGGTCACCGACTACGACATCGTGGAGGCCGTGCAAGACGGCGCGGCGCTCATCGAGGCGGCAGGGGCGGGAACGGCCTGACGCCATCGTCTGCGATATCGCGCATGCCGGGACGTCAACGGGCTCACGGCAGCGGCGTCGATTCTCGCGACTCGACCGGACGCTCGAATCGTTTTCGTGACGGTCCAGGACAATCGCGCCGTGATCAGAAAAGCCCTGAATAGCGGCGCGCGAGGATACGTTCTCAAGCGTGACGCCGGTAAGGGAGCTTGTCGCAGCCGCACGCGCGGCGATCCAGGGCGGCGACTACGTCTCCGGCGAATGCTCGGCCTGTTCTCGAAAAGCCGAGGCGTTCTGTTGTCAACGATGAGAAGAGATCTTGACGAAGTCGACGCCGGAGGACGGAAGAAGTCGCGAGGCGACCATCTAGATTTGCCAGACCGACCGTTTGATAGAAGTCCGTTTTGGCCCCTGCTCTCGTCGGTTGCAAGAGTGGCGCCGGCGGGGCCCCTCATGCCCCGCGGGTGGGGTAGGAGCGACGAAGGTGAATCAAGCGGCCTGGAGTTGATTTTGAGAAGGGTCGGTTACGGCTTCGCCCCCCGCCGATCCTGATTTCATCTGCCTTCCGTGAGCGGGGAGGCCCTGGCGCGCGCCAGAGTGCTCGTTGCACACGACCATCACCAGACCGAGGTTTCTTTGACGCAGCCCAGCACATGCGACGCGGGGTTGGCAGCCGCGGTCGCATCACGGATGCTCCGTCAGTTCCCTCTTCCTCCCGTCGGGTCCCACAGAGACCGGTCTTTATCGTCACACGCGAGGCATTGTCGTCCTCTCCATGGCGAGCGTCAGGTTGCTCATCATCATCTCCTCCAGCGTGCGGCCACTGGATCCACTGTAAACCTCCTTTGCACGTTTGATCGAGGTTCGTTTCGTCGACCCGTCAAGCCGATCGAGTGCCGCCTTCTTTGCCTTGAGGCGGATGTGCGAGATAGTGCTCGAGCATCCTCCGCGAGAGATGGCCGGTAATCGATTCGACCACGTGATCCGGCTCGCCGGCCTCGAGGAGCCTGGTGACAACGGTGTGACGGAGATCGTGGAAGCGCAGGCCGGGTAGGCCAGCCTCATCGCGTAGCGCACGCCACGCGGTGTCCCACTTGCTCGCCGGCTTCGTGGGGTCCAGCTTGTTGTGCTGGCTTGCGCACCACAGGTAGTGGCTCGGTTCCGAGTGTCCGAGTTTGTCGGCGCGCGCCACCATGCGCTGCACCGCGTCGAACGCGGAGTCGTTCAGCGGGATCACCCGCTTGCTCGTTTCGTTCTTGCTCGCGCGTATGTGAACGACGCGCTTCTCGGCATCAAAGTCCTTTCGCCGCACGTGCTTCACTTCGACGCCGCGCATTGACGTATTGGCTGCGAGTTGAGCCGCGCACCACACGTGTTCCCATTCCGGATTGGCTTCGGCCGCCTTGAGCAGCCGTTCCTGCTCCTCGCTGGTCAACACCGGCCGATCGGCTCGCCGCCGGACTCCGTGAGCATCTTCACGTCGTCCTCAAGCCGCCGCCACTGCTTGAAGCGCTTCAAGCACCTGGCGGAGGGCACCGACGTCCATGTTGACGGTGCGGTTGCCCGCGCCCTCAACGTCGCCGCTTGGCCTGAAAGCCCTCGATCACACGCGAGGAGATCGCCGACAAGCCGGACATCGCCAAGCACGTCGCTTGACGACCTCCAGCCGTTCGCTGTCGAAGTCGATCGCTCGCTGCGTGTTGGCGGTGGCTTTCTTCGCCTTGAGATAGTCATCAACGGCTGCGAACAACTTGATCGAATGGCTGTGTGTCGGCAGGCTGCCCTGCAAGGCGGCGCGGATCAATTCCTTTTGAAGGCCAACAGCCTCCTGCCAGTTCGTCGTCGCCCGAGTTGATCCATCTGGGCAGAGCGGTCGCCGAATCCAGACGCCGTTGACGACGGTCTGCGTCCAATAGCGACGACCGCGTTTCCAGAGTCCCATGTCCAATCTCCCGTCAAGAACGTCCGGTCAAATGAATTGGGGCCGGCGTGCCAGTGGGGTCTCGGCGCAGGCTCGATCACATGGGGCCGTGATCGGATACTGCCTGCGTCTCGACGAGAGCCTGCCGTTCGTAGTCGTCCACGTCTTGAGGCCGGTATCGCACCGCGCGGCCCATTTTCAGGAACCGCGGGCCGACACCCTTCGAGGCGCCAGGAGCGCACGGTGAACCGTGAGACGCCCAGGCGATTCGCGACCTCGATGTCCGTCAACGTGGTCTTGCCTGACGGATTCGCGAACGACGCTACCAATTTTACCCCGCCGCTCGATTCCATGGTTTGCCATGATTGCCTCCGAATCGGATTCTCTTGAGCGCTCCGGCGATCCCGGACGCCGCCACGATGGCAGCGTCCGGGATCGATCGACCTACGAAGCGGCCTCGGTGGCTGTCTCCTCGTACTCGGCGTAGGCCTGCAGCACGAGCTCTCGCACACGTTCCTGCGCCGCGGCATCAGCGACGGGCGCAGCAGCGCAAAGCTGCGGCGATCGCCATTGACGACGTACTGACGTGCCGGGAACGTAACGTTGCGGCCACTGCCACTGCGTCGCTCCCACACGGCGAACCCGATCAGCTTCAAGCCGTCGAGCGCGCCGTCGGTGAAGTGCAGCTCGGCATCCGCGAGTTTGCCGGGAGGGTTGCCTTTGTCGTTCGGAACGATCTTGATGACCATGATGTGACCTCCTGAAAAGCTCGCCTCCTCGGCGAGCGGTTGACGCCGACGAGTGAACTGAGCGAGTCATGCCGCGACCTGGCTGGCTGCCGGGGCCTGAAGCCGTTGCCAGAGCCAGTGCTGCAGCGTGTTGAGGCCGACGAGCACGGGATCCGCGGGCAGCAGCAGATGCTGGTTGCCGCGGCACTGTGCTCGTTGCCAGGCGAGCTCCATCGCATCGACGAGGACCAGTCGCGCCGGTGCCCGGCCGCGAGTGCCGTCGACGGTGAGTGGTTCGGCGGCGAAGCCGGCCACGTCCGCAAACGGCGCGCGCGTGGAGCGTGACCGTCGCTGGCGAATCGAGTTCGGCCGGTGCGGTGGTGACGAACGCGAAGTAGATCCGCGTGTGGTGGCCGATCGTCACCGTGATGTTGGGTGTGAGCGACCGTTCAGTCATTGGTGTTCTCCCTTCTTCCGTCTTCGAGATCCCCCGCCGCTTCGATAAATGCCTCCGTGTGAAGTGCGGAGGCCGAGTCAAGGCCGCGCCAGCGGCGAGCGCAGCGAGCGAAGCCTTGACGCGGCCGAGCACTTCCACAGAATTCGCAGCTCGAAGCGGCGGCATGTTTCAGTCACCGGCCTGCGGGAGTGGCTCCCATCAGCCCGGCCTCGCGAAAGCTGAAGTGCCGGTGCTCGTCACCGACGATGAGGTGATCGAGCAGTGGCAGGTCGAGCACGTCGGCGGCGGCGCACAGTCGCAACGTGAGCCGCGCATCGTCCGGGCTCGGTGTCGGATCACCGCTCGGATGGTTGTGAACGACCATCAGGCCGGTCGTGCCGGGTGTGAGACACGCGGGCACGAAGACGTCCGGCATCGAGACTGGCGTGCTCGCTCGCGTACCGCGCGAGAGCACATGCCAGGCGAGCAAGCGGTGCTTGGTGGAGACACACGCGACGCCGAAGACCTCGACGGACTGATCGGCGATCAGCGGCGCCAGGACCGCGGCAGCAGTGCGTGGGTCTGTCAGCATCACCGTGGGCACGTCCACGACGCGTCCGTCGCTGTCGCGCAGCGGACGATAGGCGCAGACGAGTTCCCGCACGCGGTGACCGCGTGTGGATGCTGAAGTCGAGGACGATTCATTCAACATGGCTGACTCCTTAGTGCGGACGTGGCCCTGGGAGCGGCGCCCGCGTCTTGCCGCGACGGCGTGAACTGCAGTCGCAGCCGTAGGTGTTGAGCTCTGCTTCCAACTCACCGACCGAGAGCCCGATTCGCGAACCGGTGCGAGCGAGGTCGTGGAGCGACCAGCTGTGTCGCAGCAGGAGCGCGATAGCGACCAGCCGTGGAGTACTGGCTGGCGGGCAGACGCGAGGTGGGACCGACGAGCCGATCGAACTCGTCGGTGACGTGGAGTTCTTCGAGGAGGACGTTGAGGAGCCGACGAGTCCAGGCGACGCCTTGTGAGCCGTCCGCCAGTTCTCGAAGAACCGCGTGGCGGTGGCGTTCGCGCCAGTGCTGCACCTGGACGCGGTCAGACGTCCAGGTGCGTGACCGTGAACTCGTGGATGGTCGGCGGGTCGATCCGTCGCGCATGGCAGACACCTCCGGCAGAGCGCCCGGCTCTGGGAGCGAAGGCGGCCACCTGCGCGACGGACGTCGCGAGGGGCGGGTGAAGGACGTGGCCTGTGCCGACGCCCGTTGTGCGTGGAAGAAGCCGCGGGGCTGTGCCCGAGCGGCGAATGACCGGGTCTAGTGGACCGTGGTCAGGAGGCGGCTGGCCGCGCGATCGAGAGTGAAACGGCCGTCCTGCCAGGGCGTGCGCTGACTCAATCGCGTGAGCCCTTGCACATAGCCCCAGACCGAACGGGGATTCGTCTCGAACGTTTCCGCCAGCGTGTACGCCTCTGCGGCCTGCTTCTGCGACAGCTCGAGTCGCTGAACGGCCGTGTCAACGACCGCGTCACGTGTCGGCCCGAGTTCCTGGGACGTGGCCCGCAGGAGGACGAGGCGATCGTGCGCGGGGTCGGCGTCGAGCGCGGTCCGGACACTGTCGAGCGACGCGGTCCAGGCCTCTTGAATCGACGCACCCACGTGTCGGCGCCGGAAGCCGACGACGTGCTGGAAGCCCCAGATGATGTGGTTGCCGCAGACGGCGCGGAACAGGAACACATCCAGGGTCAGGGCGGCGGCACCGACGTCGCTGTTCCGGAGAATGAATCCGCGGAACAAGCCAGCGTGCGACGTATCGGTTGGGTCGTCGAGATCGCGGTTGCCGTCCACGAGGAACAGAAACATGTCTCGGTCTCCCAGGTAGGCGCCGGACGGAACCCGTTCAGCGCCGAACACCCCGTCCTTGTAGCCGAGCGGCAGGGACCAGGCCGGATGCTGGGTCATGAGATCGAGCACCCGGCCGGCCAGCTCGTCGTGGTGGACTCGCGCGTACCTCGGAGAGGTGACGGCGTGGATGGTCCACGGTTCGTCGCGGTCGACGAGGAGCTGCTGCTGCTCGCGACGTTGACGGCGCAGCCCGTAGTTGATCGCGTCGGACGCGATCGCGGCGGGCAGCGTTCGGAGGTACTTCGGCGGCGCGGCGGCTATGCCGGCGAGCTGCTCGAAACTCCAGTTCGTGAGAGCGGCCTGGCGACCCGACGTGTCGCGTAGCGCGAGCGCGTCGGACGCCACCGCTTCAGTCCTGAGTGCGACGGTCTCGATGGTGCGCTCTTCGGTGCGGAGGCGTCGGGCGCGAGCCGCATCGTAGAGAGCGTGGACGCTGGCGTACCGTTCATCAGGTGGGCGGGATGCCCATTCCCGGTGAGCCAGTGTACGCGGTGACAGCAGACACACCAATCCCGTTCATGAGGTGCTCCTTTCTAGCGTGCCCTGAGGGCGACGAGGTGGAACGAGCTCCGCGTCGGGCGACGTGGAGGGGTGGCCAGGACGGCCACAGCGAGAGATGATCGAAATCTACGCCTGTCTGGATTCGTCTGTCAAACACAACAAGCACCCTTACGAAGAAGCGTCTGCCGCGTGTTGAGAGTCGACCACAACGTACTCACGCCGCAGCACGAAGGGTCCGTGTTTCTTGGTGACCAGCACGCCGAACACCGTCAAGGAAACAGACTCATGTTGCTTCGACGAAAGGACGTGCTCGCGAAGAACCACGTTCGCGTCCGGCACCCGTCTCTGGATGTCCTGGACAACCGCCCACTGCTCGGCGGTCGCCTTCACGGCGTGGCTGCTGCGCACTCTTACGTCGAATGGTCCGACGACGGTCTCAACCAAACCACACGATTCACGAAGGAATGTCTGCAGTCGTTCAGCGCCATCGCGCGAGTAGAGCGGTAGGCGACCGTCGATGGCGAACTCCCGATCGGTGATGCCTTCAATTGCTTCCGCCATCGGAAGCACGCCCGCGGCCTGGCGCATTTTCTGTTCGTCGGTTCCGTTCACCGCGACCCACTCGGCGATGAACCGCTTCTTTTCTTCATGGAGCTCGAGCTGTTCGGCACGGTCGTGACGATTGCGTTCGTCCTTCGCTCTGAAGATCCGCTCGGAAGCGCCGGTGTGCCTCTGGTGGCACGTCCTTCGCGCGTCCCTGGTCGGTCGCGACATCGAACAGCAAACGACCACGCTCCGTCACGATGTAGCACTGTCTGGGCGATGGAGGCGGGTGGGCGATGGCGCGTTGTCCCTTGTCCGCAAAGAACGCCTCGGCAACGCTTTCACGGCGGGCGCGATCGGCGTCGCTCCGCTTCGAGCGCTCGGCGACGCGATCGGCATAGTAGGCGCTCTCCAGTTCGTGATTCTTCGCAGCGGCCCGATAGAGGTCGTCCACCGTCGGCGGCGCGTCGTAGATCGGCGACGCGTCGACGCGCACGACTCCACGTTCGCTGTCCCTCTCGAATCGCGGTCTGAGCTTCAACCGCGCGACGCCTTGCTTGTCCACGGACACGAGGTGCAGCCGGTTGGCTGGCACCTGCAGCGGGATCTGCTGGACGGCGCGGCCATCCCCGCCCGCGAGCAGCGACGCCTTCCTGCCGTCCTCCGACAGCAGGTAACTTGCGGTCACGGAGAGTGTGCGCGCCACCTCGGGGCCAGGCGTCGGGATCGCCGACACCGAACCTGCCTGTCGCTCGGCAAAGCGCGTTACGGTCTCCATGGCTCCGTCCTTTCACGAACGCCGACGCCAAGGCCGGCGGAAATCATCCCGTTCAACTCCTCAAGCCATCCACGAGAAGACGATGGCCCCAGGCGGCGGGGCTGAGCCCGCACCGCCTGGGTGACCTCTGGCCGATCAGGCGTGAGCCTGGACGCGGGTGCGCGTCGAGGATGCACTGCCTGATGGCCTCCTGCGCACTCTGCTCCCCGTTGGCGGGTCGCAGCAGTGCGAAGCTCCGGCGTTCCCCGTTCACGGAGTACTGCCGGGCCGGAAACGTCACGTTTCTCCCTCCATCGCGACGTTCCCACACTGCGAAGCCAATCAGTTTCATCCCGCTGAGCGGGCCTGCTTCGGCTTCGAAGACCACTTCCGCATCGGCAAGCTTCCCTGCGGGAGAGCCTTGCTCGTTGGGAATGATCTTCACGGACACGAGTTCGCCTTTGGACTTGGACATGGTTGTTCTCCAAGACTGCCGAGGGCCTGAGACCGATGGCAGCGGCTGGTTCGCGCGGGTTCTGAGAACGCCGGCGAACAGGGGTGAGACGCACGGCCCTGAGGGCGAGTGCGTGGTGACGGGATTCGTCATCAATACAACCTGTCGCTATAAATGTCAAGTAGGCATAGGCCATACTCATTCGTCATCGTCTCATACGAGCTTACGCATGAGTCGCGCTCATTCGTTGTCGGCGACGAGCGCACCGAGAGGCTCCCGGCCGTATTTCCTGGCGTTCTGAACCTTGATCAGCAACTCCCGTTCGGACCAGGGCGGCTGACACCGTGCGTTCCACTCGGACAGAACGGACATCGCCTCGTGATCTGAAAGCTCGAATCCGCGAACCACGCGACAACAGATCCGAAATGTGCGCAGGTCGCCGTGTTGTCCGGCAACGGCAGGCTCGACAGCCAACAGAAAGCGCTGGGCGCGAGCCGCACGATCGGCGAGATCAGAGCGCTTGAAACTGCGTCGCTCGTGTTGTCGTCTGGAACGACCGATCGAGTCCGAGGAAAATCGTCGGCTCCAAACACCGCACTCGGACGCAGGTATTCGATCGTGACCGGTGAAGGGCGTCAACCGCTTGTAGTTCGCGAAACCAGGAAGCCTGGTCGTCTGCGCGCACGATGTCGCGGCCGTGTCGCTGCGCAGCTCTCTTGCCAATCGCTTCTGCATCGTTTCCACGGTGCCGGCGTCGAATCCTCGCACCCGCCAGAAGACATGAATCACGTCCAGGCGAGGAGTGCAGCACGTATGACGGCGGCGGCAGATCCGGACGCGTCGTCAACGACGCCAGCAGGCCTGGTCCGTCCGCGTCTTCCTCGAGAAAGACGTGACGGATGCCGCAGATGGCGTCCCTTGATCGAGAGCGACCCGGACGAACGGCATTGACGCTCACGTACACGTTCCAACTGTTCGCGTTCCGCTGGCGCAGCCAGCTCTGGAAGCGCGGGCTTGTCGCCTCCGACACAGACACCACGCGCTGAGTGGTCTCGCCGGTTCGATAGGTCTTGAGAAACACTGCCACCCAGTCGGCGGGTTCGTACTCCGTGCGCAGGAATCGAAGCGGTGCCTCTCGATCGATCAACACCACGGCATTCTCAGTTCTTCGTCAGCGTTACAGTGCCGGTGAAGGGCACCGGACAGTCGACGCCGGTGACGTCAGCCTGTATGCGATTCGTGTCGGCGTTGCCGAAGCTTGCGAACGTCGCTCGGCATCCCCGCGGCGAGTCGTACTCGCCCTGTGTGCTGATTTGTGCCGGCGGCGTGTTCCCAGGAATCATCGCCGTCGACATCGTCAACGTGATCGGCAGCCATGTGTTCTGCGACTGAATCGTGGTCCGGAAGGTCTGCAGATTCGTCTGCGGCACGACCTCGAACGTATAAGTCACCGGGCCGGTGACTGGCATTGCTGGTTGTGGCCCTGTGGGGTTCGGCTGAATCGTCATCGTTCCGCGCCACGTCCCGGCAAGAAACGACTGCGGTCCGGTCGGCGCGGTCGGGCCGGAACCTCCACCTCCACAACCGGAGAGCATGAAGAGAAGCAGCACAGGAAGCCCGATTCGTGCGAGTTGAGGCCTCATAGAACAGCTCCTTCCGGAACGGGCCGCTCTTTGAGCCGAGACTCGAGGACGAACCGATCCGCATTCCCGTCGTATTCCCGGACGGCGACGAGCTCCGTCACTCGACGATGTGATCCAACGCGCGCGATGTGGACGACCAGGTGAATCGCCAACGCAATCGCCTCCCGCGTGCTCCGGTGCGGCAGGCCGACATTGGCCGTCAGGACACAGTGTGCCAAGCGCGTGAATGCCTGCTCCGCTGAGTTCGCATGGATGGTGCTCAGGCTGCCGAGATGGCCCGTGTTCAGCGCTTGCAACAGGTCGAAGGCCTCGGCGCCGCGGACCTCACCGACGAGGATGCGATCGGGCCGGTGCCGCAGTGCCGCGCGCAGCAGATCGGCGATGGTGACTGGCGGCAGCGGCGCCTCTTGTCCGAGCGGTGCCTGCGCGCGGCGGGCCTCCAGCCGAAGGACGTTCGGTTTGTCGAGGTGAATCTCCGCCGTCTCCTCGATCAAGACGATCCGGTCTCTATCGGGAATGTGAGCCGCGAGGGCATTCAGAAGAGTCGTCTTCCCGGTGCCGGTTCCGCCCGAGATCAGGATGTTCTTCTCGCAGGAGACCGCGGCAACCAGTTCTGACGCCGTCGACGGCGTGATCGAGCCCACACCAATCAGGTCGTCCAGCGTGTATCGTTTGGTGAATTTCCGAATCGTCAGGACGGGACCGGCTACTGAACAAGGCGGGAACATGGCGGCGACGCGCGAGCCGTCCTCGAGCCGCGCGTCCAGGAGCGGTTGAACGTCCGAGATCTCGTCGCCGCACGCTCGGGCGATGTTCTTGATGGCGACGGTGAGATTTCGCGTTTCGAGGGTTCGTTCGGGGACACTCTCCACAGTTCCATCGCGCTCGACGAATACACGACGGCCGCCGTCGTTCACCATCACCTCGGTGACGGTCGGATCGAGGAGCAGATCCTCGATCGGTCTCAAGAACGGGAGAATGCGATCGAGGCTGCTCATAGGGCACCTTTCGCCAGGTGATCGAAGTAGCTGGTCTGGACGTCCAGGTAGTGCGGCTTCAAGTAGCAGAACTGCGGGGGCATCGGATTGAGCCCGTCGTACGGCAATGCGATCGCCTGGGCGTTCTGAAGTTCGGTGAAGACTCGGGGCGAGAAGATGTATTCGTGGTGCGGCGCATAGCTCTTGCTGGCGCTGACCGTTTGCTTTGAGGCGGTCGCCCGCCCAGTCAGCAGCGAGATGTGCGCCCCCTGGCCACCTTCTGACAGTGTGTAGTGCGCCTTCAGACGATCGCGCCGGCCGCACAGATCGGCGGCAGCTCTCGCCGTGAACTCGTCGCTTGTGGCCAGGAACAACTTCGTCCGGAAACACTGAAGCAGCGTTCGCCAGCTCTCATCGCCAGGGAGCGCCGATCGGAGCGAACTGACGCTCTGGGTTGCGACGATCGGAATCAGGCGTGCCTGCCGCGACAACGCAAAGGTGCGCTCGTCGCCTGTTGGATCGGTTTCGCCGACAGTCGCGAACGCGTGATACTCGTCACACACGAACAGGAGATCGCGCCATGTCCGCTCCGGATGTGCGGCAATCCTGGGGATCCGCTGGAGCACGGCGCGCTGGAAGTCCAGCTTGAGCATCACGCCGAGCGCGCGCGCGAGGCCGGGGTTCAGGCCCACGGGAAAGTTCAAGGCCAAAACGTGGCCTGACTCCAGCAGTTCCTCCAGCGGGGAAGTGGGCGCGGCTCGCCGGGCTTCGGGGGCGAAGCGTACGCGCTTCTCGGCGGGCAGAACGTCCGATGAACCGCCGGGTTCTCGTCGAAGAGGGACAGGAAGACGACGATCCCTTCCGTGATTGAGGAGCGGAGGCGTTGGTCGAGGCGCCGCCACCCGTGAGTGAACCAACGATCGACGGCGTCCAGCTGATGTTTCCGCTCGATCCACGCAGTGCCTTTCGCACGCCGTACTTCGAACGGAACCTGGTGTTCGTGCAGGGCCGACTCCAACTCGGCGCTGTACTGATGCGCCATGTGTCCCGGGCCGTCCTGGAACCAATTTGTCCACGGGATACCGACCACCTGCAGCTCGTAGTTCGCGAGCGGAACCACGATCACCTCTGGCGGCTGTGTCAGCGTCGTCTTCAGAGCACTGATCTCGCTCTCGATCTTCGAGTCTTCGAGGATGTAGCGTACACCTCCGCAAAGGTCGTGTAGCCGTCAACGAGACGGCGCAACAGGATGACGAACTTGAGCAGATCCGTGTAGGCCTGCTGCCAGAAGGGCTCTTTGGACCTGCCGAACAGGTTGTTCACAAGTGTGGCGATCGCAAAGGCGACCGCATACGGATCGAGATCGTTGTGTAGCGGGTTGTAGCAGATGTCGCCGCCGAGCCGAATCTCCGCGTAGTCCGATTCTCGGCCGGCGCGACGGAGCATCCCTCGCACTTGCTGGCAGAAATCGCCCTTCACTTCGAGGACAAGGCCGCCGATCTTTCGATCCGGATCGCCAGCTCGCCAACGGAGGAGCTGTTCGGCGTAGGGATACATGCAGGCCGACGTCTTTCCCGTGCCGACCGCACCGACAATCATCACCCCCGTGTAGAGCCCTCGCTGCGGGATCGTGAGCCATGTTGGCGCCGGTGCGCGTCCGGATGTCGTTTCAAAATGCGCCTCGCCGAGCACGAGCGTGGGTGTCGGCCGTCGCTCTGGCGGCACGTATGCCGGGAGCGGCCTCGCGCGTTCGCCTTCCGGATAGCGGTAGGCGACGATTGTCACGAGGGACGCGACGATGGACAGCGCGAAGAATGGCGTCGTGAACCAGAGCGTCGCGTAGCCGTAGACCAGCACGAGGAACACCGCCGGACTCCGCAACTCGATCAGCTGCAGATAGACGTTTCCCCGATCGATCGGATAGGTGTGGACGCCGAGGACGCCCACACCCGTCGCGAGCAGCATCGCAATCACGGCCCGTTGTTCGAGCAATCGTCGGAACATGGCGACGTCCCTGTTCACCCGCGCGCGGAACCGACCGCTGCCAGATCCGCGTTGTCCCTCTGGTGCGCTGGGTGCCGCTCGGTGGCACGTCGTGATCGGTGCGACTTGCTTCCTGGACGTGGCACGAAGGACTCCCCATGTTCGGCGCGCCACCCCTGGAAGTCCTTGTCCTTGCCGAGGACCGTGTCGATCACCTGATTGAGCACGTAGTCGGTTGGCTCTCCTATGAACTGGGCATAGGCAAACAGGGTTTCGTTCGTCTCGCGATCCAGCCGCGCGATGTGCCGGACCAACTGCTTTCCACGCGTACGCGGTTTGATGAGCGGCATGCTCCCTCCATGAACGGGCTAGGGTGAACGCATCGCCCGCTGATTCCGCTGCACTGAGCGCGACAGAACGCCGGCAGAAAGCGGCCACGGTTTCGCGGTGGTGTCCACGCGCAGAAACGTCAATGGCCGGACATCGACAAAGACGAGGCAGCCGTGGCGTGAGCGACCCGCCCTGGCCGCGGACGTGATCGCAGACGCGGCCAAAACTCGTGGTCGCTCACGCCACGGTTCCCCTTTGAGTTGTGACAGCGTGCCCGTCAGCGACAGCGGGCGGCATAGAGCGCCGCCCGAACGCAGTCGCCGCAACCCCGCAGTGAGCAACGACTTGACGCCCGCGCTGAAGGTGGACGAGTCGTCACAAGGCGCATCACCCAGGAACGGCAATCGCGCCGGGCGGGGGAACACCCCGCGCAGGGCCCTGTTCCCCCTCCTGTTCCCCCTGCCGGATGGTCAGGCCGAGCCGACCATGGAGGAGAGATGAAAGCTACTGACGAGATAACTCATGGCGTTCAAAACGACCGCTCTCGCGGGCGATGGCATCCGCCAGACTGGTGGACATGGCCACGTCGACGACGCGGTCTCCGTCCTGCAGCCAGGCTTTCCGAATAGCGCGAAACCGTGGCGCGCCGAAAGCACGGCGCGCCCTCCTCAAGCGAGTGCGGTCGACGGTGCCGGTGATGTCGGCGCTCTGGTAGAACCAACGGAGCTCGTTTGCAACGGTCGGGTGTAGCGGTGTCGCCAGCTCCTCGCGGAACACCGACTCGTAGGCGTCGACGACCTCGCTTTCCACGCCTGTCGGAACGAGCAACCGGATCGACCAGGCGGGAAGCGCACGAAGGAGCTCTGCATGACGACGAAGGAAGAGCCGGAAGTCATCACCTATCGGCTCCTGACAGCAGGTAGAGGAGGACGTGGGAGCGCCCGTCCAACGACACGCCGATGGGCAATTTGTCGGGGAAGCTACCGGACGGTGACGTCGGCTCCGCGACCGAATGTCAGTCGCGGTAGCTCCTCACGCCGCAGCGACGTGGTGGTGAGGAAATGGGCCACCTTGTCGTGTTCAGCCCCGAGCCAGGTGATGTCTCGATGGGCGATGATGTGGTCGAGCATCATCACGCGTTCGATGGTGCGAGCGAGCGCGGAGCGCTTGCGGAACCGCACATCCCGCTGACCGATGGCGTCGTACAGCTTGGCGTTGTGGACGTGGTAGACGCGGGCCTTGTTGTGCCCGCACGGATAGGGCGTCGCGTAGCGCTTGGCGGTCAGTTTCTGGAAGAAGTCGGCCATCTTCTGGCCGCGAACGATGCCGGCAAACGTGCAGTACTGGCGCCCCACACAGACACCTGAATGCAGCATCACGAGCACGAGGAATGCTGCCTGCCGCTCCGTAAAGCCCAGCGCCGCGACGGCGCTCACACGTTCGGCGTGCGTCATCCGAGAAACTCCTCGAAGATGCGGGGATCCGGACTGCGGCCGGAGCGGCCCCGCGGCCTCCGACCCCTGTGTCGATCCGATAGCAGCTGAAGCCCGTGCGGCCCTTCGCAGCGGCATAGGCACCGCGGTAGTGGGGCGTCACGACCTCGACGTCTTCCACCTTCCGCTCACCGTCTGGCCGCTCGTATTCGATGCGTACGTCAGGAAAGTGGACGTGGCCGTCGATGACAGGAAGGTCTCGACGCGCTGCCCATTCCGCCACGTCACGGGCCGCAGCATCGCCATCACGCTCGGCGCGCCGGCGCTCGCGATTGAGATCGCGCAGGAAGCGCTGATAGTCGCGCTTCAGCTCGTAGTCGAGGGCGACTCGCTTGACCGTCGAGCCGCCGCGGCGCAGGCGTTCTGCCGCGTGCACGTAAGCCCGATACAGCTGTGAATCGTGCGCCAGTTCGCGCGGCTTCACCACTCCGGCGTAGAACTCCTGCCGGACGGCATCGCCGCGCTCGATCCGGTGATGCTCCAGCAGCTCGCGACCACGTTCAGTCAGGGTCACGAGCGACGTCTTCTCACGGCCAACGACGTACGGCCTTGCTTCCACTAGTCCTTCCTCGCGGAGCCGGCGAAGTTCTCCCTGTCTCGAGCTCGAGGGACGTCCCCGGTGGTCCAGGAGGTCCTTCGCCGGGACGACGCGAAAGGCGCCTGTCGTCGCGAGAATGCGCACCTCAGACTCACGAAGTTCTACCGACCGATCGCGGTCTCGAACCGGCTGTCTCCTGGTTCCCCTGGGCAGATCCAGGTCGCGAGAGAACACGTCGCGCGGGTCGCTGGACTGCGATTCATGCCGGTCCTGGTCGCCGCCGCTTCCACGACTCAGTTGGGGTCGCTCGCGCTCGTCCGGACGGGGATCGATGTCACGCCACATGCCGCAACTCCTACACCTTCAAGTCCCGATGGAGGTCTCGGAGGACGGCATCGCGGGACCCCAGTTGCCGGTCCATGTGCGACAGCTTCCGGCCGGTGTCGCGGAGGAAGAGCCGTCGAGCGATGCCGTAGTACGCGGCGCACAAGTTCAGAAAGAGCACCAGGATCGCCAACCCGATCGTCAGTCCGTGATGCCGGAAGATCCCGGCTTTGTACGGCGCCAGAAAGGACAGCTCGCCCGCCAGCCAGGCGACCGCCAGGAAGGTGGTCAGCGCCGCCAGGAACGCGACGTTGGCGATCATTGCTTGCCCTCCTCGAACGCCTGATCGACGCGGAAATAGCTGACCTGAAGACCGAGCGGATTCACGCGAATGAACTCGTTCGGCACATGGTCGCGCAGCGAGAAATCGATTTGCGCGATGAACGTCTGGCGCGCACGTTCCTGCCGGGTGCCCGGCGCGTACAGCAGCTTCTGAAAGCTCACCGACGCCTTGTACGGGGGCTTCGCCAATTCGCTGAGACTGACGTTCTGAACAACGATGTCGACCTCGTCGGCGGATGGGTTCGTGAGGAACGTTTCGAGCACACGGCTCTGCTCGTTCTGGGCGATCGTGGCGTCAGCCAGGGCCGGCTCGAGGAAGAACAGCGAGTCCGGATATTCACGCTGCACCGTCGCTCGCAGCCGGCCGAAATGCTTCACGATGAACTGCGTGAGGAAGTACCGCAGCTCCGGCGCCTGCGGCTGGTAGCCGGCCGCATCGTACTGAACCGCTTCCGCGCGTCCGACATCGTCGATTCGGATGACCAGCGGCTTGACCTGGGAGTAGCTTCGCGGCCGTATGGAAGTTGAGGCCGAGCAGTCCCAATGCCACCAGGGAGACGAGGACAAGCGCGATCTTGAGGTACGTGTTCAGCACCAATGCGGAGCCGTAGAGCTCCACGAACTGGCGCTTCGCGCTATCGAGCGTTTTGGGGTTCAGGTCGGCAACTGTGGCGTTCATAGCTCAGTCCCTCACTGGCCGAGGCGAGCGCTCAGGAGCTGCCAAGCGATATACAGCGTGCCGCTGACCAGGCCGAAGAGGATCACGATTCCGATCGCGACGAAGTAGATGTTCCAGAAGCCCTGGATCTCCACTTCGTGAGGCTCTCGGAGGTGATCGGGAACGTTGGAGAATCGCCTTGGCATGTCTCCCCCTCTCGCTACCGCAGCCGAAGGATCCGCGGAACGGACGAAATCATGGTCTGGCCGCCGTGACCCGAGAAGATCGAGTTCGTGAGCGACGGCACCATGACCATCCCGACGCAGAATGTCGCGATCACGGCGACTGCCTGCAGGGCATACACGCCGTATTCCGCGGATGTGATCGTGGGCGGGAGCGTCGTCACGTACCTGAACACGAACTGCTCGAAGATCATCAGAAACGCGATCGCCACAACTGGAATGAACGAGTACTGGATGAACGATTTCAGCCAGCCCCAGAACAGCCACTCCAGCTTCGGCACGACGAAGAACGGCACGAAGATCGGCCCGAGCAGACCGCAGACGGCACTGGCGATCAGGCCGAAAGCGATGACGGCCAAGGAGAGCGCTTTCGCCAGCGCTACGAGCAGCAGGACCGTCCAATAGATCAGGTTTGCGAGGATCGACCAGGCATCGGGCTGCATGAAGTGATCGGCCAGCTCGTCGAAGTGTCGATAGATGTTGTCGAAGGCCCTCGCCTCCAGCACGCTCTGGAAGTAGCCCGCCTGATCGGTGATCAGGTTGCTGAACGAGACGCCGAATCCCGGAATCGGCGCCTCGTAGAAGGTGATCATCGCGTAGCCGAAAGAGATCAGCATGAGGAGCTTGGCGAACTCGAACATCTGATCGCCAAGACCGTCGTGGGAGAACATCATCCGGATGCCCTGCCACACGATCAGAATGGTCGCGAACGACAGGAACAGGCCGTAGCCGAACCGCAGGAACTCCGGTTCGTAGACGGTCAGCAGGTTGGTGATCGCCTGCTGCACCGTGGGCAAGAGGTTGAGTTGCATGTCTCCTCCGACGGTCGTCCTACGGTTGCCGCCAAGTCCTCAGAGCGTCTCCGGTCCCCGCCACGAACGCCTCGTTTGCCGCACGGCGGTCACGCCACGTGACGATTTGCATGTTCATGGCGGCGGCATCGGCATCGCGGTCACGCTTCGAATCGACCAGCAGCTGCTCCACGAACGCGGCCAGCAGCTGGCTCCGCGCCTGCCGTTGTCTGGCGCCGATGAGGACGGCGCCGCTGATCTTGTCCAGCACCGCGGTGGCGCTCTGCTCGTCCGACGGGTCGATGACCTGGGCTTCGAGGGCATCGATCGCCGGCAGTTCCTGCTTGCGGCCGTTCAGCCGCAGGGAACCGGTGTCATTGATGGCGGACATCTCCACGGCGTCCGCCAGTTCGATGGTCGCCAGGCGGCTCGTCATGGCTCGCTGTGCGGCCGGCGTCAGCCTGCCGAGGAGGGCTCTGGCGCGCACCACCGGATGGCTCACCGCGAGGTAAGCGGCACCGGCCGGGTCTCCGAAAATCAGTGCGTCGTTGATGCCGTTGGCGTAGAGGAAATCACCACCATGCGTACGCCAGCGGGGAGTATCGAGCACGACGAATCGTCGAAGGTCGGCAAAGACGCTGAGCCGTCTCGCCATTCTTCTGATCTTGGCGTGCTGCTCTCGCTGCGTCTCGAGGAGGTACTCCTTGATGGTGGCAGAGATCGAGTTCCGTGCCGTGTTTGCCGGGTCGTACACCGCTATCTGCGCGTTCAGCGGGCGCGCGACGACCACGACGGCGATGGTGAACAGAAACAAACGTCGCATGGTGGCCTCCTACGACTGAAATCCGTCGTCAGGGCTGACGCCAGGTCCTGAGCGCGTCGCCGGTGCCGGCAACGAACGCTTCATTGACGGCGCGCGCATCGCGCCAGGTCACGAGCTGCATGTTGATCGTGGCGGCCTCGGTATCGCGGAGCCGCTTGCCGCGCGCCAGCATCTGCTCCAAGGCATGTGAGAGCAGCTGGTTCGAGAGCATGTCCTGGCGACGGGCGAGCAGTTCGCCGGCAGAGATCTTGTCGAGCACGGCGGTCATCTCGTGATATCGCGTGAGGCCATTGAGCACGTCGCTCTCCAGCGACTGCACGGCGTTCTGCAGGCGACCGTGATACCCGCGCGCCAGTGCGACCTGGTGGCCGCCCATCATCGCCACCGAGTCTGTGATTTCGATCGTGGCGTACTGACGCTCCATCGCCTGTCTGGCTGCCGCAGTGAGGTTCGTGGGAAGGCTGGTCGGCCGGAGCAGCGGCAGGGTTGTCGAGAGATACGCAGCGCCGCTGGCATCGCCGCTGTTGAGACCCTGAATCCACGATCTGCCGAAGTCCCAGCGGCTCGGGTCGTGTGCCGTGATGGGGATCGTGGGTATCCGGTAGCGGTCCATGTTGCCCAGCCCCTGAGCCATTCGAAGGACGGTCAGGTACTCGGCCCGTAGCTCGGCGTAGTGCTGCTGCATCCGGTACGCGATGAGCGTCGTCTGGACCAGGTTGGCCGGGTCGATGACGGCGAGCTGCGCGTGGGCCGGAGGCGCGATGAGGCTCACAATCGTGACGATCAACAGGAGTCGGCGGAACATCAGAGTCCTCCCTGTCAGAACGGGTTCGGCGCACCAGGCGCCACGTATGCCGGCAGCTCGATATCGCTGGTGAGATACACCTTCACGCGGTGTCCCTCCCGGATGGTGATGGTCGGAAGCCTGTTCAGAAACCGATTCATCACCTGCATCGCAGCCTGCGCCGTCGCATCGCCGACACCGCCGGCGATGACGATGGTTCGGTTTCCATCGCCGCTACCCAAGACCAGCACTTCCCAGGTACTGGGACAGGCCGCTGATCAGTCCAACCGCGGCCGCGGCTCCGAACGTGGACAAGTAGTGATGGTTCACCTTGTCGCGGAGGCCGGCGTCGCCGATCTGATTGAGTCCGAGGAACTGATCGAGGCGGTAGGTGCGGCCGTCCGGCATCAACAGGCGGTGGAAGGACACGGCGAGCCGCGTCTCGCCGAACGCTTGGACAGGCTTCGTTTCTCCGAGAACTCCGTGCGCCGGCGGGGATCAGCACCTGCCGTCCCGTATGCGAGTAGAGCGCATTGGTCACGAGACAGTTCACCGGCGAGGCGCTCGATGCCATCCAATCGATTCGTCAGAACGGTGTCGATGACGGTTCCTTCCAGCACGCGATGCAGAGGTCCCGCCGCGCTGATCGGTGGCGTTTGGTCGGGAACTCGGCGCTGACTCCGACGAAGGCGATGATGGCGGCAAGAGGCGTTGGCGCCTGCTGCGGAATCTGGGCTGCCGAGTTCGACGTGAGGCCGGCGGTTCGGGTCGTGGCTCTGACAACCGCATCGGCGACTTCGTCTACCGACGGGCTCGCGCCATCTGCCCGGCCGGGCGCAGTGGATTGCGACGTGTTCCGACCAACGTCCGGCCGCTCGTTCTCCGGACGCCGGCTCAGAACGACGTTGCTGGCAAAGAGGCTCTCGTATTCACGCCGCTTTCGATCGGTCGCGATCGGATCTTGCGGCGGCGGAGGCTGCGAGTCGTCGTACTGGCGCCGGCTGGACGTTCGGCGCCGGCGCGGCCAGTTGGGCATCTCGCATCGCTTGCGCGTCGAGCAGGCGCAGGCGGTCCTGATAGTCACGAACGCGGTCGGCGCTCGGAGCCTGCACGGGCGCCGTCGTCGCCGCTGGTCGCGCCGGAGGATCCGGGCGCCCGACGATCAGCATGATCGCCAGCATGCCGACGGCGACGCCCGCCATCACCCAGGTCTGAACGCCGCGGGGTAGAACGCCTCGCGGAACAGGGCGATGGTCCGCGACTGTCGCCGTCGGCGGGTCACGTTCGATGCTCGCGGCAGGAGGAGTCTCGGCCATACATCACCGCCCCTGCTGCAAGAAGTCGAAGCGCTCCTTGCCGAGTGCCAGATAGCCCTTGTCGAGCACCTTCGGCACGACGTACGTGCCTTCATGCACCTGGAAGTTCAGCAAGGCCGGCTTGCCGTCCTTGACCTCGTAGAGCGCGGGCAGCTCGGTCGCGTCGGCCTTGATGTAGGTGAACTGGCCGTCGTTCCAGATCGAGCGGACGAGGAACGGCTTCACATACTTCGGCGAGCCGTAGACGAACTGCAGCTTGCCGGGGTACTGCTGCTGGTAGGCCGCGATTGATTCGGTTGTGCGCCGGTTAGCCGCTTCCACGGCGGCCTTCGCTTCCGCCAGTTCCGCCTGCAGGTCCTCGACCTGCGCGGCGCTGTAGTACTTCGGCTTGCCTTGCGGTGCGTTCGGGATCGGCGTTCACGTACACCTTCAGGTCCGGCATCCCGCTGCCGCTCTTCTCGGTCAGCAGGAACGAATAGACGGCGCCGCTGGCCGTCACGAGATTCATGTTCGTGGCGGCGCCTTCCTTCGCCGGCTTGACGTGCGCAATGTTGTGCGTCGAGCTGATGACCCAGAAGTCCTTGTCGCCACAGATGACGTCGAGGATCTCCTCGCCTTCCGGCAGTACGACCATCGTCGTGTAGCGAAGCCGGGTCTGCAGCGGAATCAGGCTGCGGGCGGAGGCAGAGACCTCCCGGATGCCCGTGCCCTGTGCCTGTGCCGACAGTGAAACGGGAGTGGTCGAGATGACCGTCAGAGCCAGCGCGGGACCGAGGATTCGAGAGAACATGTGACACCTCCCATGAATCACGCAGAGGCTGCGAGACGGTCCAATCCCGCCTCGAAGCCGTACTCGCGAAACGTCTCGGTGACCCGCGCGTTGTCGATGGGGGTGTTGGTGTAGATCCAGTAGCTCTTCGGATCCACAGCAAGAGTGAGGACTTTGGCCAGGTCCGGACGCTTGAGCAGGATTTGCTGCCGGGGAATCAGTCCAGTCAGGAGATCGAGCTCCATTTCGTTCAGTTGAAACAGCTCCGCATAGTGCCGGCGGTCGAGAGCCGGATTCGCCAGCAGGAGTTTGGTCGGACAGCTTTCGACGATGGTGCGCAACAGGTCGGCGGACGCGAAGTCTTCGACCGTCTGCGTGGCGAGAATCATGGCGGCGTTGCGCTTCCGCCATGTCTTGAGGCCCTTCCTGAACGTAGGCGCGAAGAGTCGGATGCTGGATGAATCGCCAGGCCTCGTCCATCACGCAGACCTTCAGTGCCGCGGCCTCAGCGGGGTCCTGTATGCGCGCGACGACTCGATGGAGAACGTAGAAGAGCAGCGGCTCGAGCAGCACCGGATACGCGCGCATCGCCTCGAAGTCGAAGACCTGGAGGCGTTCGATGGTGAGCGTGTCCTCGATGTTGTCGAAGAGGCTGGCGTAGCGGCCGTCGCCGATCCACTTGTGCATACGCCCGGCCAGGGCGCGCGGCAGCAGGTTCGCGAGCGTGAACAGGCGGCGCTGACTGCGATCGAGGACGTACAGGTTCTCGACCGACTCGTAGATCTCCCGATCCTCCAGCTCGCTGACGCGGTATCCGTCTTCACCTTCGAGCAGCACCCGCACGAACGCGTGAAGGAAATGCAGGTGTTCGGGCGTCGGCTCGAGGGCAAAGGGGTTGATCGTGACGCCGTGCTGCCGCAGGCCGACTTCGAGATATTTCCCGCCGAGCAGCGTCGCCAGCTTGCGGTAGCTGTGACCGACGTCGAGGACGACGGTCTGCGGCGCGTACTTCTGGGCGTGCGTGATCAGGAAGTTCAGCAGAAAGCTCTTGCCACTTCCCGTCGCTCCAAGGACGAGGGTGTGGCCGACGTCCTGAACGTGGAGGTTGAACGCGTACGGCGTCCGGTGGGGAGTCTCGAAAGTCGGCGAGCGCCTCCCGTCGCAGATGGGGACTCACCGCGTCGCCGTGATCCAGCGTGAACAGAAAACTCAGATCGGCGACATTGGTCTCGAGCAGCGCGAGCCGGCGGAGGTTGTGAGCGCCGTTGCCTGGGACGATGGCGAGCCACGCGTTGAGCAGGTTGTAGGTCTCTTCGAAGAGGCTGCCATCGTGGACGGCCATGGCCTTCATGGCCTCGGCCGTCTGGTGCTGAATCGCTCGCCCGTCGGTCCCGTGCAGTACGAGCGTCAGCGAGCAGTTGCCGAAGAAGTGGCCATGAACCTCCAGTTCCGTCAACGCGTCGCCGAGCTGCCGGACCGTCGTGTTCGCTGAGTCGTCGACGAGCATCTCCTCGGGCCGCGTCTCTGGCGCGACGTAGTTCACAATCGACACGCGCTTGTTGAAGAAGTGCCTGCGGCGGCTCTGGACATCCCGACGCATGCGGTCGCTCGGGATCCGCTGCCATTCGAGGCAGGCGATGAACTCGCCGGGAATTTCGTACAGGTCCTGCATCAGAAACGCGAACGTCTGGCTCGGCGGCTCCTTCGTCGTGAGCACCTTGACGACGCGGTCGCCGACCAGCAGATGGTCTCGGTGACAGTCGACCGCGGAGTCGGAGACGAAGTAGTCCAGGTGCGTGTCGTGCGTGAGCCGGGCGGCGTCCACGACGGCGGGTTCGTAGTTCACGAGCTCGCGGAAGAACCGGAACGCCTCGCGCTTCTGAAGGCGCGTAGGGCCAAAGTCGCTGATCTGGACCTCGAAGCCTTGAGCCTTGTGGTGCAGCGTCCCGACGGCTCGATCGAGTTCCGTATCAATGAGCTTCAGCGTTCGATCGGTCGAGAGCCAGGCGCGGAGAGCCTCGCGCGGCGCCTTTCCACAAGCCGCGAAGCCGAGTGCTGCGTTGAACGACGTGCGGTGCCTCGTAGAGGATGACCAGGTAGAGCGAGAGATCGTAGAGATCGTGGCGACGGTCATTCAGGTAGGCCGCGCGGCGCTGAATCGCCTCGTTCGCGATCGGCTGGTCGCAGGTTCCGGCGACGAACGGCGCGACGGTCCGCTTCAGGAGGTACTGATAGACGCGGCAATGCTCGTCGAGAAGACGAAGGCCGGCCTCGAACCGGTGGGCCAGGGCCTGACGCTGCGGATGCGACAGTCCTTCGTAGTCGACGCCTCGAATGCGGTAGACAACGCCGACGTGGCCGGCTTTCGTCAGGAACGTCGTGTCGTCGACGAATCCCCAGAGTGCCAGCAGGCCGTTGACGCTGCCGGCGTCCTGGTAGTCGCGGAGGATGCGGCCAAGCCTCACCATGGCACGACCTCCATGTCGACGCGGTCGTGTTTTCCCGGGTCGTATCGTCTGCGCGCCTTTGACGAAGCGAGTAGAATGCGCAGCATCTCAGGGTCGCGCGCTGTTGCCCACAGGGCAAACCCGTACAGCCCGCCGGACATCAGCAGTCCGGCGAGGAACGAGTAGAACAGGTTGAACGTAGCCGCCCCGAGCAGCAGGGACAGGAAGAACAGACGCCGATCGACGCCCCAGATCGTCAGGGGCCGATGCAGCGCCTTGTACACGGGCCGGTACGTCGGGCGATCAGGCATGCCCGCACCTCCGCAAACCTTACGGACGTTTCAGAACAACCAGACGAGGAACTGCGCCGCGAAGAGCGCGAGTCCACCGCCGAAGACGATGCCGGAGATCTGGCGTTTGGCGCCACCCTCTCCGAACATGAACATCAGTCCACCGATCACGATCGCCACCAGCGCAAGTGATCGCGCAAGTGGTCCGGTGAACGTTCGTTCGAGATTGCTCGCGGCGCGCTCCCAAGGAGACTGGGCGAATGCCAGTGTGGGCAAGAAAAGGAGAGCCGTGAACACCATCACACTCACGTCGTCGAACGTGAGCTGACGTCGGAGCCGCAGGCCATGGAAGACCTCCTGCGTTGGTGTTGTCGAAACTAGAATCGGTTTATCACTACGAGCGGACGCATGTCAACAGCAAAAAAAGCTCCCCTAGATCAAGCGGACAATTCCGTCAGCGCTGGCCAACGTGTCTCGGCGTCAGACGAACGATGACGCTGCGGCGCATCATGCGCCAGAGCGGACTTGCCAATGGAGGTCGTCCTCGATCTCGCGTTGGAACTACTGGACATTGCGAGCCGAAAGCTCGCGCCTACGCCACTGAATCGCCAGGCCGTTGGCCTCGGCACCGCACGGTGGCGGAATGTCGGACCCGAGGAACGAAGTGAGGCACTTCGTCGCGCCGCCCAGGCGCGCTGGGCCAAGCCGCGGGGAACGGCTCGCGACGAAAAGAATCAGAGCAAGAAGTAAGTACGCAGAATCTGCGTACCACGGCACCGGAGCGAGCAGTATGCGATGCATGCGAGCTAACGCATGGCTGCTGCGGTCGGACGGCACACCGATATCCACCTGAGCATTTAGCGCGATGACGCGTGTGGGTGGCTGGCACGTGCAGATCGTGTACCGATCAGCCGAGTTGGACGGCTTCGCCGGAGCTTTCGCTGATTCAATAATTTACGGACGCCGGGACTTGGGCGACCAGGATCGAGCCGCGATCAGCTGGAAAAATTTACTCGCTTCCGTGTCGTTTTCGGCGACGGGCGAGCCAACGTGGATTTCCTTCCGTTCGTCATGCCAAGTCTTTCGAGGATGCATGCGAGATCGTCGGCGCGCCAGCTATGACGCAGTATGAGCGCAGCCGCGACGGCCCCTGGGTACTGGCGTACCTGCAGGTCGCTTCGGCGACTTCCCGAGCAATCCCTCGAGGCCGTCGTCCATGTACAGCTCCTCGAGGAGGACCTCCATCAAAGACGGCGACCACCGAAGCATGGCGGTCGCGGAAACCGCCGAACGAACCGCCCGCGGTCGAACATCCCGGCGCCAGCGTTTCGTCGTTGCGTCTGTCGGAGCGGGGCTACGTCGGTTCTGGCCCGCGCGAGGAGCGCGACGTGAGCGCGGCGACGTCGCAGCGCGTATCGGCGATTTCGTCTCGGGCGGTTTTCGACGCGAAGGCATAGGTACTCCTAGATGGCGACAGGCCGGCCCAACTGATGCTTCACGGCCAGTGCCATAGACAGATGCCTTTTGCGCTTGGGAATTCCGAGCTTTCCTGTGTGACTGCTCGGCCTGAGGGTGCACGGTTTTGGGTATGCCATACCCAGAACGTGATCTGGCGGGAAACAGCTACTCGATGCAAAGATCCCGCATCAGGCCGTTCCGTGGCGTTCGAGGATGTCGTGGATCTTGGCCATCTCGAAGGCTACGTCGTGGCACCAAACGCCGAAGCCGCCCTTCGCGTTGACGCCTGTTACCCAAGCCCCCATTGACCGCCATAGCTTGGCTCGGTGCTGATCGCTGTCCCTCGCCTTTGACCTCGAGCAACAAACGTTCTGCCGTTGGTCAGACGAATCAGGAAGTCTGGAATGTAGCGGCGGCTTTGGCGCTGACTTCCGCATGTAGTAGACGCAGAACCCAAGATGATCGTTCTTCGCATAGGCTTCAACGAGTGGGCTCGTTTCGAGGCGCGAATTGGCGACGTGCTGCTCCCACGCGCTGTCGACCAGCATGTGGCTGATTTGCGAGCGCATCGTCAGGTGACAGACCTTAGCTCACGTATGCCCGAGGTGCGCATCTGCCGTTGTGCTACCTATGGGGAATTCTTCGTCGAAGATCTGGCTCCACCCGTTCGAGGTCTCTGTTCGGTGACAGCGAACCGGAAGCAGGTGCTGCTTGCGACCGCGGTCGATGCTGAGCGAAATCAGGATCCGCTTGCGAAGTGGATCCTGATGAACACAGGCTCGGGATTGCGAGCTGCTGCGGGGCCGAAAGAACGATTTTCCGAGCAGGCGAATGAGCTGAACGACCAGCAGATCTTTGCCACCAGTCGAAACGGCCGCTGAGGTTCTCGAACGCCTTGCGTGCCGCCAGAAAGGTGAGTCGCGCTGCAACCAGGAACGATCTGCGGGATCAGCTCCAGGTCGATAGTCTGGACCTTCGAGAGATCCGCTGCGCCACCGAGAGCTGGTGCGGGATTCGGCGGCGATAGGAATCGTGGCGGGATCGAGCTTGAGACGTCTCGACCTTTGACCAATCGACGACGAGCGTCGGTTGGACGACCGTCTCGATCCTCCACTACGTTCGGCCAGCGGACCTCGAGGTGGCTGCGGGATACCAGCGATTCGATCTTGCGTGCTCGGCCTGGCGGAGGCGGTGCCTCGCGCCCTCGCCGACGTCTGAAAGATCGACAAGGGCACACGAAGACGTTGACGTATTACCGGCGCGGAACAGTTCGCGCTCGACGCCGTCGGCGCCAACGACGCTCTCCGTGTCGTAGCCGACACGGCGCAGCCCTCGGCCGATCACTTGTTCACACAGCAGCTGGCTGGTGAAGGCCCGAAGCGCCGAGGATATGGGTACGTTCTTGGCGTCCCAGCCTTCCGACAACATCGCGACCGAGATCACGTTCTGCAGATCCTGCCCGGCGCGGTCTCGCTTGCCGACGTTAGTCCACGATCTCGCGCAGCAGTTGCTCTTTCGGCAACTCGAACAGCTCCTGCTTCCGGTCCTCGGGGATGCTGGCAGCCGCGAGGATCTCTTGCAGTCGCGCCTCATAGTCCTTGTCGGTTGACGCCGTCTCACCTCTCTCCGCCTTGTCGAGCACTCTCGAATCGACCCGTAGCGTTCGTTCGGGTGCGTGCAGTTCTGGCCAATGGGCATCGCCTTTGTGAAATAGCGTTCGATGCGCGCCGCCGTCTCCGTCCGATTGCAGACCGTGAGCATCACTGGCGGTACCGCGTGTCCCGCGTCCGCCATTGTCGGGCCGTTTCCGCCAGTCGGCGCCAGAAGCGTGTAGGCCTGCTGCACCAGCTCCGGCAGCGGTTCGTGCGGCTCGGCGCCGCGCCGGTTCAGATCGTCAGAAACCGCTGGGTCACGATACAGGTGATGAGCTTCGGACGCAGTGTCTTCGTATCGGAATGACGCCGTCGCGCACAAACCACCCGCGGTGTTTTCCGCAGCCCGCGCCTCGATGGCGTCGTTGGAGACCGAAGTCCGACGCGATCAATCGAGCAGCCCCTGCTCAGTGTTGGTCTTTGCCGATGAGGCGCGAAGAGGAGTTGCCGGACAAGTCGAAGCAGCGCGCAGTCCTGAGCGTGTTATGAACGCGATCGAGCCCCTCGATCCACCGCAGCGTCGCCTCTTCCGAGATCGAGGCCCTATGCTCCTCGCCTGTTTTTGCTCACCTTCACGTCGGCGGGAATCGCGTAGCGTGATGCGCCTCGTCGTTCAAGATGGCGATGTCTTTGAACGCAGCGAGCGGACCGAGCACGCGGCCAACGAATGCCTTGTCGCTTTCGGCTCCCTGACCGACGCTGCGAGTCGCCTCTTTGAGCGGCATCAGTGTGCTGCAGTTCCTCGACCGGGATCGTTACCTGGTTGAGTTTCTGGCGCATCGCCTGGACGGGCAGAGGCCGAATTCCGTCGTAGCTGTTCGCGGGGAGTTTCCCGGATAGAGCACTTGGAGGCGCTCCTTCACTGGTGATGCCGGGGGCGACGATGAAGATCGCGCGAGCGAAGTCCTTATTGCGCCTCGCCGTGACGGCATTCAACACCTGCCACGTGATGATCATCGCCATCAGCGTAGTCTTACGCCGGGGCCGGTCGCCATCTTCGAGCAGAGGCGCTGCCGGCCGCCGCTGTCGCCAGGGATGAAAATGCCCTGCTTGAAGTCGGCGGGCGCCTCCACCGGACAACATGCGTCTCGCGATCGCTCGAGCTGACTGAAATAGAAAGGAAGCTGGCGCGCGTCACGATCGTGCCAGGTGTTCGAGTGAAGCTCCGGTGACCGTCGTACCCAGGCCACTGCGCACGCCAGGCGTCCACGCTCGCGGATCCGAGTTCACCTGCTCTAACGGCTCGGTCCTGCGGGTATTGTTGCGGGTATCAGATCTCGTAGCCGGCCGAGCGCGACCGCGTTCCGCATACAAGAGCGCTTCGCGCGGTCGTCCCGCCAATGGGAAGGCTGGACGCTCGTAAGGCGGTTGAGGATCTAGCGACTTGGGGCTCGGCATGGAGCGGCTCTAGTCCAGCCGAATAACCTTGAGGCGACTCGATGCCCCGGTCGTCCACGACTACGGCGATCTTGCCGTGATCGCCCGCTTCGAATGGCAACGACACCGTGCCGTGGAACTCGGCGAGACGGTCTCTCGTCGAGCCTGCACGGAACAATGTCCTTGCTCAGCGTACCACCCGTCCTTCGCCCCGGCCATCCAGGAAAGAACACCTGGCGGGAAAGAGCGATCGCTCGTCGTAATCGGTGTCGAGCAGCCACACCGCGATCTTTCCTTGCCGCCGGACATCAGCTCGCCCTTCACCGTGTCGGAAGTAGTCGAAGCCGTTCACCTCAACTTCGTAGAAGCCGTCTTTCCACGCATCGCGTACTTCAATATCGGTTGCCCCATGAGCCACGAAGCTCTGGTTGCTCGAGCGCGCCTTCTTTAAGTCTTCCGTAAGAAGATCTGTGTTCATCTGCGCCTTGAGCGCACGATGCCCTTCGTTTGGTCGATACGTCCTAGCCGCTTCGGGGTCGTGAAGGCGAAGGCGGCGAAACGATCATCTTCGGGCGTGGGAACAGTTCGCCAGCCTCGCGCATTCCCCATCTCGACTTGCCGCTGCTCAAGGCGCCGTGTTCGGGTCCGAAGCTCACAGCCACACGTTCCCCGCTGTCGGCCAAGTTGCCGCTGACGTGCAGATAACGCGTGTCTGGCAGTGATCTCGAGCGCGGCGAACTTCATCATTGGCCGCCTTTGCCGCGGATACCGGTTCGCAACAGCTCGTCGCGCCACTGGTGCTGGCGCGAAGTGCTCTCCGGATCCTCGCGATCGCGACATCCGCCTCCTCCGGGGAAGGAGTGCGCGCTTCGTCGAGCGCGAGGCTTACGGATGAGAGATGGCACTGCCTCCACCGAGAACGGACCGGCTTGATGCGCAGCTTGTCACATGACACCTGAGCGGCTGGTCGTAAAGCGCTTCCCCGCGTCGGCATGGGCCGCGATCGAAGCGTCCATCTGCCTCTGCCATACGCTGGGCGTGCCTCGTGGAACGCGTCAAAAGCCGCGCGCGCGGGCGCCGGCCATTTCTCCGGGAAGCCGAACGGCACTTCCCATTCGAGCAGCGCACCGGCGGCGCTTTCAACACCGGAGGGGAGATCGATCTGTCTTATTCTGCGCGAGAGCGTGAAATCGATCGTCTTCCCTTTACGTCCTCCATCTGTCGCGGTAAACGGCGACGGCGGCGCTTCTGGCGCGGAGCGCCCTGGTTCAGAAGTCTCGAGCGCGCGCCTTGCGAGGGCCGGGCGAAGCCGTTCCTGTGGGATCTCGTCGATCTCGGAATTATTGGCGATTGACTCTCTGTGGGTGACGTGCGGCACCGTCTTGCTTGTGTGGCTTAGCCAACTCCTTCCAGTCCCTCCAGGGGGTATTTCAGCTCGTAGTAGTCCAGCTCGCAGTCATCAGGCGCTGCTTGGCGAGGGTGACGGCTACGCGCGAGGGTATCGCAGGTGATCCAGCGGCGGCCCCACTTCTCGGCGACAAAAGCGGTGGCGCCCTGAACGGCCGCAGGTCAGGTCGAGCACTGGAGGTCGCCGAGGGTCCGTCGTCATCAGGATGCAGCGATTCGGAGCACGGGAGGCAAAGCTGGTCTGGGCGATCGTACACCTTATCCGCTGCACCAGCGACGTCATCCCCAAACGTTAGTTACCTCATAAGCCGGGGAAATCGTCGAGGAACCGAACATATCGAATGGTTGCACCAGCGACCGCTATACCTGCAGGTCATCGACGCCATTCGTTGCAATCCCTCCACGGTCGTCTTCCAGCATGCATTGGATGCTCAGGATGAAACGTTTGCCCAAGGAATGAATGGAACGGTCGCGTTCTCCCGAAAGGCACCGGACGTCAGATTGTCCGGGCTTGGTAGAAGCGGCTGCCCTCGGGATCAGAAGTTTGTCTACTCACGCTCAGCCCCTGGCTGAGAGCGCGCCGCGCTTGACTGACTGCCGGCTAGAATTTGATCGCATCGCGCGCCCCGGGTGCTCTCTGCCAATACCTGCGACCTTTGGTTGAAAGAGCTGTCGATGCTGCATGTTGCTGGCTTCGACTTTAAGCGTACCCAAAATGAGATAGTCCGCCACGCTCTTTAGGCCGCGTACCACCCAGGCCGCCTGTCTTCTGAACGACGATCTGAGCGACGAAGTTATGCGGGCCGAATACGTCGTCCAGCGCGGTACGAACGGGGATGCACACATTCTCATCGGAGATCTGAAGGGAAGAAACTGCCAGACCCGCTGAGGAGTTTGCTCGCTAAGAAGCGCGCGATCGCGAAGGGTATGTGAGAACTGCCAGGGATCTCGAGCTCCCAAGCGTCTCGAAAATGCCTTCCAGCATCTCTGGCTCTTGGGTGAGAGTCCTCATCCGGAGCGATCTTTCACCTCCCGCTTGCCCACGAGCGGTTTGAAAGTTCCCGATCCATACCGGATGCCGCGCGGCGGATCGGCGTAGATCATCTGCAACCTGCGCCGCCATCCCCTCCTTCTGCGCAGCAGTGAGTTCATCACCAGCAGGGAGTCGCCGGCGACCAGGCGATCTCGACCATCCCTACTCGTGTCTGTAGAAGCCGATCGCGTCGCGAAGTGGCGGAGTTCTCGAAGAGGCGCGCTGAATGGCCCCAGCATCTGCGGCGTCGGCGGCGGTGACTTCTCGCTCTTTCACGCGCGCCCGAACGGCGCTGGAGGATGCTCGCCAGGATTCGATCGCTCGCTCGTGCACATGGAGCGTGAAACGGTGTCTACCACTCCAGAGAACTCGCACGCTCGGCCTTGCCCGTCCCGAATTGAAGAGTATGGAGCCGGCTTACCGCGTTTCAGGCTGCTCAAGAGCGCGCCGCCATCGCTTGCTCGTCGCCGCCTCGCCATGCGCGCGTCGATCAATCAGCGTGTTCGATCTGCTCGCGACCAGTGTCGAACTGCCTGGCGCCGGATCGAGATGCGGGGTCGTAGGCCCGGGTCGTCTTCGCCGCTCCGGGGTCTGTTTCCGGGGATCCACCCCATCCCAGCTTCTGGATTGTTCTTGCGTCGCATCCCCGTGTCGATAGCGCAGAACCTGCGGCTCTGGTCGCTTTTGCCCGACGGCGGGTAGGACGGTGGCCGCGAGGCGGAGAGGCGCACAGGGCCGGCTTTCCCCGTCCCTTTCGCGGGAGCGCGCCCTCGTCGATGAGCGCATCGCGAACGGGAGTGGCGAAACTCTCATCGTCGACCTCGTTGTCCCAGCTTGGCTTCAAGGGTCTGGCGGAGACGGACTTGGCTAACCGCGTCGCCGTTCGCGGGCACCAAGCCGAGCATGACTTCGGGCGGACCGCTTTCTTCTTGTCGTTCATTTGCTGAGATCTCAGCCCGCTGGCGCGGTCCGATATGGTCGCGCTTTCACGACGGATAGAGGATACGGCAATCGGGCTGTTGTGAGAGCTTTTCAGGAGGGTCAGCGCGAGCCGAGCAGGTCCTTCAGCTTCGCTTTCTTGACCCCTTCGTTCGGGCTCGTCGAGGCACCCTCAAGCCAACGCTCCACCTGCATCATCGTGATCGCGTGTTTCGCCGCTGGCTCGCGCACCTCGATGTCGAGCACCGTGGCCGGCCCGACATGCTCGATCCACGGGTCGCCCCTGAACGTGCGAACACCGAGAATTGCCGCCTCGAAGAGCGATTCGGCCTGCACCTCCACCGTGTGCCGGATGCCGCGCACGTCAGCGAACGAGACGGCGCAGATCCGCATGCGGCACGGCCTGAATCGTAGCATATTCGCTTTTTGTTCTCCCCTGAGCCGCTTGATGTGACCCATCAGCTAGACTCGCCGTGATGGCTGCGAAAGCGAAGGGCCGCTTCATCGATCCGATGCTGCTTCTGCGGACGGACAGCCTCCCGAATGACGGCGGCCGCTGGGAATACCAGCTGAAATTTGACGGCTACAGGGCCATCGCGTTCAAGACCGGCGGCAAGATCCATCTGCGCTCGCGCAACGACAACGACTTCAGCATCCGGTATTCGGACGTCGTGAAGGGCCTGGCGAAGCTGCCGGACGAGACGGTCATCGATGGCGAGGTGATCGCGCTCGATGACGATGGGCGGCCGTCATTCAACATCTTGCAGAACTACGGGTCGTCGAAAGCGCCGGTGCTGTACTTCGTGTTCGATGTGATGGTCCTGGCCGGTCGCGACGTGATGCGCGAACCACTGGAGATGCGGCGCGAGCTCTTGGAGAAGAAGATCCTCCCGAAGCTCGGCGAACCGGTCCGATACGCCGCGCCGCTGGATGCGAGTTTGCCGGTGCTCATCGAGTCCGTGAAGGCGCAGGGACTCGAAGGCCTGGTCGCCAAGCGCCTCGACAGCCGGTACGAGGCAGGTCTGCGGTCGGGTGCTTGGCAGAAAATGCGCGTCAACCGCGGGCAGGAGTTCGTGATTGGCGGCTACACGGTTGGGACGAAGACGTTCGACGCGCTCGTCTTCGGATACTACGAGGGCGACCGTCTGATCTACGCCGCACGCACCCGAAACGGATTCACGCCGGTCGTCCGGGAGCAGCTGTTCAAGAAATTCCGCGGGCTGGAAATCAAGGATTGCCCGTTCGTGAATCTCCCGGAGGCGAAGAGCGGCCGATGGGGTGCGGCCTGGCAGCGGCAAAGCCGAAAGACTCGTCGCGTTGGCTGGAAGCATGGTGCTGGTCGCGCAAAACCGAGGTTCCTTGAGTGGACGGGCGAAAATCATCTGCGGCACGCCAAGTTCGTTGCGCTGCGGGACGATAAGCCGGCTTTGCGAGGTCAGACGCGAGTAGCTTCACGTTCGGGCGATCCGTCCGGGTCTCGTTATCGCCAATCGGCGCCCGCCTACCGGGCCAGGCGGACTTGGGCGGTCGCGTTGCTGACGCGGGCACCTCACAGAATTGCACACGGTAGGTCGGTCATCATCCAATGCCTCATCGATCCTGTCACAGCAGATTCTCGCTCGGGTCCGAATCATAATGGCCGAACACACGAGGTAGTCTCTGCAAAGCCGAATGCCGAACACCGCCCGACAACCGAACGTCTCACTCGCCGAAGGAGTTACGAGCCCACGCGCTGTGCAGGAGTGACCGCCGAGCGGCCTTCTTCTTCGCCGCTGTTGCCGTTGGAGATTCGAAGCTCCCGAATTGGATTCCGGCTTCACCGAGAGCGGAGTCTCCTGGACGGTGGTGAACTCAGATGCGCTCAAGGCGCTGAGGGCGTCTGCCCAGCGATGCAGTCGATTGCGTCGATCACTGAGTCCGCCGTCTAACTACTGGCGGCGTGACTATGGCGCTAAGGCGCCGCGCGGGACAAGAAGAGACCGGTGGCGGACGAAACTGGCTATGTCAGGAATCTCGTGCTGGAGTCTTTCGTCGGGTAAAGCGCGCCCTGAGAAGACGGGCGTCGTGCTCTTGGTCCTCGGCGACACTTACTATTCTGGCCGCGCTGGACGGCCGCGACTGGAGAGTGATCCCAAGCAGGCTTCGGGCGCAGCGTGGCTCACGCCAAAAATATCGCGCGGTCGATCGCCCGGGAATGGGCTTACCCCGAGAAGTCTCTAATCCGGAATCCCCATGGCGCGTGGCGCGCTTTGGCGCTGCAGCGCGACGACGGTTGGAGTCCTTCAGGTCGGCGATCACGCTGGCGCAAGCCGAAGGCGCTTGCTGAACCGAGCGTCGGGGATCGGCCTTGGAACATCGGGGACGGTGTTTTTCCTGGCCCAGCGCGGCACTTGCGGGTTCCCCGCCAGGCTGTTCTTGGTGACGAAGACGTCTGTTCACTGCCGAACGCGCCGCGCAGCTATCGTCGCTGTCTCTTTCCCGGAGGCACTCCCGTCGAACGGTGCCTTAGCCTGCGGATGTCGCAAAGGCGGACTGGTGATGGACCTGCACGCTGGCTCAGGCACGACGCTGTTCGTCGCTTCGCCGAGGCTGTCGTGCCCTTGAATTGAGCTGAATCCCAGCTACCGCCAGCTCGCACGTCGACGTGCGATCGCCCACAGAGTCGGTGAACCAACGATGCCGTCGACTGACTTGGCCGAACGGCTCAACGGTGTGCACCAGCGGCTGGTCGGGGGCAGTAGAGTCGCATCGCGTGACCTGTTTCTCCTGCTCTTCAGCCTCTGGTCAACTTCGGTCGCCAAGTCCCAGCCAACGCCCGTGGCGATGAAGCTCATGATTATCGCGACCGACGCGATCCTCGCGCATTCTGAGCAATCCAGCCCGCTGCGACGTCGGGCAAGCGTCGCTGTGGACGGCCCCTGTGTATGGTCGCTGCCTCAGACGCCATCGACCCAGCTTCTGAAACCTCCGCGCCAGGCGCGCCGAGCTTGCGGGAATGTGCGAACGATGTCGCAGGAGTGGTCGCGTCACGCGAATCATACGGCAGACGCAGACATCGAGATTGACGCACGGAGGATCTCGACATGCATGGCCACAAGTTGGCCACTAACGAAGCAGAGCGTCGGGTGCTGAGGTTAATGCTGACCGGCGAAAAGTCCTTCTGCCGTATTTGCCCTGGCGTCGGCCTCGGCCCGGACGATGGCGAAGCGGAGGGCTTGGTGAAACAAGCGAAGGACAGAATGCGACTGAGACTCAGGAGGTTGCGAGATGAGCTCTGACCCACCGAAGGCCGCAGCCGTAGCGCGCGCATCCACCGGGCCGAATCGCATAGCGCGATCCTTGTAGCAGGTCTGGGCAGCAGCTTGGCACCGCATTTACAGACGAACGGGCTCGAGGACGCCTCGGATGCTCTGCGGCGGATATCGCCGAACTCTCTCTGTTTGCGGCCAAGACTGGAAACATGGGCGGCCGATGTCGACGAGATCGCTACGGCGGTTGGCATCGATCCTCTGCGCCTGAAAGCTTTTTTTCGGAAGGGCCGAAGTCGCGGAGCGCTTGGCATTTTCGCATCCTTGTCGACGACGGAGCCGACGGCTGGCTGCTGGCCGCGCGCGACCGGGATCAGAACTCCTGATGGTGACGCGTCCGACCATTCGCGCGACCGCCGTCACTTTGACGGCGGCAGGCGGTCGCGGCCAGTTTGAGAGCCCGTCGATCTCGAACGTGCCGCGGTCATAGCGCTACCGCTCGCGGTGCATCGTGTGGCCGACCTTTGAATACAAGTTCACTTCATGGGACCCTTGCGCGCTTCGGCATCCAGGGGTTTGAGAGCGGTGCGACCGGGCCTGCGGTTTTCTAGTCGCGGACGGCGGTGGCTCTTGTTCTCATCGACAGCAACGATCCGATCTCGGAGCAGCGGATGACGCCGTGGGCCCACGAGATCGCTCATTTTCTTCATTATGTCGCCCCCCACGCCGACGGGCGATAATATGTTCGGCTCGCGCATTCTCGCGGTCCTGATCGCACGCGACCAGCAAGCCGGATCGGAAGCCTTTCCTCGTCGGCGCTTCGAGACGTGCCGATTGCGCCGTTCCGCTGGCGATGGTGCGACATGAGTCAGCCGGGCCAAGTTGTCGCCATGGAGACGGAAGCTGACGAACTCGCGCTTGCTGTTTGCGCCGAACGATCTCGTCAGGTCGATGCACTCCGACGCCGAGGCGATCGCGACGCGCTTTGGAATCCCTGACGACTCCGCAAGACGACGTCGCCTACGGCAAGGACGCGTCACGACCACGATTGGCGTCGAGGTCTATTCGAACCAAGTAGCACGTCGTCTTTTGGGCTCGTCGCTCGAATAAATCACGAGAGGCACACGACAGCAACATGGCTCCACCGCGAAGCAACAGGCGGTAGGGACTCCTTTGGGGAGGGCGACTTTCCGCTCGTCGGCAACCCATCCACGGCCGGCGACGGCAGCGCAGCGACGGTCAGTCGAACGCGCCGCCTCGGGAGCCGCCCGGTGCTGTAGATGACGAACTCGACGATTGGAGTCGCGAGACAACTCATCGCCGCACTCGACCTCTTTCCACCTGACTCAGGTGAGCGGCTTGGCGAGTTGTCGGCCCGACTCGAGCGGGAAGTGGAGCTGGCGGCACGCCACGAGAGCGAGATGGGACCGAAGGTGCTGTCTGCTCCGTGACTTCGCCCACGGCTCCTGACCGATCGCCTGAATCGGGCCTCTAATGACCTTAAGTCCAGATGCCGTGACACTGCCTGAACGCACTTTTTAACGGCAACGTGGAGGCATGCGACGGAACTCGGGTTGTGGTGCCGACTCTTCCTGTGACCGTTGTGCAGATCGATTCGTCTGACCTCTACGTCGGAGCGGGCGATGGGGGTTCGATTGTCCAGCGTCTGTTCAGGCACGACATCACGCGTCGAACGGACGATGCGGAGGGACAAGTCCGACTTCATCAGCCAGCGCGCCCGACGGCGGCGACGTGGCCCCGAAGAATTTGAGACGACGGACAGCCGCTCTCGTTGAGTGACATGTTGTGTCGCGCCTTGATGATCTACGGAGAGCGAGCAATGCTCGCGAATCGTTCGGAGCGTCCCTGGCGCTTGGGTCACGGAAGCCCAATGCCGCACGAAATGCTCGTCGGATCGGGGCGCGAGGAGATGATCTGGGCAAGTCTGCGCACGCTTCGTCAACTTCTGGCGGAACACAAGCGGTTTATCTTCGTGCCGAGCGAGATCAGTGACCAGGCCGTTCGAACCATCGCGAATGCCTCACACCCGCTGCAATACGCTGTGTTGCGAAATACAAAGGACATCATCGAGCGGTGCGTCGAGGCAGCAGTTACGAGAGCAAGCCGCACTACAAGAAGAAGGATCTACCGCCGCCCGTGAGTTTCAACTTGATCGGCTCGAAGGTCTGCTCGCGTCTATCGAGTTTCGCAGTTCAGCCCGGGCAGCATTTTCTACGCACATGAGACTTCGTGCATGAGTGGCCGCGCAAATTGTCATGGCGGATAGTGCGCTTCAAGAGCACCGGGGTTTCTAAACTCATAGACATTGCTGATCGCGACAATGTCGTGGGATGTTTGACGCCGGCTGTGACCGCTCAGGCCTCATACGCTGGCGCGTAGCGGCGCACCCTTTCAGCATTTTCAAGAACGGTCAACACGAACATGAACGACGCAAACGTGACCTTGACGGCTCGACATCCTCGGTGGCAGCAACGACAAACGACCGAGTCATTGCCGCCTCGGCGGCTTCTCGAGCAGTGCTGGCGGCGGACAACGGTGGCCCTTACCAGAACCTGCCGCTTACCGCGGATCTTGCGCTCGAAATCGATGTTCGACCGACCTGGAACTGAGGACGTACCGTGACCGTGTTGGTCCCGGAGAAACAGCGCTATCGTCGGTCACAAGGAATGCCTTATCCGATTCCGAGTGTCAATCCCAGGACCGGCGAAGTCGAGGCGGAGTACTTGGGTGGCTATTACATCCGGCCCATTCGCGGAGCCGGATGCGATGTCGGCGGCCGCGCCGACGTTGCCGTCGCGGCTGCCCGCAGGCGCCGTCCTCACACCGAAGCATCATGGCCTTGCGCAGGTTGAAGTAAGTTCGCGGAGCGCATCGCGGCCAGTTGATCGCACCGGCCAGACGACCCGCAATCCAACAGTCCAGTTTTCACCCTTTGAGGACGACGAGATTGCCGCCGTTCTGGGGCTGAATAGCCCAGCCGAAGACAAACCGTGCCGCTTTGGGCCTCCTCGATGGAAGCAACGCCGTTGCCGGTCACGGTGCCTGCCGCTAAGAAGTCGGTGCTCTTCAAGCATCTCGCGACTTTGGAACCACCGGCGGCAGGAAGAGCACCACCGTCTCTGGCCTCATCGGCCGGTTGGCCGCGGAGGGAAATGCGGTTGTCTTGTTCGACGTCGAGGGCGCTATACGCCACGATGAATCAGCCTGCCGGAGTGGCCGTCGATGCTTGCGGCCCTGAGAAAGCGGGGGCCGCAGCCTCGAGGAACTGAGCAGACACGCCTGTTCGTCTTGGCGGGGCGTGATCCGGCGTAACCCGAACCATCCCGACATTCGACGTTTCAAGCTCGGTTTTTCAGATCTGTCGCCATTCGTCCTGATGGAGATCCCGTGACTCCGAGTGAGCCGCAGGGAAACGTCGCTGGCTCGACGGCTACGAAGCGTCGGCTAGTGATGGAGCGCCTTCGATCTATCCTCGGACCGACGACGAACACCGGGATGCCGCCGAGATCGACGAACTCGGAAAAACCGGTTGGCCCCGAATGAGCCGCGCATGATGCTGGACATCGTCGATGCGGCCATTCGATCGCAGACAAGACCACGGACGACTACGTTCCTAGAGCGCCAGAGTTCAATGGGCTGAAGGACTTCAAATCCTGTCGATTCTCGGCCAACGCCACCTGGAAAAAGACAGTCGCTCATGGAAGGCCACCGCTTATTCGGCGCATGCACAAGGCCGGCGTATTCAGCGCCAACGACACGGACCTCATCGATCCCAGTTCGCTTATGGCGCCAGGGCGCATCTCGCTAATTGATCTGAGCGACATGGATGCGCAAAGCGCCGTGGTCGCGCAACTTGGTCATCGCGGTGCGCTGCGAATGCTGCAGGCGCTGGTGATGTGACGAAGTGTATCGCGAGCGCGAAGCGGCGGTCCGCCGTGACGACAAGTTGGGCCGCCGTTGCGTCTCAACATTTTCATTGAGGAGGCGCACGAGTTTCTCTCTTCTGAGCGCATTGGGCAGATGCCGAATCTGTTCACCAGGTCGCGAGAATTGCACGACGTGGTCGCAAACGCATCTCGGTCTTGCATTCGTGACGTAACTCCTGGTCACCTTCCCGACGAAGTGTTTGGCTTCAGTGAACAATTGATCATCCACAAGCTCACGGACACAAACGTCATCGATCGCCTGCGGAAGGTCGTCTCATGGTCGGCGAGGCGACGTGGAAGTCGCTGCCAAATCTCAGTCAGCGCCATGCTCGTTGGCGCACCTGACGAGGCCCGTATTGGTGGCCATCGATCCCAGTCCGTGCAAGTTGGGTGAATGGTCGACTGAACGCTGTAGCCTCGTCGCCGGCGGCTGCTGGCTGTTATCCAATCAGTTCATCAGTTGTCGCTGGAAACAGCGAGAAAGTCGTCAACGATGAAGCATGCTTCGATCCCGTCGGCCGGCAGTCCGACCGCACAAACCGTGGAGCGACAACCATGAGTGGTGTCTACAAAGACGTCTTCTAAAGGACAGCTCGCGCCTTGCGCCGCGAGGGGCGCAGCCGCCCTATTCGTGGGCGTTGGAGTCTCGCGCGCGGCGGGGGCATGTTGACTGGAAGAGTCTGCTCAAGGAAATGCGCACGATCTCGGTCTGGATTTGACCGAGAGGTGGATCTTATCGCACTGGCACAATTCCACGTCATCATCGGCAGGGCCGTGACAGGCTAAATCAGCTGCTCATCGACGAATTCACGGAGCATGCCGAACTGACACCCTCGCACCGGCTGATTGCAACGTTACCGATCGACACGATTTGGACGACGAACTACGACGACCTTGCCGAGACGGCATTTCAGAATATCGGCAAGCGCATAGACGCAAGCGGCGCCAGGCCGACTTCTCGTTGCTCACCGCCGCCGCCGCGCCGACGCGACGATCTACAAGATGCATGGCGACAGGGACGAGCCCCCGCCGAAGCGATTATTACGAAGGAGGACTACGAGGACCTATCAGACGCCAGAGAGCTCTTCTTCGCCACCTTCGTTCTTTGAAGGGAGATCCTCGCGAGGAAGACTTTCCTTTTCTGGTGTCAGCCACGGATCCAAACATTCAGCATATCCTTGGCCGCGTCAAGCAGCTACTCGACACCAACGGCAGACAGCACTTTTGCGTTTTGAAGGCGCTCCGTGCCAGACGGTAGCCCTGAAGCGGATTACCAGCAATAGCGCTTCGCGCACTGGCTGGCGGACCTGCGTCGCTACAACATCCAACCTGTGTTGATCGAAAGCTACGACGCCGTGCCGGAGTTGCTCGCTGACCTGAACCGGCGTAGCCATTTGCGAGATGTGCTCGTGTCCGCGTAGGCTAGTTTTCGAGCCGCTCGGGCAAGACAAGTTTCATGAACCTTTCGTCGCGCGCTTGGAGCCGCGCTTGTTGTTCGGGACTTCAACGTGTGGTGTCCGGATTCGGCCTTGGTGTCGGCGACATGGTGATCGTTGGGGCGATGCAGTCTTCATCAGAAACGATGACGATCGGCTGCAGTTGTGGCCATTCCCCCAGCAAGTCCCAGTAGGCAGCGACCGTGCGGCGTTGTGGCGGGATTACCGGGAGCGAATGATTTCCCACGCGGGCGTTTGCGTGGTGCTTGCCGGTAACAAGCTGGTCGGACGCGGCGCTGTCGTGCTGGCTGACGGTTCGTCAGGAAGTCGAGATTGCGCGCGCCCAAGACAAACCCGTGATCCCAGTTGGTGCGACCGGACATGTCGCACGTGTCCTCTGGGACGAGTGTCGCGTGAAGCCGATTATGCTGGATTGCGGAATGATGCCAAACGATGGCACTCCCTTGCCGTTCTAGGCGACGAAGCGTCCAGTTCGGCAGCACTGGCTGATGCCATAGTCGAAATCTTGAGAGCGCTCGAGGGCGATTACTGGCGCCAAGCAACCGCTTGCAGCAATACGTAACTGAACGAAGTACAACA
>ERZ1370068.9365-contig-815_pt1 | contig 54483 bp, 74 predicted proteins | sample MGYA00561227_ERZ1370068 | MGnify/ENA primary metagenome ERZ1370068 (study PRJEB38410, sample SAMEA6850437) | metagenome | study: Metagenomic assessment of the ecological functions of the soil: analysis of the soil microbiota associated with the... | reverse complement strand
TCGGCATCGCGGAAACGGCAGCGCTGCTCGGCATCGGCGTCGATCTGGTCGCCGGATTCACAGGCACGCGCAGCGCGTGCCTGGCAACCGCCATACGCGGCGACGTCGACCTGGTCTGCTTCAACTACGACACGATTCGCGACCTGATTGCGTCTGGCGATCTCGTCCCGCTCCTGCAGGTCAGCACTGGCGCCCGTTGCGCCAGACAAAGTGCTCGAGGCGCGTCCCGGTTCTCGGCGGTGCGCGTGGCCTCGCGGTCGCCGGGCGAGCGCCCGGGCACTGAGCGTCGCACGCGCGCGGGCGGGTGCAAACGCCCTGATCCACGTGATCGGCGGCGGACGCATCGTGGTCGCACCTGCGCAGCTGCCGCCCGGCTTGCCGAATGCCTCTCCGGCGCGCTCTACGCCACGCTCACCAGCGCGGAACTGGGGACTGCCGGACGCGACTTCGATGCGCGACACGGGCCGTGCCGCAGCCGCGGAGGTGCGAGGCGGCCGCGCTCGATGCGCCGCAGTTGGTGCCCGCCGTGCGCGAGGCCGATGCGCGCGCTGCGGCGAGTAGATGATGCCGGGCCCCACCGCTTCACGCCGCCTGGGAGGGGCTGCTCCTCGTTTTCTCGTGGCCCGAACATCCTCTACCCGATTGCCAGGCACGCTCGCTGGCGATGGTCGGTCGCGTTCCTGCCTAGGCATCAGCGGCGTGACGCTGATGGCGCTTCGCCGTGCCTTTCACGCTGACGTGGGAGCCGCTGCCGGTCGATGCTGACCTTCGGCGGGATGGTCGGGCGGGCGCCACCTTCATGGGATCGATCACCGCCATCCTGTTCAACGTTCCAGGGACCGGGCCCGAGCGCGGCCACGCTGATCGACGGACATCCGATGGCCGAGCAGGGCCGGGCGCGCACGCCGTCGGCTGCGCGCGGCGATGGCCTCGGCGATGGGATCGAGCGTCGGGATCCTCGTGCTGATCGCGCTGGTGCCGTTGATGACCTTCGCGATCCTCGCGTTTCGGCCCGCCCGAGCTTCGTCGCTGCCTGCTGCTCTGGGGCCTGACGACGATCGGCGGTCATCACGCGCGGCGCCGTCACGCGAGCGGCCATCGCCACGGGCATCGGGCTTGCTGCTGGCGCTGGTGGGCCAGCGACGCGCGAACGGCTGAGGAAGCGCTTCACCTCCGGCGCCCTGCTATCTCTGGGACGGCATCGGCCTCGATGCCGACCATGCTCGGGTTGTTTTCGATCGCCGAGACGCTGTCGCTCAGCGTGCTCCGGCCGAGACGACTATCTCCGGCCACCAGCCGTGTCGAGCAGCTTGCGGGCAGCGTGTGGGAAGGGGTCCGCGCCGTCTTCACGCACTTCGGGCTCTTCCTTCGCAGCGCGCTCGTCGGCACCATCGTCGGCATCATTCCGGGCGTCGGCGGCACCGTGGCGAGCTTTCTCGCCTACGGGCAGGCGGTGCAGACGTCGCGGGATCGCGAGAGGTTCGGCCACGGCGACATCCGCGGCGATCGCGCCGCGAGGCAGCGCACGACGCCAAGGACGGCGGTGCGCTGGTGCCGGTGCTGGCCGCTTCGGCATTCCTGGCAGTGAAGGCAGCGGTGCTGATGGCGGCCCTGGTGCTGCACGGTCCTCGCACCCGGCCGCGAGCTGATGACCGAGCGCCTGCCGCTCGTGTTCGTCCTGATCTGGTCGCTGTTCCTGTCGAACTGGATGACGTCGATCGTCGGGCTGCTGCTCGTGAAGCCTCTGGCGCGGTTGACCACGCTTCGCGTCCAGACACTGGTGCCGGTGATCCTCAGCCTCGCCGTGGTGGGCGCTACACACACGCGCAGCGCATCCAGGAGACGTCGTGCTGGCGTTCGTATTCGGGGTTGCCGGCTACTACATGAAGAAGCACGGCTGGCGCGCGCATTCCGCTCGTCGTGGCGCTGCTGCTCGGCGCCGGCGTGGAGCGCAACCTCCACATCACCGCGCGGTTGTTCGAGCTGGGCCGCCTCGATCTGGCCGGGCGCGCCCGATCCTGTTCGTGCTTGCGCTGCTGATCGCGGCTGAACCTCGCGCTGCCCTGGTGGCAGGCCTCGAAGCAGGCGCAGGGGCGAAAGGCGCATCATGACCGACGAGATCGAGCGGCTGATCGTCACCGCCCTTCTGCTGGCGCTCGTCGTGGTCGTCGTCGCGATGAGCGCGGGCGCGAGCCCGGTCGCTCGCTGGATGCCGCTCGTCGTGGCGCTGCCGACGCTCGGGCTGCTGTGCCTCGAAGTCGTGGCTGATGCCGCGCGCGCTGGTGGAATGTCGCGAGTGCCGGTCGTGAACACGCGCGGCCTCAGCCGGTTGTCGAGGGCCCGAGTCGCACCGCCCGGACTCGCCGGACGATACACGACGACGGGTTGAGCGTCAGGCGCTGATCTGGCTGGCGCTCGCGATCGCCGCAGTGCTGACGCTGGGGCATGCTGGCCGGGATTGCCTCTTTACCTCCTCCTTTACCTGCGCCTGCGAGCCCGCCAGCGCTGGACCGTGGCGCTCGGGCTCGCCGGAGGCTCGCTGCTCGTGATGTATGCAGGCCTCGACCGTCTGCTTCCGGATACCCCTCTACTGATGGACGCGCTGACCCACGTTCCCGCAATGCCGCTGCGCTGATGGCCCAGCGCCTGCTGCACATCGTCGCGGCCGCGCTGTTCGCGCTGATGGTGCCGCGCCTGATGGGGCCGTGCGGTGTTCGGCCGCTACGCGCTGCTGACGTCGGTCTCGATGTGGTTTGCGATGCTGAGCGGGCTCGGCGCCGTATCGGTGATGACGCGCGCCGTTCCGCCGCTGGTGATGGCCGACGACATGGCCGGGCTGCGGCGGTTGATGAGCAGCCTGCTCGCGCTGCGCACTCTCACTGCCGTCGCCGCCGCGTCATTCCACATTCGCCATCATCGTCTTCCTGCTCGACGGAGTCGGACCTGGTGGCGGCCTCTTTCATCGCAGGCGGCGTCTTCTGCCGAACCGTGGCCAACGTCTGCTTTTCGTTTTTCCTTGGCCTCAATCAGGCTGCGCGCTGGGGCCTCGGCGACCTTCTGCGGCGATGGCTCACGTTGGTGCTGGTGCTGGTGGGATTCCCGCGTGGCAGGCCTTCAGGGCGCGTGCGCCGCGTCCTCATCGCCAATCTCGTCGTCCTGGGGTTCGGGCTGGCCCGCGCGCTGGGACCACCTGCACTGGTCCCACGTCGACCTGACGAAGCCGTATCTCGGCCCGCTCATCCGGCTCGGGACGCTTCTTCGCCGCCGGGAACCTGCTGCTCGCGCTGGTGCATCGCCAGCGGCGAAACCGTCGTGCGCCTGTCGACGGACGACTACGTGCAGGTCGGCTTCTTCGGCGCCGCCTACAGCATCTACCTCACGGGCGCTCAGGCGCTCTGGCAGCTGGCCGTGTCCTTCGCGCCGTTCCTGATCGCGCGGGTGCACCAGGGGGACACGACGTCAGCGGCTCCTCTGGCCTCGAGCGGCTCCTGAAGGGCATGACCATCGTCGCGTCGATGAGCGCGCTGGCCTGGGTGTTCATCGGCGCGGACATCGTGCCGCTCGTGCTCGGGCACGCGTGCCGCCCGCGTGGCGTGGAACCTGGCGCCCCTGACCGTGGCGCTCATCGCGTTCGGGCTGTGCAGCGTCGGCTCAGCTGATCTCGCTGGTCGTCGATCGGCCGGGCGATTCTGCCGTGGCGGCGGCCGTGGGAGCTGGGCACGTTCTGGACCGTCGGATCGTGTGCTGGCGATGCGATACGGCAGCTTCGGGGCGAACCATCGCCGCGCTTCTTGGAACCCTGGGCTACGCCGTCTACATCACGTGGGCGCATGCGGCGAACGCTCCTCGTTCTCGGTGCGTCCGGCTGTCTTGGCTGGTGTCGCTGGCGGCCGCGTTCCTGCCGCTCGCGTGGTTCCGATCGACGTGGCCGGTGAATGCGGCGCTGCTGGCGTTTTCAGATCGGCGGCTACGTGGCGTTGATCTGGCGCATGCGTGTGACCGCCACCGAGATCTCGCAGCGGCGCGCGAGCTGCTGCGCTCGCGGCCGCACCACAGAGGCCGCAGGAGACCCGCCGCGGAGGCCTGCGAGGGGGCAGCAGCCACGGAGGCCGCGGAGGATTTCAGCGAGGCACGGAGAGTTTCGCCGCGGAGACCACGGAGAGATTGTTTCTCTGGGCGTCTCAAACGCGTGAATCACGCGGGACGCGCGTGACAGCACCAACTGTCTCCGTGTTCCTCCGTGCCTCCGTGGCGAATTCTCCGCGCTCTCCGTGGCGTGACGGGCTAAGGCTTGGGCGCCGCCTTGCGCGCGCGCGGGGGTCCGCGGCGCGCGGGAGCGGCGGCCTTCCGTGGGGCGCGCGCTCCAGGTCGTCCGCGTCCGCTTGCGCGCGATCGGCGCCTCTCCGGGGCAGGCCACGTTGCCCGGGCCGACGCTGAGTCTTCCTCGACCGCGACCGGCGGCTCAATCGTGTCGAGCGCCACCGGCCTCCGCCTGGCGTCCACGTCCGATGCCGCCTCCGAGATGTCGATTGGCACGGTCCGCAGCCGCGAACTCCGGCGCTTCGTCCCGCGGCAGCTCCAGCGCCCGCGCCATCGGTCTCAACTCGCGTTGGCTCGGCGGCGCGTCCGAAGGCCGCGCCCGGCGAACACGCGCATCACGCCCTGACGGTCTCGCTCCAGCCGGAGCAGGCCTTCGCGTTGGCGAGGCACGCAGGAACTCGACGATGCCCGTGAAGCCAAGCTTCGCGCTCGTCGAACGTCTCGTCCGCGTTGCGGAGTGCATGCCGGATCTGCCGGATGTACATCGGCCAGCGCAGGACTGCTGCCGCCCCGGCGAACAACCGCGCGGCCCGCTGGACCGCTTCGGTCTGCCGCTCGGTTGACACAGGCTGCGGCCGCGCCTGGTCCGCGCTCGGCCTGGCGCGCCTCGCCGGCCGGCAGGTCCGTGGGACTCGGCAGGCACGACCGCACCTTCGACGACCTCGCCCTGCAGAGACCGGGTCTCGGCGGCCGCCTCGGGAATCGCGGAGGTCAGCGCAGAATCGGAGAGCTCCACCAGCACGCTTCGTCCCGGCCTGCTTGAGCGACACGAGGCCGCGCTCGGCGACCTTCTCGATGAAGTCGCGGAACGTGCTGGCGCCGTAGTCGCGCTCCGAGAAGGTCGAGTCGAGCTGCAGCAGCGTGCTCTTGAGCAGGCCCGAGCTGCGGCGTGACCTCGCGGTCCGACAGCACCTTCAGCGCCCGCTTCACGAGCGGCAGCGCCTTCTCGAGATCGACCGCCGCGCTGCCCGCGCCGGTCCGCGGCGCGCCGCCCGTGCCGCGGCCGCTCCACGCCGCGTGCCGACGAGGTTCTCGTACGCGATGAACTCGTGGCAGTTGCGCTGCATCACGTCGCTCGTGAACTGCCGGCCGCCGACGACGAAGACTTTCTTGTCGTACTGCTTCAGCTTCTCGACCAGCGTGATGAAGTCGCTGTCGCCGCCGACGATGACGAACGCGTTGATGTGGTCGTGGGTGAAGGCCATCTCGAGCGCGTCGAGGGCCAGGTTGATGTCGGCGCCGTTCTTGTCGCCGCCGGGCGTCAGGTTGCGCTGCACCATCCGGATGGCGTGCTGCGTGAGCTGAGCGGCTGTAGTCGCCGGCGCGCTTCCAGTCGCTGTAGGCGATCTTGGTGACGACCTCGCCGCGCTCCTTGATGGCCTCGAGGACGACGCCGATGTCGAACTGTCGCGTTCAGTGGTGCTCTTGACGCCGATCTCGATGTTGTCGAAATCGACGAAGACGGCGATCTTCAGTCGGGGGTCTGTCACGAAAGTGGTCCTGGGATATGTGGACATGCATCGCGCTCACACGGTCGATTCGACCCGCCACCAGGCGGGAGCATGCCCTCGAGGGCACGGACCGTGGCGCACCTTCTCGCGCGTCCGCCGGGCGTTGGCCGGGCGTCACCGCGCGTCAGCCACAGAGTATCACGTTTGCGCTGGCGCCGATTGCGGCCGCGGAGACGCGGAGAAGGCCGGAGAAAATCGCCACGGAGCCACGGGGAGCACGGAGAGACTTGCCGCGGAGACGGAGAGAGAACAGGGAGAGTTTGCCACGCGGCAGACGGGGAGAACACGGAGATCGACTGCCGCGGAGACGCGGAGAACACGGAGGAACGTTTTGGGGTGAGGAAGATCTCTATGCGTCTTTCATGCTACGGACCAAAGACGCACCGCGTTCTCCGTGCCGTTAACTCCGGAACGACGACTTCCGAGCTCCCCGCGCGGCTCCGTGGCGAAACCCCAAAACTCCGAGTTCCTCCGCGGCTCCGTGGCGAACCCAAAAAACTTTGCGTTCTCCGCGGCTCCGTGGCGAAACCTCAAAAACTCCCACGCGTTCTCCGTGGCTCCGTGGCGAAATTCCTCCCGGCTCCGCGGCTAGAACGCGAGTTTCAGCGCGAGCTGGATTACCCGCGGGTCGCCGGCGGTGATGATCGTGCCGAAGTTCGCCGCCCCGAGGACGCCCGCGGGCGCTCCGAGCGGCGGCGTGTTGAGCAGGTTGAACGACCTCGGCGCGGAGCTCGAGGTGACCGCGACGACCGAGGCCGACGCGGCGCATCAGCGCGAGGTCCACGTCCTTGTAGCGCGGGCCGCGCACGGGGTTTCGGCGACGCCGACCCGATGGTGAACTGCGGAGCGACGGCAAACGCCGTCGTGTCGAACCACTGGCTCGGCGAGCGCTGTGTCGGCTGGCAGCGTCGGGATTGCCCGCCAGGTTCGGCCGCTGGACGCCGAAGCCGGCGAACGCGTTGAAGTTGGTCGTCTGCGTCGACGGCGATGGGCACGCCTGACTGCAGCGTGACGAGTCGCCGTCACCGTCCAGTCGTTGGCGATGGCGCCGAGCCATCCTCTGCGAGCTGGTGCGCGCGCCCTGCGCCGAACGGCAGATCCCACACGACCGACGACACGAACACGTGCGGGATGTCGCCGGTCGAGTAGTCGCGCTCGAGCGTGCGGTTGAAGCTGTCGGCGACCGGATAGTTCGCCAGCGGGCCGGTGAGGATCGACGCATCGAACACCGACGAGGCGTCGTCCATCAGCTTCGAGCGCGTGTAGGCGACTGAGTAGAGCAGGCCGCGTGTGCAACCGCTGGCGCAGCCTCGATCTCGAAGCCGTCGTACTGCGTCGTCCCGACGTTGTTGCGATAGAGGCTCACCGTCGTGTATTGCGGGAACGGCTTTATCAGCTGGGCCACACTGATCGTCGGGTCGCCGAGCGACGACGAGCGCGGGATGATGCCGAAGTGCGAGTTCGTCACGCGCGTGAGCAGCGGCGCGCCCTGCGGCGAGCTGATCGACGGTGAGCTGATTGAGGTTGGTGTCGGGGATGCCGACGTGGACGATGTGCGAACCGACATACGCCGCTTCGAGCGTCAGGTTCGACGTCAGCTCGCGCTGCACGGCGACGTTCCACTGCTGCGCGTAGCCCGAGCCCAGCGTGGCGTCGACTGCAAACACGCCCTGGCCGAGGCCTGCCGTGCGGTGTCGGCGCGATTGGCGCCGACACTCGGGCCGTTGTTCAGCACGAAGCGCCGGCGACGACGCTGTCGAGCGAGCGCTGCGAGACGGTCTGCAGGAACGGGAACGTCGGCGTCGTGAACGGCGTCGTGATGCCCGCCATCTCGATCCAGACCAGCCCGTAGCCCGAACTGACAACGGTCTTGTCGGTGACGCGATAGACCACGCCGACGCGCGGGCCGAAGTTGTTCTTCTTCAGCGGCCGGACCGGATCCGTTCCCGGATACTCGAGCTGCTGCGTGTCCAGGTTGAAGATCGCCGTCTGGCCGTTGATCTCCGTGGACGGAAAGTTCAGCGTGTAGCGAAGGCCCGCGATTGACCGTCAGGCGATCGGCGAGCTTCCAGTCGTCCTGGACGAAGTACTCCTGGAAGCGCGCGCGCTCCTCGATGCGCGAGTCCTGCAGGTCAATCGAGAAGGTCTGCACCTGTCCGAGCAGGAAGCTGGCGAGCGGCGTGCCCGTGCCCGTCGACGCCGGGCTGGTCGCTGCCGAGCGCGTTGAAGCTGAACGAGCCGGTCGGCGATGGCGGCTGGAGGACGTTGAGCCGCTCCCAGCGCCAGTCGAGGCCCGCCTTGATGCGTGTGGCGTCCCTTCACCCACGTGAGGGCGTCGGCGACTTCGGAAACGCTCGTGCTGAAGATCGGACGCCGTGTTGGGCGGCGAGCCGAGCTGCTGGTAACCGCTGATCAGAAACGTCGGCAGCGTGTTGGGGAACTGCGCGCTCGACGGAATGCCCGGGATGCCGAGCGCGGCGCCCGCCGACGTGGCGAGCTGAGGTCGCCGATCGATCGACGCTGCGGCGCGTGTCGCCGAAGCGCAGCTCGTTCAGCAGCGTCGGTCGAGAACGCATGCTGATAGCTCGAGGCGAACGCCCACGACGGTCGTGTCCTGCGGCCCCAGGGTGCCGGTCGTGACGCCGCTGCCTTCGGAGAGCGGCGTGACCGGATCGAACCGGTCGTAGAAGTTCGAGAGCCGCCCGAACAACTGGTCGCGCGCCGCTGAATCGGTGGTCGATCCGTGCGTCCCACTGGTCCTGATCGTCGGCCTCGGTCGCGGTCCGCCGGAAGTTGTTGGCCGTCCCGGAAGACGTCGGCAGCGGGTAGCGCTGAAGCAGGCTGGCGGCGACCGGGTCGATGCGATCGGCAGGAATGCTGTTGCCCGGAAAGGCGCGTGCGCTTGCCGACCGCTGGTCGTGGCCGGGTCGTAGATGACCGGCACCTTGCCCGCGATCGCTTCCGTGAAGACTCCGCTGCGCTGCAGCGCCGTCGGCACCGTGGAGATGACCGTGCGGCCGATCGACTGCCGCTGCCCCTGGTAGTCCACGAAGAAGAACGTGTGGTCGCGCACGATCGGCCCGCCGAGCGTTCCGCCGAACTGGCTGCGGCGATACTCCGGCTTCACCGGGTTGGTGGACTGAAAGGCATTCCGCGCGTTCAACGCCTCGTTGCGGAAGAACTCGAAGCGCATTCCCGTGAAACGCGTTGGCGCCAGACTTCGTGGTCAGGTTGACGACGCCGCCGTTGAACCGCCCGAACTCGGCCGGCGGGCTGTTGCTCTCGATCTTGAACTCCTGGATCGCGTCGATGACGGGGAAGAAGGCGACCTGCCCGGGCTCGGGCTGGAGAACCGAGATGCCGTCGAAGAGATACTCGTTCGTGCGCGGCCGGCCGCCGTTGATGCGTGGAAGCTGCGACCCCGGCGGAAGCGCGACGCCGGGCGCGAGCGTGGCGAGCGTGATGAAGGTGCGGCCGTTGAGCGGAAGCTGGACGACTTGCTCGTGGCCCACGCTCGCCCCGAGGCTGGCGCTTTCGGACCGGAGCATCGACGCGTCGGAGGTCACCTGCACGACCTCGCCGACGGTCCCGACAGCGAGCGAGAAATCCACGCGCGTCTTCTGTCCCGTGACGACCGTGATGCCCTCGCGCCGGATCGGCGTGAAGCCGGACAGCGAAATCTCGAGGCGGTATCGCCTGGGGGCAGGCTGGCCGCGGTGTAGGCGCCATCGCTCGTGCTGCTGACGACGCGCTGGCGGTTCGTGGCGACGTTGGTCACGGTCACCGTCGCGCCGGGCACTGCCGCGCCGGACGGATCGGTCAGGACGCCGGTGATGTCTCCCGAGCCGACCTGGGCGCCGACCGGACGCGTGCCCATGCACACGCACCACACGACGATGACGCAACACCACCACGAGAAGCCCGTTCGACCCAGACGCATGCCGCCTCCACCGCTGTTGTTCGAAGGGATTCACTGTACTTCGTGTAGAATCATCGTTCAAATCGACCTGAAATCAACCTGAAATCGACTATGGCACTCCTCACCGCACGCGCAGCAGCCGATCGGCCTCGGCGTCAGCTACTCGACGCTCAAGCAGTGGATTCATCAGGGCGTGGTGCGCACGTCGCACACCTCGGGCGGGCATCACCGCATCGCGGAGGCCGAGATCGAGCGCCTCCTCGCGCACCAGCATCCGGGCCGGCCCGCGCCCCGCCGCACCGCCACACCGCAGGCCTGGATCGTCGCCCTCAGCGGACGCAACCGGCTGCATGGGTTTGTCGAAGAAGTGCGCGTCGACGGCCTGCTGGCGCAGGTTCGCCTTCGAATCGGCGATCAGCGCCTGACTGCCGTCATCACGCGGGATGCGGTCGACGAGCTGAAGTTGAAGCGCGGAGAGGACGCCGTCGCGATCATCAAAGCGACCGAGGTGATGATCGCGCGGGAAGTGCCGGCCGCCGCCGGGCCGCGGAGAAGTCACGGAGAAAGGTTCTCGCCACGGAGACGCGGAGAACACGGAGGAGTCCGTCTAGGCGTCTCGGAGAGCACGGAGAGTTCTTGCGGCGTCAGACACCGCAAAGCACTGCCTGCCCGTGTTCTCCGTGCGCTCCGCGGCGAAGATTTCTCCGGTGCCCTCCGAGGCTACTCGAGCGAGGGCACTTCGGGCGGCTGCGGCACGATCTGCGTGAACTGACCGCGCTGGAGCAGCTCGCGGCCGCGGCCTCCGCGGCCGGTCACCTCGTACTTTCGTCGTGCTGATCGTCTGCTCGGCGCCGCGAGAGGTTTCCACTGTCAGCAGGTCGCGGTCGCCGGTCGAGGCGATGAAGCCGAGCACCTGGTCGTCCTCGTCGTGCAGCTTGATCAGAATCACGCCCCGGCCGGGACCTGAGAGGTAGTTCACCTCGTCGGCCTTCGTGAGCATCGCCCGGGCGGATCGAGTCGCCGCGATGACCACTTCCTCGCCCGTGATCTTCACGACGCCCACGACTTCCGCGTCGCCCGACGGGCGCGCGCTCCGGCCCGCGCGCGTGCTCGGCTCGACGAACGTGTCGAGGCCGAACCGCAGGCTGCACCCATCGGTCGTCACGGCCAGCGCGTGCTCGGGCGGCACGGCGCCTTCCCTGGCAGGCGCAATCCGTTTGGCCATGCGCGGGTCAAGACTGCACGCGCCGACGATGCGCTCGCCGTCCTTGAACTTGAAGAGTTTCTGGATCGGTTCGCCGTAGCCCGTCGACGCCGGCACGTCCACGATCCGGCACGTGTAGGCCGTGCCGAAGTTCGAGAAGAACACGACCGTCGCGCGCGTGCTGCCCGGCAGCACGCTGAGCACCAGGTCGCCTTCGCGCAGGCGCGTCGTGCTCAGATCCTTCACTTCCTTCTGCCGCTTGACCCAGCCGTCGCGCGACACAATCACGACGGCGTCCTCCTCGACGATGAAGTCGTCCTCGGAGAACTCGATGTCGGTGTCGTCGGTGGCGAACGCGGTGCGCCGAGGGTTCGTCTTGGGGTCGGCATACGCCTTCTGAATCGCGGCGATCTCGTCTCGCACTACGTCCCAGCGGTCCTGTTCGCTGCGGAGCAGGCCCGAGATCTGGCGCGCGCGCTTGCGCTTCTCGGCGAGCTCGTTGGTGATGACGAGGATCTCGAGCCGCGCGAGCCGGTAGATCTTCAACTCGAGGATCGCGTCGGCCTGCGCGTCGTCCAGATGAAAGCGGGCGATGATCTTCGCGGCCGCGTCGGCCTTGCCGTCCGACTTGCGGACGATCTTCAGGATCTCGTCAAGCGCGTCGAAGACCTTCTCGAAGCCTTCCAGGATGTGAATGCGCGTCTTCAGCGCGTTCAGCTCGTGCTCCAGCCGCGCGGTGACGACATCGAGGCGGAACTTCAGAGCATACCAGAGCATCTGGTGCAGGTCCAGACGCTCGGGCCGGCCGACCTCCGGGTTTTCCGTCGGCACCAGGCAGGTGAGGTTCACCGGGAACGTCGTCTGCAGCGGCGTGTGCTTCCACAGTACGCCATCACGAGCTGCGGGTCGGCTTCCTTCTTCAGCGTCAGCTCGATCCGCACATCGTCTGTCGAGACGTCCTTGACGTCCACCAGCGGCGGGAGCTTCCGCGACTCGACGATCTCGCCGATGCGCTCGACCAGCGTCGCCTTGTTCACCATGTAGGGGATGCTGGTGACGAACAGCGTCTGGCCGCGCGCGTGACATCGGGCCCTTCTCCCACGTGCCGCGCAGCCGAATGGCGCCGGACCCGGTCTGGTAGATCTGCTTCAGTTCCTCGGGAGCGTTCAGGATCTGGCCGCCAGTGGGGAAGTCGGGCCCTTTCACCCACCGGCACAGCTGCGCGGTGCTCAGCTCGCGGTTGTCGATCAGCCGAAGCAGCGCCGTCGCGATCTCGCCGAGGTTGTGCGGCGGGATGCTCGTGGCCATGCCGACGGCGATGCCGGTGGCGCCGTTGCACGAGCAGATGCGGCAGCCGCGCCGGCAGCACGACTGGCTCGGTCTTCGTGCCGTCGTAGTTCGGTCGGAACGGCACCGTGTCCTGATCGATCTCGGTCAGCAGCTCGTCGCTCACGCGGGCCAGGCGGCACTCGGTGTAGCGCATGGCCGCGGCGCTGTCGCCGTCGAGCGACCCGAAGTTGCCGGAGCCATCGATCAGCGGATAGCGCAGCGAGAAGGACTGTGCGAGGCGGACGAGCGTCTCGTAGATCGCCGCATCGCCATGCGGGTGATAGCTGCCCATCACGTCGCCGACCACCTTTGCGCACTTGCGGTGCTTGGCGTCCGACGTCAGGTTCTGCTCCCACATCGTGTAGAGGATGCGGCGCTGGACCGGTTTCAGCCCGTCGCGCACGTCGGGCAGCGCGCGCGACGTGATGACCGAGAGCGCGTAGTTCAGTACCGGGACTGCGCGGCTTCGTGCAGGGCCACGCTGGCGCCGCCGCCGGAACTGCCGGAGCCCGTGGGTGCGCTGGCGGTGGTGGTGGTGTCTTCGGGCAGATCCCAGAGAGAAGGTTCCGAATCGGGCCGTCGCTTCGCCATGTGTCGTGAATCAGGAAGTGCCGCCGGGCGTGGCCAGCCGGGTCAAGCGCGTCACCGGTCAGGCGGCAGATCCGCCAGTCCTCGAGCAGGCTCGCGCCCAGCCGGCGATAGAAGCCGATAGCCGGCGCGTTCCAGTCGAGCACCGCCCATTCCATGCGGCCCCAGCCGCGCTCGAGCGCGAGGCCCGCGAGGTGCTGCAGCAGCTGGCGGCCGACGCCTCGCCCGCGGTACTCGTCGCGCACGAAGAGATCCTCGAGGTACAGCCCCGGGCGGCCGAGGAACGTGGAGTAGTTCGGAAAGAACAACGCGAAGCCGACGGCGTGTCCATCGTGCTCCGCGAGGACGACTTCAGCCATGGGCCGCGGACCAAACAGCGACGCCCGCAGCCCGTCCTCCGTGGCGACCACCTGGTGTTCCAGCTTCTCGTAGATCGCCAGCTGGCGGATGAACCACAGGATGGTCGGGACATCGTCGATGTTCGCGCGGCGGATGGCTGCCGGCGCCGACTTCGCGTCGAGCATCTCGGTCAAGGATACGACAACGCGAGGCATGTCCGTAGGGCCGAGCTTCAGCTCGGCCATCCTTATGGCGCCTGCTGCATCTCGGGACACGACGAGGCCGGTGGCGGCCACGACGCGGCGTTCACCGCTTTCAGGACCTCGCCTGCGAGTACGCGTAGCCCCTGATCGTTTGGATGGAATCCATCGCTCGAGTAGTTGGAGGCCTGGTAGGACCGCGCGTCGCAGAGCAGATCGACGACGAGCACGCCCTGCGCGGCCAGCCGGTTCGCGCCCGCCGTGCTGAATCCGACCGACAGTCGCTCGATCCAGCGCTTCTGCCGGGCCGTGCGTCCCGCCATGAACGGCAGGCCCGCGAAGTTGGGAAGATTGAGGACGATGATGCGCGGGTTGCTCGCGCGCCCGCGCACCATGGCGAGCAGCGACGCGTAGTCGGAGGCGAAGGACGCAACCTGGCGATCGATATACGCGTCGGCGTCGGCTGGCGTGGCCGCGCCGCGATCGATGGCCGTGCCGATCGTGTTCGCGTCGTTGCCGCCCGCGAAGATGGTCACGAGCGTCGTGTCCTTCGGGACGAAGGGACCTCCTGTTCCAGGAAGTTCGCCTGGATCCCGAGGCCATACTGGTTGCCGAGTTGCTGCTGTCGCCGGCGAGAGCACAGCGCCGGGAATGCCCATGTTCGTCAGCGTCACGGTGTGGCCGTCCGTGCGGAGCTGACGCGCGACGCGCGGAACGTAGCCCATCCCGGCCGGACAATCCGTGAAAGGAATCACACGGCAGCGAGGAGCCGACGCCGACGGCGTCGCTCGCGCCCACCGCCAGTGTACCAGATCGCCGCGGCCGGCGGGACGGGCGTCGGCGAGCCCGTGCCAGGGCTTTCGCCCGAGTGCCGCCACAGGCGCCGAGCGCCAGCAGGGCGAGGAGGGTGACGAACTGGTGACAGCGCGAGGACATCTGGCGCGATGGCTGCAAGGGCCGGGCCGTGACCATCGTAGACGCTGGCGCCGGACTACAGGGGACAGTCCCCAAACCCTGTCGCCGCTTGGGGACTGTCCCCCAACTCCTGTAGACTTGTCGATCCAGGCTCTTCGCAGGCTGGAGGCACCCGCCGACCCCCACCGACACGACGTCAACGATGGGCATTCTCGACCGATTCAAAACGCAGCCAAAGTGGAAGGCCAGCGACCCCGCGGTTCGTGCGGCAGGTGTGCAGGAGATCCCGGAAGACGAGCAGGATCTGCTGGCCGCGATCGTCCGCGAAGACGACGACCCGCGCGTGCGGCGGGCCGCGGTCAGCAAGCTGAGCACGGTGGCGGTGCTGGCGGACACGCTCGGCCGCGACGCCGACGAGGGCGTCCGTGACGAAGCCGCTGGTGTCCTGCTCGACATCGCGCTCGGCGCCTACGAAGCCGACGAAGCCGCCAGCCTCGCCGCGCTCGACGCGCTCGGCGCGCTGCCGGCGGCCGCGGCGCAGAAGCACTTCGTGCTCGTGGCCAAGACGGCCCAGCGCGAGTCGATCTGCCGCGCGGCACTCGGACGGCTGGGAGGCGACCAGAAGGCGCTCGGCACGGTCTGCCGTCGCGCCGAGATCGACGCCGTGCGAATGGCCGCCTCGAGGGCCTGACCGACCCGGCGGAACTTGTCGCCACGGCGCTGCGTAGCAACTTCCGCGACGTGGCGCTCGGCGCCGCTCGAGCGCATCGCGTCCGATCAGGCGGCGCTCAGGAGCGTGGCGACGCGCGCGGCCAATCCCGCCGCGGCGCGGAAGGCGCGGGCGCTGCTCCGGGCGCTCGAGGACGAGCAGAAGGCGGCCGCCGAGCGCGAGACCGCGCGGCAGCATGCACTGGACATGAAGCGCCGGGCCCTGAAGGACCTGGTGCGCGAGGTGACACGATCTGGCGGCGTCGGCGTCGAGCCCCGGCGCGGAGTCGCGCCTCGGCGCGTTGCAGGCCCGATGGGCCGCCGAGGCGACTGATGCGGAGGCAAGTGCTGAGCGATCAGTTTTCCACGGCCGTGGCAGCGGCCAACGACAGTCTGGCGCGCGCGGCCGCCGCACGCGCCGAGGAAGAACGCGCCGCCGGAAGCCGTCGAGTCGATGCTCGGCGTCCGGCGCGTGCTCATCTCGCGCGTCGAGTCGCTCGACGTCGATGCGCCGCCGGAAGCCCTGGCCGCGGTCGTCGAGGAATGGAAGTGCCTCGACCCGCTCGACCACCCGGCTGTCCGCGAACTCGCCGGACGTTTCGATGCAGCCGTGAAAGGCCTCGATGCGGCGGAGGCGCGATCGCGCCGCACAGGCCGATCGGGGCCGTCGCCTGACCGATCTCGCCACGGCCCTCGAGGCGCTCGTCGCCGACGAGAAATATCCCGGCGCGCGCGAGCTCAGGCAGCGAGCCCGGCGACTGCGCCAGGACTGGGCCGCCGCGCTCCCGGCCGTTGCGGACGATCCGTCGGCCGCCGAAGCGGTCGCGCGCGGACAGGCGGCTGACGCCGCGCTCGGCTCGCGCGAGCAGGCGTGGCGCGATGCCCGCGTTGCTGAATCCGACGAGCAGCGTCGACGCGCAGCAGGCGCTGCAGCGCCTGATTGACCTCGGCAAGGCCGAGACGCCGACGCTCAAGTCGCCTGACCGTGCAATCTCGGAAGGCATCTCGGCGGAAACAGCACTCGAAGCCGAGCACGGCGACGCCGCACGGGACGAGCTGCTCGCGAAGCTGCAGGCGGCACGCGCGGACTTGCAGCCGAAAGCGCAGGCCCTGCGCGAGGCGGACGACTGGCAGCGATGGGCGAACGCCGGCGTGCAGGAGCGGCTGATCGGCGAGATGGAGAAGCTCGCCACCGCGACCGATCCGATGGCCGCGCTTCGCCGGATGCGCGAGCTCAGCGTCGAGTGGAAGGCCGTCGCGTCGCGCACCGCGCGATCGCGCCGAGGCGCTCTGGAACCGGTTCCGGGCCGCCTCGAAGCCGTCCGCGCGCACTTCGAGCCGCTGCGAGCCCAGCGCGCCACCGAGCAGGCCGAACACCTCACGCGCAAGGTCGCGCTCTGCGAGCGCGCCGAAGCGCTGCGGGAGTCGACCGACTGGATCGCCACCGCCGACGCGCTCAAAGGCGCTGCGGCCGAGTGGAAGACCGTCGGCCCGCGCCGCGCGCGACGAACAGGCCGTGTGGGAGCGATTTCGCGCCGCGTGCAACGCGGTTCTTCACGCGGCGGCAGGATGACCTGAAGCGTCGCAAGGACGAGTGGACCGTCAACCTCGGAGAAGAAAGAGGCGCTCATCGCCCGGGCCGAAGCGCTCGTCGAGTCCACGGATCCCGACAAGCGCGTTCGTCGAGTTGAAAGGCCTGCAGGCCGAGTGGAAGGCGATCGGCCCTGTCCGCAAGTCGAAGTCCGAACAGGTCTGGCAGCGCTTCGCACGGCGGCCGACAAGGTCTTCGATCGCTATCGCAATCGCGATGCGCAGGCGCTTGCCGAGCGCGTGTCGCGCCGCGAGATCGATCTGCGCCGAGATCGAGGCGCTCGCCGCGCGCGGCGGCGCCTGGCCGAGAATCGGGCCTGCTCGAAGATGCGGAGCCTGCGCACGGGCTGGCAGCAGGCCGGTGCGCTCCCGCGCGATCCGGGCCGCGCGCTCACCGATCGTTTCGACCTGGCGCTTGGCGCGATCGTCGCGGCGTCACCAGCGACGTTCAGGCACACCGAGCTCGACATCGACGCCAACCGGCGCCAGCTCGAGCTGCTGTGCGAACGGGTCGAGAAGCCGGTCGCGCGAGCCGGTGACGGCCGCGGGCGGCCTCGCCCGTGGCGACGCTGGCCACGCAGTTGCGCGAGGCGCTGGCGGCGAACACCATCGGCGGCCGCGTCGATGAAGAGAGCCGCTGGAAGAACAGCGAGGATGAAGTGCGCGGCGCGCAGGATGCGTGGCGCCAGGTGGGGTTCGTGCCGGAGGCCGCCGCGGCGCCGCTGACTGCGCGGTTCCAGCGCGCCTGCCAGCGGTTCTACGGCCAGCGCCGTCCGATCGTCCGGGCCGCCGTCGGTGCGCCCGCGACCTGGGACCGCGTCCAGGAGGCTGAGCGCTAGGTCGGCAGGAGTTGGCGGGTTGCGGCAGGTTGCGAGCTGGGTTAGCTGGACAGGTTGCAACCCAGCAGCAACGCTGTCTCAACCTCTCAGCGCTTGCGCCAGACCCGTCCGCAGCCGCTGGCAACCCGTGCCCAACTCGCCTGTTAGTAGTGCCGGTAGTGTTCCGGCTTGTACGGTCCTTCGACCGGCACGCCGATGTAGTCGGCCTGGTCCTTCGACAGCTTCGTCAGCTTCACGCCCAGGTGATCGAGGTGCAGCCGCGCGACCTGCTCGTCGAGGTGCTTCGGCAGCATGTAGACCTGCTTCTCGTAGCTGCCGTTGTTCTGCGTGCAGCTCGAGCTGCGCGATGACCTGGTTGGTGAACGACGCCGACATCACGAAGCTCGGGTGCCCGGTCGCGCAGCCCAGGTTCAGCAGGCGGCCTTCGGCGAGCACCAGCACGCGAGTGGCCGTCGGGGAAGCGCCACTCGTCGTACTGCGGCTTGATGTTGATCCGCTCGATGCCCTTCACCTTCTTCAGGCCGGCCATGTCGATCTCGTTGTCGAAGTGGCCGATGTTGCCGACGATGGCCTTGTCCTTCATCCGCGCCATGTGCTCGACGGTGATGATGTCCTTGTTGCCCGTCGCGGTGATGAAGATGTCGGCGCGCGAGATCACGTTCGTCGAGCGTGTTGACCTCGTAGCCTTCCATCGCCGCCTGCAGCGCGCAGATCGGATCGATTTCGGTGACGATCGACGCGGCAGCCCTGGCCGCGCAGCGCCTGCGCGCAGCCCTTGCCGACTTCGCCGAAGCCGCACGACGACGGCGACCTTGCCGCCGAGCATGACGTCGGTCGGCGCGAGCCAGGCCGTCCGGCAGCGAGTGGCGGCAGCCGTAGATGTTGTCGAACTTGCTCTTGGTCACCGAGTCGTTGACGTTGATGGCGGGGAAGAGCAGCGTGCCCGCTTCCATCATCTGATACAGGCGATGCACGCCGGTCGTCGTCTCTTCGCTGACGCCGCGGATGCCGCGCGCGAGCGTCGTCCAGCGCCGGGCCGCGCCGCCGAGCTCCGTGCGCAGCGTGTCGAGGATGACGCCCCACTCCTCCGGCTCGCTCTCGGGCTTGAACGCCGGGACCGCGCCGGCCTGTCTCGAACTCGCAGCGCCTTTGTGCACGAACAGCGTCGCGTCCCCGCCATCGTCGACGATCAGCGTCGGGCCCGTGCCGTCCGGCCAGACGCAGCGCTTCTTCGGTGCACCACCAGTACTCGTCGAGCGTCTCGCCCTTCCACGCGAAGACCGGTGTGCCCTCGCGGATCGTCCGGCGTGCCGCCTCGTCTCCGGCCGTCCGACGACGACAGCGGCGGCCGCGTGGTCCTGGCGTCGAGAAGATGTTGCACGAGACCCAGCGCACGTCGGCGCCGAAGCTCGGTCAGCGTCTCGATGAGCACCGCCGTCTGGATGGTCATGTGCAGGCTGCCCATGACGCGTGCGCCGGCGAGCGGCTTGCTCGCCCCATGCTGAGCGCGAAGGGCCATCAGGCCCGGCATCTCCTGCTCGGCGAGGCGGATTTCCTTGCGGCCGAACTCCGGCCAGGCTCGAGATCCTTCACCTTGAAGGGTTCGCGGCCGGCGGCGCGCTGCGCCGTCGAAGGGATGCTACCCCGTTCTGCCAGCTGACTCATGCTCGTCTCCACATCAGCTTTCGCTGGGGACTGTCCCCTGAGAGCGCAAGGGGACAGTCTCTATTCTCTCAATCGCCAATCGTCATTCGTCATTCGTCGCTCGTTAGTTCTTCTGCCCCGTCGCGACGAACAGCCCGGGCCCCTTGCGTGTCAGCCGACGCCGGCAGCATGTGCACGCGCACGCGGAGGAACCCGGCGCCTCTCGAGCCACTCGACGATCTGCGCGCTCGGAGAAGCCGAGCCGGTGGCCAAGCTGTTGGCTGGCGATACGCCTCGCGCGAGTGTGCCACGGATCCGTCACGAGCACTCGGCCTCCGCGGGCGGACGCACGCGCGCCATCCGGGAACACGCGCGTGGGCGCGGGCAGATACGGCAGCACCAGCGTCAGGCGTTGCGGCCGAGAGCTCGCCATCCGAGACGGGCAGGGCTTCGAGATCACCGCGACGGAACTCGACGTTTCCGGCGCCGTCCATCCGATCGCCGTGCGGCGGCAGCATCGCCGGCGAGTTGTACGATCGCCACCGACGCGCGCGACGTAGATGGAGCGAGGCGATGCGGCCCGCGCCGCAGCCGAGATCGCCGACCACCCAGTCGGGGTCGAGCAGACCCGCCAGCGCTCGAAGTGGAACGTCGATCCAAACAATCGCCGTCCGGAGATGATCCCACTCGGCCGGCTGCCGAAGAGGAGAACTCCTGCGACTTCGACCGGCGCGCGGCGAGCACAGCCCGGAGGCGGCGATGGTCCTCGGCCGCCGGCGGACTGTCGACGACCCGGTCGCGGACGAGCAGTCGCAGAGCCGGCGGCTTTCGGGCGTAAGTCGGCCTCGTTGGCCAGCGAGCGCAGCCGGCTCGTGCCCTCGGCTCGCGAGGTTCACCCAGCCGGCGTCGGCGAGGGCCTTCAGGCGACGGCTGATCGTCGACTGCGGAAGCTGGAGCACGGCGCAGAGCTCCGACGACGGTCAGCTCCTGCGATTCGACCAGCAGGATAACCGATCCCCGTGATGTCGGCGAGGGCGGTGAGATCGTCCAGGATAGCGGGCGTGCTCAATCCGTAACCGATTGCAATGATGATCAGAGGCGCTCGCTGTCAACGAACGGGTCAGACGCCGACCTTCTTCATCCCGGGACGGAACGGCGGCTGCTCATGGGTTCGCTGGAGTAGACTCGCCCACCGCTCGAATCGGGCAAAGGAGGACGTCGATGCGCCGAGGTGATTTCGCTGTCGTCGTGGCGGCTCTCGCGGCACTGGTGATGGTTTCGGATGGCAGCCAGGCGCGCCGCCGGCGCCGCTGCCCGCCGCGCCTCGGCTGGACGACCGCGTGGTTGATCGCGCATAGTGGCAGAAACCTGGATAGGTACCGAAGCCTGGTCGAGCGGCTCCTCATCCAGACTCGATCGCGCGCACTTCGACAAGGCGATCGCCGCCGATCCCAGCTTCGCGCTCGCCGAGCTGGCCGCGCGAACCTCGTCGTTAACCGGGACGGAGTTCTGGATCACCGAAGAAGCGCCGTGGCGCTCGCCGACAAGGCGTCGGACGGCGACGGCTGCAGATTCTCGCCGCCGACGCGGGCTCGGAGGCAAGTCCGCGAAGCAGCGCGAGTATCTCGGACCAGCTCGTCACCGCCTACCCGCAGGACGAGCGCGCGCACTTCACGCTCGGTGCGTTCCTGTTCGGCCAGCAGGACCCCGCGCCGCCATCGAACACTTCAAGAAGGCGAATCGCGATCCATCACTCGGCGCCCTACAACCAGATGGGCTACGCGTACGCCAGGTCGGCGACTACGACAACGCGGGAGAAGGCGTTCAGAGTACATCCAGCTCATCCGAGCGATCCGAACCCAGATTCCTACGGCGAACTGCTGCTGAAGACGGGCCCGCTTCGACGACTCGATCGTCGCAGCACGGAAGGCGCTCGCGATCGACACCTTCCTCGCGTCGCACCTGGGCACTCTCGGCCGACTTGATGCCTGGGCAAGACGGCGGAGGCCGCCGCCGAGATCAAGCACATTGCGGAGAAGGCTCGTAACGAGGCTGAGCAGCGGAACGGCATGTTCGCGATGACCTCGCTCGCAGCAGTGAATCACCATGAGCGACGCGTCGCGAGCCTGGACAAGGCGATACGCTTCGGCGAGAAGAGCGGCGACACGCTGGGGATGGTCGGCGACTCCAGGCGAGAGGCCGTGGTGCTCACCGAGATGGGGAAGGCGGCGGAGGCGCAGGCCGCACTGAGCAAGGCCCTGAAGCCGGCTGAGTCTTCCACCCTGCCGGACGCGATCAAGGGCAACATCGCCCTGTTCCATCAGCGGCAGCGCCGTGCCGCGCTGGCGCGAAAAGACGTAAACGCCGCGAAGGCGGAGGCGGCCCGAGTACTTCGGAGAACGCCCTCTCCCTTCCGGCAACAGCTTTCAGGTCAGGCAGGCATGAGCTGGCCGGCATGATCGCGCTTCAGGAAAGAACTGGGACGCGGCCATCTCGGAACTGGGGCAGGAGCCAGCAGAACGCGCACAGCACTACCGCATGTCGTGCCTGGCGTATCGAGCAGCGGCAGATGCGGCCAGCGCCGCGGAGCACCGTGGCGTCGCGGCGCATTTCAATCCGCTGCCCGAGCTGAACTTCTCCTTCATCCACGCGAGGGCGGCGAGATCGCCGCGACGAAGAGGCTGAAACGGGTGCGCAGGGTGCGCCAATGCGTGCGGTGCGCAAGGTGCTGCGGTCGAGTCCGTAGCCCAGTCCGTGTGATCCGATAAGATCGCCCCGGTGTCTCGCGACGATTCTCATCGCGGGCACCGGGCATCCAGCCCGGTGCTCCCGCCACACGGTCCAGGCCGTTGCCGACGGACGGCTCGCTCGACGCACCGCCGGGCGCACCGATCGGCGACATCCCTCGCCGCGGCCGGCCATCTTGACGCCGTCGCGGCCGTCGTTTCCGGATCGCCTGCGCGAGCGTGACACGCCGCTGCTCGAGAAGGACGCGGACGTCGCGCCGGATCACGCTCGCCGACGGCGACGGCACCGCATCTATCGCCGGCTCGCTTGCCCTGCTGCTGGTGACCGCCGCCGCGGACCTGTTTCCAGACGCCAAGCGTCTTCATCGAGCACTCCTGCCCCGACGCGTCGGCGCGTCACTTCTGCCGCGTGCGTGGCCGCGGCCAACTCTCGCGGCGACGAGCTGACGCGCATCGAACAGCGCATGCGCGAGCTGGTGCAGGCGGATGCGCCGATTACGAAGACGAAAGTGACGCGCGAGGAGGCGAGCGCCATCTCGAGCGCGCGGTGAGACCGACAAGGTGCGCCGTCGCTCGCGCATCGCACGCAGGACTCGCCTCGTTCTCTACGAGCTGGCCGGCCGCCGCGACTCACTTCCAGGGCTACATGCTGCCGTCGGCGGGCCGGCTCGCGGTGTTTGACGCTGCACGGGCACTCGCCGGGGTTCGTGCTGCAGTGCCCCGCATCAGAGCAGCCCCGCGCGGCTCACGCCGTTCGAGCCCTATCCGGGGCTGTTCACCGCGTTTGCTGAAGCGGGAGTGGCTCGACGGCTGCACGATCCGCGGCGCGGGCGCGCTGAACGACGCGATCCTCGACGGGCGCCTGCAGGAAGTGTCGCTGGTCGCCGAGGCGCTGCGACGAAGCGCGCATCGCCTCGCATCGCGGGTGACATCCTCGCCCGCCAGGAGGAAGTTCGCGTCGTCCTGATCGCCGGGCCCTCATCGTCTGGCAAGACGACGTTCTCGAAAGCGGCTGGCCGTGCAGCTGCTGGCGAGCGGCCGCCGTCCGTTTGCGGTTGCGCTCGACGACTCGCCTCGATCGCGACCAGACGCCGCGGGACGAGCGCGGTGAGCTCGACTTCGAAGCGCTCCGAGGCGCTGGACGTCGCCCTGATCAACCAGCAGTTGCTCGCGCTGATGGCGGGCCGGGCCACGACGCTCCCGATGATACTCGTCTCTCACCGGCACTCCGCACCGGGGGCGCCAGCGTGACGCTGGAACCGCGCGACATCATCTGCTCGAAGGCATCCACGGGCTGAACCCGAAGCTCGTGCCCGACGTGCCGGCCAGCTCCGTGTGCCGGATCTACGTGTCGGCGATCACGCAGCTCAACCTCCGGATCGCCACAACCGCGTTTCGATCTCCCGACACGCCGGCTGTTGCGGCAGATCGTGCGGATGCCGCCACTCGTGGGTGCTCGGCGGCCGAGACGCTGGCGGCGCTGGGACTCGGTGCAGCGCGGGGAGCGGCTGCACATCTTCCGTTCACCGAGAACAGCGACGCGATCTTCCAGCTCGTCGCTGGCGCACGAGCTTGTCCACGCGAGCCCGCTCGCAGGAGCCGCTTTCGCTGCTGCAGGTCCGGCCGCGACAGCGCCAGTCTACGCCGAGGCGAACCGGCTGCTCTCGTTTCTGCGGTGGTTCCGCCCGGTGCCAACCGATGCCGTGCCCGACAACTCGATCCTTCGCGAGTTCGTCGGCGGATCGATTCTCGAAAACTTTCAACCCAGGCTGGATTAGCGCCTCGCTCCGCTCGCGCGGAGGTTCGCTCCGCTGCACGGGGGCGCGGTTCGCCAGGGTGTTTACGCGAGGACGCGCTTCGCACGGCGCTTCACGGACGGGCGTTCGCTTGGCTGCGCGCGGGGCGTGGCGACCGAAGCGCACGGGCTTGCCCAGCATGTCCTCAACGGCTCGACCGTGCCGGCCGGCGGCCCAGGTAGCTCCGCGTCGCCGTTCGCGCGCAGCTGCATCAGGTAGTCGTCGCCGCGGTTGGCGAGGGTGATCGAATCGAGAACCTGCACGTGGCTGCGATCGAGACCTTCGGCCAGCCGCACGATCGACGACAGGACCTTCACGGCCTTGCGGAGATCCGACGGCAGCTCGCCGTAGCCCGGGTGTCCCTTCTTCGGCGATGCGCGGCGGTGGTAGCGCGGCAATGAGGCCAATGACCTCGATCTCCTGCGGGTCGAAGCCGCGCAGGTCGCCGTTCTTGATCAGGTAATGCGAGTGGCGATGGTGCTTGTCGTAGCTGATGTGGACGCCGACGTCATGCAGCAGCGCCGCGTATTCCAGCCACTCGCGCTCCTTGTCCTTCAGCCCGTGCACGCCGCGCGTCTGGTCGAACATCGACACCGCGAGGCGCGCAAACCTGGGCCGCGTGCTGCGCGAAGTAGTTGCAGCGTTCGGCCGAGCTCGACGACGCTGCGGCGGCACGTCGGGATAGCGATCGGCCCGCGCGATCTCGGTGCGGTGCCGGTGGATGTAGTCGAGCACCAGCCCTTCGCGCAGCGCCAGGTCGCAGAGCGTGATGTCCTCGGCGCCCAGCTCGCGCAGGATCGGTGTCCAGAATGACGCTGCCTGCGACCGCCAGGTCGCGCGCGCCGGGTTCCATGCCCGGAATGCGCAGCCGCTCGGCAAGCGACAGCGAGGTCAGCTTCTCACGCAGCTTGCGAATCTGCTTGGCAGGGATGCGGCGGTTGCGCAGCTCGGTCCGGCTCGGTGCCATCCATCTCGATGCGGCCATCGTGCCCAGGCTGAGGATCGTGCCCGACGTCCCGATCACGCCGCTCGAACCCGGCCTGCACGACCTGCTTGGCGAAGCTCGAGATCTCGCTCTGCAGGAACCGCACGAGCTTTCGCTCATCGCGCTCGGCCAGCGGATCCGTCTTCACGAAGCGCTCGGTCATGCGGATGACGCCGGTCTTGAAGCTGCGCGCCAGCTGCGGCCGCTCGTTGCCGACGGTGATCTCGACGCTGCCGCCGCCGATGTCGATGACCACCGCCTTGCCGCGCTTGATGTCCACGCCGTAGACGGCGGCCATGTGGATCAGCCGGGCTTCTTCCGTGCCGGAGATGACGCGCGGCTCGGATGCCGGTCTGGGCCTGGATCGCCGCCAGGAACGCCGGGCCGTTCTCGGCTTCGCGCGTCGCACTGGTGCGCCGCCGCCATGATCTCGTCGACCTGGTGCGACTGGGCGAGCCGGTGGAATTTCTTCAGCGCCTGCAGCGCCGCATCCATCGCCGTCTCGGTGAGGTTGCGCCCGTCGAGCGCCTCCGGCCCCCAGGCGGACCATTTCCTTCTCCTGGTCGACGATCTCGAACGAGAAATCCGGCCTGACGTTTGCCACGATCATGTGGACCGAGTTGGTGCCGATGTCGATTGCAGCGAGGCGCATGGCGTGGAGATGGCGGAAGAGGTGTGCTAGGATCGGCATCCTACCACGAAGATTCCATGCCGCAGACTATCGCCACCCGGAAGTTGCCCTCCGTGTCCTCACGCATAGCGCTGGAACCGGGCGCTGAATGGCGACTGCGGACGCCGTGCACGCGGTCCGCGTGGCGACTCGTCGTCTGCGCGAAGTCCTGCGGTTGCTCGACAACCATCCGCGGAGGGACGCAAGCTGCGCCGTGCGCTCAAGCGCATCGCCCGCCGGCTCGGTCCTCGTCTCGCGAAGTCGACGTGAGCCTGGCGCTGGTCGCGCAGATCGCCACCGAGCGCCACGACCTGCTGCTCGCCTGCGATCGCGTCAGGCTCCGGCTGATCGAGGTTGGCGCGTCGCGCCGCGAGCGTCTTGCCAAGCGTGCTCGAAGACCTCGACATCAAGGCGCTGGCCGGTCGCATCGACCGCCATCTCCGCCACGCACGCGTCCAGGGCGTCGCCTCCACAGCCGGGCTCGATCGCGCCCGGCTCGTCTCCCGCGTGGCGGCTCGCGCGGAGTGCCGTCAGCGCCGCGGCCGAATCGGTCCGGCGCGCTCTACGCGCCCGAAGCCCTGCACGACGTGCGCAATCGCGGCCAAGAAGCTTCGGTATGCGTTCGAGATCAGCGCGCACCGCCCGCGTCACGGGCGCCGCCGCGGCCGCCACCCGGCTCCGGAAGCTACTGCAGGACCTGCTCGGCCGCCTGCACGATTTCCAGGTCCTCGCCGCGCACGTCGCGCGGCTTTCAGGCGCGACTGCCGATGGACGACGGATCTCGGCGCGCTGTCGGATCTGCTCGTGAACCTCGAGGACCGCGTACGCCGCACGCTGCCGTTCGTCGACCGGATAGCGCGCGCTGGTGACGCTCACCAGCGAGCTTCGCGTCTGGGGTCAGCCAGGCCAGGATCGCTCCCCGCCACGCATGACCGTTGCCCGCGATCTCGAGCTGTACCTGGTCGCCAGCGCCCCCGCTTGCTCAACGCGGCCCGGACTGGCCGGACGATGGGATGCGGCCGCTGACGCCTGACGGTGCGGAGAAGTTCCGCAAGGCCGTCGCCGGCATGGCCGCCTTCGGTGTCGAGATCGATCTGATCCTGACCAGCCCGCTGGTGCGCTGCCGTCAGACGGCGGAGCTGCTCGCCACTGGCCTTCCTGGCCGGCTCTTCGCGCACGCAGTGCGATCGATTCGCTCGCGCCGGCGCGCTGGCCACTCCGCCGTCGTCGCGGAAGTGGCGCGCGTCGCCAGAGCGCCCGCACATCGCGCTCGTCGGGCACGAGCTCGACCTCGGCCACCTTGCGGCGCGGCTGCTCGGCCTGAAGCGGCCGCTGGGTCCCGCAAGGGGGCCGTCTGCCGCATCGACGTCGACGGCATGCCACCCGGTGGACCGGGCAGTCTGATGTGGTTCGCGCCGCCGCGCATGCTGCGGCGAATGGCGCCCGAGATCGTCCCAGGCGTGCGCGGCGCGACTCATCCTCAATCCCATCGCCGGCGTGCGCAACAGTCTGGAGCGCACGCGCCGCCGCGCAGAGCACGCCTCGACCTGCTTCGCTGGCGGCGGGCGCCGATCCAGAGATCCTGATCACGGCACATGCGGGTCGTCGCGCGCGGAGCTTCGCCGCGGGCGCCGTCGAGCGTGGCGCACGTCTCGTTGTCGCGTGGGCGGCGACGGCACCGTGAACGAGGTGGCGACGGCGCTGGCGTTCGGCCCCGTCCCGCTCGGCGTGATCCCGCGGGGTCGGGCAACGGGCTCGCGCGGCACTTCGATCTCCCGGCGGATCCGCCTGCCGCAATCCGGCGGCTCCTCTCGGCACCGACCGTGGCGATCGACGTCGGCGAGCTCAACGGCCGGCTGTTCGTGAACCTCGCGGGTCTTGGCTTCGACGCGCACGTGGCCGCGCGCTTCGCGTCGCTTCACCGCTCGCGCCGCGGCTTCCTGCGGTATGCCGTCATCGTCTTTCAGGAGCTCCGGCGGTATCAGGGCGCGGGATACGAGATGTCGTGCGATGGCGATCAGGCGTCAACCCATCGCGCGTTCCTGATCTCGTTTGCGAACGGGCGGCAGTGGGGCAACGGCGCCATCATCGCCGGATGCCGCCATCGACGACGGCTACCTCGACGTCGTCGTCGTGAGCGCACAGACGAAGGCGACGGTGCTCCGGGCGCTGCCGCGCCTGTTCTCGGGGACTGTCGATCGTGCACCCGGTGTGCAGATTCGACGCGTGGAACACGCGCGTCGCATGCGAGCGGCCACTTCAGGGCCATGTCGATGGTGAGTCAATTGCATGTGGCGAAGTGGCCGACGTTCGCATCCGACCGAAAGCCCGCATCCGCGTGTGAGACGGTGCGCTACGCTATTCGTTCGCCAAGGCGTTGGCGAAAGAATTAACACAGCGGGCCGGAGCTCGACCGATCAAGAATGCGTCTCCCCAGCCCAACAAAGCGAGCGCGCGCGATGTATGAACGACGTCTGACCCAGGGTGAGCACACCCGCCGATTCCGCATCACCATTCTCGACCTCAGTGGCTGGGAGGTCCGTGAAGAGGCCGACAGTCATGTCGTCTCCTCGCGGGTCTACGAGGACTGGCACCGCGTGGAGCGGGCCGGGGACTGGTTCCAGCGTGCGGTTGGACGGCTCGAGCGCGACGGTTGGACGGTCGAGGCTCTGAGACGCCTGTTCGACGAAACGGTAGCCGAGCCCTACGATCGGTTTCGATCTGGCCGCCCACCGGGCCGAGTTTCCCACGCAGTTGACGCGACATGCACGTCCACCGAGCGGGTCTCGACCAGGTGGTCGTATCCCCACACACGCGCTCGAGCAGCCGGTCGCGTGACAGCACGCGATTGCGGTTTTCGACCAGATATTTCAACAGCTCGAACTCCCGCCGCGTGAGGCGCGACTGGCCGCCCCTCGACGCTCACGGCCACGGCGTCGAAGTCGGCGACGAGGTGCTTGCCGCGATACACCGTACTGGCTGAGGGGAGCCGTCAGCCTTGCCGCGGCGGAGCACCGCCCGGACGCGCGCGGCCAGCTCACGCAGGCTGAACGGCTTGGTGACGAGTCGTCGGCGCCGATGTCCCAGCCCGCTGACGCGGTCGGACTCGCTCGTCCGCGCCGTCAGCATGATGATCGGAATGCGCGAGGTCGCCGGGCGGGACCTGAGGCGCGGCAGACATCGAGCCCGCTCAGCAACCGGCAGATTGAGGTCGAGGATGATCAGGTCTGGCGGCTCCTCGATGGCCGACTTGAGCGCCGTGTCGCCCGAGGACGACCATTCGCGCCTCGATTTCGCCGCCTCGCTCAGCGTGTGCTTGATCAGCCCGGCGATGTCCTGTTCGTCTTCGACGATGAGCACCCGCGTTTTTCTGCACCGTGCATCCGACGCTATCGGGTGCAGGTTTCTGCGCGGTGACGCGCGTGTTAATTCTGGGTTTCGCGGGTACTGCTCGCCGATGCCAGATCTCGTTCCTTCGCGCCGGCCGTCTCGCCCGTCAGAAGCCGAACGTCACGCCCACCTGCGCATTCACGAAGATCGGCTTGAATCGGACAGGCGCCAGGCCGCCGATCCAGCTCGTCGAGGATCTCCCCGCCGTTCGCGCCCGCGAAGTGCAGCTGCATACTCGCGGAAGTGAAGACCCGCACTTCGCCGATCAGGGCCACGCGTCGGCCGACGCGCAGACCGGCGCCGCCGTTCGACGCCCCACCGGTGCGTTGGACTCGCCAGGCACCGCGCGGAGCGTCAGAGCCACGTCGGACGACGGGCAGCCCGGGGATGCCGGGCCCCTCCACGTGAAGCGGAATCGAGCCTTTGATGGGTGATCTCCGGGAGATAGCTCAGGCCGCGGAGGCAACTCAAGCGCCACCGGATACCCGGGCGTCCGTACGTCTCGCGTTGAACGACAGGATGGGGATGCGATCAGCATCGAATCTGCCGTCGGAGACCGCGAGGCTCGCGTCGAAGGCCCTCGAACGGCGGTTCGGTGCCGCGGAAGTTGTATTGCGCGCCAGTGAACGTCGAGGCTGACGTCGGTCGCGTCGACCCGCCCTTCGATCCCGAGAATGCCGAACTCCAATGCGAGCGCGCCCCCGAACACCGATCCGCCGTCGGCGCTTGATGACGCGGCGATCCGACGACGCTGGTGTCGATGCCCGGCAATACGGCGGCGTCGGCGGCCGGAGAGTCAGCCGCCTCGTCATAGGTTGGGAACGCCCGGCCGACAAAGAGGGGTGAGATCGAATTGTTGCGCCTCGCACGGCTGCGTGCGCCCCAGCAGGATGCCGACCGCACAGGCTGGCACCTGGAAAGCAGCAGGGCTGAATTATGGCCATGCTTTCATGCCAGCCTATGCGCTGGAGAGTGAGTTGCGCAGGCCCATCTACTACGACGGGTTCGGCCGCCAGTAACAACATGTGCTGACTTCCGACCACGGCGAAGGCTCTCCCGCTTCGAGTCCGCGAAGTGCGCCACCAGACTTGCGGAAGGATTGCATCAGAACCGCGTTGGCTTCGGTCACGCGCGCCCGCAGTTGTGAAACCATCCAGTTCTGCACTTTCGTGGCGATATCGCTCCTCGGACTGTGGCTGTTCGCGCGCCTGGGCGCGTTCTTCCACGCAGGAGGATCGGTTCCCCAGAGTGAAGGCGAAGGTACCCGGGCGTGGTCACCGCGGCTACACTGACATTACTGGGCCTCCCTTGGATTGGGTTCAGCTTCTCGATGGCAGCCAACCGCTACGACCAGCGCACACAAGATCGAAGAGATGGAGGCCAACGCGATCGGCACTTGGGCATGTCCGCGGCCGACCTGCTGCCCCGCACAGTGCAGCCATCGTACCGTGAACTGCTAGGCAAGCATTCCGCGAGCAACGCGCGCGCCTCTCACGAAACCCCAGGACGAGCGCCAGCTCGGCACGATCCATCCTCGATAAGCAGCGCGATTGCGGGCCGAGCTCTGGTTCCAGGTGCGGCCTGCCGCTAACGCCCAGCCGACGCCCCTGCTGGCACTAGCCGTCGCGGGCATGAACGGTGCGCTGAATGCCCAACACAACACACTGAGGCGGCTTGGCGAAACCAGGCGTTCCGACCGCTGCAAGGTGCTCCTGGCAGCCATCGCCGTCCCAGTCTCAACCTGTTGATCGGGCACACTGGCGCGCAGCACAGGATGGGTGCTCGCCGATGTTCTGCCCTGGCTGTGGGATCTACGCTCGCAGTCGTCGCCCGACATCGATAGCCTCGCGCAAAGGGCTCTGATCCGGGAGTCGCTCCACAGAACCTGCCGAGCCTCTCCAGGTCCTTGCGCGCAGGGCCGCTGAGGTCCGCCGCGTCGCGACAGCCTCGCTGGGCCCACTCCGCGACTCCCAAGCTGCGTCATATGCCCCTGCCGAGCTGTGGCGACGACTCGTCGCCCTGGGGCTGCGCGCACTTCCGCGCCAGAGGCCAGCACGGCCTGCGCGGATCCTCGAGCCGCCGGGTCGTAGACACGGCGAGCTCGTCCACGATCGACATCTGCAGTCGGGCCAGCACGAGGTAGTCGGGCTCCTCGGGACGCAGCCGACGTCGCCTGGCGCTCAGCAGGTCCTGCACCTGATCGTCGACCTGCCCGCGCATCGAGGCCACGTCGCGCGGCCTGCCACATCTGCCTCGCGGACGGCCCGCACCGCCGACACCAGCGACGTGAACGCGCGGATCTCGTAGAGTCCGTGCAGCATCTCCGCCGTCTCGGCCGAGAGCCCGCAGGCGTCCGGCCTGTCTCGCGATGTCCACCAGGTTCGTCGCCACCAGCCGGCCCAGACTCTCGAAGTGGATCACCGCTTCCATCAGCTCCTGCACCTCTCGGCTCCCGGTGGCTCAGCTCGCCCTGCCGGAGGAGACCCAGGTAGCGCAGGATCGCCGCCTGGAGCGCCCCGACTCCGTCCGCGCGGCGCGCGATCGCCTGCGTGATGTGTTCCATGTCGCGATCCCGCACGGCGGCGGAGAACTCCTCCAGCATCTGCTGCACGAGCTCGCCGAGCCGCGCCGTCTCGCGGCGCACCTGCTGCAGGGCGAGAGACGGAACGGCGAGCAGCGGCATCGTCGAGGAAGCGCGCTCGATACGACCCTCGCATCGGCACTGGCTTGTCCTCGACCAGCCGCTCGGCAAAGCGCGCGAACCAGCTGTGTGAACGGGAGGAACAGCAGCGTGTTGACGACGTTGAAGAGCGTATTGGCATTGGCGAGCTGGCGAGGCACCTCGATCGGACGCCCGGGCCAGTCCCCAGAGCTCGGGTGCCGCCGGCGAGATCCGACATCGCGGCCAGCGAGCGACGAGATCACCGGCAGCCAGAATCGCCGTGCCGAGGACGTTGAAGGTCAGATGCACGACGGCCGCACGCACCGCGGCGGTCGGCTTGCCGATCGCCGCGAGCAGGGCGGTCGCGCAGGTGCCGATGTTCGCGCCGAGCGCCAGCGTGATGCCGCTGCCGAGGCTCAGGAAGCCCTCACTCGCCAGCGCGATCGCGATGCCCATCGTCGCCGCCGACGACTGGACCACGGCGGTGAACAGCGCGCCCGCCAGGACGCCGAAGAAGGGACGCTGCAGGCTCGCCAGGAGGTCGAGGAAGGGTGGGTAGCCGCGCAACGGCTTCATGGCGTCGCTCATCGACGCCCATCCCGAAGAACACCAGGCCCAGGCCGAGGATCATCGTTCCGCATTGCCGGATGCGCTCCCGCTTGCCGACGAACGTCATGAAGAATCCGATCGCGACCGGCGCCAGCGCAGTAGGCTGAGACGTTGAAGGCGAGCATCTGGGCCGTGAAGGTGCTGCCGATGTTCGCGCCCATGATGACGCCGACCGACTGGGACAAGCGTCATCACCGCCCGCCGTCACGAAGCCGACGACGAGCACCGTGGTGACCGACGACGAGTTCAGGACCGCGGTGACCAGCGCGCCAGTCAGCGCACCTGCGAACCGGTTCGTGGTGAGACGCGCCAGGCAGCGTGCGCAAGGCCGAGCCCGCAGCCTGCTTCAGACCCTCGGAGAGGCGGTCGAGCCCGCCGAGGAAGAGCGCCAGGCCGCCGAAGAAGCCCCATGACCACGTGGAGCCATCCGACTTCCATACATTCTCCCGTTCCGGGACGGTGCCGGGTGAGCGTGACGTTGGGGCTGGCGCCGCCAGCGGCTGCTCGCTTCGCGCCGATCGTTGGGCTGCGGGCTGGCTGACCGCGAGAGTGAGATACGCAGCGAGCAGGGACGAGGTGCACGCCGGCGTTGACAAGAGCGTGGCCCGGCCTGGAACGATGGTCAGCACGGTCACGACGCAGGTCAATGCGAAGAGCGCGATGTGCTGTCCCACCAAGGCCGAGGTGCAACGGCACCGGACAGCCAGATCGACGCCACGCGCGATCGTCGGGGATGGTCAGCCCGATGCTCGCCATCGCCGAGCCGAACGCCAGGTTGAGGCTGGTTTGAATCCTGTCGCGCGTCGCGGCCTGCCCTGCGGCGAGCGTTTCGGGCAGCAGTACGAGCAGCGCGATGACCACGCCGACGACCGATTGAGGCAGACCGGCGGCTGCCACCGCCCGCTCGATTGTGGGTGACACCAGCTTCGCGTTTCCGACCACCGCGACGAGTGCGAGCAGCAGGAAGGCACAAGCTGAAGAGCGCCTCACCCAGCGGATGGCCGGTGCGCACGCCTCATCGTCACCGACCACGACGCCGGCTGGTCGCGACCGGCAGAAAAATCGCGATGACGGCCCGTCTGCACGGCCACGAACAACCCGTACAGCCCGAGCGCCGTGATCGCGGCGAACGCGAGCTGCGCTGGCGAGAACTGCGGGCCCGGCGTGGTGGTCGTGAACGTCGGCACGGATCAGCCCCAGCGTGGTGAGGGTCACGACGGTCGAGAACGCGCCCCGGATCCCTCGGCGTTGAACGCGACCAGGTCTCTGCGCAGAGTGCCACCAATGTGGATCGAGACCCCACGATGCCATTGCAGGTGATCATCACCGCGGCGAAGACGGTGTCCCGCGCGAGCGATTGAGTCTCGCCACTGCCGCGCAAGCATCAGCGTCACAATCAACGCCACTTCAATCACGGTGACGGCCACCGCGAGCACCAGCGAGCCATACGAGCTCGCCGACACGATGCGCCACCACTTCGGCGTGATGCACGGCGGCAAGCACGGCGCCGCCCAGGAGGCCCCGGTCACCAGCGCCACGATGAGCCCCGGGAGCGCGCGCCCCCATAACGCCGCCAGGACGACGACGGCAATCACCGGAACGACAACGGTCCACGACAGACGCGACGGCGCAACAGTATTAGGCCATACCGAAGCCCTCCAGCCTGACTGCGAAGTGTCGGGCGCAACCCCCTGCATAAGAGGCGGCGAGCCTTCAGTGCGGCACTCCCGAGCATGAGCCGGGAGAATCCCGTCATCATCAGGTTCACGCCGACGAGCGTTCCGATCGCCCAGACCGAGCTCGATGGCCAGTTTCTCCAGATCATGCCGCCGAGCACACAGCGTGACAATGGCGTTTACGAGACGCCAGCTGGAACCCTCACCACGGTTCGCAAAGTAGGAGATGATCTCCGACGACGGCCTCCGCCAGGAGAATCGCCGCCAGGAACAGCGTGAGCGTCCCAAGGCCAAGCAGCGGATGCGTCAGGAAGTAGGCATCCGCCCAAGACGTAGAATCGCCGCGACGATCAACTGCCAGGCGACGCGGGCCGACGCCGCCACCGCCGAACGCTCCGACGGCGTGTGCGACGCCGCCGAGAATCAGAAACCAGCCCACGAAAATCGCGACCGCGACACCCGCAACTGCCGGTTCGATGATCGCCAGCACGCCGAGGACGACGAACAACGATGCCGATCGCGGTGAGCCAGCGCCCGCGCGTTCCTGATCGAGGCCGCCTCGGTCTCGATGGCGTGTCGGTGCTACTCATCGGTCCCTCCGGGGAGAGCAGTCTACTCTACGCCACGGCGGCGGAACGGCGGCGCGACTCTGCTGGGTTCTGAGTGCGACGCCGGGCGCTAGCAGCTTCACTCTGGCGTGCGCCCAGGGCCCGGATCGCCGGCGTCGTCTTGGCGTTACGATGAAGCGTCACTCGGGGCCCCATCTCGGACTGAATGGCACGTGTGTCAGCTAGGAGAAACCATGGTCGCGGAAGGCCGTCGCTTTCGCTGCAGTCGACTGGTTGGCTTTGTTGCTTGCGTCGCTTGGATGCTCGCTCTCGCTGACCGCGTCGACGCTCAGCAGTCCGAAGACTCCGGCATCTGGCTGGGCGGCGTTGCCAACGGAAGACTTCCGCCGTCACTGAACAACGATCAAGGCTCCTGGCGACTCTGGATGGACGTCCAGGTGCGCTTCGGCGACGACGCGACCCGCTTCTTCGCAGAGAGTCGTGCGTCCCGGCATCGGTTACGTGCTCGGTCGCGGCTGGACGGTCTGGGGCGGCTATGCCTACATCCGAACGGAACTCCGCCATATTCCACGTCGACCACCGACCGAACAACGGATCTGGGAGCAGGCGAGCTGGAGCGGAGCCATCGGCGCGACGGCCCTGTCGTCACGGACCCGCATGGAAGCAGCGGCTCGTCAGTACAGGAACCGAGACGGGCTGGCGATTGCGGCAACTCGTCAAGGTGGCGCGGCCGATGGCCTCGCGGACGATCTGGTCAGCGGTCGTGTCCGACGGCAAGTTCCCTGAACCTGAACTCCACCGACTTTGGCGCAACCGGGGACCGGACCGGAATCGCTTCTTCGTTGGTCCGAGCGTCTCGCTGGGCAAGGCGGTATTCGTGGAAATCGGGTACCTGAATCAATACGCATTCCGGTCAAACGCGCCCGACAAGCACGATCATCTGCTCGCCACAAATCTGTTCTGGAGCTTCGATCCACGCTCCGGAGCCGCGACCAGGAACGATCCTGGACGTCACTTCTCGCCATCGCCAAGCGTGAAGTCGTATCCTGCATTGAACACCATCACGCAGGCACGCTGCGGTTCGCTATTTGGAGCAGCGCGTCGTAGGTTGCATATTGCCATACAGGTCTCCGAGCGTCGGGTAGTTGAAGCAGGCCCGATTGAACAAATCGGCGCCGGCTCCGGCGACGGCATGGCGGTGCAGCCCGATGTGCACGAGCTCTCGTAGCCTGCTCGCCGATGACGTGCACGCCCAGCAGCCGCAAGTCGTCGCGCTGGAAGAGCAGTTTCAGAAACCCGCTACTCGTCGCCGGAAAGGCGGCCCCGTGGGACTCGCATTGTATCAGGCACGACCTCGCCACATACGCCACGCCATCTTGCTTCAACGCCTCCTGGCTGGTCGCGCCGACCATACCGACTTCCGGGATGGTGTAAGATGCCCGGTCCGGTAACAGCGACGCGAGGTCGGCCTTTGCCGTGGATGCCGAGATCACGCTGACAGACAGCTGGCCACGCGCGCCTGCTCCGACGCCAGGTCGCCGCAGAGCCGGTGGCGGCCGACGGTCGCCCGCGGCATAGATGTGCGCCACCGACGCGCGATAGCGCTCGTCAACGGTGGATGACCCCACGCCGCCCGGGCGTGATGCCCGCGGCGCCCAGATTCAAATCGCGGCCGTGTTACTCGATCGTCCCTGAGCAGACCAGCACGTCGCCGCACTTCGAGGATGGCCCCGCTGTGACAGGGTGAGGCGGATGTCCCCCGGTCTCGACACGTCGCAGCCTGTGACCTGCTCGTTCCAGGTGGAACGTCGGGGCCGCCAAGCGTCATCGCCTCCCGCCAAGGCGCGGGAAATCTCACCGTCGAGAAGCGGCAGGAGCGACCCGCGGCCGTCCACGAGATGGACATCCACTCGAGTGCGGCGAACATGCGCGCGTACTCGCTTGCCGATGACGCCAAGCCGACGACGACCAGCCGTTTGGGCAGCACCTCGAGGTGAAGCGACTGGTCGGAGTCGTGGACGCGTGAATCGCTGAGAGGGAAACTCCGGCGGCCGATAGGGCGGGGATCCGGTGGCGACGAGCATCGTTGGCGCGCGCAGTACTGGTCTGAAGCGCCCCCGCGTGCGGACGCGCACGAGTATGAGAGGATCCACGGCCTCGCGGTGCCGTGGATCCGCTCGACGCCCAGTGCCGCCAGGCGTGCATCGACGCGCCCGCGCTCGCTGGCGCTGATCGCGCCCGCTGCCTGGCCCGCGAGGATGCCGGCCACGGTCGCCTCCCGGCGAAGCGAGATCCACGCCGAGGAGCCGGCGTGCACGCCAGCCGGAGAGCGCGAGTGCCGTCCCGCGCAGCGTCTTGCTCGGCACCAGCGCCTGTATTGATCCCCGCCCCGCCAATCTCGCGCCTCCTGCTCGACCGGCGCGACACGGTTTCCGAAAACCGCGGCGGTGCTCTGCGCCGAAGGTGCATCTGCGGGAACCGCCGCCGAGCACGATCAAATCCGCATTCGTGGATGGTGGAAAGGGGTCACGGGGCATTCTACAAGACGCCAGGCGAGCAGAAATACCTCCTCAAACTCTCGTCTGCATCGTGTCTCCGTCATGAGCGAGAGAACGCCGCGTTCTGTCATAGAATGGCCGCCTGATTGGCCTTGTGGACCGCAGTGATGTCGGAACGTCGCGCGGACGCTGCCTGGTCCTCAGGTTTTGACATCTCGCGAAGCCGAGGGAGCCTCCACGCTCAATTCCACATCTCGGCCAGCGTTGGATCCCATCGAGGATGCGAGCGCCTCGGATCAGCATCTGTGGAGTTCTGACCATGACTCACCTCGGATTCAGGGCGTTCAGCCTGGTCTTGGGGATCTTGGTCACGGTGCCGGCACTGCGGCGCGAAGATGGAACCTCACGACGCGCGCGATCGCCATCCGGCGGGAGCGACGGAGAGAGAAGCCGGCCTTCTGGGCCGCTGAGCGGCGGTCGCCTCGTCAATACGAACGCGACGCTCGTCGAGCGCGGGTTGCGTGAAGGGCTCGATTCAGGCGAGGGCGCTGACGGCCCGCAGCTCGTGTTGGGCGGAATGCGATCCGGTCAGGGGTTCACGCCGGCATCGGCTACCGGCGGCGGGATCTGTGGCGGGATCGCTGGGGCTTCCGGCGACTGCTCGTGGCACGGTCAATCTGGCCTACCTGCTCGATTTCGATCTCGATTTCAAGACTCTCCGCAGCGAGCGGTCCTTCGTTGAAGTGCGCACCGAAGGTTCGAGAGCTCTCCCTGTATGGACTACTACGGTCAGGGAAACAGTTCGAACAAAGGTGATCGCACGAGCTACTCGTGCGACGACCTGACGACGGACGTGGATGCCGGCTTCGAGCCTGTTCGCTTCCTGCGGCTAGGGCTCACCGGCGGCTTCATCGGGACTCACGTCGGCGCCGGCGAGCGCGGTGGTGTGCCTTCGATCGAAGAGAACTTCGACAAGACGGCGCGCCCGGCCTGGGGACAATCCCACCTTCGCCCGGTGGGGGACCTTCGCCTATTTTGATCACCGCGACGCGCAGAGCGGCCCGCAGCTGGCGGCCTGTGCGGCGTGCGCTTTCGACAGTACGCCGATCTCGACCTCGACCGCTACAGCTTCCGCCAGGTGGAGTTCGAGGCGCAGCACTACCTGCCATAGCTCAACAAGACGCGCGTGATCGCCCTGCGCGCGACGACAGTCCTGTCGTTTCCGACAGAGAAGGCCACGTCGTGCCCTTCTACCTGCGGCCGACGATTGGCGGGAACGACAATCTGCGCGGCTTCCCGCGCTTCCGGCTATTACGATCGATCCACGCCGTCTTTTTCAGCGTCGAGCACCGCTGGCACGGTTCACCAGGCTCTCGACACGGCCATTTTCCTCGACGCGCGGCAAGGTGATCGACCGGAAGGCCGACGGACTTCATCGAACTCCAAAGTGAGCGCCGGCATCGGCTCTTCCGCATTCGTGTGCTCGACGCCGTCGTCTCGCGAGTGAGCATCTGCGGCGGTGGCGCGAGGGTTCCGCGACCATGTGGACCTTCAGCGACATCTACAAGGTGAGGTGGTAATCGTGCGGGCAAGGAGCTGTCTTGGTGTGGCGTTGGGGCTGGGCTCGGGGCGGTCGGGCCGGCGCTGGCGCAGGCGCCGAAGTTCTACCCGGACGATCCGCTCGCTGCGCGAGCCTGACCCCGGCGGCGACGATCGAATGCCCAGGCGCGGCAGTTGAGCGGACTGCTCGAAACGGTCAACAGCACGCTCACGCCGCCGGGTGAGGCTCCACCCGCGGCCGGGTCATCGCGGGCGGGCGGAGTCAATACGCTGGGCGAGTGATGGACGGCCCGTGGTTTGTCAACCGGCATGGCGCACATCGGCTGTCGCGCGGGAGCTCATTCGCGGGTCCGGCAGCTGCGGATCCCCCGCTGCTCACCGCGCCGCTGCAGGTCCTCGTCGTCGATCGCCCGCCGGGTGTCGAGGCCCGGACTGCTCGTCGCCGACTCGGCGCAACGCGTACGTGCTCCGGTTCGATCCCCTGGGTTCGAGGGCCGCCACCGGCGCCGAAATGGTCGCCTCGCGTTTGTTCCATGCACTCCTGGCTATCACGTCGGCGGAACTACATCGTTCGCATCAATCGCAGGCCAGCTCGTCGCGTCGGAGAGCGGGCAGGCCGTCTCCGTGCGCCGGACGTGCGCGCTCTGACCGAGCTCGACATCGACCGTTCCTGCGAGCGTGGAGCCCGGGGCCACGTATCGCGCCAATCACGCGCGTCTCCCGGGCGTCAGACTCGCGTACTCGGGCCGTACCCAGATGTTCGATGTCCACGGTGACGATCCCAATGACGTGGTGCCGCACGAGCACCGACGCGACCTCCGGGGCTTGTTCGTGTTCTGCGCGTGGCTCAACCACAGCAACATGCGGGCGAGTGAATACGCGACGTCCTCGTCGAGGAAAGCGGCATTCCGCATCCCATTACCCTCTTCGACTACAGGCGACAGCGCTCGGCAGCGGCGTTGCTGGACGAGCCGAAGCGCGCGTGGGAGGGACACGAACGCTTGTGCCTGGCGTCCAGGCAGTCGGAGCCAACGTGCTGGGTCTTGGCGTCTACGCTCACAGTGGATGCGCGCCCGGTATCGACACTGCGCGGTGTCGGTCACATCGACTACAGACGTTCGATCCGGACGCCGCTGGACGACGAATCACCTTGATCGCGCCGTTCGTCAATCGTCTGCCGGACGACACCTTCTGGGCGGCGAAGCTGGTGATGGCGTTCACCGACGGGGACATTCGCGCGATCGTCAGCACCGGCCAATACAGCGATCCGGCGGCGGCAGCATGGCTGGCCGAGTGCCTCATCGAGCGCCGGAACCGGATCGGCCGTGCATATCTCGGTCGTGTTCTTCCTCTGGACAACTTTCGAATCGAGAACGGCGAGCTCGCCTTCGACGACCTCGGCGGCCACATGATGGCCTGTCCGCGCCCGCGCACGATCACGGCGGAGTGGCTCAGGCTGCGACAACCGCACTGGAGAACTGTCAGCGCCAGGGCGCGGAGCGGCCTCCGCGTTCCGTCAGAATCTCGCCGATGGCGGGGCATGCGTGGCCGCGCGCCTTTCGGGTGGGGAGCTCGGGAAGACGACCACCGTTTATCTGAGATCCCAGGGCGGATCGTTGGTGGTCGTGGGGATCGATCGCGATTGGCCCGGAGAGTCGTGGCGCCCCAGGGCATTCGGTCCGGCGCGGGCCCAGCCGATACCCCCAGCTCGATGCGAAGCAGACGTCGCTCTTCAGCGAGCCCTACGCCGCCGATGTACAACAACCGTTCCGGCCGCACCTACACGTCACAAGAGGGATTCGATGCGCTCAGCCTGTCGCAGCAGACGACGTTCGACGCGGTGACGCACGCGCTGATGCGCCCGAGCTTGACCGACGAGGCCGGCCGCCCGCTCGGGTCGCCGATCGATCTGCTCGAAGGGATCGACCGCATCGCCGGGCAGATACGCCGGACGCAGCGGCGATCAGCAGTTCCGCCTCTACGTCCGGCTGAAGCCTGAAGCGCGCGCCGTGCCTCGACAAGAGCCGCTGAGTTCTTCCGCGATCATGACAACACGGTGTGCCACGTCGGTTATCCAGACTCCGTATCGTCAGATTGGCAAGGGAGCCGAACATCCAGTTTTCATTGTCCGAGGACGGACGCCGTGCGGACATCGACGTCGATTACAGGTCCAGCCGATCGCCGCAGGCGTTGTTCAACGGCCATTTGACATCCGCGAACTCCGACGTCCGCGTCGGCCAGAATCCTCGCCTGCACAACGGGCGCTGGAGCGGGTTCCTCGCGTGGTGGGAGGACGTCTTTGACCGACTGGATGACGCCACGGAACCCAATCGGGATTTGCTATACTCGGATCGGCCGTTAGTGCCCACGCCGCTCCTGCCCGACCGACCGCTCGGCGCGGCCCCGGAGCGCTATCGAGGACGCGGTTCAGGAATTTCTCACCGACTGGCTCGTGCAGCGAAATTACGATCAGGCGCTCGACGCGTTGTCGCCGCACGCCTATGCCTGTCTCGATGTCGACGACAGCGCCGGCCCGGAGTCGCTGTCGGTGGACCAGGCGCGCGGCTGCGGCTTCGAGAGCTGATGTCGTGCGCGGTCGATGAGCTCGGGCACCGAACCAGCCTGACCGACGCCATCGTCGCCGCGCTGCCGCGAGACCCCGCCCGCAAGGTCCTCGACCACCCCTTCCGCCGGGAGTTTACGCTCACGCCCGTGGACGATCGGGAGGCGCAGCGAGTACCTCTGTGGTCAGGGCGTGACGCCTCCCGAGAATCCTGAGCACCACGGAGCGCTGTTCACGTTCAGGCGACAGGGTAGCGGAACGTTGGCGTTGCTGTGGAACCGGGAGGGAGGGCGGTGGCGGCTCGCTTCGTACCGGTTGATGAGCCAATAGCGCGAAAATCGCCACGCTGTCTCCCGTGGCTCGCGAAGCCTCAGGCCATGCTAGATTAACACCCCGCTGAACTCGAGGCAGCACGCGAGGTACAACAACAGGACCACGAATGCGTTTGCCCCATTCGCTTCGCATTCCTCATGACGGCGAAGAGTGCATCAAGCCGCTTGTGACAGTCGCGCTGCTGGCAGCGCTCATGCTGATTGCGCCGACGATCGCCCGCGCCCAGGGCTTACCCGGAGTGTGCGCAGCCGCGACTACCGCCGCCCAACCCGGCGTCGTCTTCGGCAGGGCCCCGAGCATCTCGGCCTGCGGTGGAGATCGCCGGCCTGCTGGCCCCCATGCTCTGGTTCTCGGCCGACGAGCCGCTGTTCGCTGAGGGGCGCCCGCCGACTCCCAGCGCGCACCCCGGTGATACCCATGCCGATCACCCGATCGTCTCATTACCAGGTCAGCGAGATCACGTATCGAGGGCCCACGCCGGTCCGGCGGCCCGAGGAGAACGACCCGGCATTTGCGGATAAGGTCGAGTCCTTTCATCCTGCGCATACTACTTCTACTACCCGGAGGACATCGGAGTCGGTGGCCACCTGCACGATCTCGCCGTCGATCTGAGTGTGGCTCGAGGGTGACGTGCCGGCCGAGCCGGCGCTGCGCCGCAACCTCGCAGCGCGGCGGCGGGCCTCGCGGCTGACGTTGGCGCATCCATCGCAGCGCGTCAATCATCCATCGTCTGCTGATCGGAAACCGAGGACACGATCACCGGAGGAAATCATGAAAACGCTGGTCTTTGAATCCCTGCTGGCCGACTCGAAGCCTCCGATCGTCGTCGCTTCCTCATGACGACGCTCGGCGCATGCGCCAGTTGCGCCACTCGCAGCATCGACCGACACGCAGACGACCACACGGGGAACCGGCGCCCTGACAAAGGAGCAGCGCGACCAGCTGGACGCCAGGGCAGGTGTTGGACGAATTGAAGAAGGGCAACGAGCGCTTTCGAACTGGAAAGATGACGCCCCGGGACTATCGAGATCGAGTCAGCAGTGCGAGTGCCGGTGGTCAGTGCCCCGCCGCCGCGCTGCTCGGATGCATCGATTCCCGCGCGCCGGCCGAGATCATCTTCGACGCGGGCATCGGCGACATCGTTCAACGCCCGTATTGCAGGCAACGTCGTGAACGACGATCTGTTGCGGGAGCCTGAGTCTCGCCTGCGCGGCGGCCGGCGCCAAAGTAGTGCTGCTGTTCGACACACCGCGTGCGGGGCGATCAAGGGCGCGATCGATGACGTCGAGATGGGCAACCTGACGGGACTCCTCGCCCGCGTGAAGCCGGCCATTACCGCGACGAACTTCGATGGGGAAAAGTCCAGCAAGAACGCCGCGCACGTCGATGCGGTCGCGCGGACCAACGTCCGGCTCGGTCTCGACAACGTCCGGCGGCGGAGCCCTATCCTGGCGGAGCTGGAAAAAAGAGCGCCATCCAGATCGTTGGGGCGATGTGTACGACGTGGCCACGGGCATGGTCGAGTTCCTGGGCTGAGGATGATCGAGACCTCAACTGGCGCTTGCTTATACGACGGTGCCCGGTTTGACGGTTCCGCCCTTTGGGCACCACCACGATGCCGGAGCGAGATACCAGCCATCGCCGTCGGCTTCCTGGATTCCGGCCCGTTCACCAGCCGGCAGCCGTCGCCGATGCGGGCGTTCTTGTCGATGATGGCCCGGTCGATCACCACGTCGCGGCCGATGCCGAGGCGCGGCGCCCGCCCGAGCCCAGCCGCTTCGTCGTCGCTCGACACGTGTCGGCGCCGACCAGCACCGAGCGCGAGATCGTGGATCCGGCGCGCACCACCATCCGCACGCCGACGACCGATCCGGTGACCGAACTCTTCTCGAGCGAGCACCCTTCAGCGATCACGGCCTGCTTGATCACGCACTCGTCGAAACGCGAGGGCGGCAGCTGGCGCGGGTGCGTGAAGATGGGCCGCTTAGGGTCGTTGAAGCGGAACGGCGGGTCCGGCCGTGTCAGCATCAGGTTCGCGTCGTAGTAGGCGCCGATGGTGCCGACGTCGGCCCAGTAGCCGCGGTGCAGGAACGCGTTGACGTTGTAGCGCGCCGAGCGCCGCCGGGAATGATCTCCTTGCCGAAGTCGATGCCGCGGCCGCTCCAGCATGTCGAGCAGCACCTCGCGCGAGAAGACGTAGATGCCCATCGACGCGACGAACGGCTTGTCGGGCGGCGTCCGCCGATAACGGCGCCGGCCGGGGCAGCTGACTCGCTCGATCTCGGCCAGCCGCGCGGCGTCCGGCTTCTCCTCGAAGCCGCTGATCTGGCCCGAGCGATCGAAGCGGAAGATCCCCATCTCGGTCGCGTCGTGACGGCGTCGACCGGCTGCGCGGCGATCGTGATGTCGGCGCCGCGCTTTCGATGTGCGCGTCGACCAGTTCCGCGTAAGTCCATCCGGTACAGGTGATCGCCGGCGAGAATCAGGTAGTAGTCGGCGTCGTGCGCCTCGAAGTGGCGGCGCGCCTGGCGGACCGCGTCCGCCGTGCCCTGGAACCAGTCAGGCTGTCGGGCGTCTGCTCGGCGGCGAGCACCTCGACGAAGCCGTCCGAGAACCCGTCGAGCCGGTAGGTCTGCGCGACGTGCCGGTTGAGCGAGGCCGAGTTGAACTGCGTGAGGACGAAGATGCGGCTTGATCTCCGGCGTGGAGGCAGTTGCTGATCGGGATGTCGATCAGGCGGTACTTCCCGCCAATCGGAACGGCTGGCTTCGACCGGGAGTGGGTGAGCGGGAACAGACGGGTCCCTCGCCCGCCCCCCAGGATGATCGCCAGCACGTCGCGCACGTCCGGCAGGATATGCGGGGACCCCGTGAGCCTGCAATAGCCGGCTGGACCGCGAAGAATTTGCCGATCCCGTCGCGGCGTGGTGATCCCGCCGTTACGTGAGCCCCTAGGCTGGATTCCAGATGCGAGGTACGGACCCCGCGGTGGATCCGATGGCGCTGACGATCAGCACGATCGTCTGCGCTTACAACGAAGCCGATTACGATTCATCGGCCCCTGCCTCCAGTCCCTTCGTCATCAGACCCGTCCCCTGGACGAGATCCGTCGTCAACAACGCCAGCACCGACGAGACGGTCGCGATTGCGACGAGCGTGCGCTGGCGTCCGCGTGATTCGACGAGCCGCGCAAGGGACTCGTGCAGAGCCCGCGAGGCTGGGCGGCTTTGCGTGCCACCGGCGATCTTCTCGTCTATCTGGATGCGGATTGCCGCGCGCCGGAGGAGTGGCTGCAGCGAGTAGAGCGGCGATTCGACCGGCGCCTCTGCTCGTCGCGCTCTCAGGCCATACCGGTTCTACGACTGGGACTGGTGGGGCCGGGCGCTGATCCGCGCGTGCGACTTCACGCTTGCGCGCCGCTCACGCAGCTGGTGGTCTATCGGCTTGCCGGCGCAGGGACGCTGTTCTACGGCGGCAACTTCGCCGTGCGCCGCGAGGCGCTGGCGCGCGATCGGCGGCTTCGACACGCGCATCGAGTTCCACGGCGAGGACACGAACCTCGGGCGCCGGCTCATCGCCGTCGGCCCGGTCGCGCATGGCGGCCGAGTGCTGGCTGCTGGACGTCGGCGCGGCGGTATCGGGCGATGGGCAAGGGCGCGGTCTTCGCGCCTCTACGTGCGCAACTTCGCGTCCGAGGTCCTGCACCATCGGCCCGCAGGATCGCAGATCATCTCGACGTGAGGACGTAGATGCCGGGCTACGAACCGTTCCTGCTCTGCGACTTCCACGTGCACACCACGTGGAGCGACGGCCGCCTGAGCCTGCGCGAGGTCGATCGACCTGTACGGGCGGACCGGCGAAGTTCGATGTGATCGCCATCACCGATCACATCCTGATGAAGCGCGACCTGCTCGCGCGGTGCGGCCGCATGGCCACGCTCGGCCGCCGCACGTTCGGCGATCGCCGAGGATCGCGTTCGCGCGTATCTCGACGACATCCAGCCGCGAGGCCGAGCGCGCGATGGCCGACGTACGACATGCTGGTGCATCCCGGGCGCCGAGATCACGCAGAACCGCCTGCGCGGCAAGAAGAACTCGCACATCATCGCGCTCGACATCAGAGAGTACATCAGCGCCGATCAGTCGCGCCGAGGACATCCTCAGGAGATCCGGCGGCAGGACGCGCTGAGCATCGCCTGTCATCCGCATCACCGCACGACGCGGCGGCATCGAGATCAGCACCTGCTACCTGTGGGATCACCGGCAAGACGCTGGCGCCGACTCGTCGACGTCTGGGAGGCGGCGAACCGCGACGACCTGTTCTCGGTGACGAGCCTGAAGCACTATCCCTACGTCGCCAACAGCGACTTTCACAAGCCGAAGCACCTCTATTCGTGGAAGACGCTGCTCCGCTGCGCGAAGAACTGGACGTCGATCCGCCAGGCGCTCGCGCGACAACGTCGACGTCGCGCTGACGCTGTTCCGCAAGGAGGCCTGAACGCCGGCACCGCTCAGGCCCCGCTGACCAATGCGCGGCCCGGCGGCTCGCTGCCCATGCGGCCCGCGGCCGCGCGCGGCTGACCGCGGTCTCACAACTGCACGCACCTGGTCTACACTCGTCAGACCGGCCGGCTCGTGCACGAGCGGGCCGCGAATGACGCATGACGAACTGGAGCAGCGCCCGACGTTCGGCGTCGGATGGCCGTGCACGCGTGACCCGTCGTGGCCGCGACGCTGCTGCTCGGGCCGGCGCTCCGGGCCGACGCCTCGCTGCGCGGCACCGTGCGCGATGCAACCGGCGCCGCCATCGCCGATGCGCACCTCGTTGCCGCGCGGCCCGCCGGCGCACGCGCCGTGCGAGACGACGTCGGCCGCCGATGGCACCTCACGCTCGACTCGCTCCCTCGCCCGCTGATGTCGGTCCGCATCGAGGCCCCCGGGTTCACGCCCGTCGATCTGACCGCGCGCGACAGCCTCGCGTCGTGCTGATGCTTGCCGCCTACACCGAAGCGGTCGTGGTGACCGCCTGCGCACCGAGGGCGTCACCACCAGCGGCGCCGCACCCTGTGTCGGTCCTCGCGTCCTCGGATCTCGCGCTGCTGCCTCCCGTGCCGCTCGACGACGCGCTGAAGAGCGTGCCTGGCTTCAGCCTGCCGCCGCACGACCTCGCGCGCCGCCAATCCGCGATCGACGCAGGGAGCGGGCATGCGCGGCTTGTCGGCGTCGGGCGCCAGCCGGGCGCTCGTCCCGCGACGGCGTCCCCTGAATGATCCCTTCGGCGGCTAATACTGGATCGATGCCGCCGGCGGCGCCGTCGATCGCGTCGATGTGATGCGGGAGCGGCGAGCGACCTGCATGGCGCCGACGCGATGGCTGGCGTGGTGCAGACGTCACCGCGCAAGCCGGGGGAGGGTCCGTGAAAGTCGACCTCGAGGGCGCATCGCACTGGCACGGCACGCGCGTCGGTCTTCGCCGGCGGGTCACACGGCCTGTGGCGCGGCACGGCGTCCGGAGAGGCCTTCACGACCGATGGCTACATCCTCGTGCCCGACGACCAGCGCGGGCCGGTCGAATGCCGGCCACTCAGCGCCACGACAGCCGGCCGTGCAGGGTGGGCTACGAGACGCCAGCTTCTACGCGCGCGTGACGGGCGACGTCTACGCCGAACACCGGGTAACGGCGACGCCGATTCAGACCAACGCACCGACATCCGGCAACTGCATCTCAACCTCGGAGCGAAACCGTGCCAGCGGACGCTGGAACGTCACCGGGCAGACGGGCGATCAGGAGTCTGCAGACCAGGCGTTCTCGTCGACGCCACGGATCGGAGCAGCGAGACGCTGACGTCGCGCCAGTGACGTGCCTCGCGGTCCAGCATGGGTCGCCGCGCGCCGGCAGCGCGGCTGGGAGTGGTCGTGGACGTGCTGGCAGGCGCTGACACGCGCGACGTCTCGCTACCAACAACGAGCAGACGTTTGCGGAACGGCAGCCTCCGGCCCGCGACCCACATCGGGGCCTATCAGCGACCAGCGGCGCCTACCTGCAGTTCCACCGTTCGGCCGGCGTGCGAATGTCACGGCCACGGTCGGCGCCCGGGGCGACCTGCGCCAGCCGTCGCGGGATGACGGGTTCTTCGACGGCGACTCGGCGTTTTCACCGCGCGCGTCGGTCACCTGACCGCGAACAGCCTCGTCGTCGTTCGCGGCAGTCTGGCGGGCGTTCCGCCCGCCGACGCTGAACGAGCGATAGTCGGGGTTCCGCGCCGGCAACGTGCGTCACACTGCCCAACGCCGACCACGCGTGCCCGAGCTCGCTGCGCGCCGTCGAGGGAGCGTGCTGTTCACGCCGCGGCGCGGTGCGCTGCGCATCACCATTTACCAGGAATGTATTTTCGAGCGACGCGGTCACCAACTGACCGTGAGCAGCATCACCGTCGGCTCATCACGCGCCAGCGCATGAACGTCGGTGCGATTCACGCACCTGGGCTGCCGAGATCGAAGGCGAGTGGCGACTGACTCCGGCCCTGAGCCTGATCGGATCGAGCGCGCTCACTCATTCGCGCTCGCCAGACTACGCGCCGCTCGAAGGCCTGACGACACCACGAGTGCCGGGGTGGACGGGGAGCGATTGGCATACGCGGCGCCGCGCTCCGGGGCCTCGCGCTCTCCGCGCAGGTCTGCGCCTTCGGCAGCCAGTTCGAGGACGACCGCAACACCCTCGTCCTCAATTCCGGATCGGTCACCGACTCGACCATCCTCCAGCCAATCGGTCATCGCGCGTCCGCGTATCTCAGCTTCGAGAATCTCTTCGACGTGGACTACGACGTCGGCCGCACGCCCGTGTGGACCACCGGCCATGCCGTTCACACTTCACGGCGGCGTCCATTTGACGATAGGCCGACTAGTTGCCGAGGCCGTGCTCGAAGGCTCTGGACCTCCGTGGCCCTGGACTTCGCCCAGTACTGGAGAGCTACTGAGCTAGGCGCTCTCCAGACCTGACCGATCAGAGCTGCAGCCGTCGGGTCGCCCTGATGCCGCACGCGTCGCGGCCTCGACGATGAAGATGACGTCCTCGGCGATGTTGGTCGCGTGGTCGCCGACCCGCTCGGAGGTGCCGCGAGATCGAGGATGAGGTCGATGCTCGGCCTCGATCTTCTCGTGGGTCGCCCAGCATGTAGGTGAGCAGTTCTGAAGATCTGGCTTCTTCAGGCCGTCGAGCGTGTCGTCTTCCGCGAGTGACCGCCTGGGCCTCCGTCGTCACGTCACCGGAGACGAAGGCGTCCAGCGCCCGCTTCAGCATGCGCAGCGCGATGTCGCCCATGCGCGGCAGGTCGATCAGCGGCTTCACGGGCCGGTGCGTGATATAGCTGTGCTCGCGGCCTCGGCGATGTTGACGGCCAGATCGCCGATGCGCCTCGAGAGTCGCCGCTGATCTTCACGATGGCGACCAGCACCCGCAGGTCGACGGCCATCGGCTGATAAAGCGGCGAGCAGCTTGAAGCAGCGGGTCGTCGATCTCGGAGATGCAGCTGATTGATCGCCGCGTCACCGGCGGCGATCTCGGCGATGAGCTTCTGGTCGCGCTGGACGAGGCGCCCGCATTGGCCGTTGCGCACCTCAGTCCTCGGCGAGCGCGCCCATCCTCGAGCATCCGCCGCTTGAGAGACTCGAGCTCCTCGCCGAAGTGCCGTGTATCGACACGTCATTCCTGCCATGTGACCTCGAGCCTGTCTGAAAAATTGCGCCGCTCAGCGTCCATGCAGCCTCGAAAGCCGGCGGGTCGCCAGCCGGGCGGCGAGCGAGCACGTGAGGGACCAGCCCGACGAGGCACGAGCGCGCCGGCCCAGGCCTGCCGGTGCCAGTCCTCGTAGCGGCGAGATCGCGTAGGTGATAGACCTGCACCGTCAGCGACGACGATCGGCTGGCCGAGGCTCGTCGTGAAGAACCGGTTGTTGAACGACGTGAACAGCAGCGGCGCCGTCTCGCCGGCGATGCGCGCCAGCGCCAGCACGACGCCGGTGATGATGCCCGGCAGCGCCGCCGGCAGCACCACGCGTGAAGACCGCGCTGCGCCTGCGTGGCGCCGAGCGCCAGCGCGCCCTCGCGCATCGTGCCCGGCACCAGCAGCAGCAGCTCCTCGGTCGTCCGCGCGATGATGGGAATCATCATGATGCCGAGCGCGAGGCCGCCGGCAAGCGCGCTGAACTGCTTGAACGGCAGCACCGCGATCGCCGTAGACGAACACGCCGATGACGATCGACGGCACGCCGTTGAGCGTGTCGGCGGCGAAGCCGGACCAGCGGTCGGCCATCCGCGTGCCCGGCGTATTCGACGACGTAGACGCCGCTCAATGATCCCGATCGGGAATCGCGATGACGCGACCCGATGAGCCGTCAGCGATCAGCGTGCCGACGATCGCGTTGGCCATGCCGCCGCCCGGTCTCGCCGACCGGCGTCGGCATCTGCGTGAAGAAGTCGAGGTTCAGCGGCCGGATGCCCTGCCTGACGACGAAGAACAGGATGAACGCGAGCGGCACCAGGCGCCAGGAGCACGGACAGCGCGCAGAAGCCGACGAAGAGCGACGACAGCAGCTTGCGCCGCGCGGCGTCATGGCGCGTCATGCCGGCTGCCTCGGCGTCGGCGACGGTGACGGCCAGCCGGCTTCGCGTGCGCGCCATGCTCCAGATGAGCAGGCGCGACAGGATGTTGACGATCAGCGTGATGATGAACAGCACGAGCCCGATCTCGACGAGCGCGTGCAGATACAGATCCGTCGGTCGGCCTCCGTGAACTCGTTGGCCAGCACCGCCGCCATCGTGTACTGCGGCGCGAACGAGCGACGCCGGATACCTGCGGGCGTGTTCCCGATCACCATCGTCACGGCCATCGTCTCGCCCAGCGCGCGGCCGAAGCCGAGCATGACGGCGCCGACGATGCCCGGTGCGCGCGTAGAAGAGCGCGGCGCGAATCGCCTCGAAGCGCGTGGCGCCGAGCGCGTAGGCGCCTTCGCGCTGTGCGACGGGCACCGACTTGCAGCACCTCGCGCGCCACCGACGAGGTGAACGGAATGACCATGATCGGCCAGGATCAGCGCGGCCGACAGCATGCCGACGCCGAGCGGCGGGCCGCTGAACAGCGGCATCTGTCGCAGCGAGTCGGGCGTGCCGCGACTTCGAGCGCGCGCACCGGCGGCACCAGCACGAAGATGCCCCAGAGGCCGTAGCACGATCGACGGAATGGCGGCGCAGCAGCTCGGTCAGGAAGACCAGCGGCTGCTCGAGCCAGCCGGGACAGAGCTCCGAGATGAAGATCGCGATGCCGAGCGCGACCGGCGTGGCGATCAGCAGCGCCAGAATCGGACGAGTAGAGCGTGCCCCAGATGAACGGCAGCGCGCCGAACTCGCCGGCAACCGGGTCCCAGATCGCGGTCCGCCAGAAGTTGAAGCCGAACTTCTGGATCGACAGCATCGACTGGCGCGCACAGCTCGAAGCCGATCGCCGACGACGATGACGACGAGGACGAGCGCGAACGCGCCGGTCCCGAGCCGGAAGCCCAGATCGCTTCGATCGCGCTACGCAGGATACCTTGATCTGCGCGAGCGCCGCCAGCTCGCAGCTTGACCAGCGACTCAGGCAGCGGCGCGTAGCCCGAGCTCGGACGCGAACTTCTGCCCGTCGGTCAGCGCCCACTTCACGAAGTCGACCATCGCCTTGGCCTGCGCCTTGTCCTTCGGGTTCTCGTAGAGCGAGCAGCCAGGTGAACGACGAGATCGGGTAGACGCCTTTGCCCGGCGCGTTGGTGATCGACACGCGGAAGTCGGCCGGCATCGCTTGACCGCCGCGGCCGCCGCCGCGGCGTCACCGACTTCGACCGTAGCCGTGCACGAACTCGCCGGCCATGTTCTGCACCGATGCCGTAGCTGATCTTGTTCTGCAGCGCGTAGATCAGCTCGACGTAGCCGATCGATCCGGGCGTCTGCGTGACGAGGCCCGGCGACGCCCTCGTTGCCCTTGCCGCCGACGCCGACCGGCCAGTTCACCGACGTCGCGACGCCGACCTTCGTCTTCCACTCCGGCGAGACCTTCGCGAGGTAGTCGACCCAGATGTAGCGTCGTGCCCGAGCCGTCGGAGCGATGGACGACCGTGATGTCGGTCGCCGGCAGGTTCACGCCGGGATTCAGCTTCGCGATGCGCCGGGTCGTTCCACTTCGTGATCTTGCCGAGGAAGATGTCGGCAAGCACCGGCCGGTGAACTTCGAGCTCGCGCGCTCGACGCCGGGCATGTTGTAGACGGGCACGACGGCGCCGAGCACGGTCGGGCAGGTGCAGGATCTTGCCGGGCGCTGCCTGCATCTGCTCCGCGCGTCATCGGTCCGTCGGTGGCGCCGAAGAACACCGTCTGGTTCGTGAGCTGGCGGATGCCGCCGCCGGATCCGATCGACTGGTAGTTGATCTGCGACGTTCGGGTGCAGCTTGTTGTACTCGGCGAACCACTTCGAGTAGATCGGGTATGGGAACGTTGCGCCCGCGCCGTTGATTTGCATCTTCTGCTGGGCGGTAACGCCCGTCACGCGAGCACCGCCGCGACGCCCGCAACCGCCGCAGTAGCTTTCAGACTGACATGGCCTATCTCCTCCGGGGGTCTTACAAGTTCACCAGACCGTGCAGGGCGATCTTGGTCTGTATCTCGGCCAGCGGCAGGCTTGCGGAGCCTGCCGTCGGAGTTCGCCTCGTCCCAGTCCAGCATGATCCGCCGTGCTGACGGTCCCCTGGACGCTTGGACCGATGCGCCGACGCCGGCGATCGTGCGCTCCCGGTCCCGGCTGCCGAACTTGCACGTCGCTCGGCGTGAAGTGATCGTAGCGGAACAGTCCCTCCGAAGGCCCCACAGTGGACTTTGGCGTGAACCAGAACGAATAGCCCGTCGCCGGTGAGGAACGGGCACTGCGTTTGTCGGCCTGGTCAGTGATGGTGTGCAGGTAATCATGCCCCGGCGTTCAGGTCAAAAGCTCTGTGCTCGAAGGTCGTCTCCGAATAGGGCCCGGGTCTTCTCGTCGCCCTTGATGTAGCTGTCCGTCGTCGTAGAAGCCCATCACGCGGACCGCCGCGCAGCACCGGCTTGGCCGTCGCAAACGGACGCAGCGAGCCCCGAATCTGGACAGCCTGCTGGTTGACGCAGCTGCGGCGCTGCGCTGTAAGCCATCCCCGTTATGTAATGCCCGACATGCACGTCGCCGAAGTTCTTAGCCGAAGTTGTAGTGGAACGACAAGCGCGTGGCATCGGGACGTCAGAGGAAGCCCTCGCGCTCCTGGAAGGCCGTCCACATGGGAACGGTAGCGGTAAGATCTGCTCCATGTAGTCGATGGCCGGGGTTTGCTGGAGGGCCGAAGCTTGCACCCGCGAACCCCCGGGTCGTCCAGTCGCATCCAGGTTGATGCACCTTCGCCGCGCTGCGTCTTCAGCCGGTAGACCGGAGCTGCCGCTGATGTCCAGTGCGCGGGGTGAGACCGCTGGAGTTCTCCGCGTGACGTCCGGCGTGATACGAAACGCAATCGAGTGGGGGGGAGATGTTGCCCGTGATGTTGATGCGACCGCGCGACGTTGAAACGCGTCGGCACGGATGTGGTGTTGCCGTCGGCATCCGTCGATCCGTCGGGCTCCATGTGTTGATCAGGCGCAGTCGGCAAAGATCGATGGCACCCACCCTGATCACTGGCGCTGTCGTCAGGCAAAGGGGGTATGCCCGGACCGCTGAGCGCGTGACCATGCGCATAGAGTGCCCGCAGGTTGCGGGCAGTCGCGGCGAACAACCAGACAAACAGGAACGCGTCGTTGGGGATCGGACGAGGGTCAAGACGCCTCCTTGGGTGTCAATCAAGAAGCTCGACCGCCACGATGCTGAAGCCGACGTGTCGTCAATGCGTCACGCCTGTTACGGTCGATGTAAAAGCTGCCCGCCGCAGCAGGTCAGGCTGCGTGCCTGGCGCGGCGGGCGGCTCGGCAGCATCCTGGGCTTCGGAGCCTATGTCGGAGGCGATGACCTTCGAGGCGACGAATCAGTTGCGGAGGGCCGTAAATCCGGGGAATCCGGTCGGGGACGCCGAGGGCTCGGATATGCGTCGAGCAGCAGCCGTCGCGACGGCGATGACGACCGGAGCCGAAGATGAGGCCGATGAACCCGAACGCCACCACGCCGCCGAGCAGCGCGATGAACGTCGCCAGCCCGTTCATGGCTGCCGATCGCCCGCTCAGCGGCAGCGCGCCGCAACGCGTTGGATCGGCCGTTCAGGCTGACGCGACCGATCGCCGGTCGCGGGGATGAGGCCGCGCGTCATCTCGCCGGTCGCCATCAGCCACACGGCCACCGGGAACCAGATCACCCTGCCGCTGCCACGCGGGATCCAACGAGGAAGAACGCCATGACGGTGCCCCAGACGACCGGCGCGTGCAGGCCGGGCCACCCCAGAAGGCGCAGTCCGCCTCGAGCGGTCCCTGGACCGCCGCCACCGCCAGCCCACGCGATCACGCTGGCGTAGATCAGATCCCCCACTTGCCCCGGTGCCCGCTCGCTGCTGGCCTGCCTCGCCGAACGGCAGCAGGCTGCTGAATCCGGCCGGCGATGGCTCGCCGTCGCGCAGGAAGAAGAACAGCGCGAGCCAGAGTGATGAACAGCTGGAGGATCTGCCAGCGCCAGGCCGCCGAGGATCCGGACCCGACGCCGCGGCCAGCGGATACCAACGAGTTTCTGGCCGGCCTGCGACACCGCGGTCATGAAGCTCGATTGTTCGCCAGAGGCGGCGCACGATGCGCCTGCGAAGCCAGAGCCACGCGTCCACGATGCTCTGGGAGCGGGCGCGCATCGAGGCGGCGTCCCGCAGGGCTGGTGCGGCCTGCGGCCCCTTCGGTGACCAGCGTCGAGACCACGGAAGCCAGACGGGCACCACCAGCAGGACGAGCACCGGCATCGTCGTCAAGCCGGCAGCGCGGGGATCGGCCCAGGCGAAGGCGAGTCCTCGCGGTCGTGGATGGGATACACGCACACCGCGAGCACGCCGAGCACCGGCCAAGGCGTTCGGCCGCGGCTCGACCGCTTACTGGAACGCCAGGTAGCCCCACCGGGGTTACGGCGACGTAGTGAGATCCAGCTGGGCGAAACGGTCCTTTTCGGTCACCTTGGCGCCCCGGCCGATTGTAGTGGTTAGCCAACCGGGAGGACGTCAAGTCGACCGGAATTCGGCCTATCTTGATAGGATCCGGGGTTTTCGCCTCAAGAGGAGCGCCGTGGCATTCCGTCTACTCGCCCGGGAAGAGAAGTTTTA
>ERZ1370068.4560-contig-3625_pt1 | contig 54483 bp, 58 predicted proteins | sample MGYA00561227_ERZ1370068 | MGnify/ENA primary metagenome ERZ1370068 (study PRJEB38410, sample SAMEA6850437) | metagenome | study: Metagenomic assessment of the ecological functions of the soil: analysis of the soil microbiota associated with the... | reverse complement strand
GTGCTCCTGCAGGCACTGGAGCGCGAGGCCGCCGTGGCTCCACGCCGCGCCGGCGGCATCGCCATCGCGACGAACGTCGTCTCCGCGATCTCCGCGTCTGAGGCGCCCGCCGTCGCCGCCTTCTTCGTGTGGGCCTGGATGCACCACGGACACTGGGTGATCTGGGCGATGGCGAGCGCGATCAGCTCCTTCATCTTGCCGGGGATCGCGCCGTCCTTGAACGCCTTCTGGTCGAACTCGAGGAAGGCCCGGAATGCTCTCGGGGCCAGCTCCCGCATCTTCTTGAACTGGGTGTTGGTGTCGACGCCGTGAAATTCCATGGAGGTCTCCTTGCCCGAGTGGACTGCGGGCCGCCCCTCAGTCGACCAGCGCCGCGTAGGTGAGCACGCGCAGCTCGCGGCGCAGCGGGTACGAGGACGACGGCATGAGCTGCGTCATGAAGATGACGATCAGGTCTTCCGCCGGGTCGATCCAGAACGCCGTGCTCGCCGCGCCGCCCCAGGCGTGCTCGCCGGGCGTGCCGAGCACCTGCGCCCGTGCCGGCGACTGATTGACCGAGAAGCCGAGGCCGAAGCCCACGCCGGCATAGGCGGTCTCCGTGAACATGCCCCCCGCGCGCGAGCTCGGTCAGGTCGGCGCCGCCGGGCAGATGGTTCATCGTCATCAGCTCGACGGTCTTCCGCCCGAGCAGGCGCACGCCGTCGAGCTCGCCGCGATTGAGCAGCATGGCGGTGAAGCGGTAGTAGTCGTGCACCGTCAGAGACGAGCCCGCCGCCGCCGGAGAGAAAGCTCGCCTCGCGGTACAGGCTCTGCGCGGGGTCGTCGATCATCTTGAGGCGGCCGTCGGCCTGGCGCTCGTAGTTGGCGGCGAAGCGCGGCACCTGCGAGTCCGCGATGACGAAGCCGGTGTCGCGCATGCCGAGCGGCTCGAGCACGTGCTGCTTGAGGTAGGCGTCGAGCTTCTGGCCCGAGATGACCTCGATGAGATGGCCGACCACGTCGGTGGACACGGAGTAGTTCCAGCGCGTGCCCGGCGAGAACTCCAGCGGCAGCGTGGCGAGCGTGTCGATCATGTCGGCGAGCGTGTAGCCGGGCTTGGCGCGGTCGCCCACGGCGAGCTTCCGGTACGCCGCGTCGACGTTGGTGCGCTCCATGAAGCCGTAGGTGAGGCCGGAGGTGTGGCTCAGCAGATCGCGGACGGTCATGGGCCGCGCGGGGGGCAGCGGTCGCGAAGACGGGGTGGTTGCCTCCGGCGAAGACGCGCAGATCCTTCCACGACGGGATGAACTTGTGCACCGGATCGTCGAGCTGAAAGCGCCCTTCTTCGTAGAGCATCATGAGCCCGACGCTCGTGATGGGCTTCGTCATCGAGTAGATGCGCCAGACCGAGTCGGCGGTGACGGGCCGGCGGCGCTCGATCTCGAGGTGGCCGAGCGGCTCACAGTAGACGACCTGGCCGCGCCGGGCCATCAGGGTCAAGGTGCCGGCGAGCTTGCCGGCGTCGATGTAGCGCTGCCAGTGCTCGCCGATGCGGGCGAGGCGCTGGGACGAGACTCCGACCTCTTCGGGCTTCGTGGGCATAGGGGATCTCCTGGCGGCGGATTCGCTTAGCGAAACCGCGCGATCATGTCTTTGCCGTAGCGGAGGACGTCGTCGGGCGTCTTGAGCTGGGCCGGCAGCCCCGCCGCGGCGCTGATGGGGACGGCCACGCGCGCGACCCCTTGCTTGGCCAGGGCCTCGATCTCCTTCGGATCGGCCGGCGCGGCCAGGGTGATCTCGATCGATGCGGGATCGCGGCCGGCGGCCTCCGCGGCACGGCGCATCTCCTGGAACGTCTCGGGGGCGGGTTCCGGGCGGGGAAATAGCCGTCGCCGAGGCGCCCGGCGCGCCGGGCCGCGGCCACGGTGTCGCCGCCGACGATGATGGGGATGCGGCGCTCTTGCGGCAAGGGCCGGCAGAACACCTTGTCGAACGAGACGAACCGGCCCTTGTAGCTCGCGCAGTCCTGGCTCCAGAGCGCGCGCATCGCCGCCACGTATTCGTCGGTGCGCGGGCCGCGGTCCTCGAAGGGCAGCCCGAGCGCGGCGAACTCCTCGGCGAGCCAGCCCACGCCGATGCCCAGGAGCACGCGTCCGCCTCCCGCCAGGTGATCGAGCGTGGCCACCGCCTTGGCGGTCACCACGGGATTGCGCTGGGGCAGGATGAGGATGGCCGTGCCGAGCTTGATCGTGCGCGTCGCCGAGGCGATATAGGCGAGCCAGATCAGCGGGTCGGGTATCGGGTAGTCCTCGAGGCCCGAGCCCATGCGCCCGCTCGGCGAGTACGGGTAGCGCGACTGATAGCCGTGGGGCACCACCACGTGCTCCACCGTCCAGATCGAGTCGAAGCCGGCGGCCTCGGCGGCCTGGGCCACCTCCACCGCGGCGGGACCATTGCTGTAGCGACCGAGGCTCGCGTACCGCAGTCCGAACTTCATCGTCGGCCTCCTGTGGTGAGTCGGCGGGGGTAAACAGCGTGGTCGGCCCGGTCACGCGGTGTCGAACCGACGGCGCGACCGACTCTATCGCGCCGTGCGGCGAGGGTCAAGGCGACGCATCGCGCATTTGCGTGCGGTGTGGCGCTCGCCTATCATCGACGTCACGGCCGGGCACACTCATCGGGGAGGCGACCATGGCGCTCGACATGCGACCGCTGCACTCATCGTTCGGCGTGGAGATCGCCGGCATCGACGTTCGACGGATCGACGACGCCGTGTTTCGCGAGGTCGCCCGCGCGCTCGACGATCACTCGGTGCTGCTCTTCCGGGGTCAGTCGCTCACCGATGCCGAGCAGATTGCGTTCAGCGAGCGCTTCGGTCCGCTCGAGACCACCATCCGCACCATCGCCAGTCAGGCGCGGGACCTCCCGGAGATCTCGAACCTGTCGAACGTCGATACCGAGGACCGGTTGATCCCGCGAGGCGACAAGCGGAACCTCTTCAATGCCGGCAACCAGATGTGGCACAGCGACAGCTCGTTCAAGCGGGTGCCGGCCATGGCGTCGCTCTTGTCGGCTCGCGAGGTGCCGCCCGAAGGTGGAGAAACGCAATTCGCGAGCATGCGCGTGGGCTACGAAGGGCTCTCCGAGGCCATGAAGCAGCAGATCGAGGGCAGGGTCGCCATCCACAGCTTCGTCTACTCGCGCGGGCTCGTGGGGGACGAGCTATTGCCTCCCGACCACGCGGCGCAGGTGCCGCCCGTCCCTCAGGCCCTCGTGCGGGCCAACCCATCGAACGGCCGCAAAGCCTACTACGTCGGCTCCCACGCCTGCGAGATCGTCGGCATGCCGACCGGCGAGGCGCGCGCGCTGCTTCGCGAGCTCGTCGTCGCGGCGACCCGGCCGGAGCTCATCTACACGCATCGCTGGGCGCCGGGTGACCTCGTGATGTGGGACAACCGCGCTGTACTCCACCGCGGCCGACCATGGGACGAGAGCCGGTACCGCCGCGTGATGCACCGGACGACGGTGGCCGGCACCGCGCCCACCGCGGCGGACGTCCCGGACGTCACGGTCTCGGAAGCCCGCGAGCCCGATGTCGCCTGGGGCCGCGCTCAGCTCGAAGCCGTCTGAGCGCAGCGACAGAGCGGATCCGACTCACGACTCCGGAGACGTCCCGGGCAAGGATCCTTCGGCAAACCGACCCTTCATTTCGGTCACGAACCGCTGCGCACCTTCCGGACCCAGAGGGGTCGCGGCGGTCGCTCACTTCCGGAGCTTCAGGTCCTCGTAGGGTGCGGAGTAGGGGTGATAGGCGATGAGGCCCAGTCCCGACTCCTCCACCCGGGGGCCGATGGCGTTGAGGAAGCCCAGCTCCCACAGCGGCGCGGCGATCACGCGCTCGTGGGCCAGCCGCTGGATCTGGTGGAGCAGCATTTCGCGGCGCTTCGGATCCTGCTCGCGCGCTTGCTGGACCACGAGATCGTCGATGTCGGGGTAGCTGCCCCACGCGTAGAGGCCTTCCTTCGACATGTAGTTCTGCACGCGCGTGGCGGCATTGCCCTGGCCGCCCGCGCCGGCCTGGAGGATCCCGCGGATCTTTTGTCCTTCCACTGGCTCAGGAAGGCCGCCCGCTCCATCGGCCGGACTTTGGTACGGATGCCGACCGCGCCGAGGTAGTTGGCGATGGCCTCGGCCACGCTCGAGTACGACCCGTCGCACGCGTAGTCCCCGGCGTCGAAGCCGTTCGGATATCCGGCTTCGGCCAGTAGCTTCTTCGCTTGGGCCGGATCGTACGGGTAGGGTGGGATGGCCAGCGCGTACTCGAACGCCGACGGAATGATGCTGCCGGTGGGCTTGGAGTGGCCGAGCGTCTCGGCCTGGTTGATGGCGTTCTTGTCGAAGGCGAGCGCGGCGGCAAGCCGCACGCGCCGGTCGTGCCATGGCGACTTCGGATCCCACTGCAGCGGGCCGAAGTCGAGCCACTGCGTCGCGGAGATGACGGTCGGCACGAGCTTGAGCCCCGCCGTGCGTTTCACCTCCTCGCCGAGCGGGCCGCGCAGGGAATAGGCGACGTCGGCCTCGCCGCGCTTGAGCATGGCGAGCCGGGTCACGTCCTCGGTCACCACCTTCCACACCAGGCGCTTGACGGCAGGCGCCTTGCGCCAGTAGCGGTCGTGGGCCTCGAAGACCATCTCGATGCCGGGGTTGAACGACGCGAGCTTGTACGGACCGGCCCCGATCGGCGCCTTCTTGAAGCCCTCGTCGCCGACCTTCTCGACGTACTTCTTCGGCACGATCCAGCCGGCTCCGGTGGCGGGTGTGGCGTAGAACGTCAGGAAATCCGGCCACGGCTCCTTCAGCCGGAAGCGCACTCGATGAGGGTCGACGATCTCCACCGCCGACACCTGGTCCTTCAGAAGCTTGGCGGCGGCGCCGCGGTAGCGCTCGAAGCTGAACTTCACGTCCTCCGCGGTCAAGGGATCGCCGTTGTGGAAGACGACACCCTTGCGCAGCACGAACTCGTAGCTCAGGCCGTCCTTGGCCATGGACCAGGACTCTGCCAGCGACGGCGCCATGGCATTGCCCGGCATCGGCTTCACCATGGCGTCGTGCAACGCGTAGAGCACCTTCATGATGGTGATGATGCCGGTGTGCTCGGCGGGATCGAACCACGTCGGGGCGACCGAGACGTGCACCGCCCACGTCATCGTCATCTGGTTCGGACTTTGGGCAGCCGTGGGCGCCGGGGCGAGAACGCCGGCGAGCAGGACGAGGGCGACAAGCAGGATCAGCGACGGGCACCGCGTCTTCATGGTGTCCTCCCTTCGGTGTACCTCGAACGGCGTTCACGAGCGATGATCGTGAGAATCCGACAGGGGCGAAGGACGCCTACGGGTATCGCGAATCGGCCGGCGCTGTCAAGCGGCGACTCGATCGGCGGAGGGAGCGGCCACAAGGGGCTGGAGGAAGGTGGGACACTCCGGTTACTATCGCTCTCGGCCCCAGTCAGGCCGGTTGCGGCGCCGCTGGCCCGTTCCAGCCGAAGCATTTCGCGATCAACCAAAGGAGAGTCGGCATGCGACACGTGAAGTGGGTGGTGGTGCTGCTGGGCTTCGTCGCGGTGGCGCTCGGCGTCGGCGCCGTCCGGGGCAGCAGCTCAGCGGAGAGTACAAGATCGGGGTGCTGGAGCCGCTGACCGGGCAACCTCGCCGCCGAGGGCAAGCGCCATCTCGAGGGGTTCGAGATCATGCGCGACCTCATCAACGAGCGCTTCGGCGGCGTGATGGGCAAGAAGCTGGTCTTCGTGACCGGGGACGCCGTCGATCCCACCGCCGCCGCCTCCGAGGCCACGCGGCTCGTGACCCGTGAAGGCGTGAAGATCGTCACCGGCACGTTCTCCTCCACCCTCTGCGGGGCGGCCAGCGAAGCGGCGGCGCGGCAGAACGCCATCTACTGGGAGACCTCCTGCGTCGATCCGAGGCTCACGCGGCGCGGGCTCAAGAACGTGTTCCGGACCGAGATCGACGGCAGCGGGTTCGGCTGGTACAACGTCGAGTTCATCGCCAAGCATCTGGCGCATCGCCTGGGCAAGAAGCCGAACGAGCTGCGCATTGCGTACCTCTCCGAGGATTCCTCGTACGGCCAGAGCGTGACCGAGACCGCGCGCCAGCGCGCCAAGCAGGAATTCGGCATGCAGGAGGTGGCGGCCGAGTACTACACGTTCACCACCAACGACCTGACGCCGGTCATCCTCAAGCTCAAGAACGCCAACCCCGACATCCTGCATCACGTCGCGCGCAACCAGGACGCCATCCTCTTCTGGCGGCAGGCGCGCGAGCAGAATCTCCAGTTCAAGGCCCTCGTGCATGCCGGTGCGACCGGCTACGGCTCGCCCGACTTCGGCAAGGCCTTCGGCAACGACGCCAACGGACCCTTCGCGCTGCTCGAGCCCGGGCCGGGCTTCGTCATCGAGGGGATGAAGCCCGACGGGCAGCGGATCGAGCGCGCGTACCGTGACGCCGTGAAGGCCAAGACCGGCGCGGACATTGCGGGCGGGCATCAGCTCGCCGGCGGCGGCCTCTGGCTCCTGAAGCTCGTGCTCGATGCGGCGAAGACCGACGACCCCGACAAGTTCCGTGCCGCCGTGCTGGCCATGGACCTGCCCGTCGGCTCCGCCCTCAACGGCTGGGGCGTGAAGTTCGACGAGACCGGCCAGAACAGCAATGCGCGCGTGCAGCACTACATGCTGCAGTGGCAGGGTGGCCAGCTCGTCACCGTGTGGCCGGAGGAGTTCACCACCAATCGCGCCAAGTGGATCCCGCTCGGCGCGTGGGACCAGCGGAAGTAACAGCCCGTTCCGCCACGCCGAGCCTGTCGACGCCCCGGGGTCTCCCGGGGCGTCGCGCGTCGGATGAGCGGAACGACGCTCAACCATGCACGTAGTCCCCCAGCTCCTCGTTTCCACCATCCTCCTGGGCGGGATCTACGCGCTCATCGCGGTGGGGCCTCACCCTCATCTTCGGCGTGATGCGCGTCGTCAACTTCGCGCACGGCGAGTTCCTCATGCTGGGGATGTATCTCGCGTTCTGGGCGTTCGCGCCTGCTCCGGCTCGACCCCTACGTGACACTCGTGCTGTCGCTCCCGCTCATCTTCGGCTTTGGGTGGCTGCAGCTACCGCATGGTGATGCGGCCGGTGATCCACGCGTCCCACAACGTGCAGGTCTTCACGACCGTCGGGCTGTCGATCGCGCTCCAGAACGTGGCCCTGGTCCTCTGGAGCGCCGACTCGCAGTTCGTGCGCACCAGCTACTACACGGTCGTCGTGCGCCTCGGGAGCGCGGTGCTCAACCTCGCCCAGCTCATCGCGTTCGCCGTCGCCGTGCTCTGCACGGCCGCGCTCTTCGCGTTCCTGCGCTGGTCGTACACGGGCAAGGTCATGCGGGCGACCGCCCAGGACAGGGCCGCCGCGTCGCTCATGGGGATCGACACGGGCCGTGTCTTCGCGCTCACCTGGGCGGTCGGCGTCACGTGCGTGGGCGTGGCCGGCGTGCTCCTCGCGCCGATCTACCCCGTCTATCCGACGGTCGGGCTCCAGTTCGTGCTGATCGCCTACGTCGCCGTCGTCCTGGGCGGGCTCGGCGACATGGCCGGCGCGCTCATCGCCAGCCTGATCGTCGCCGCGGTCGAGGTCATCGGCTCGTACGTGATCGGTACGGCATGGAAGGAAGTGCTGTACCTGCTTCTGTTCATCGGGATTCTCGTGGTCCGACCCGCGGGACTCTTCGGCCAGCGCGGGGCCGAGGCGATCGGCACGTGAAGGGCACGTGGCCGGCCGTCGTCTTCTTCGCGCTCGCCGCGCTCGGCGCGGCTCTGGTGCGCGACCCCTTCCTCCTCGACGGCCTGGTCCTCATCCTCCTGTGGGGCGCGACGGCCGCGGCCTGGAACGTGGCCGGCGGCTACGCCGGCCAGGTATCGCTCGGACACGCGGCGTTCTTCGGGCTGGGCGCGTACTCCGCGGCGCTGCTCGGAACGCGGTGGGGAGTGTCCCCGTGGATCGGGCTGCTCGTCGGCGCCGGCTTGGCGACGGCCTTCGGGATCCTCCTCGGCTTCCTCAGCAACCGGCTGCGCGGCCCCTACTTCGTGCTCGCCACGATCGCGTTCTCGCAGGTGCTGCTCATCGTCGCCAGCCGCTGGCGCGAGCTTCACCGCCGGCTCCGAAGGCATCCCCGTCCCCTTTCGGCCGGGATTCTGGACGCTCGGCATCACGGACAAGCGCGTCTGGGTCGCCATCGTCCTCGTGCTCGCGGTCTTCCTGTACCTGGTCGAGCTCTACCTCGAGCGCTCGCGCCGCGGCTACCAGCTCGCCGCCGTGCGTGAGGACGAGGATGCGGCCCTGTCCCTCGGGGTCCCGGCGCTTCGGCTGAAGGTGGCGGCCATCGCGGCCAGCGCGGCGCTCACCGCGGTGGCCGGCGCGCTCTGGGCTCAATACGTGGGCTTCGTGGACCCGTTCTACGTCTTTTCGATCGACCTCTCCCTGCGCTTCGCCCTGGCCGCGATTCTCGGCGGCATCGGCACGCCGCTCGGGCCCTTCCTCGGCGCCGCGCTCATTCTTGCGCTGGAGACGTACCTGCGGGCGCGCTTCGGGGGCATCGGAGCCGGCCTCGTCGGGATCTATCTGATCATCTACGGCACCGCGCTCGTGGTGATGATGCGGTTCGCGCCCCAGGGGCTGGTGCCCGTTGATCGGCGAGCGGCTGCGGCGGCGCCCGGTCGCGGGACCGGCCTCGTGAGCCTCCTCTCTGTCTCCGGCATCACCAAGCGGTTCGGCGGCATCACCGCGAACCGCGACATTTCCTTCGACGTGACGGCCGGCGAGCTGATCGGCATCATCGGCCCGAACGGGTCCGGCAAGTCGACGCTCTTCGAGGTCATCAGCGGCTTCTATCACCCCGATGCGGGCGCGGTGAGCCTGGATGGAGCGCGCCTCACGGGCCTCTCTCCTGACCACGTGTGCCGCCTGGGCGTCGCGCGCACATTCCAGAAGCTTCGGCCGTTCTCGGGGCTCACCGTCGTCGACAACGTGATGGTCGGCGCGCTCACCCGCACGCGCGACGTGCGGCACGCGCGGGCGCGCGCCCGCGAGCTGCTCGACCGGGTCGGGCTCGCCGAGAAGGGGGACGAGTACGCGCGCACGCTGTCCACCGGCCAGCGCAAGCGCCTCGAGCTGGCGCGCGCCCTCGCGACCGAGCCACGGGTGCTCCTCCTCGACGAGGTGACGGGAGGCGTCGACCAGCGCAGCATCCCCGGGCTGGTGCAGCTCGTCCGTGACCTGCACCGGGGCGGCCTCACGCTCCTCGTGATCGAGCACAACATGCGGGTCATCACCGCCGTGGCTCAGCGCATCGTGGCCCTCTACCTCGGCGAGAAGATCGCCGATGGCGCCCCGGCGCGGTGACGCAGGACCCGCGGGTCGTCGAGGCCTACCTCGGCCAGGCGTACGTCCAGTGACGGCGCCCGAAGCTTCACGACAGCCGGCTTCAGGGCGGACGCCACTGCTGATGGTGGAAGACCTCGACGTGGCCTACGGCGACTTCCAGGTGCTATGGCAGGCGGCCATGCACGTGGGCGACGGCGAGATCGTGGCCGTGCTCGGGCCGAACGGCGCGGGCAAGTCCACGCTGATGAACACCATCTCCGGGCTGATCACGCCACGCGCTGGCCGCATCACCTTCGGCGGCACCCGCATCGACGGCCTGCCCGCCCACCGCACCGCGGGCGAGGGCTTGGCGCACGTGCTGGAGCGCCGTCGCCTGTTTCCCTTTCTCACCGTGCTCGACAACGTGGTGCTGGGCGCCCACAACCCAGCCGCCCGCCCGCATCGCGACGAGACACTGACTCTGGTCCAGCGCCTGTTTCCCGTCATCGCCGAGCGGCGGGGACAGCTCGCGCACACGCTGTCGGGAGGCGAGCAGCAGATGGTCGCCATCGCGCGCGGGCTCATGGCCCGACCCCGCCTGCTGATGATCGACGAGCCCTTCCTGGGTCTGGCGCCCATGGTGGTGCAAACGATCGGCGGGCTCATCCGGCGCGTCCGGGACGAGCAGGGCATCAGCATCGTGTTCATCGAGCAGAACGTGGAGCTGGCGCTGCGGCTCGCCGACCGCGGCTACATCATGGAATCCGGCCGGACCATCCTGTCCGGACCGTCGGCGGAGCTGCTCCAGTCCGCGGAGGTCAAGCGCATCTTCCTGGGCGACGTCGCGCTCTGATCGCAGCAAGCGTCGGAAGGGCGCGGCTCAGCGGGCGGCGACTCATCGGGACGCACGGAGCAAGCCTTGAGCCGTCAGGAAGGCGATCACTTGCCGGCGCGCGCCGGCATCGGCTTCCGGATCGTAGCCGAGCCTCATGCCCAGGACCGAACGGTCGGGGAGGCGCATGTCGAACGTGTGGGGCCCGCGGGGAAAGATGACGAGCTCGAGCGGGGCGCGGACTCGGGTTGGGCGCGCTTCATCTCGCTCGCAGAAGTGCGCCGGGGTCACGATGTCGGCGCTGCCGATGAGTACGAGCAATGGCGCATAGAACGTGCTGCCGACATCGGTCTGGCAGCCGGGATAGAGCGCGACGCCGGCCATGAACGGGTGCGGGTGCTTCAGCGTCGCGCGCAACGCCGCCAGCACGGTGCGCCCTCCGTTCGACATGCCCATGACGGCGATGCGCGTGGCATCGACGTACGGCTGCTCCGCCAGCCAGCGCGCGGACGCTGTACGCGTCGTCCGCCCGACGCACGGCCCAGGCGGCGACGTTCCGGGTGCACACCTGGTCGACGCCACGCGGCGTGAAGCTGTCGACCACCGCCGTGCCGATCCCATGGGCTCGGAACAGCTCGGCCCACGGCGCGACCCACGTCTTCCACATGGCCTCGTGATACAGGCCACCGCACCCGTGGAGCAGCACGACGAAGGGAAACGGGCCTGCGCCCTCCGGCCGGTAGATCGTCACCGGAAGGAAGCCCTGCGCCGCTCTCGCGCGCCGCTCCTCGGCGGCCCCCGCCTGAAGGCGTCGGCGTTGCCAGGTTGCCAAGGGACGAGGACGGCGTCCCTCCCGGACGACGCGCCCGTCGATGGGCGAGTCGTCGTGGTCGTCGCCGCGCAAGCCGTCAGGAGTGCCGCTCCGAGCAGGCTCACTGCTGCGAACCGCCCCCCAACGCGCCATGTTTTTGCCGGGCGCCTGCGGCGGATTCGCGCCACGCGTTCATGCGGTCCGGAAGCGATGCCAAGTCTGCGCGTGTCACTGGCGGAAATCCGAGGTGGCGCAACACGCGGTTCAGCGCCCCAGCGGACAGCCTGGTCGGCGCCATGATCTCAATCCCAATAGGGTTGCCGCTTTTGGTTGAAATCGATCACTAAGCCTCGGCGCGGCCTTCTCCGGTTCGATGGCTCTTATCCACCGGACGGCGCGGCAGGTGAAGATAAGCGGCGAGAGGGCGGCCGAGGCGAAACGTGACCTCCAAGTATGAGCTCTTCATCTCCTCACTCCCAAACCGCGTACGCAGTCACAACATACGGTCGCTCCGAAACCTCACGTCCGATTCAAGCTGCCTCCTCTGGCGTACCACTGCTACGGCGCGCACGCGTGACTATCCTCCCTGCCCCGAGGTCGGCTGTTCCTGCCGGAGACGCCGGCAATACTCATGGATGTCGTAGCCGGCCGCGGAAAAGAGAGCCTGCGTACGCGGCGCACCTCCGCCACGATCGGATCGCGCCACGGTTCGCTCTCATTCGCTGTCTCTGGCATTGTCTCTCCCATGAGTTGATCCTACCCCATCGCGGCCGGTGATCCCCACCTGTCGAGCGGAGGTTAGAGAGGGCCCACGCTTTCACGCAACCCGATGTGGCGCCAGGCTGTCGGGCACGGGCCGATCCAGCCAGCGGCACACGGCCAGCAGCGTACGGATATCGTCGAAGACCTCCATCATCGAGTACCCGTCACCCCCAAAACCGGGTACGCAGTCAAGTGCGGATGCGCGGATCAGCGACGAGCTTGTAGGCCCGCGCCACGTTTTCCCCAGGATCGCGCGGCGGCCCGACTCCGTCATCGGCGCCGTCAGGTGGCGCAGCTCCTCCAGATAGTTGCCGGGATGGTCGGGATGCGGGTAGTCGCTCGCCCAGAAGAACTTGTCCTCGCCGACGAGCGGCATCAGCGCGGCGATGGTGCGCTCGTCGGGATCGGCCGAGATGTAGCACTGGCGCTTCCAAGTAGTACGACGGCCGTTCCTCCAGCCGGACCGTGGCGCCGAGCGTGGTTCCGGAGAAGATCGCGTCGGCGCGGTCCAGGAAGTAGCCGATCCAGCCGGCCTGGGACTCGAGGACGACGACGCGCAGGCGGGGGAAGCGGAGGAAGACGCCGAGCTGGAAGAACGTCGCGAACGCGTGCTGGACGCCCTGGCCGGCGAAGAGATCGAAGTACCACACCGCCCAGCCGAACTTGTCGTAGCGATGGTGAATGCCCCACGCGGGGGCTCGAACGTCGGATGGATCGCGAGCGGCACGTCGAGGTCCTGCGCGGCGGCGAAGACCGCGGTCGTGCCGGGGGTCTCCGTGGGGAACGCGCGTGATCGTGAACGGGCACACGAAGGCGCCGCGGCAGCCATCGCGCGACGGCGCGCTCGAGCTCTTCGGCCGCCGCGGCGGGATCGCCCAGCGACAGGTGCGCGATGGGGATCAATCGCCCGCCGGAGTCGCGGCAGAAATCGGCGATCCACCGGTTGTACGCGCGGCAATACGCCGCCGACAGCTCAGGGTCCATCAATTCGGCCTCCCACAGGAGCCCGATCGTCGGATAGAGGATGCGCCTTGGCCAGGCCCTCGCGATCGAGGAGCTCGACGCGCTCCTTCATGTCCATGGTGCCGAACCCGGCGCCCCGCAGGTACGTGCGCTCCGGGTCCGGGCGGATCCCCCGCATCTCCTCGGGACGGATCTCGCCGCGCATGGCGCGCTCGCGCAGGTGCCTGCGCCTCGTCGACACGTTTGTCCCATCCCGCCCAGGTTGCCGAGCTGCCCCGGCCGTGGGAGGACGGCGCGCTTGCCGTCGATCTCGAGATACTCGAAGGCGTCGTCGCCCACGCGGATGCGGATCGCGCGGTCGCGGTAGCGCGGCTCGAGGTACTTCTCCCACAGATCGGGCGGCTCGAGGATATGTCCGTCGCAATCGATCAGCATGGCGTCCGTGGTCATCGCGCCCTCCGTTCCTCTCCCGGCGCCGTCGTCGCGCCGATGCGCTCGCGCTTCACTCTGGATGCCCGCGGCGGCGCGGTCCCGTGTGTCGGCGGTGACGCCCTCCGTGCGCAGCAAGTGCTTCTGCACCTTCTGGGTCGGCGTCTTCGGCAACTCGTCGACGACGCGCACGTAGCGCGGCACCATGAAGTGCGCCATGCGCGGCATCAGGAACCGCATCAAGTCCTCCGGGTCGAGGCGCGCGCCGTCGGCGAGCGACACCGACGACCAGCACACTCGTCCTCGCCGTCGTCGACTCGGCACGGCCACGGCGGCCGCCTCCTGCACCGCGCGGATGCGCGCACGACCTCGGCTCTCGACCTCGAACGACGAGATGTTCTCGCCGCGCCGCCGGATCGCGTCCTTGATGCGATCGACGAAGAAGTAGTTGCCCTCGGCGTCGACGCGAAACGCGTCGCCGGTGTGGAACCAGCCGTTGCGCCAGGCCGCGCGCGGTCGCCTCGGGATTGCGGAAGTAGCCGTGCGTTCATGGCCCACGGGCGGTCGCGTGCGCACGATCAGCTCGCCGACCTCGCCCGGCGCGACCTCGCAGTCGTGCTGCGTCGACGATCCGCACGCTCGACGCCGCTCGCGCGGCCGGCCGCAGCTGCCGAGCTGGAGACGGGATTCGGGCACCGAGACCAGCGGTGTCGAGATCTCGGTCATGTTGAAGACGGTGTAGACGTCGCAGCCGAAGCGCCGCGAGAACGAGCGGTGCGTCCTCGCCGAGCGGCACCATGATGGCGGTGCGCAACGGGTGCTCCCGGTCCTGCGGCGACGGCGCCTGCTTCGCGAGGAAGCCCGCCATGACGCCGAGCAGGATCGCCGGTCGTCGTGCCCGTCTCGCGAACAGTCGACCAGAAGCGCGCCGTGTCGAAGGCGTCGACCACGGCGATCGAGCCGCCCTTCGCCAGCATCGCGTAGACCGCCGCGGTGCCGCCCACGTGGAACAGCGGCAGGTTCACCATGCACCGGTCATCATGGCCCGCGAAGAAGAGCGACTCGGCGCCCATCGAGTAGAGCTGCAGATACGACGACATCCACGCCTTCGACGGCCCGGTGGTGCCGGACGTGTAGATGATCGACTGGGTGTCCCAGGGCGCGATCTCGCGCGCGAGCGGCGGCAGGTCGGCGTCCGCCCGGGCGAAGCGCCGTGCCGTCATGGAGCGTGAGCCCGTCGACGTGCCGACCGCGCCGCCGCCGACGACCACCGCGGCGTCGAGACGCGAGCGCCGGATCGAGCTCGGAGCCGCGGCAAGAGCTGGGCATGGGCGACGATGAGTCGCGCATCGGCATTGTCGACCACGTGCTCGAGAGTCCCGCCCGCGGTACGCGAGGTTGATCGGCACGTAGATCGCGCCGAGATAGTTGAGCCCGAACCAGACGCGGAGGGCATCCGGGCCATTGGGCAGCCAGGACGGGACCGTGGTACGCCTGCGGACGCCCAGGCGGCGGAATCCCACCGCCAGCCCGCCGCCGCTCGCTCGCCTGGCCATAGGTCCAGGTGCTCCCATCGGCGAAGCGCGCGAACACCTTGTCCGGCGTGTCTGCCGTCGCCGCTCAGGAGCGGCCGCAGCACGCACTCCTCCGAGGCGGGAACCCGCGGATCTCGCCAGGGTTCGTCACGCCGTCGCCTCAGTTCTTCGGCGGGGCCGACCGGGGCGAGGGTACTGCGGTGTCGTGCCCGACAAGCGCCTTTGGGCCCGAGCGGAACGTCCTGACCTCGGTCACGCGGGTGACGAAGTACCGCGTGTCGCCGAAGCAGGAGGTTGGCAGCCCCACTTTCTTCGTAGTGCAGCGCCACCCGCTTGCCCATCTGCCGGTTGATCTGCTCGGCCACCGCATCGTCCCGCACGGTGAACTGGAATTTCGGCACCGCGCCCGGCATCGAGATCATCGAGCTCGCCTTCCCACGGGGCCCGAGCGGAACGTCCTGACCTCGGTCACGCGGGTGACGAAGTACCGCGTGTCGCCGAAGCAGGAGGTCGGCCGCAGCCCGACCTTCTCCTCGGTAGTGCAGCGTCACCCGCTTGCCCATCGCCGCGTTGATCTGGCTGGCCACGGCATCGTCGCGCACGGTGAAGTAGAACTTCTCCGGAATCGCGCCCGGCATCGAGAACCATCGCCAGCTCGCCTTCCCATGTCTTGCAGATCCAGCCCTTGTGCGACATCTTCTGAGCCAGCCGGCGCGCTCACCGGTCGAGTAGCTCCAGTGGAGAACGAGCCAGGAGTAGCCCGCGACGGCCAGCGCGATCGCGACGACGAGTCCGACGATGATTCGCATCGCTCCTCCTGCGCTCCTTTCAGAACGGATCGACCGGATGCTTGCGCGCGACGCGCGGTGGAGGAGCGGCAGCCGGGCGAGGGTCTGGGCGAGCAGGCGGCGCGTGTCCGCCGGGTCGATGACGTCGTCGACGTCGAACCGCGCCGCGGCGCTCAGCGCGGTATTGGCGCGCTTCAGCGCCTCCGTCTTGTCCCGGTGAAACGCGGCGCGCAGCCGCGCGTCCTCGATCGCGTCGAGCTCTTTCTTGTGGATGATGTTGACGGCGCCCTCGAGCCCCATCCCGCCGAACTCCGCGGTGGGCCAGGCCAGGAGCAGGCTCGGCTCGAGCGGCCGCGAGCCCATCGACGTAGTAGCCGAGGCCATAGGCCTTGCGCAGCACGACGGTCATGAACGGCGTCGTGGCATGGGTGAGCTTGGTCAGCAGGCGGGCGCTTCGCCGCACGAGGCCGGTGCGCTCGGTCTCGGGGCCGACCATGAGGCCGGGCGTATCGCAGAGAAAGATCATCGGCACGTCGTACGCGTCGCAGAGGTCGATGAAGCGCGCCGCCTTCTCCGCCGCGGGCGCGTCGATGACGCCGCCGAGCACCATGGGCTGATCCGCGATGAAGCCGACGGGGAAGCCCTCGATCCGCGCGAGCGCCGTCACCATGGCCCGACCGTACTCGGTCTTCAGCTCGAGCACGGTGTCCCGATCGGCGATGTGCTCGATGACGCGGCGGACGTCGTAGGCGCGGCGCGGATTCTCGGGCACGAGGTCGCGCAGGCGCTCGACGTCCGGCGCCGCCCCGCCGGCATTCTCCCGCGGAAGTAGCCGAGGTAGCGGCGGGCGACCGCGTTCGCGGCGCGCTCGTCGCTTGCCAGGACGTCGATCACGCCGGTGCGCAGATGCACCTCGGCGGGACCGATCTCCTCGGGCGTGAACTTCTTCGCCGAGCGCCGCCTCGACGAGGGGCGGGCCCGCCATGCCGAGGACGGCCTCGGGCGTCGCGATGAGCACGTCGCAGAGGCCGGCGAGATTGGCGTTGCCGGCGAACGCGCGACCCGCGACGATGCCCACGGTGGGCGCCAGACCCGAGAGCCGGGCGAATGCGACGAAGGTCTGAGTCCCGCCGCGCAAGCCCACGTTCAGGTCATGCGGCCGCGCGCCGCCGCCCTCGAGCCAGCAGATCGCCGGCAGCCGGTGGCGGATGGCGAGATCGAACATGTGGTCGATCTTGAGGTGATTGACCGCGCTCTGCGTGCCGGCATGGACCGTGTAGTCGTAGGCGACCGCCACCACGGCGAGCCCGTCGACCGTGCCGGTGCCCATGACGAGGCCGTCCGCCGCGCCCTCCATGCCCTCGCGCGCCGGGCGGGCGAGGAGCCCGTACTCGACGAAGCTCCCGTCATCGAGCAGGTCGGCGATGTTCTCGCGCGCGGTCAGCCGGCCCTTCGCCTTGTGGCGGGCGATGGCGGCCGGGCGCGCCTCGTCGAGCGGCGCGCGCCGCGCCTGGCGCACGGCCTCGAGCTTCGACGGCTCGCCGGGTCCGGCCACGGGTTCACCGGCCATGGGCCGCGCCGTCCTCCCGCGCCGCGATCACGACGAGCACGAGCCCGGCGTCCACTTGCTGCCCGGGCGCGACGCGTACCTCCGTCACGACGCCGTCGGCCGACGCCGTCACCAGGTGCTCCATCTTCATGGCCTCCATCGTCAGCAGCGCCTGGCCTCGGCTGACCGCGTCGCCCGCCCGCACGCGGACGTCCAGCACCTTGCCGGGCATGGGCGCCGAGTAGCCGCCGGCGGCCCGCTCGACGTCCTCGGGCTCCGGGAAGCGCGGCAATTCCTCGAGGCGCAGCTCGCCGAGCGCGTCCTGAACGAAGACCGTCCCCGCCGGACCGGGCGTCACGCGAAACGTGCCCCGCCGTCCGTCGATCTCGAGCTCGACGAGGGGCAGCACGCTGGCGGCGAGACGGGCGCGCGCCGCGACGCCGTCGAGCGCGCAGCGGAAGCTGCCGTCGCGCTCCCGGAGATAGCCGACCACGACCTCGCGCGCGCCGGATCGATAGCGCGCCTCCTGGAGCCCGGACGGATTATTGCGCCAGCCGGAGCTGATGGATCCGAGGACCGGCGCCTCCGCCCGCCGCGTGAGCTGGGCGGCGAGCGCGGCGGCCAGCGCCGCCTCGCGCAACGCCTCGTCGGTCGGCTCGCGGGCGGGCGCCGGGCGGTGGCGCTCGATGAAATCCGTGGTGGTGTCACCCGCGAGGAAGGCGGGGTGGCGAAGGACGCTCACGAGGAAGTCCCGGTTGGTCACCACGCCCGGGGCCACGAGTCCCTCGAGGGCGCGCGCGAGCCGGAGGGCCGCCTCCCGTCGCGTCGCCGCATGCGCGACCAGCTTGGCCATCAGCGGATCGAAGGCGACCGCGATCTCCGTCCCCGCTTCGACGCCGCTGTCGACCCGCACGTCCATGGCTGGCGCCGGCTGCCAGTCGAGCAATCGCCCGCCGGTGGGTAGAAAGCCGTTCGCGGGATCCTCCGCGTACAGGCGCGCCTCGATGGCATGTCCGCGGAGGCGCACGTCCTCCTGGCGGAAGCCGAGGGGGTGCCCCTCGGCGACCAGGATCTGCTCGCGCACCAGATCGATGCCCGTCACCGCCTCGGTGACCGGGTGCTCCACCTGAATGCGCGTGTTCACCTCGAGGAAATAGAAGCGCCCGTCGGCGTCGAGCAGGAACTCGACGGTCCCCGCGCCTCGTACCCGATGGCCCGCGCCGCCGCGAGCGCCGCCTCGGTCAGCCGCGCGCGGAGCGCCGCATCGACCGCCGGCGATGGCGCCTCCTCGACCACCTTCTGGTGCCGCCGCTGAATCGAGCACTCCCGCTCGAACAGATGCACGAGATGCCCGTGCCGATCGCCCAGGACCTGCACCTCGACATGACGCGGCGACGGCAGGTACCGCTCGAGGAACACGCGCTCATCGCCGAAGGCCGCCCCGGCCTCCCGCCGCGCCGACGCCACCGCCTCGGGCAGCGTGTCCGCCTCGCGCGCGATCCGCATGCCGCCGCCCGCCACCTCCGCCCGCCGCCTTGATCAAGACCGGCAGGCCGATCGCCGCCGCGGCCCGCGTCAACCCATCCGGCGAAACCCCATCGAGCTCCTGGCCCGGAAGCATGGGCACTCCGGCCTGCGCCACGAGCCGCTTGGCCTCGATCTTGTCGCCCATCGCGGCAATCGATTCAGGCGACGGACCAACCCAGGTGAGACCAGCCTCGATCACCGCCCGCGCGAATCCCGCATTCTCCGCCAGAAACCCATACCCCGGATGCACCGCATCGGCCCCGACCCGCCTCGCCGCAGCGATCAGCTTCTCGACATCGAGATAGGTCTCCGCCGCCGACCGACCCGCGAGCGCCACCGCCACGTCCGCGTCCCGCACGTGCGGCGCATCGCGATCCTGATCCGCATACACCGCCGCCGTCGCAATCCCCATCGAGACGACACGTCCGAAAGATCCGCCGAGCAATCTCCCCGCGATTCGCCACCAACAACCGACGGATAGGCGCCCGTTTCACGTCAGAGCCGGAACACGCCGAAGCGGTCGGTCCCGCGAACCTCGGCCCCGTGCACCGCCGACAGCGCGATGCCGAGCACCGCCCGCGTATCCCGCGGATCGATGATGCCGTCGTCCGCCACGCGCCCCGTCGCGTAGAGCGCGAGCGACTCCGCTCCGCGCGATCCTCCACCGCCGCGAAGAGCCGCGCGTCCTCCTCCTCGTCGAACGCCCGCCCCGCCGCCCGCGCGCCGCCGCGGCGCACGATCGACATCACTCCGGCGAGCTGCTTCGGGCCCATGATCGAGATCTTCGCGCTGGGCCAGGTGAACGCAAAGCGCGTGTCGTACGCGCGGCCGCTCATCCCGTAGTTGCCCGCGCCGTAGCTCGCGCCCAGGATGACGGTGATGTGGGGCACCGCCGAGTTCGACACCGCATTGATCATCTGCGACCCGTGCTTCACGATGCCGCCGTGCTCGTACTGCCGCCCCACCATGTAGCCCGTGATGTTCTGCAGGAAGACGAGGGGCGTGTCGATCTTGTTGCAGAGCTGGATGAACTGGGCGGCCTTCTGGGACGAGTCGGAGAAGAGCACGCCGTTGTTGCCGATGATGCCCACCGGGAATCCATGGATGGACGCCCATCCGCAGACCAGCGTCTTGCCGTAGAGCGGCTTGAACTCCTCGAAGCGCGAGCCGTCGGTGATGCGGCCGATCACCTCGCGCACGTCCATCGGCGATCGGAGATCCACGGGCAAGAGGCCGAGCAGCTCCTCGGCGTCGTAGAGCGGCTCGTCCGCCGGCTGCGTCGGCCCGGGGCCGAGCTTGCGCCAGTTCAGGTGGGCGATCACGCTGCGCGCCATGCGGATGGCGCTCGGCTCGTCGTCCGCCAGGTAGTCGGCGAGGCCCGAGGTTCCGGCGTGCATCTCGCCGCCGCCCAGCTCCTCGTCGTCGGCGTCTTCCCCGGTCGCCATCTTCACCAGCGGCGGGCCGCCCAGGTACACGCGCGAGCGATTGCGGATGAAGATGTTGTAGTCGCTCATCCCGGGCTGGTAGGCGCCGCCCGCGGTGGAGCTGCCGAAGACCACCGACACCGTCGGAATCCGCTCGCCGGACAGGCAGGTGATGTCGTGGAAGAGCCGCCCGCTCTCCGCGAAGTGCGTGAGCTGGCGGCGCATCTCCGCGTCCGGGTCCTCCGTGCCGCGCCGGAGGTCGCCGCCCGCGGACTCGACGAACTGGACGTACGGCAGCCGGTTCAGCCGCGAGATCTCGAGCGCGCGATTGATCTTCTTCAGCGAGACGGCGGTGATGGCGCCTCCGAGCACCGTCGGGTCATGGCCGCAGACGACGCACTCGACGCCCGAGACGACCCCGATGCCGGAGACGAACCCGCCGCCCACGCTGAAGTCGGTGCCCCAGCCGGCGAGCGGGCTCAGCTCGAGGAAGGGCGCGTCGCGGTCGAGCAAGAGCTCGATGCGCTCCCGGATGAGGAGCTTGCCGCGCTCGCGGTGCCGGGCCACGCTCCGCTCGCCGCCGCCCGCGCGGGCCAGCGCGAGCTGGGCCTCGACCTCGGCGAGGAGGGCCAGCATGTCCTGCCGGTTCCGGCGAAAGCCCTCGGAGCCGGTGTCGACGCGCGATCGAACGACGTCCATGTCGGTGCGCGCGATGATGACAGCCCGGCCTGCCGCCGTCAATGAGGCGGCGTTGACGCCGGCGTCGAGGCCGTCCGGTCTGCTCGAGCGTCGTCCAGTGTTGTCGCGGGGCCCGAGCTTTCGGTCGAAGAAGCCGAGCAATCTCGAGATTCACCAGCCCGTGCATCGCGTCGCGATCGAAGCCTTCCGGGTCTCGCGCGGCTTCACCGGCCACGATCTTCAGCGCCCAGGGAAACTTGCGATTCGAAGGAGAAATGCCCGGCCTGTTTGACCAGGGACGTACTCCGTCCCAGGCGGCAACGCCTCGCGCCAGGCGCTCGGCGTGATGCCGCACGAGGTCAGGTCGTCGCGCCGGCACCGCATACACGGACCGGGAACGGCGACCTTCGCCAGCGCGTCGTCGGTGAATGCGGGCCGCATTCGGCGCCATGAGCACGATCGCGCGCACGCGAGGATCACGGACGTCCGGAATATCGCCGACCTTCCGGGCGGCGTCGTCCGAGTGGCCGCACCTCCGAAGGAGCAGAACCTGGAGTCGTCGGGATGCTGTCGGCAGTGGGCGATGATGGCACCGGTACTTGGTTTCGCGCCGGCGACCGCCAGCGCGGTGTAGCCGCCGTTTGAATGGCCCACGACCCCGATGCGGTCTCGCTGGATGTGGGAACCGAGCTGCGCGTCTTCCAGCACGGCGTCGATGACGCGAGACACCTGCTTCGGCCGTCCGACCCACACGCCTGGACCCGATATGTCCTTGTCCTTTCCTCGTGGGTGCGTCGGGGCCGCGACAACATAGCCACGCGAGGCCAGCGCCACCGCGAGATCCCGGTGGTTCAAGGCGAGAGTCCACCGGCTCCATGCGAGATGACGATGAGCCCGAACTTCCCGTCAGCCGGGTGCCGCATTGCTGGCCACCTGCATCTCGAACGCGATCAACCGACATAGCATCGCAGGCAACCTGACATTCCGAAAGGGACCCGGTCAGGAGGAGAGGAGCGGGCGCGGCGCGGGTCGGATACCAAAGAGCAACAGGGAACAACTCTGCCGGTGGCCGCGTCCTGAACGTCGATTTTGCGATAGGCGACGTTCGACGGCGGCAGCAGCCTCCGTGGTCCAGGCGACGCCGAGTAGCAAGCCTGAAAGCACGAGACCCACGAGGTACGGACTCTCAGATGCCAAGGGCGAAACCGGCCAGGCCGCGGATTGTGACCGCTTCGCCGATGTGCGCGGCGTTGTGGCGGAGTGCTGAGCTGGCGAGTTGATCGCCGCGGGTCCAGCCCCAGCCAGGGGTATGTCGTGCCCTCGACCCAGTCGCGGAACGCGCCAGCCGCCGCGGCGCGCCTGATGTCTTCCACGCCGACGATCTCATCCCACGCCTCGGGACGAAGCGTGCCCACGACCTCGCGGGTCCGGAGTCCGACGGCCGAGCGGTAGGCCCGCACGGACGCGATGTCGGCGCGCGCCGTCATCTCGGTGACCTCGTCGTCGGTCATCCCGGTCCCGATGATGCGCCACGGCACGTTCATGCGACGCATCCACTCGTCGTCGAGGACCTGATCCCGACCGGCGACGACGGGATTCACCGCGGCGTCTTCGGTCCGCGCCATGTGCCAGAGCAGCCAGATGAGGGAGTTGAGGCCCGGGCCCGGGCGCATCCGCATCTGGTCGTCGCTGAGCTCACCGAAGATGCGCTGAGTCGGCGAAGACGTGACCGCTCACGTCGCTCGCGTGCACCGCGGCGTGCTGTCGCAGGAAGAAAGTCACCAGATCCAACGCCGACCTCCGACTCAGCCTCGTCAGTCTCGCCAGGCCCGCGGCGCCTCGGAAGGATCACCAGGGTTTGCCGGCTGGAGCCGATTTGGGGCGTCTCGGCCGCGCGATACTTTCCACTCGCTCGCAGGATTTCGGCCTCTCGACACGGGGCCGGAGTTCCCAGCAGCTGTCGACCATGAGTCGGCCCGTCTCCCGATAGATGGAAGAGGATGTACCGTCCGCGCGGTTGCATCGGAAATCGGCCGCTACTGGTTTTCGCTGAAGACGTTTAGTTGGCCCCGGATGTCGCCCCGGTACACTCTTTCGACCCTACGGTGTATACGACGCCTCGTAGTAACCTCCCGATGCGACTACAGGATGTTTCGGACATGACCTGCCCGGTGAGGACTGCAGCTTCCGATCGTACTCCGCGTGAACCGGAGGTGAGTCATTGAGTAGGCACGCGCCCATCGCCGGCTGTGGTAGAACCAGCATGGCAACCAGGAGCAAGTAGTGCTTGGTCCGCAGCGGCATATCCGGTGCCTTTGTAGAACTCCTCCAAGGCCTGGTGCTTCTCCGGGCGCCGCGGATCCGGTATCGGTGATAGATTGCCTGCACGCACTCCTGCTCGTGCTCGTACTGACGAGGGCTGCTCTCATCGAGAGCGGAAAGTAACATCGTGAATGGCGCGACGATACGCGCTCGCTAACATTCTATTGAGGCCGGCGATGACTCCCTACGACGAGCTGCTGGACGATCTGGCCGCCGAGCACCGGGCGCTCGACGCGGTCCTGGCGCGGATGACCGACGCGCAATGGGATCTGCCGAGCCACGCGCCGGGCTGGCTCGCGCGCGACCAGGTCGCGCACCTCGCGCACTTCGACGAGGCGGCCGCGCTCGCCATCACCGACGCGGACGCGTTCGCGCGCGGATGCCGCCGCCACGCGTGCGGGCGGGGATCGCGGCGGGTACGAGAAGCAATACCTCGGCCGGGGGGCGCGCGATGACACCCGCCGAGCTGCGCGCATGGGGGCGCGCGGCCGGCGGAGAAGCTCGTGGCCGCGGCGCGCACCGTCGACGCCACGGCGCGGCTGCCGTGGTACGGCCCGGAGATGGGCGCGGTCTCGTTCATCACGGCGCGGCTCATGGAGACGTGGTCGCACGGGCTCGATGTCGTCGACGTCGTCGGCATCGCGCGCCCGGACACGGACCGGCTGCGGCACGTGGTCTTCCTCGGGGTCAGGACTCGCCCGTTCTCCTACGTCACGCGAGGCCTCACGCCGGATACGACGCCCGTGCACGTCGAGCTCACGTCGCCATCGGGAGCGACCTGGTCCCACGGCGAGCCCGGGAGCGACAACCGCATCACGGGCAGCGCGCGCGACTTCTGCCGCGTGGTGACCCAGCGGCGGCACGTGGCCGACACGGACTTGCGGATCACCGGACCCGCGGCGGAGGAATGGATGCGGCTCGCCCAGGCGTTTGCCGGAGCACCGGGAGAAGGCCGGCGGCCGGGGCAGTTTCCGAAGGAGACGGCATGATGGCGGACGAGCTGGTGCACCTGGCCGTGGCGGCGGCGTCGGGACCATCACGCTCGATCTCGCCCGCGAACCGCAATGCGCTGTCGCGCCGGCTCGTCGCCGACCTCGACCGCCATCTGACCACGGCGCTCGCAGATCCCGCCGTGCGGGTGATCGATGCTGACCGCGACCGGAACGGTCTTTTGCTCCGGCGCGGACCTGAAGGAGCGCCGCACGCCCGAGCCGGCTCCGCCGCCGGGACGACCCGGAGGTCTGGCGGCCGTCCTCACCGCGATGTGGGAGGGGCCGAAGCCGATCGTCGGGCGCATCAATGGCGCCGCGCGGGCGGGCGGGCTCGGCCTCGTGGCGGCGTGCGACATCGCGGTCGCCGCCGAGCCGACGACGTTCGCCCTCAGCGAGGTGCGGATCGGGGTCATCCCGGCGACGATCGCCGTCGTCCTGGTGCCGAAGATCGGCGAGGCGCGCGCGATGGAGCTGTGCCTGACCGGCGACGTCTTCGACGCGCGGGCCGCCGCGGGCTACGGGCTGCTCAATGCCGCGGCCCCGGACGGGCGCCTGGACGAGGTCGTCGGCCGCTACGTGGCGAGCCTGCTCAGGGCGAGCCCGCCGCGCTGGCGGGCTGCAAGCGGGCGGTGCGCGATATCCCAAGCTCTCGATGGCCGCGGCTTTCGCGGAGATGGGCGAGCGCTCGTCGCGCTTCTTCGCCTCCGAGGAGGCGCGCGAGGGGATGACGGCGTTCGCCGAGAAGCGGCCGCCGCGCTGGGCCAACTCCGACTGAGGCGGCTGAGCCGGCTCGGCCGGACGCGATCAGGTCAGAGAAGCCCGGGGGACGGCTGCAGCATCAGCGTCGGGACGCCACACGTTCCGTCGCGCACGGTGAACACGTGGGTTCCCGGCTTCCGGCCGGCACGCAGGTCCGTCAGGTCGAATCCCGACGCGCGCAGCCGATCATAGGCCGCGACGGCGTCGGGCACGCGCCAGGACAGTCCCCAGAGCCGGTCCGGCCCCGAGGACACGCCGGCCTTGAGATCGTGCGCGATCTCCACGATGAGGTCGCCGCAGCGGAAGAACATGAGGCGCGAGCCCCACGCGGGAGTCGACCGGTCGAGCCGCATGTCGAGCCCGAGGCGCGCGCCGTAGAGCGCCGCGGCGCGCTCGGGATCGGGCGTGCGGATCACGACATGGTCGAGGCCCGCCACGGCGGCGGGCGCCGGTGCCAGGAGCGCCGCCGCGTGTGGCGTGCCGGGCTCGATCAGGAAGAGGCGCACGCCGTGGGTCGCCGTCGTCGACGCGCGCGTCCGGCGCCATCGGCGGCGTGCGCCGCTCGTGCGGTCGACGCTCTCCGCGGCGGAGACGGGCTCGGGATCGAGCCCGAGGCGCGCCAGGCGCCGATGTGCGCTGTCGGCGTCGTCGACGGCGAAGGCGAGGCTCGCGAGCCCCTGCCCTTGTGCGTCGAGCACGGCGTGCAGGCGGGCGGCGATTGGCCCATCGCCCGACGGCGCGATCAGCTCCACGGCGAGGTTCTCGAGGCCGAAGGCGGCGACCTCCGCACCGCCGCCGTCGGCCTCGGCCCGCCAGGACGGCGCGCGGCCGAGGAGCGCCTCGTAGGCGCGCACCGCGGCGTCCAGGTCGCGCACCGCGATGACGACGTGGTCGAGGCCGGTGATCATCGGGCGCGCCGCCGCTGGGGCGCGCTGGGGCGCGCGACGCGTGAGGGCGCGCCGACGCGGGGTGGGCGGCCGGCGGCCCCGCGCCACGGGTGCCCGCTCGCGGGCGGCCTGGGCCTTGACGCCGACCACGAGCAGATCGCGCATCCGGCGAGGTCGTGGCCGCGCGCCGGGCAGTGCTCGCGCCCGAAGTAGATCATCTGTAGATGCAGCGTGCTCCAGTCGGCGGGGGCGAAAAGCCCCTTCAGGTCGCGCTCGGTCGCCGTCACGCTCCGCCCCGTCGAGAGCCCCCACCGCGCGGCCAGCCGGTGGATATGGGTGTCCACGGGGAACGCCGGCTGGCCGAAGGCCTGCGCCATCACGACGCTCGCCGTCTTGTGGCCGACGCCGGGCAAGCGCCTCGAGCGCCTCGAAGTCGCCCGGGACGATCCCCCGTGACGCTCGACGAGGATCCGCGACAGCTCGCGGATGTGCCGCGCCTTGGCGGGCGCCAGTCCACACGATTTGATGATCGCCTGGATGTCGCGCGCGGCGAGCCGTGCCATGGCGCCGGGCGTGCGCGCGGGCGAAGAGGCTCGGGGTCACCTGGTTCACGCGGACGTCGGTGCACTGGGCCGACAGGACGACCGCCAGGAGCAGCGTGTACGGATCCTCATGCTGCAGCGGGATGGGGGAAGCGGATAGAGCTTCGCCAGGATCTTCTGGATGCGCTCGGCTTTCTCCGCCCGGGTCATGGGAGACGTGGCGCTGCCGCTGGATCAGCGCGGCCGGTCTCCCGCGATCTGCACGCGCCGCATGTGCCGCCGGTACGGGCCGGCGTCATTCACCGCCAGGTGCTTCACCGATCGATTGTCCCAGAAGGTGACCGAGCCCTTGGCCCAGCGGAAGCGGCAGGTGAACTCCGGCCGGTGGCCGTGCTCGAGGAGGAAGTCGAGGAGCGGCGCGCTCTCCGATTCGGTCATGCCCTCGAAGCCCACGGTATAGGCCTTGTTGACGAACAGGAGCTTCCGCCCGGTCTCGGGATGCGTGCGGACCACCGGATGCACGCTCACCGTCTCGCGCCACGTGTCGTCGTCGCGCGCCTTCGTGCTCCGCCCGACATTGGCGCCCGACTTCGGGCCCGCCACCTTCCGGTCGCTGTGCACGGCGCGCAGCGTGGACAGCAGGCGCTTCATGCCGTCGGACAGCGCCTCGTAGGCCAGGTACTGGTTGGCGAAGAGCGTGTCGCCGCCATAGGGCGGCACCTCGATGGCGTAGAGGATGGCGCCCATCGGGGCTCGGGCATCATCGTGGTATCGGTGTGCCAGTCCTCCCCGACGATGCGCGTGTCGCCGGGCTCGCGCCGGATCTCGACGATCTCGGGATCGGCCTGCAGGCCCACGTAGTTCGGGTGGACGAAGATGTCTCCGAAGCGCCGGGCCAGGCGCTTCTGCTGGTCGGCATCGAGCGTCTGGTCGCGGAAGAAGACGACGCAGTGCTCGAGCAGCGCCTCCCGGATGCCGGCGATGGTGGCGTCGTCGGTGTCCCGCGCCAGGTCGACGCCGTGGATCTCGGCGCCGAGCGCGCCGGCGATCGGATGGACCTGGAGGCGAGTCGCAATGGCCATGATGGGGCTCTCCTCTTCGGGTGATCAGCGCCGCGCCGCGGGCTCGATCCATTCGCGGGCGAAGCGCTCGATGCGCGTGACGGCCTCGGCCGGGCTCGGGGCAAGGTCGCGAGCAGCACGACCTCGCTCACGCCCAGATCGCGGTAGCGCGCCAGGTCGTCGGGGGCGATGCGCTTGGTGTACGGGGCGACGATCAGCTCGACGTCGCCGAGGCCGCGGCCGTTGTCGGCCAGAAATCGCTCGAGGGTCTTGATCTTCGCGGCTGCCGATTCCGGGTCGAGGTTGAAGCCGTACCAGCCGTCGCCGTACTCGGCCACGCGGCGCAGGGCCGGCTCGCTCTCGCCGCCGAAGATGACGGGCACGCGGGCGCCCTGGTCCGGCTTCGGAAAGCACCCCGCGTCGGCGAAGCGCAGCAGCTCGCCCGTGTGGCTCGCCACCCCGGGGCTCCAGAGCTTGCGCATGACCTCGATGTACTCGCGCGTGCGCCGGGCGCGGCGCTCGAAGGGAATGCCGAGCGCCCGGAATTCCTCGGCCGACCAGCCGATGCCGACCCCGAGGGCGAAGCGCCCCTTGGCGAGGCGGTCGAGGCTGGCGACGGTCTTGGCCAGGATGAGGGATTGTGCTCCGGGACCAGGCAAATGCCCGTCGCGAGGCGGATGCGGCTGGTCACCGCCGCGGCGAAGGTCAGCGCGACGAAGGGATCGAGCCAGTCGGCGTCCGCGCCCAGCGGGAAGGCCCCGCTCGGCGAGTACGGATAGGCCGAGTCGTAGCGGTCGAAGAGCACGACGTGCTCCGCGGCCCAGAGCGTGGCCACGCCGACGCGCTCCGAGGTCTCGGCGACGGCGCGGATGACGTCGGGATACGCCGCGCCGCCCAGGCCCACCGTGAAGAGCCCGATGCGCACGCTTCAGCTCCCGCCGTATCGCAGGGTGGCCGATGCCGTGGCCTTTTTGCACTCTGGCGATCCTCGCCGGAGCGCCGTCAAGGCACGGTGCCTTGACTCACTGCGGGCCGCGCGGCACCGTGGGCCGTCATGCTCGCCGGCATTCGCGTCCTCGATCTATCGCGCGTCATCGCGGGTCCGTACTGCGCCGCGATGATGGGCCTGACGATCGAGGGACTCGGCAAGGCCAAGGAGCTGCGGTTTCGACGCCAGGGGCGGGATCTCATCGTTCAGGACCGGGCCTACGACGTCACCGTTCGCCTCGCGCCCGGGAAGCTGGAAGAGGAGCGCTGGTTCTAGCCGCGCGCACGCGGGGGCGGCCTTGGCTATGATTGGGGCCAATCGGCCTGGACGCAGCGACCATCACTCACCGCAGAGCGACGCTGACACGTGGAGGACTGAGATGACCGCGACCGTAGGGTTCATCGGTGTGGGCAACATGGGCAATCCCATGGCGAGCAATGTGCTGAAGTCCGGCGTGTCGATGACGGTGTTCGACCTGCACGCGCCGGCCATGAAGAACCTGATCGACGGCCGGCGCCAAGCCCGCGCGCCTCGGCAGCCGAGGTGGTGGAGCGCTGCGAGATCGTGCTGACCTGCCTGCCCGCGTCGCCCGACGTCGAGGCCGCGTACCTCGAGCCCGGCGGCCTGGTCGAGCGCGCGAAGCCCGGCACTGTGCTCGTCGACCTGAGCAGCGTCCTGCCGTCGACGCCGCGCAAGATCGAGCCGCGGGCGAAGGCGCGCGGCGTGCGCTTCCTCGAGTCGCCCGTGAGCGGCGGGGTGAGCGGCGCCCGCGCGGCGCACGCTCGCCATCATGGTGGGCGGCGATCCTGCGGTGCTCGAGCGCGTGCGGTCCGGTGCTCCGCGCCATGGGCCCGAATATCTTCCACGTGCGGGCCGGTCGGCGCGGGCAATACCGTGAAGGCGATCAACAACATGATGGCCTGCGTCAACTCGCTCGCGATGATGGAAGGGCGTCGCGCTCGGCGTGAAGGCGGGGCTCGATCCCATGACGGTGTACGAGGTGGTGAAGGCGAGCAGCGGCGGCAGCAAGGCGCTCGAGCGCATTCCCTCCGCGATCGTCCCGCGCAATTTCGAGCCGGGATTCAAGGTGCGGCTGATGAACAAGGACCTCGAGACGTTCAATACCATCGCGAAGGAGCTGCACGTGCCGGTGAGCTTCTCCAACGTGGCGCAGCGCTATCAGCAGGCGGCGATGGCGGCCGGGCTCGCGGATCATGGACACGAGCGTGGCCATGACGATCATCGAGCGCCTGGCGGCGATCGATGCGCCACTGCGCCAGGGGACGATGCGCCGCGGCATCACGGGCGCATAATTCGCTGCGGCCAGGCGCCGCGCCGGAGCCACACAAGGGATCGCGCTGCAGAGGCCAGTGACGCAGTTCTCTCCGTCCTCTTCCTTGTCCTGAACGGGCGGCTGGGGAAACTCGCTGCCCCTTTCCGCGCTCCTGTGCCGGATCGGATCGTTATGCTGCTCGTGATTCTGCTCGCCATTGGACTGGCCGCAGTTGTCGACGCTGCCACTCGCATCCACGCACGGCCGGGTGGTGGTCACCGGGAATGGTCGCCGTGGCTCTTGGTGTCGCTGCCGCGCAGAGAGCGAGAGCTATTTCGAGCGGCTTCGTCTAGGCTGCAATCCCAGAGCCGAGGCCCGACGATCTCTGCAGGCGATGCGCTGGATCGTCTGCCAGACGGAGCCGGGCGCGATTTTCAGAACCGATGGGAGGACGCCGGACTCTGGATTCCGCGTGTACCTCACCTTCCGCGCGGTCACTGCCAATCCCGCATATTCGGAGACCAGTTAAAGGTGGCACTCGATCAAGCTCACGGTGGAGACCTACGGCCACGTCGTGGGGCCGCAGTGGATCGGTTGGACGGCGGGATGGGACGCAACCTATACGCAACCAGCAGCTCGAGTAGGAGAACGGGATGAGCGACGGACAAGGCACAAGTAGCCGAGAAACTGGCGAAAGTCTACTACCGCCAGGGCTGAAGCTCCTGCGCCAAGACGAAAGAGTTGCTTTCGTCATGGGGAGTGAAGTTCGACGGCTTCGACGTCGAGAACGAGCCCGAGCGCCGGCGTGATCTGGAGCCGTTCGGGCTCCTGCGCGTGCCGGTGACCATCGTCGGCGAGCGCGCCGTGCACGGGTGGAACCCGAAGGCGCTGGCCGAACTGGTGGGGGTGACCTATGGCGAGCGCGAGCCGCTGTCGCCATCCGAACTGGCTCGCCGGCTCGACACGGTGCTGGCGGCCACGCAGCGTGCTGTCCGTCAGATTCCCGCACGAGCACCTCGGCATGAAGGCGCCGGGCCGCGATCGCACGGTGCGCCAGCTCGGCTTTCACGTCTTCCGCGTGAGCGCGGCGTTCGCGGATACGCGCGAGCAGGGGCATTTGTCCGAGCAGTGGTTCGAGGAGAACGCGCCCGCCGAGATGGCCGACGGTGACGCGGTCGCGCGATATGGCGACGGCGTGCGCCGCCGCCTTCAGGAGTACAGCGCCCGGCCCGGCTGGTGCGATGGAGACGTCAGCACCTATTACGGGCCGCAGACGGCCCACGACTTCATGGAGCGCACCACCTGGCATGCCGCCCAGCACCTGCGGCAGATCTACTGGTTCCTCGATCAGATGGGTGTGCGTGCGGATGCCCCGTTGACGGACGCCGATCTGGAAGGGCTTCCGTTCCCGCGCGAGGTGTGGTCTTGACGCTCTAGCCGGGTTTCTCGGACAGGCTCCTAGTCTAGTCGCGCTGCTCGGCCCTCGAATGAATCGATTCACCCACTCGAGAAGGCAGGGTGAAAGACCCGTCAACGGACGTGCTGCGGCTCCGAGGCGCATGCGATGCCCGGGGACGAAGATGCGGAAGCAATTTCCGAGTTCGGCACCTCGCCGAGTCGTTTTGACCAGTCGCCCCCGATTGAGGGCTCAAGAAGCCCGAACATGTGGAGTGCTTGCTTGGCACTCGCCGTGCTTCATGGGAAGGACTTCCGGTCCCGCGCGAGATGCGGTCGTGAGCACGGGTCGTCCGATCGCTGGGCTGGTCACGCCGGTCGGCGCTCGAAAGGAGTCAGATCATGCGGTGGCAGATGGGCAGGCAGAGCGACAATGTCGAGGATCGGCGCGGCATGGGCGTGCCGATAGGCATAGCCGGGGGCGGTATCGGCACCATCATCCTGATCATCGCCGGCCTGTTCTTCGGCTTCGATCCAAGCGTCATCCTCCAGGGGGGGGGCGATCCGAGCAGCCAGGTCGCGCCGGGGCCCGGACCCGCACCCTCGAAGGCCGACGACGAGATGCGCAAATTCGTCTCGGTGGTGCTGGCCGATACGGAGGACGTCTGGAGCGACCTCTTCCGCAAGCGCAATGCCGAGTACCGGGATCCCAAGTTGGTGCTCTTCTCCGGCGCCGTCCAATCGGCGTGCGGCATCGCCCAGACGGCCGTCGGTCCCTTTTACTGTCCCGCCGACCACAAGGTCTACCTCGATCCGTCACTTCTTCCGCGACCTGCGCGACCGCTTTCGCGCTCCGGGCGATTTCGCCCAGGCCTACGTCATCGCCCATGAAGTGGGTCATCACGTCCAGTCGTTGCTCGGCATCTCCGACCGCGTGCAGTCAGCCCGCCAGCGGGGGGAGAGCGGGAGGCCAATGCGCTTTCCGTGAAGCTCGAGCTGCAGGCCGACTGCTTCGCCGGGGTGTGGGCGTTCCATGCGGACAAGGCGCGGCACATCTTGGAGCAGGGCGACGTGGAAGAGGCGCTGAACGCGGCCTCGGCCATCGGCGACGACCGGCTGCAGAAGCAGTCTCGAGGCCACGTCACGCCCGACTCGTTCACCCACGGCAGCTCGGCCCAGCGCGTCGAGTGGTTCCAGCGCGGCCTGAAGAGCGGACGCACCGACCAGTGCGACACCTTCGCGGCGGGCCGCCGATCCTGAGGCCGCGCGCGGCCGACCGGCGACGCCTCAGCACATCAGCCAGTCGCCGTAGGTGCCTCGGATGAGCTTGCCCTCGGCGAAGCGCGAGAGCCGAAAGGTGGCGAGGTCGGGATGGGCCCCGGGGCCGTCGGTGATGAGGTCGGCCATCATCTGGCCCACCGCCGGCGAGAGCTTGAAGCCGTGGCCGGAGAAGCCCACGGCCACGTAGCTGCCCGTCGGGTCCGACGCGATCCAGGATGGGATGCCAGTCCGGCGTGACGTCGAAGCAGCCCGCATACCCGCGCGCGATGCGCCCCTCCTCGAGGACGGGGAATCGCCGGCTTACGCGCGAAAGGGCCTCGGTCGACTCGTCCAGGCTCACACCTTCTCGATAACGGTCCGGGTCAGCGAGGTCGAGCGCTTCCTCGGGCTCGAGGCCGCCGACCAGGATGTGCCCACCCAGCTCCGGCCGCGTATAGATATTGGTGACGAAGTCGTAGACCATCGGGTGCGGCCCCGCCGCCGCCTCCGGCCAGCTCACGATGCTGATCTTGTGCCGGCAGACGCTGATGGGGATCTCGAGGCCCACCATGGCGCCGACGCGGGCGCCCCAGAGCCCCGCCGCATTGACCACGCGCGGCGCGTGGATGGGCCCGCGGCTCGTCGACACGCCGGTCACGCGGTCGCCCTCGGTGAGGATGCCGAGCGCTTCCGTGTCCTCGAGGAAGCGCGCGCCGCGCGCGCGGGCGGCCCGCGCGAACCCATGGGCGGTCTCGACGGGATTGCAGTAGCCCGAGTCGGGCTCGTAGCAACCCGCCACCCAGTCCTCCGTCTGGAGCCGCGGCTCGATCTCGCGCATCTCGTCGGGCGAGACGAGCCGAGTGTCGATGCCGGCGCCGCGCTGCAGCGCCACCGAGATCTCCATCGGCGGACGCATGCGCTCGTCCACCCCGAGCAGGTAGCCGGTGCGCCGGAACCCGCACGATCCGCCGCCCGTCAGCTCCTCGAAGCGCTCGAAGAAGTCGAGCGCGTAGCGGATCATGCGGCAGGTCTCGACGGTGGAGTAGTGCTGGCGGACGCAGGCCGAGCTCTTCCCGGTGGCTCCGGAGGCGACGAAGCTCTTGTCGATCACGACCACCTCGCGCATGCCGCGGGCGGTCAGGTGATGGGCGATGCTCGCGCCGATGACGCCGCCTCCGATGATGACCACGTCCGCGGTGAGGGCCATGGCGGGCAGCCTATCACGGTCTGGTCGAGCGCGAGCATCTGGGCTATGGTGGGCCGGTTGGAGACGGGATGAGCGGAGCTCTCGACGGCCTCGTGGCGCTGGACCTGGCGACGTTCATCGCCGCGCCCTTCTGCTGCACGCTCCTCGGTGAGCACGGCGCGGAAGTGATCAAGATCGAGCAGCCGGGGATCGGCGACGACCTCCGCCGCCTCGGACACAAGCCCGCCGACGGCATGTCGTACATGTGGCTGGTCGAGTCCCGGAACAAGAAATCGATCACGTGTAACCTGCGCGCGCCCGAAGGCCAGGCGCTGATCACGCGCCTGGCCGGCCAGGCCGACATCCTCGCGGAGAACTTCCGTCCCGGCACCATGGAGAAGTGGCATCTCGGCTATGACGAGCTGTCCCGCGTGAACCCCCGGCTCGTGATGGTGCGCATCTCCGCGTTCGGGCAGACGGGCCCGAGCCGGGAGCGGCCGGGCTTCGGCCGCATCGCGGGCGCGGTGAGCGGCGTCAGCTACGTCTCGGGCTATCCCGATCGGCCGCCGGTGTCGCCGGGGACGCCGACCATTCCCGACTACCTGGCGGGCGTGATGGGCGCCTTCGGGGCGCTCGCCGCCATCGAGAGCCGGCATCAGACCGGGCTCGGCCAGATGGTCGACGTGGCGCTCTACGAGCCCATGCTGCGGATGATGGACGAGATGATCCCGGTCTACGGCGCGCTCGGCGTGATCCGCGAGCGGATCGGCTCGGGCACCGAGTACGTGGTGCCGCACAATCACTACCAGGCGCGCGACGGGAGCTGGATCGCCATCGCGTGCACCAATGACCGGATGTTCGAGCGCCTCGCCGTCGACGCGATGAAGCAGCCGGATCTGCCCGCGGAGTTCCCCACGATGGCCGAGCGGCTCCGCCGCCGCGCCGAGCTGGACGCGCGCGTGCAGGCCTGGGTCGGGTCCTTCGACGCCGCCGAGGTGCTGGTCCGGCTCGACGGCACATCGGTCCCCTGCTCCCGCGTCAACAGCGTGAAGGACATCTTCGCGGACGAGCACATGCGGGCGCGCGACAACGTCATTGCCGTTCCCGGCCCCGACGGCGGCGCACTCCGGATGCCCGGCATCGTCCCCAAGCTCTCGCGCACGCCCGGGCAGGTGAGGAGCGCGGGACCCGCGGTGGTCGGCGCGCACAACGAGGAGATCTACTGCGGCCGTCTCGGTCTCACCCGCGACGACCTGGCGGCGCTGGCGAAGCAGGGCATCGTGTGAGCGCCGCCTCGGCGCTGCTGCTTCGGAGCCTGCTCTTCGCGCCCGGCAATGAGCCGCGCAAGATCGACAAGGTGGCCACGTTCGGCGCCGACGGCATCATCCTCGACCTCGAGGACGCCGTCCCGGATGCCGCCAAGGTCGCGGCGCGGGGCTCGTCAAGGCCGCGCTGTCGCGGCCTCACGGCGGCTTCGTCGCGGTCCGCGTGAATGGGCTGCACACGGGCCTCACCGAGGGCGACGTCGCGGGCATTGTCGCACCGGGCCTGGACGGCGTCGTCCTGCCGAAGACCGAGAGCGCCGAGCACATCCGGACGCTGGACGCGCTCCTTGTCCGGGCCGAGGCAGACGCCGGGCTCGCGCGGGGGCAGTTGAAGATCCTGCCCCTCGTGGAGACGGCGCGCGGGCTCCTCGCCGGGCCCGAGATCGCCGCGGCCAGTCCCCGCATCGTCACGCTCTGCTTCGGCAGCGGCGACTTCACGCGCGATCTCGAGCTGCCCTCGCTCCGCTGGTCGGTCGAGGGGACCGAGCTGTTCTACGCGCGCTCCCGGATGGTCGTGGATGCGCGGTCGGCCGGCCGTGCCCGCCCCATCGACGGGCCGTTTCTCTCGGTGCGCGACGCCGCCGGCTTCGAGGCCGACTGCCTGGTCGCCCGCAAGATCGGCTTTCAGGGCAAGCTCTGCATCCACCCGGCCCAGGTCGCGGCCGCCAACCGCCTCTTCGCGCCCGAGTCCCGACGAGGTCGCCTTCTGCCGGCGCGTCGTGGCCGAATTCGCAGAGGCGGTGGCCCGCGGCTCGGCATCCATCACGGTGGACGGCGTGTTCGTGGACTATCCCATCGCGGAGAAGGCCGAGCAGCACACGTCAGGACCGCCGAGACACTCCCTCACGGCCCGGGACGCCGCCGCGCAGCAGCGGGCTCAGCGAAGGAGGGTATGAGCCGCAGAAATATGATCTCCCCTACTAGGAGAAATCATGGAACCCAGTCGGCGATTGGGTCCTCGCTACTGCAATTGCCTGGCCTGATGCTTTGGGCCGGAGAAGTCGAGGATGCGAACGACACGGTGGTCATCGATGCAGGCCCATCCCGGCGGGTTCTTTCGGACGCACAGGTTCAGAGTCTTGGGTCCCGTTGTCAATCCGTTGCAGGCCCCAGTGACGATCAGCCGTCGTCGCCGATACCGAGCCGGGGCCATACGCCGCCGGGGCGATGACCGCGAGGGCATGATCCACCTACAGCACGAGCCGTTCGGCAGTTTCGGCATCCCCTACACGACGACCCGGGTCCAGGATGGAGCGCGGGCGTGGCCGTCGGAGGCGCCGCGCGCTCAGTACCACCTATCCCTACCGAACGGTCGGCAAGTTGACCTTCTCCGCTCGGCTACTGTTCCGCCAGCCTCATCCGGACGCAGCGTGATCGTGACCGCCGCGCACTGCATCCAGGGCTTCGGGACGGGTACGTGCCATCTTCTCTGAACTTTCAGTTCAGGCCGCGACACTACGGTCCTGCCTGGTGCAACAGCGGTCGCAGATCAAGCTCCCTATGGCACGTGGAACTTGGCTTAGCGTTGGTGCGTCCCAGCGACCTGGGCCAACGGCACCGGACATCGGCACCGGCGCGAGCCAGGGACAACGATCTCGCGGTGATTGCTCTCCGCAAGAACGCACAGGGCGCAATTCGTCGGCGATATCACCGGGTACTATGGGGTACGGATGGAACAACTATTCATTCGTGACCTCGCCAAAGACCGGCAGATCTGCATGCAGCCGCAGTCTCAACCCTCGGCTATCCATTCCTGATGGATGGGTGGCGCCATCATGCAACGGACGGATGGACCGAAGCTACACGACGGCCCTGGCGGGAGCCGGCCGGCTTACGGCAAGGAAGCAATCTCACGGACGGCTCCCGGCGGGGCCCGTGGGTCGATCACTTCCGGACTCAGCCGCGGCGCTGTCCTGGGTGGCGCCGTAGGGAGCTCGGCTGCAGGCATGTCGCGGTCATCAGGCGGCGACCTCGTGGGGATCGAGCGGTCCTGGCCCCACATCGGGGCCTAACTACTCTGTCGCAGTTCCGCCGGAACACGCGGTACCCCTAATGCCAGCTATGGTATCTGGCGGGGCCGGCGCAATATCGGGTCGGTGCTGAACAAGCTTGTTGCGAAGGTAGGGGTGATCGGACGGAGCTACCTTGGCGGCGCAAGGGTACCGCGACTAGCAGACGCTCTTCCGGCGCTGGCGTCTGGGTCGGGCCGATCGCAAGCCCGCGATTCCTCAGCCGCCCCCTCGGTCTCGCCTCAACGCGGATATCTCCCATCGACCGGATCAGGCCATCCTCGAACGCGCGGGACGTGCCGCACGACTCTGGTCCTTCACGACCTTGCCGGCGAGGTCGCGCACCACCCTGGTGGACCTCCACGGCCACGCGTCCGTCGCCCGTGGACGTGAAGCCCACGGGTTCGACCGACGGATCGATCGTGCCCCCACCGTCGCGTCCAGTAGTCACGGACGCCGCGGTGAAGCCGAAGATGATGCCGCCCCTCCAGCGCCATTGGGCCATGCGACCTCCGGGTGCATCGTGGCCAGAACGGATCTCTGATGTCCCGCGCATTGAAGGCGGCATAGGTTCAGCGCGAGAAGATCCTCGGCATCCACTAGGGTCAGCCAACGGGAAAAGAGGTTGCTGAAAAAGTCGCAGGATGATCAAAAAGGTCCAGATGCGGAGGCGGCGCCCGAAGGCAGCAGGCGAGGCGTAGTCACCGGGATGGGCGAGCCGCAGCCGGAGGCGAGGCGAGCGGATACGGAAGTCCGGGCGAGCGTGGGCGAGCGCCGCGTTGAGCCTGCTGCCGAGGGCGCCAGCGAAGCAGATGGGCCTTTTTCGCCATCCTTGCTACGCCTCGCGCCAGGCGCTCGCCTTGTCGAGGGCGGCCGTCGCCTCCTGGTCCAGGCGGAGCTCGATGCCGCCGATCAGCTCGCGGAGCTGCGCCACGGTGGTGGCGCTGGCGATGGGCGCGGTGATGCCGGGGCGATGGGCGAGCCAGGACAGCGCGACCTGCGCCGGCGTGGCGTTGACCGCCACCGCGACCTTGTCGATCGCCTCGAGCACGGTGAATCCCCGGTCGGTCATGTAGCCCTTCTGCACGCCGCCGGCGCGTGCGGTGGAGGAAGATCCGCGCCGCGGCGATACTTGCCCGAGAGGAAGCCGCTGCCGAGCGAGGAGTAGGGGATGACGCCCACGCCCTGCTCGAGGCAGAGCGGCTCGAGCTCGCGCTCGTACTCGTCGCGGAAGACCAGGTTGTACTTCGGCTGGAGCGACTCGTAGCGGACGTAGCCGCGCTTGTCGCTCTCCCAGAGGGCGCGGGTGAGCCGCCAGGCCTGGTAGTTCGAGGCGCCGAGATAGCGCACCTTGCCCTGGCCCACGAGGTCGTCGAAGGCGCGCAGCGTCTCGTCGAGCGGGGTCTCGCGATCGTCCCAGTGGGCCTGGTAGAGGTCGATGTAGTCGGTCTGCAGCCGGCGCAGCGAGGCCTCGACCCCCTCCACGATGTGATGGCGCGACAGGCCGGTGTCGTTGGGGCCCGGCCCCATGGGGCCCATCACCTTCGTGGCGATGAGGACGGCGGACCGGTTCCGGCGCGCCGACATCCACGTGCCGAGGGCCTCTTCCGACTCGCCGCCCTTGTTGCCCGGCGCCCAGCGCGCGTAGACGTCGGCGGTGTCGATGAAGTTGCCGCCGGCCTCGAGGTAGGCGTCGAGGACGGCCTCGGACGCCTTCTGGTCCGTCGTCCACCCGAACGTATTGCCACCGAGACAGAGGGCGGCGACTCGCAGCCCGGTACGACCCAGCTTGCGCATCAGCATGGACGGTCTCCTTTGGGTGCTCGATTCGCTCATGACGCGGGAGCATCGCGACGACGTTCTGCAAGAGGCGCAGGCCCACGTCGTCGTCGAGGGTCAGGATGGACTCGGGATGGAACTGGACGGCGGCGAGCGGCAGGGTGCGGTGCTCCACGGCCATGATCACGCCGTCCTCGGTCTCGGCCGTCACGACCAGGTCGGCGGGCAATCGGTCGCGGATCGCGAACAGCGAGTGGTAGCGTCCGGCCGCGAACTCCTTCGGCAATCCCTCGAACAGGCGACCCCCGACCACGCGGATGCGGGAGGCCTTGCCGTGCATCGGGTAGTCGAGGACGTCGAGCGCGCCGCCGAAATGCTCGACCATGCCCTGCAGCCCGAGGCAGACGCCGAAGACGGGGATGCCGCGCTCCAGGAGCGTGCGCAGCGTGCCCGACACGTCGAAGTCCCCGGCGTGCCGGGCCCCGGCGACAGCACGGCCAGGTCGGGAGCGAGGGCGTCGAGCGCCTCCGCGGGAAATCCCGCGCGCAAGGTCGTCACCGCGGCGCCCGTCTGGCGCAGGTAGTTGGCGAGCGTGTGCACGAAGGAATCCTGATGGTCCACGAGGAGGATCCGCTTGCCCCGGCCGGGCTGCGGCGGCTCCATCGGGGAACTTCGGCGCCGGTGGCCGTCCGCGCCGGGCGGCGCAGGGCATCGAGGAAGGCCGAGGCCTTGAGATGCGTCTCGCGCTCCTCCTCGTCAGGATCGGAGTCGTAGAGGAGCGTCGACGCCGACGCGGACCTCGGCGATGCCGTCCTTCACGCGGACGGTGCGCAGCGTGAGGCCGGTATTGAGGTTGCCGTCGAACCCGACGAGGCCGACGGCGCCGCCGTACCAGGCGCGCGGCGAGCGCTCGTGGTCTTCGATGAACTGCATCGCCCACGGCTTCGGGGCGCCGGTCACGGTCACCGCCCAGGTGTGGGCGAGGAAGGCGTCGAGGGCGTCCAGGCCGGGCAAGAGCCGCCCTTCGACGTGGTCGACGGTATGGATGAGCCGCGAGTACATCTCGATCTGGCGGCGGCCGATGACCCGCACGCTCCCGGGCACACAGATCCGCGACTTGTCATTGCGGTCGACGTCGGTGCACATCGTCAGCTCGGACGCGTCCTTGGCCGAGCTGAGGAGCGCCAGGATCTGGGCGGCATCCCCGATGGGATCCCGGCCGCGCGCGATGGTGCCGGAGATGGGGCAGGTCTCCACGCGGTCGCCGTCGACGCGCACGTACATCTCGGGCGAGGCGCCGACCGAGGTACTCCGCCTCGCCCAGGCTGATGAGGAAGCCATAGGGCGACGGGTTCCACTCGCGCAGGCGCCGGAAGAGCTCCGAGGGCGGCCGCGGGCTCCCGGAGAAGAAGGTCTGGCCCGGCACGACCTCGAAGAGGTCGCCGCGCTTGAACGACTCGCGCGCGACGCGCACGAGGGCGGCGTAGTCCCCGGGCTCGTGATCCCCGCGCGGGGCGCCTCGGCGTGGCCGACATACGGGCGCGCGGCGCCGTCTCGCGGCAGGCCGTCGGTGGCGCGGCCGTCGACCTCGAACTCGTAGCGCCGGCGCTGGGCGACCTCGCGCCGATGGTCCACGACGATCAGCTCGTCCGGCAGGTAGAGGACGAGGTCGCGCTGCTCGGGCGGGCGCTCGAGCTTGAGCCGCACCGGCTCGAACTGAAAGGCCAGGTCGTAGCCGAAGGCGCCATAGAAGCCCAGGTGCGGCTCGTCCTCGTGGAAGAACAGGTCGACGAGGGCCCGCAGGAGGGAGAAGACCGAGGGCTGGCGGCTCCGGTCCTCCTCGGTGAAGCGCCCGGCGGGTGTCCGCACCTCGCCCTCGACGACGTCGTCCCGCGTGTCGATCGCCGCCACGACGTCGAGCCCCGAGAGCGTCCGGCCGAGCGCGGGGAGCAAGACCCGGCCGCGCGCGTTCAGGGCCTCCGCCCGGAAGCGGCGCCCCTGCGCGGTGAGCACGACGGGCGGGTCGATGAAGCCGAGATCCCAGCGCGTGTAGCGGCCCGGATACTCGTAGCTCGACGTCAGGAGCGCCCCGCGGCGCTGGTCGAGCCCTTCGAGTATCGGCTCGACGGCGTGGCGGACGGGGACGCTCTCGATCGTGCGGCGGACGGTGATGCCGCCGCGCGTCAGGTACTGCTCGGTGCTCGTGGGCGTGGTCATGGGCCCTCTCCTTCGACGGGCCGGCTCGGGGCCGAGGGGCGCAGACAAGAATGCCGCCCCCGGGCCCCGGGAGCGGCTTCGTCCGTCTTACGTCGAGTCTGTGCGCGCGCGACGCCGGAAGCCGCCCCTCAGGGGAACGGCCACCACCACATCCAGAGCCCGCGCGATCCGTTCGGCATGATGCGCGAGATAGTCCCAGATCGGTGAGAGGTTGTCAAACGCATTGAGCGGCGCGACGTTCTGGCGTACTCTTGGCCGCAATCGGAGGAGGACCCCATGGCCAAGATCAAGCACATCGCCATCGCCACCCAGGATCCGGAGGGCACCGCCCGCTTCTACACCGACGTGTTCGGCATGAAGCAGATCGGCCGGATCGATTCCCCGAACGTCCGCGGATACTTCCTGAGCGACGGGGACATCAACTTCGCCATCCTCAATTTCAAGAGCGATGCCGCCGCCGGCGAGGAGCGGGGCAAGGACTGGAGCGGCATCCATCACATCGGCTTCCAGGTGGAGAGCCTCGAGGCCATCGCCGAGCGGTTGGCCCAGGTCGGCTCCCAGCGCCGCGACGACATCAACGACGCGCTCGGCCTCGGCCGGACCGCTCAGCGCAACGCCAATGTCGAGGTGAAGTACACGGCGCCCGACGGCGTCACGGTCGACGTCTCCGAGACCGGCTGGGTCGGCACCCCGACCTTCAACCCCCGGTAGGCGATCGCGCTACTCGTTCCACATCTTCTTCCACCAGGGGCGAGCATCCGGGCGCACCGCGCCGTAGGCCGGGCCCATCTTGCGGCGGATGTCTTCGATGGGCCAGCCGGTGAGCGAGGCGAGGGCGCCGGCCTCGCGCTCGGCGCGCGCGCGCAGCTCGTCGCGATAGCGGGCGGCCGCCTCGCACTTGTCCTCGCCCTTGAAGGGGTGCTGCAGGACGTAGCGGCCCTGAAAGCTCGCGCGGTCCGCGGTTTCCTGGAAGACGAGATCATCGGGAAGCGCGCGGCGTCGTAGCGCACGTGAAGCCGCGTCACGAACACGTCGACTCCTCCCAGGCCGGGCCCGGGCCTCCGGCGCGGCACACCCGGGTCCCCGCTCTCTGAGAGCCAGAACACGCCGAGCTGCCGCAGCTCTTCGGCGGAGAGCGGATTCGCCGCGCACGGATCGCACCAGCCCATGTCCCACGCGTACTCGAGGAACACCGCGCGCATGGCCTCCTTCTTCACCTGCTCGCCGAACATCGCGCGGTAGAACTGCGGGAACTCCTCCTTGACGTGCACGGGGAGCGAGACGCCGGTGGGCAGCCGCACCGTGCGGTAGTTCGTCGTCTCGACCCGCCCTTTTCGGGTGAGGGCATAGACGAACAGCTCCTGCGCGCCGTCGGCGTTGAGCGTGCCGAGCCGGATCGGCAGCATGAACTTGGGCGTGTCGAAGGCCATCTGCAGCGGCCGGAGATAGCTGAAGCCGAGCTTCGCCTGCTCCGGTGAGGTTGACCTTGGCCACGAAGAAGCGCATGCCCTGCTTGAGGTAGCTGCCGAGCACCGCGGTGGCGCCGGCGGGCACGCGATAGCCGTTGTCGCGCAGCCAGGTCTCGAGGCCGCCGCTCTCGCGCGCCGAGAGGATCAGGATGTCGTACTCGCCCACCGTGTACTGCGCCTCGATGGTGACGCCGAGGCTCTTGGCGCGGCGGTCGGCGGACTCGGCTGCTGAGCTGCGACCATCCCCGCGCCGATCGCAACATTGGCATCGACGCCGGTCGCGGCGTGCAGGGGTCGGGGTCGAAGTACTCCACGAGGCGCGGGGCGGAGTAGGCGTCGAGATGCTCGATGAGGGCGCGGTCGCCCACGCGGATCTGGCCGCGCTCGAGCACCGTCGGCACGGGCACGACGATGGCGAACTCCTCGCAGCTCGCCCTTGTAGTCGTTGGCCATGGTGAGCACGGTCTTGTCGTCGTGGCGGGCGAGCACCACCTGGGAGGCGCGGTTGAAGAGCTTGGCGTCGGCCTTGGCGACGTAGAACCCGCAGAACGCCAGGGCGGGCGCGGCCCACGAGACGGCGAGCGAGGCGGCGACGGCGGCGGCGACGACGATCTTCATGGCGCGTTGGTCTCCTGGGCATCCCCGGCGCCCGCGGCCGGGTGCCACTGGTAGCGCGGGCCGGGGAGGAGCCGGTCGATCAGGGGGACGACGAGGGAGCACACGGCGAGCGACCAGAGCAGGCCATTGGTGCGGAAGAGCTTGAACTGCACGACGTAGGCGCCGGCCGCGACGAGGACGGCGAACAGCATGCGGCCCGCGCGCGAGTCCGGCGTCGTCCGCGGGTCGGAGATCATGAAGAAGGCGAAGAGGACGAGGGCGCCGTTTTCCAGGCGATGCAGCGGGATGACCAGGGGATCGCCGAGCCAGAGCGATCGGCCGAGCCAGAGCGCCGCGTAGCACGCGAGGAAGGTCCACGTCACGTCGGCGCGGGCGGCCCGGTTCACGACCAGCCCCCCGCCGAGGCGAGCAGGAACGCGAACACCGCCGCGCTGCCCCATTGCCCGGGAGAGGCCCAGACCTGGCCGGTGACGAGCATCATCGCGACCAGGGCGAAGTTCGTCGGGTTGAAGACGTGCTTGCCGCGGACGCGCAGGAGGAACTTGCTCGCCACGGCCACCACCGCGGCCAGCATGGCCAGCCAGGGATCATTGGTCCGGAGGAGCAGGCAGAGCGACAGGCCGGAGATGAGCGCGCTCTTGGGGTCGAAGCGCGGCAGCTCGGCGAGCGCGGTGGCGGCCCATTGGGTCAGGAGCGCCGCCGCGAGGATGGCCACCGCCCGGCCCGGGTGGATGTCGAGGCCGAGCCACGCCATGCCGTAGACGAGCAGGCTTGCCAGCACCGCGATCTGGTACAGGCGGGGGTCGAGCCGCGGCGGGGCCCCGAGCGGCACCGCATCCCCGAGGGATGCGCCCGGCGGCCGCTGGAGGTCGCGCGCGTCGCGGGAGCGGTGTCGCCGGATCGCGCCGAGACCCGGGATCCCGACGGGCTGCAGCCGGCCGAGGGCTTCATGCCCGCTTAGACGGGGCATCGCGGAGAAAGTTCCCGCCGCGCGATTTTCCGACCACGCGCCGCCGGCGCTCGGTGGATCGTGGCGCTCCCGTTGGCGACAGGCCGGCGGCTGCACGGCGATCGCCCTGGCCCAGGAGCGCGGCGGCGAGCAGCGGCGGGATGCGGTCGGCGGGCACTGGCCTCGCGAAGAGATAGCCCTGGCCACGGCCGCAGCCGAGCGCGCGCAGCTCGCTCGAGCTGGTCGGCGGTCTCGATGCCCTCCGCGGTGACCGCGAGGCCGAGGCTCTTGGCCACCGTGATCACCGCGCGCACGATCGCGCGTGTCCTCCACGTCTGCGCCCGATGCCCTTCACGAAGGACCGGTCGATCTTGAGGGTGTCCACCGGGAAGCGCTTGAGGTAGCCGAGCGAGGAGTAGCCGGTGCCGAAGTCGTCGATGGCGAGGCGGACGCCGAGCGCCTTGAGCGCCTCGAGCTTGGCGAGCGTGGACGGCGCGTCGTGCATGACCACCGTCTCCGTGATCTCGAGGCGCAGCGTGCGCCGGATCGAGCCGCGTCTCGCGCAGCGCGCGCCGCGATCGTCGTCCACGCAGGCCGGGCTGCTGGAGCTGTCGCGCGGAGAGGTTGACGCTGATCACGAGGGTCGCCCCGTCCGCGGCGAGTCTGCCACTGCCGGAGTCTGGCGGCAGGCTTCCGTGGTGCACCCAGCGCCCGAGCGGCACGATGAGGCCGGTCTCCTCCGTCAGGCCGACGAAGTCGGCCGGGAACAGCAGGCCGCGCTGCGGATGATTCCAGCGGACGAGCGCCTCGACCTCGGTGATGCGCCCGCTGGTCAGGGCTCGAGCACCGGCTGGTAGTGCAGGGTGAAGTCGCCGCGGGCGACCGCGTGGCGCAGATCGAGCTCGAGGTCCAGCCGCATCGTGCGCGGGCTTGTTCATGCTCTTGTCGAAGATCTCGTAGCGGCGCCTTGCCCTTGCCCTTGGCGTGGTGCATGGCGAGGTCGGCGTCGCGCAGGATGTCCTCGGGCGTCGTGCCGCGCTGGACGGTGCTCATCGCGATGCCGATGCTCACCGTGATGAACAGCCTCGCGGCTCCTGGACGAGTGAACGGCTGCTGCAGCTCGGCTGGCGAGCCGGTCGGCCACCGACGGTGGGCGCGCTCGTCGTCCTTCACGTCCTCGAGCAGGATCGCGAACTCGTCGCCGCCGAGCCGGGCGATGGTGTCCTCCGGGCCGCAGGCAGGCGGCCAGCCGCTGGCTGACGCCGATCGAGGAGCTGATCGCCGACGCCGTGTCCCAGGCTGTCGTTGATGACCTTGAACCGGTCGAGATCGAGGAAGAGGATCGGCGAGCTGCTCGCCTGCGCCGCTCGGTGCGGCGTCAGGGCGTGGGCGAGGCGATCCATGAAGAGCGCTCGGTTGGGCAGGCCGGTGAGCGGGTCGCGGAAGGCCTGGCGGGCGAGCTGGTCGAGCCGGCGCGGGAACTGATTGATCTCGTCGGTCTGCTGCTCGATGGTGGCGAGCATCTTGGCGAACGCTCTCCACCAGCGTGCCGATCTCGTCCTGCCGGACGCGACCCGAGGGCAGGTCCGACGTCTTGGTCGCGGTGGCGAGCTGCGGCGGCGCGCGAGATGGCGCTGGCGATGTCCCAGACCACGAACCCGCCACCCGCCATCAGGAGCGCGGCGAACAGGAGCACGGCCGGGACGGTGAACGCGCCGCTCAGCTCTCCGATGGGCTCGAGCAGGCTCCGCACCGGCGTCTGCAGGGCGTACGTGAGCAGCAGGGCGGAATGACTGACACCAGGGTACAGCGCGACGATGACCTTCTGCTTGACGCGCTGCCCGGCAAAGGCGATTTCCCTGTTCAGCTCGTCGGCGCTCACCATACCTCCCCGTGACGACAGGATCAGACCAGAGCCGCTCTGGCCAGCCTCGCCAGCAACCTTTGTGCCAGGGGACTCGTGTGCCGCCAAGCGGCCGTGAAGACATGCATGACTCTGGCGCGGCATGCGCCAAGGAGGATGTCAGGCAGTGTCAGTCTCCCTGCAAAATCCCAGGCTGATAGGCGCGCGAACGGACGGCGTGGAGAGGTCGGGCGGAGCACTGGGAACTCGGTCGCTGGCCGGGCGGTTAGCATCCCGCGCACCGGGTGGTCCGGCGCGCCCGCAGTGAACGAGCAGCCTTCAGGAGGACAGAGCGCATGAAGACCGCCGAAGCTCAGCGCGCTGATCCTTGCCGTCTCCGTCATTGTCGCCGCGGCGGCCGCGCACGCGCAGGCCCCGCCGCCCTACGGGCCGCCTCATCAGCCTCGATCAGGCGAAGAAGGCGATGGCCGCCGCGGAAGCCGAGGCCCGGAAGAACAACTGGCCCGTCACCATTGCCATCGTCGACTCGGGCGGCAACCTGGTGATGATGCAGCGGCTGGACAATACCCAGTTCGGCTCGAACGAGGTGGCGCGACGAAGGCGCACACCGCGGTCGCGTTCAAGCGTCCGACCAAGGTCTTCCAGGACCTGATCGCGCAGGGCGGCGGGAATCTCCGGCTCCTGAAGGTCGACGGCGTGGCTCCGCTGGAGGGCGGCGTGCCGATCGTGGTGAATGGTCAGATCGTCGGCGCGATCGGCGTGTCCGGCGTGACCTCGCAGCAGGACGCCCAGGTCGCGCCAGGCCGGGGCCGACTCGCTGAAGTAGAGAGCCGCAGGAGGACGCCATGGCCAATGACCGGGGGCTCCTGCCCAAGGCCTCGCGCGAGGATCTGAGCGAGCACCTCACGCGCCAGCTCGACCGCTGGTACCAGAACGCCTACCAGGACGACAACCTGTTCTCTGACCATGGCGCGCCGGCCGGAGCTCCTCGACGCCACCTGGGGCTTCATCCGCTACATCTATGGCGGGGCCTCGACCATCGAGCCCGGAGCTCTTCGAGCTCGTCCGCGTCAAGCTGGCCGTGGAACAACCAGTGCGTGCACTGAAGCCTCGCGCGCTCGTCCTCGGCCGTGCGCCGGGGCGCGACGAAGACCTGGTGGCCAAGCTCGCCGACTACGAGGGCTCCGATCTGCCCGAGCGGACGAAGGCGGCACTTGCGCCTGGCCGACAAGCTGTCCGGCGACGACCGGTCAGTGGATGCCGACTTCATGGCCGCCCTTCGCGAGCACTTCTCCGATGACCAGATCCTCGACCTCGGCATGACCATCGCGTTCGCCTCGGGCTGGCAGCGGTTCATCGAGGCGTTCGGCATCGTGCCCGACCGCTGGACCGAGCACGCCCCATCGCCCTTCCAGCCCGTCTAGAGCGATGATAATGGCCCATCTGCGGAGTTGGCGCTCGACCGCACGCTCAACGTACAGAGAGTACGCCTCGCGTGCGGCCATCGGGCGCCGCCTCGCAGCTGAACCTTCCTCATCGCTCTAGCCGGGCTTCCGAAAGGACCCCAGGCGCGTCGCTGCTCAGCGCGCTGCGCGCAGCGCTTAGCGCGCGAGCAGGGCGCAGGTAGGCCGGCGTCACCGGGACCTCGCGGACGGTGACGCCGAGGTGGGCGACGGCGTCCTCCACGGCGTTGGCGATGGCGGCGGCGCCGGGGATGGCGCCGCTCTCGCCCACGCCCTTGACGCCGAGGGAATTGATGGCCGAGCGGTGCTCGGTGAGCGCCACGGGAATCGGCGGCAGGTCGTCGGCGCGGGGAATGGCGTAGTCCATGAGGCTGCCGGAGAGGAGCTGGCCGCCCTCGCCGTAGACGATCGCCTCCATCAGCCCGGCGCCGATGCGCCTGCACGGCGCCGCCCTGCAGTTGCGCCTCGACGATCATCGGATTGATGGCGCGGCCGGGGTCGTGGACCACGGCGTAGCCGAGCAGGCGCACGGCGGCGGTCTCCGAGATCCACCTCCACCGCGGCGGCCTGGGTGCCGAAGGCCCACGTGACGGTGTCGGGATAGTTGTAGGTGCAGGCGTGCAGCCCGGGCTCGCCGGTGGCCTTCATGCTGCGGGAGCGCACGGCGGCCTGGGCGAGGCGGCCCAGCGGCACGGTGCGGTCCGGCATGCCGGTGACGAAGGCGCGGCTCGCCTCGATGCGCACGTCGGCGGGCGCGCACTCGAGCAACTCGGCCGCGACGAGGGCGGCGCGCTCGCGCACCGCGCGCGCGGTATTGGCGACGGCGGGACCGGCATTGACCATGACGCGGCTGCCGCCCGTGCCCATGCCGAAGGGAAGAGCGTCGTGTCGCCCGCCGCGACGATGACGTCCTCGAACGCCGCGCCCAGCTCCTGGGCGCAGACCTGGGCGAGCGTGGTCGCGTGGCCCTGGCCCTGGGCGGCCACGCCGACCAGCACGTAGACCTTCCGGAGGCGTCGACGCGCACGGTGGTGCCCTCGAACGGGCCGAGGCCGGTGCCCTGGGCATAGCACGCGAGGCCCACGCCGATGCGACGCGTGGCGTCCTTCGGCTGGGCGGCCTGGCGGCGGCGCCAGTCGTCGTAGCCGAGGAGCCCGAGCGCGCGCTCGAAGGCGGCGGGGAAATCGCCCGGGTCATAGGCGATCGCCGCGCCGTCCTTGTAGCGTGAGGCCCGGGCGATACGGCATCTCGGATGGTCGCACCAGGTTCCGGCGGCGGATCTCCGCGGGGTCGAGGCCGAGCCGGCGCGCGCCGATGTCCATCAGGCGCTCCATCACGAAGACGGCCTCGGGGCGGCCGGCGGCGCGATAGGCCATGTTGAGCGTCTTGTTGGTGACGACGCTCGTGCCGACATTGCGATAGTGCGCGACGCGGTACGGCCCGGGCAGGTGGTTCACGGTATTGAGCGTCAGGCCATTGCCCTGGGCGGGATACGCGCCCACGTCGGCGAGGAAGGTCGCGTCGATGCCGGCGATGGCGCCGTCCTTGCGGAAGCCGATCTTCACCTGGTGGCTCTGCTCGCGGTCGTGGCCGCTCGCCTGGAAATCCTCGCGCCGGCTCTCGACCCACTTCACCGGGCGCCCCAGGCGGAGCGCCGCGAGGGCGACCAGCGCCTCTTCCGGGTACGGCGCGCCCTTGGGGCCGAAGCCGCCGCCCACGTCGGGCGCGAGCACGCGGACCTCTTCGGCGGGCACGCCGACGATGCGCGCGACGGCGTCCCGGATCGAGTACGGGTTCTGCGTGGACGACCAGAGGACGAGCCGGCCGGAGTCCGGATCGCGATAGGCCAGCGCGCCGCGCGTCTCGATGAACACCGCGGCGAGGCGCGCGTGGCGGAAGTGCTCGCTCACGACCACGTCGGCGGAGGATAGCGCCTGCTCGGCATCGCCGATGCTCCCGCGGGCGACCACCGCGGCATTGTCGGGCCAGTCCGCGTGCAGCCGCGTCTCGGAGGCCAGCGCCTCCTCCGCCGTGATGAGGGCGGGCAGCGGCTCGTAGTCGACGGCGACGCGCTCGATCGCATCGGCCAGGCGATAGGGATCGTCGGCCACCACCACCGCCACGCACTCGCCCACGTAGCGGACGACGTCGCCCGCGAGGACGCGAGCCGCGAAGGGCCGGCCCTTGTGCGCGCCCTCGGAGCCGGCCAGGATGGGCCGCGCCGCCTCGGGCAGATCGGCGGCGCTCCACGCCGCGACGACGCCGGGCAAGGTCCGCGCATCGCGCATGTCGATCGCGCGGATGCGCGCGTGGCCATGGGGGCTTCGCACCACGCCGAGGTGCAGCAATCCCTCGCGGGTCATGTCGTCGAGATACCGGCCGGCGCCCACGAGGAGGCGGCGGTCTTCCTTCCGTCGCGGAGAGCTGCCGATCAGGTCGCTGGTCTGGTCCATCCGCGCAGTGTACCCGTCCGGGGCGCACGGGGAAAAGACCGCTCGGTTGGCCTCACCATCAGGCCTGATCCGTCTGGGCGATGTCCGGCTGGACGCTTGACGACGGCGCGGCGCCCTGGCCACGACGTCGCCCAGCCGGCCCGGCGCTCCCGGCTCCGGCGGAGGCGATTGTGTGCGCTGTGCCTACGGCTCGGTAGCCGCGTAGCAACCACGATATTGCTTCGGCTGCGCCCCCAGACAGTCCGGTTGGCGAAATCTCCTGGCTTGCCCAGAGGGCGCGTGGATCGGTTTACTGTCAGCGCGCGGCGGGACGATACAAACAGCAGCGGATCGGTACAAAACAGAGGAGGCACCAATGAGGATTCCTGTTCTGCTTGCTCATCGGGTTAGTCTGGTTGCCTGCGCGTTCGTTGCCGCGTATGCGGAGCCAGGTCTCCGCACACAATTTCGAGATCGTCACGCTGTCGAACCGCGCCGACCTCATCAGCGGGGGGACGCGCTCGTCGAGGTGCGCGTGCCCAGAACGTGCCGCTGAAGAAGGTCACGCTGACGCTGAACGGCTCACGACGTGACGGCGGCGTTCATAGACCGACACGGCGGCCCGCACGATGCGCGGCGTGCTGAGCGGACTGGTGGTCGGCGAGAACGAGTTCCTCGCCGACTCGAACGGCAACGGGCAACGGCCGGCCGCGGGCGACCGCTCAGGATCCTCAACCACCCGATCGGCGGACCCGTGCTGCTGGGATCGCAGACGACGCCCTGGATCTGCGCGACGCCGACGCCGGTGGCCGAATCCGGCAACACGCCCGACGATCGAACGCGAGCGGGCTGACGACGTTCGCCGTCGACGCGCAAGTGCAACATCGCGACCGAGTACAAGCTGTTCTATCGCACGACCGACGCCGGGCTGCTCTGACGCGCTGCCCGACCCGGAGCCCGCCCGCGGCGCCACCGACGAACAACTGCTTCAAGCCGTACGTCCCCGGCACCGACGCCGGCCGATCTCGCGATGGACCACGACGACCGGGCGGACTGACCGTGCCGTACATCGTGCGCGTCGAGCGCGGAACGATCAATCGCGGCATCTACGACATCGCGGTGCTGTTCGATCCGCGCCAGCCCTGGTCGGCGCTGGCACCGCAGCCGCAGTGGAACGGCAAGGTGGTTCTACACCTTCGGCGCCTCGACCGGTCAGCCGCGCCTGCAGTTCCGCAGCGAGCAGAACTGGGCCGATGACGCGGCGCTTGTCGCGCGGCTTCATGGTCGTGGACAACAGCCTCACGGACTCGCTCTACAACTCCGAACCGGGTCCTGGTCGCCGAGACGCTGATGATGATGAAGGAGCACATCGTCGACACCTACGGCGAGATCACCTACACGCTGGGCAACGGGTGCTCAGGGCGGATCCATCCAGCAGAACACGACCGCCTCGATCTTCCCGGGCCTGCTCGACGGCATCCAGCCGAGCTGCGACTACCCGGATTCGATCACGACCGGCCTCGAGGTGACTGATTGCGTGCTGCTGGTGAACTTCTACGCCGGCCCGGAGTGGACGGCCTTGATGAGCGGGCTGACCCAGGCGCAGATCAACGCGAAGAAGACGGCGATCAACGGCCACCTCGATCACGTGGGCTGCCAGTCGTGGAACAACGCGTTTCGGGTTCAACAACAAGCCGGGCAACTACGTGCCGACGCTGGTGATCAACCAGACGACGGGCGCGATTGCGCCGGTCGGCGCGCCACGCAACAACTGCCTGTTGCCCGCCGCGCTGGTCTACGACCCCGTGAGCAATCCGACGGGCACGCGTTGCGGCGACCCTGACCTCTCGACGGCGGTGTGGGGCACGACCGCCGGCATCGTTCCCGGGAGCACGCGCGCCCTGCAGACCGGCGACAACGTCGGCATCCAGTATGGCCTGAAGGCGCTGCTCGCCGGCGCGATCACGGCGGAGGAGTTCGTCACGCTGAACGAGAAGATCGGCGGCTTCGATGCCGATTCGAACCGCCAGGGCCGCCCGCAGCACGGCCGACCTTGCCGCGCTCGACATCGCCTATCAGGGCCGGCATCGTGGCCAGCGGCGAGAACCTCGGCAAGCTGCCGATCATCGACTCGCGCGGCTACGACGAGCAGGGCATCCATTACATCTGGCGCAGCTTCGCCGAGCGTGCCCGCATCGACGCGGCCAATGGCGGCAATCACGGCAACCAGGTGATGTGGCGCTACGGCACCGGCCTCTTGCCCGCCACGCGCGGCGCAGGTCGCGGCCGTGACGCTGAACTCGCTCTTGACCATGGACACCTGGCTGTCGAACCTGAACGGTCAGCGCCCCGAAGGAGACGCTCAACTCCGTGCGCAGCCAGGCCGAGGTCATCGCGGCGAAGCCGCCGACGGCGGTCGACCTCTGCTACCTGACCGGCGACACCACCTTCTCCACTCCGGTGACCGAACATGGCGGTGTGCGATGCCGACCCGAGGCTGGCGAAGCACTCCTCGCCTCGCCAGGTCGCGGGCGGACCGCTGGCGGAGAACATCCTGAAGTGCCAGTTGAAGCCGCTCGACCCGGTCGAGTATGCCCCGGCGCTCTTTTCGCCCGCGCAGTGGGCGCGCCTGAAAGGCCGTGTTTCCGGGCGGCGTGTGCGACTGGAGCCTGCCCGGCATCGGCCAGCAGCCGGCGGCTGTCGCCGCTCGACTTCGCCGACGGTCCGGGCGGCGTGCCGCTGCCGCCGGCGCCCGGTATCGCAGCCGTGAGGCCGGCCGCCCGGTGTTTGCGAGTGATGAGGCGTAACCGGCCCGGCCAGGCGGTCTTCCATGAGTCGCGGTGAGCTGCCGATCAGGTCGCTGGTCTGGTCCATGCCGCGCAGTGCGTGTACCGCCGGGGCGCGCAGGGAAGAGGGCCGTGCGGTTGACCTCACCGCAAACGGCGGCACAATGTTCGCACCGTGCGCATCACCCTTGCCCGAGGCGCCTGGCTCGACCATGAGCCCGCATGGTTGTCGGAGGACGACGCCGACGCGGCGCTGACCGCGCTGCGCGACGAGCTCGAATGGGAGCAGCGGGAGATCGTGCTCTTCGGGCGCCGGATCCCTTCAACCGCGACTGATCGCGTGGGCGGGCGAGGTCGGCTACCGGTACTCGGGACAGACGCTCGAGCCGAGGGCGTTCACGCCGGCGGCGCGCCGGCTCCTCGAGCGCGTGCGCGCGGAGGCCGGCGCGCCGTTCAACCATCCTCGTCAATCGCTACCGGACCGGCGAGGACAGCATGGGGCTGCACGCCGACGACGAGCCGGAGCTGGGCCCAGATCCTCGGGTGGCCACGGTGTCGCTCGGCGCGGGCCGCCGCTTCGTCGTCAAGCCGCGGCGGAAGGAAGATGGACAGCGCCAGGACCTCGAGCTCGGCCACGGGGCGCTCCTCGTGATGGGGGCACCTGCCAGCGCCACTACGTCCACGGTGTCCCGCGCCAGACGAGCGTCCCGGGCGAGCGGATCAGCCTGACCTTTCGGCGGCTGCTCCGCGCGCCGGATGCCGATGCCGATCCGAGGACGTGACGCCGCGACTATAATGCCGGCATGACGACATCGAACGACGGTGAGCGGCCTGGCGGGATTGACCCTGCGGCGGCGGACTCCGGTGTCGGGGCGAGCCCGAGCCGCCGAGCTGCCGCCGGGGCTCCAGACGTATCTGCAGACGGCGGAGGCGTCCCTCGCCGAGCCGTTCAAGGGCGTCACGACCGACGGCCGCGTCGTGCCCGGATTGTTCCAGCTCGGGACGACCGGAGTCTCCACGCGGCCCATCGCGGACGCGGCACTCGCCTGGCTCGCCTCGCTCGGCGCCGAGCAGCAAGCGCGGGCGCGCTTCGGCGTGGACGGCGATGCCTGGCGCCGGTGGAGCAATATCCACCCGTTTCTCCTGCGCCACGGCGTGTCGCTCGACGAGATGAGCGGGGCGCAGCGGGACCTGGCGCTGGCGCTCCTGCGCGCGAGCCTGAGCGCGGACGGCATTCGACACGGCGCGTGACGTCATGAAGCTCAACGAGCTCGTCCGGCGTCATGACCGGCAGCGACGAGGAGTACGGCGAGTGGCTGTACTGGCTGAGCCTCCTGGGCCTGCCATCGCCCGATCAGCCCCTGGGGCTGGCAGCTCGACGGCCACCACCTCATCGTGAACTGCTTCGTCCTGGGCGATCAGGTCGTCATGACGCCCCTGTTCATGGGATCGGAGCCGGTGCGCCTTCCCGGACGGGGCGCGGGTGTTCGGCGCCGAGGAGCAGCAGGGGCTCGCGCTGATGCGCGCCTGACCGACCGCGCAGCGCGGCCGTGTGATCCTGTCGCCGACCTTGCCCGGCGAGGCGTTCACGGCGGCCTTCCGCGACAACTTCGAGCTCCGGCTACGAGGGCCTCCGCTTCGACCAGCTCTCGACGGCCCAGCAGGCGCTGCTCGTCGATCTCCTGGCGACCTACGTCGGGCGCATCCGGCCCGGCCACGCGGAGATCCGGATGGAGGAGGTGCGGCGGCATCTCGGCGAGACCCACTTCGCGTGGATGGGCGGGTTCGGCGAGGACAGCGCCTTCTACTACCGCGTCCACAGCCCCGTCATCCTCGTCGAGTTCGACCACCAGCGCGGCATCGTGTTCGACAGCGACGCGCCGTCACGCACCACATCCACACGGTGGTGCGCACGCCGAACGGCAATGACTATGGCCGGGACCTGCTGCGCCAGCACCACGAGCAGTTCGACCACTCGCGCGCCGACCACCGGCACCGCTGAGCGTCTCGCTCGTTGCGACCGAGCTGCCCTGGCTGAAGGGTAGGGATCTCGAGTGGGATGGGCCGCGGCGTGTGCGAGTGGCTCGGCTGCCCGCTGCCGGGCAAGTGAAGCTGCTATCCGGTCGAGAGGCGACCGGCGCCACGATCAGGCGAGATCGGGGATGAGCGCGGCCGTGCGGTCGAGAAACGGCAAGGCGTCGGCGAGGCGGCGGG